>WBZM01000062.1_pt1 | contig 175513 bp, 162 predicted proteins | sample 5204271 | NCBI WGS metagenome assembly WBZM01 (sample SAMN12344346, study PRJNA552823) | activated sludge metagenome | biome: Activated sludge suspended growth; feature: Nitrification reactor; material: Wastewater; isolation source: activated sludge from nitrification reactor of wastewater... | reverse complement strand
GCAGGTGGCTATTGCAGCACCGACCTCTCGGTCTTCCACCATGGGCGGTCACGTCAGCCTCGCTTTCATGTCGCGCGCCCACAGATCCTCCAGTGGAACCTTACAAGATCGCCTGCTGGGGACCTCAGATCGCCGACAGCGTCCTCTGCGACGTGACCGCGAACGAGATCGTCTCAATCACCATCCCATGACCCACCCCACGATTCGCCGTCTCGCGCTCGCCATCTCCCTCGCGGCCGGTGTGCCCGGCGCTGCCTACGCCCAGGATCTCACCCAGGAAGAGCGCGCAGCCGGCGAGAAGCTCTACGAAGACGGCACGCGCCTCCTCGCCGAGAAGAAATATGCCGAGGCGTGCCCGCTCCTCGCGCGCGCGGTGGAGGTCGTCAAGCGGCAGGGCATCGGCGGGCTCCTCGCATTGGCGGAGTGCCGGGAGGGCGAGGGCAAGTTCGGCTCGGCCTGGACGCTCTACCGAGAGGCGGCGTCGAAGGCCGAGGTAGCTGGCCAGGCCGAGCGCGCCCGCATCGCCAAGGACGGCGAGGCGCGCGTCGCGCCGCGCGTCCATTACGTGATCATCGAAAACGGGGCTGAGCTCGCCTCGACCGCTGGAGTCGAGGTCATCGTGCAAGGCGCGAGGGTTTCGCCCGGTGTGCTGACGGCTCCCGTCGCCGTCGACCCCGGCGCGCTCGCGATCGAGGTGCGCGCGCCCGGTCGCGCGCCCTCCCGGACCGACCTATCCGTCCCGTCGGAAGGCGGCACGACGAAGACGACGATCCAGTTGGGCCAGGCGGATGGGTCGAATGGTCCATCCCCGAAGCCTGCGCCTGCACCCGCGCCCCCCGAGCAGTCGAGTGAGCTCGGCGGCGGACAGATCGCGGGCCTTGTGATCGGCAGCGTCGGGCTCGCCGCGATCTTCACGGGAACAGCGCTCTTCGCCATCGGCAAGGCCTCCTACCCGGCCGGCTGTGAGACGGCAGACGGCTCGTTCGACCGAGCCGCGTGCGGGAACCCCGACGACATCGCCGCGGCGAACGACGCGCGCACGCTCGGAAATGCGTCGGCCGGGACGTTTTACCCCGGCCTCGGGCTCTTTGCGGCGGGCCTCGTCGTGTTCCTCGTCTCCCCCCCAGCCACGCTGACCGCCGAGCCGACCACCCCGGCGCTCCGGCTCGGAGCGCCAGGGGCGGACGTGGCCGGGCTGTCGATCGGCGCGGCCTGGTAACCGCCCGCTACGCGGCCGGCCTCTTCCGCTCGGCGAGCAGCCCCCGCAAGGGGACGCTGTCGATCGGCGCTTCGCGGAGCCCCTCGCGCCGCAGGATCGCGTTGGCGGCGTAGAGCCCGGACGTAAACGCTCCTTCCATCAGCATGCTGGGAATGGGGAGCGCCACCCAATCGCCGGCGAAATGGAGGTTCTCGAGCTCCGTCCCGGTGCTCGGCCGATCTTTCGCCATTCCGACGTGGAGGGCAGTGAAGTCGTCCCGCACGCGGTGGTGCTCGTGCTCGATCCGGAGCCCCGCGACCTCGGGGAAGAACTGCACCAGCTCCGCGAGCAGGGCGTCGCGAATGGCGGCGTCGTCGGGGAGGTCGTCGGGGACGGCGTAGCTATGGAGCTCCAGCACCGCGCCGCCGTGCGCCTCCACCCAGCGGCGATCTTCGGCCGTGATGCGGTGGTAGCTCGCCACGGCGTCGAGCAGACGCTCGCGCTCGGTGGCGACGAACACCGGGAGCCCGGCGCGCAGGTCCTTATCGGTCCAGATGCGGAGCACCGCATACCGCTGGCCGTTTTTCATCGCCGCGAGCTTGCGCGTCGTCTCGGGGCACTCGGCGCGCAGACGAGGTGAGCGCAGCGCCAGGTTCCGCGTCTCGCTCGCCGGCGTGGCGATCACCACGTCGTCGAAGGCCCTGCCGTCCACCAGGACCTTGGCGCCCTGCGGCTCCAGGGTGTGGACGGTCGCCCCCGTCGCCAAGGTGACGCCCACCCGGGTGAGGTGGTCCTCCAGGCTCCGGATCACCGAGTCGGCGTACGAAGCTGTCGGGTAGTCGTAGAGCAGGCCATGGTCGTGTGCGAGGTAATAAAAATGGAACGCCTTCACCACCTCCGCGGCGCTGAGCCTGTCATCCTCCGCGAAGAAGGCGCGGGCGAAAATCGCGAGCACGCGGCGCAGCTTCTTGGGCAGGCGCGCCCGGTTCGCCCACTCCGCGAAGGTGATCGTGTCCAGCGCCTCGAACGTCTTCTCCTTGTCGTACTCGAGGAAGACGTTCATGTGTTTACGCGCCCCGCTGAAGAGCACCTCCCCGAGGTCATAGAGGTCCTTCCCGGCGAGATCGAGCAGGTTGAGCCCGGGCGTCGTCTGCACGTCGCCGAAGCTCCACACCCGCGCCTCGGAGTCGAGGATGGCGTAGTCGTCGATGGCGGTGAACGACGCGTCGGCGCCGACCCGCCGCAAGAAGTCGCTGAGGTTGTAGTAGTGGCGAAAGAAGGCGTGGAAGCCGTGATCCATCTCGTAGGGCTTCCCGCCGAGGTCGATCGTCTCGCCGCCGATCTTCCCCCCGATACGCGGAGACTTCTCGAACAACGTCACCGAAAAACCCCGCTCCGCGAGCGTCGATGCGGCCGCGATCCCGGCGAGGCCGCCCCCGATCACGGCGATATCGCGGCGGGCGGCGGCCCTCAGGGGAGCGCCTTCGTCGACCTCGTTGGCTCGGATGCGGTAACCGCCCAGGCGGCGCTCGAGGGCGGGCCCGACGGTGCTCTTCATCGATCGGGCAATGGCTCGGATGATTCCCATGATCTCCTCAGAGGTACGAGTCCGCGACGGATCGCGCTTCTTTGCACGTCGCCTCTTCCGAGAGACGGGCGATTCGGAACCAGCTCTTCGCGGCGACCGGCCTCGATTTGGGAGGGTCGCCGAGGAACGGTGAGGTGGACCCGAGCACGACCTGCTCGTTGGCGAACGAGAGGCGCCCGCCGAAGGATCCATCCTTCAAAAACGCGCCGTCGAAGCGCGTCCAGCTGCGCTGAACGATGTACATGTCTCCCGAGACGAGCCCCTCCACCCGAATGGTGACGCCGGGTTTCTCGTCCGAGTCCTGATCGAACACGCGCGGGTCGCTAGGCTTCGTCGGAAGCGCCTCCCCTTGGATGTCCTCGAGCTTGGCGCCGACGACCACGGTGCGCTTGGGCTGCCGGAGCTTCACGACGCCGTCCTCCACCTCGAGCACGGCGTCGATCGTCGGCGCCGGCATCGCCCTGCGGAACGCCTTGGGCACGATGGTCTCGACGAGGTCGGAGCCGCTGTCGATCTCGAATCGGCAGATCTTGCCGTCGCCCCGCAGCTTGCCGTCCTCGTCGACCAGGTCGTGCAGGCTCACGACCGTGGTCGTCGCTTCGACGTCACCGACGACCGGAACCGCCACGCTCGAGGTCATGCGCTGCACGAGGACCCAGCGGCCGTCGAACGTGCCCGCAGCCGCCTCCACCGGGAATGCCCCGACGACAATGGCCACGAGCGCGGCGCTCGCGGCGATGGCGCCGCTTCGATTCACAACCTGCATCATGTCTCCTCCGTCCGGAGCGCCTGCTGCGCTCCTCTGGTCCCGAACGTGCGAAGCGCTCCGCGCGCGGCGGACAGGCCCGAGAGCGCGGCCAGCGGCATACCGCCGCCGGGGTGGGCGCTGCCGGAGGCGAGATACAGCCCCGGAATGGCCGCGACGACGTTGGCCGGCCGCTTGAAAGCGGCGTTCCACGAGTTGCTCGACGCGCCATAGATCGCGCCTCGGCTCCCAGGGAAGCGGGCGGCCAGCTCGGTCGGGCTCCGTCTCCACACCACCTGGTCTCCACCGTCGACGAGCCCCGCCGAGAGGAGGCGAGTCATCACCCGCTCCTCCAGGCTCCGCCACAACTCGGCAGACCGCGCTCCCCGCTCCGGCTCGGGCGGCGCGTTCACCATGACGAAGATCGGCTCGTGGTCCGCCCAGCCGGCTCTGCCGTGGCTCTTCTCTTGCGCGCACAGGTAGACCGTCGGGTCCGCGGGGGGCCGGTCCTTGTCGAAGATGTCCGCGAACTCCGCGCGGTAATCGGCGGGGAAGAGGACCGTGTGCGCCGCGCGCTCCTCCAGGGGTCGCCGCCTCGCCCGGACGATCAGGCAATACCCCGACATCGACGGCTCGTATTGGTCGCCGATCGCGCGGCCCTTGCCCGGCGGGAGCAGCCGCGCCGCGACGTGCGCCGCGTCCGCGTTTGCGACGATCGCGTCCGCGCGCAGGCGCCGGCCGTCCGCGAGGGCGACGCCGACGGCCGCGCTCCGCTCGAGGAGGATGGAGTCCACGCGAGCGCCCAGCTCGATCTCCACGCCGAGGCGACGAGCAGCGCGGTGGAGCGCACGGATGAGCTCGTACGTCCCGCCGCAAATGGCGCTCGCTCCCCGCGTGAGCTCCACGTGTGCGATGCAGTTCAACGTCCCGGGCGCCCGGCGCGGGTCCGAGCCGTTGTAGGTGGCATAACGCGAGAGCAGCGTGCGGAGGTGCGGCGATCGGATGCGCTTGTCGATCGCCTGGCCCATCGACGTCCACGCGTCGAGCGCGCTCGCCTCCTTGATTCCGGCCACGCCGAGCCAGATCAAGCTCTTGAGGCTGGGCGCGTCCCCGAGGATGAAGCGCCCCTCCGCCACCCGCCAGATGCCCTGGGCGTAGTCGAGGAAGGCCTGGAGCTCGGCGCGTGCGCCGGCGCCGAACGTCTCTTCCACCGAGGCGAGCGTGCGCGCGGGGTCGGCGTGCACCTCGAGCGACCTTCCGTCGGGCCAGCTGTACTGGAAGAACCGACCAGCGTGGTGCAGCGGCGCGTCGGTCGCGAGGCTCATTCCCGCGAGGCCGAGGATCTCCTCGAAGACCTCCGGCATCGTCAGCAGCGTCGGGCCGGTGTCGACCTCGACGCCATCGATCGAGACGACCCCTGCCTTGCCGCCGACCTCCGGCGCGGCCTCGAGGAGCCGAACGGACTTGCCTGCGGCGCGCAGGGCGATGGCAGCCGAGAGCCCGCCGATTCCGGCGCCCACGACGATTGCGTCAGGCATTTGCATCTCCTCCGAAACGGGCCAAGAAGCGCCCCGCGAGCGGGACCCGCGCCGCGACCTTGGGCGGGATGATCGCCTCGTATTCGCCGCGACCGGCGGTGATGAAATCGTCGTTGCGGTCCAGCCCAGCCACGAGGCTGCGCTCGAGCGCCTCCGGCGGCCCCGAGCGGCGGAGCGTGCACGGCCTCCCGATGCTCACGCAAATGGAGGGCTGAGGCGCCTCTCGGAACGAATACGAGAGAGAGACGGGCACCACGTCCGCCTTCGCGTCGGCTGCGAGAAGGCTCACCCCGCGCTCGAGGCCGAGCGGGCGCAAATGACCCGGGCGCTGGTGCCCCTGGGGGAAGATCCAGAGGATGCGCCCCGGTCGGTCGACGAGCTGCGCGGCCGCCTTCAGATCGGCGAGCGCCTCGCGAGGTTTGTCGCGCCTGAGCGGGACCGCCCCGATCCACCCGAAGAACGGGAGCCGAGCGAGGTTCTGCGCGTCCATCAGGCAATGGCTCTCCGTGCCGAGCGCCTCGTCGAGCAGGAGGACCACGAACGAGTCCCACCACGACACGTGGTTCATCGCGAAGACGAGCGGCCGCGTGCGGACGAGCGCACGCGCCTCCGCGAGGCCGTCGACGAAGAGCCCGTCGAACGCGCCCGCGACGCGACGCTTCGCGTACCACCGGGCGACACCGAGGAACCACGGCTTGCGGGCGCTGGTCGGGCTCACGCGGCGCTCCTTCGCGCGGATCGGCTCGCGTAACGACGGCCGGCCCATTTGATCTCGCCGCGCAGGCTCCACGTGAGCGAGTTGAGCGCGATGGCGACCACCGCGATCGCGCCGAGCGGGTGCGTGACGAGCCCGGTCACCGGCTGACGCCAACGGAGCCAGGTGAGCGCGCGCTGCGAGACCGTGAGCGACGTGGCGACCGACGCGGGCACGAGCAGCGTCGGCGCCGCCGCCGAAGCGACGATCGCCGCAGCCGCCGGCGCGACGAAGGTCGCCAGGTAGACGAGCACGACGAGGAGCAGGGCAAGCGCGCTGCCCACGCCCTCGTGGATGTTCTTGGAGAAACCCTCCCAGACCTGCTTGGGGGTCGCGTACATGCGGCAGCTCGCGATCTCCGTGCCGTCCGCGAAGACCACACGCAGGTCTGCCTCCTTGGCGCGCCTGCAGAACGCGACGTCGTCCACGATCTCCTGCGCGACCGCGCGAAAGCCGCCCATCCGCTGGAGGGCGCTCCGCCGCACCGCGAGGACCTGACCGTTTGCGGCGACGATCCGAGGATCTTTCGTTCGAGGGACGAGCTCGAGCGGCAACCAGCTCACGTAGGAAAGGAGCAGAAACGGCACGACCAGCCGCTCGGCCACGGTCTGCATGATCTGGCGCGGCATGGCGGTCACGACATCGGCGCCCGCGCCTCGCAAGATCGACGCGACGCGCGCGAGCCCCTCCGGCTCGACCAACACGTCGGCGTCCAGAAAACACAGGAGATCACCCGTCGCCTCCTGGGAGAGGCGATGGCAGGCGTGTGGCTTGCCGACCCATCCAGCGGGCAAAGGCTGGCCGCGGATCACCCGAAGCTGAGGGATCTCGCGCGAGAGCTCGGCGAGCACGGCCGGGGTGTCGTCGGTCGAGTCGTCGTCGTAGACGAGGATCTCGTGGATGCGCACCGAGCTCTGCGCGAGCGCGCGCAGCCCGGCCGGAAGCCGCGTTGCCTCGTTGCGCGCAGGGATGAGCACGCTGAGCTTCTCGTCGAGGGTGCCCGCTGATTTTCCCCGCTGCCACGAGAGCGCGTTGACGACCGTCATGGTGAGCGCCACGCCAGGAAGCACGCAGAGGGCCCAACCGGAGACGCTCACGGGTAAGCCTCCTGCTCCTTCGGGCCCCGGAGCCAGCTCGTCACGAGCCGCCTCACGCGACCTGCCGACGCGCCCGCGAAGAGCGGCAACCACATCGACCCCTTTCGACCGAGGCGGTCCACGCGCATGTTCACGAGCGGCCTGTGCCAGCTCTGGCGCAGCCGCCCCGGCACGACGCGCTCCGCCACACCACGTCCGCGCTCACCGTCCGAGGTGACAGCCTCCACCACGTAGCGTTGGTAAAAAGGCCCGTCCTCCACCTGGTGAGTGAAGTCCACCGCGACCTCCCCGCTGTCCCCGCGAAGGAGGAGTGAATTCGCGCGGCGGAGCCCGAACCAGCCGGGCATGCCATCGTCGAACGCGGGCGTCATCGCGAGCGGAGCGCCCGCGCCGGTCTCGTCCACCTCGAGGACCGTCGTGCGGTCCGTACCGCCCTCCTCGGGGGAGAGGACGAAATAGACGAGGTCGCGGCGAGGCAGGGCGATGCGCCCCCACCGCCAATCACGAATGCCGAGCTCGTCGAGCGGCGTCTCGCTCGCGTTTCCGTCGAAGTAGGCTCGCCCCGAGACGGCGAGCGCCCCGTCGGACCACGTGAGCTCCGCCCGGCCGCGCGCCGCGAGCGTGATCGGGGCCCAATCGAGCGTGCCGTGTTGCCCGTCCGGCAAGCGCGCGGAGGCGCCGACCACCTCCACCGCGCCGCGGACACGGCCCGCGCCGGCCACTTCGACGTCCAGGTCGGCGCGGAGCGAGACCCCGTGTGGGCCCTGCCTTACCTGGAACGCGCTGCGCCCGATCTCGAGGCTGCCGGAGGCTGCTCGCGCGGCGTCCCCCGGGGCGGTCTGCAATGCGTAGAAGTGCTCGCGCCCGTCTTTGTAGACCGCGAGGGCGACCGAGAGGTCCCCGACCTCCGCCGATGGAACGAATGGAAGGTTTCTTGCCCAGATGAGGACGAGGCCTTCCCCGGCTTCCCCGCAAATGTCGGCGTACCACCACGAGAACCCGCGACCGGAGGGGGGCAGGTGGGGCGGGGCGAAACGACTCCCGAGGCGAGCAACACCCGACGCAAACATGTTGCAAACCTAATTCGCCTGTCTATACTTTGCAACATGTTTGGATCGGGTTCGAGCCGGAGCGCGCAAAGCCTCATCGCAGGGCGCACGCCGGCTCGAGGAGACAGCGAAGCTGCGGACGTGCTCGTGATGGGCGCGGGCCCCGCCGGTCTCGCCGCCGCCGCGGCCTGCGCTCGCCTCGGGCTGCGCGTCGTCTGTGTGGCTCCTTCGCCGTTCGATGTTTGGCGGCGCAGCTTCGCGGTGTGGTCCTGCGAGCTCGCGGAGATGGCGTGTGAAGACCTCGTCGAAGCGACGTGGGCGCGGCCGAGCGTCTGGCTCGACGAGCAGACGCTCCTCCCGCTCCCCTATTCGTACAGCCGCCTCGACGTCGCGCGTTTCCAGCGCGCGCTTTTGACCGCTTGTCAGGGCTCCGAGGTCGAGATCCGCGCGGCAGAGGTCGCGGCCCTCGACCACGACGCACGTGGCAGCGTGGCCCGGCTCTCGTCGGGCGAGCGCGTGCGCGCGCGGACCGTGATCGACGCGACGGGCCCCGCGAGCCCGTTCGTCAGCCGGGTCGCCGTCGATCCGCCCGCGTTCCAGACCGCGTACGGGGAGCTCTGCGAGCTCGACCGTCCGCTCGACATGACCTTGATGGACTACCGCGGAGAGGACGACGGCGGGCCGCCGAGCTTCCTCTACGCGCTCCCCCTCCCCGACGGGCGCGTCTTCGTGGAGGAGACGGTCCTCGCGGCGCGGCCGGCGGCTCCATTTGCGCTTCTCGCGACAAGGCTCGGCGCCCGCCTCGATCGAATGGGCGTGGTGAGGCGGCGCGTGTTCGAGCAGGAGCATTGCTCCATTCCCATGGGCATCTCGCTCCCCAGGGCCAGCCAGCGGGTCATTCCGTTCGGCGCGGCGGCGAGCGCCGTCCACCCCGCGACCGGGTACCAGGTGGCGCGCACGCTCGCGCAGGCCCCCGCGCTCGCGCGGGCCATCGCCGGCGCCCCAACCGCGGCCGAGGCCGCGAGGCGTGCACGGGAGGTCGTCTGGCCGCTCTCGCGCCGGGCATCGTGGGGCCTCTTCACCTTCGGCATGGAGGCAATTTGTGCCTTCGACCTGCGCGGTCTCCGCGCATTCTTGAGAGCCTTCTTCGCTCTGCCGGACGCGAGCTGGCTCGGCTTTCTTCGTGGAACGTCGTCTCCTTTGGCCATCGCCGTGGCCATGGCGCGGGTGCTCGTCGCCGCCGACCCCGCCGTTCGCGACGCAATCCTCCGACTCTTGCCAAGGCAGCACCGAACGTTGACGCGGCCCCTGATGCTCGAGGAAGGCGCATGACTGCACGCTGGCCTGAAGCCCGACGAACCTCCCCGCCGAAGAAGCCCCGAACCGTGCTCGACCCGCCCGGCCTCGAGGGCGTGGAGCGGAAGATGGCCCGCCTCGCGTCGCCCTTCGAGGGCCACGACCGTGTGGGCGCGATGGCCATCGAGCAGCTCGGTGCAGGCGGGAAGCGGCTGCGCGCGCGGCTGGCCCTCGCCGCCGCGCGCACGCTCCGCGCCTCCTGGACGGACGCGATCCCCTGGGCAGCCGCGGTGGAGCTGCTGCACAACGCGACCCTCGTCCACGACGACGTCCAGGACGGGGACCGAATGCGTCGCGGCCGGCCCGCGCTGTGGGTTCGGCACGGCGTGCCGCAAGCGCTCAACGCGGGCAATTTCATGCTGATGCTGCCGTACATGGCGCTCTCGGAGGTGTCGGCCGATCGCCGGGCCGCGCTCTGCTCCGCGCTCGCGGAGCACGCCATTGCGACGGTTCGTGGCCAGGTGGCCGAGCTCGACCTGCTCCCGGAGGAGCGCCTCGATTGGGCCAGCTACGTCGGCGCCGCAGCCGGCAAGACCGGCGCCATGTTCTCTCTCCCGATCGTGGGCTCGGCGATCCTCGCCGGGAAGACGCCGGAGGAGGCCGCGGAGCTCGGCGCGCCGTTCACCGAGCTCGGCGTCCTCTTCCAGATCTACGACGACGTGCTCGATCTTTATGGCGACAAGGGCCGCGAGGCCCCCGGCTGCGACCTCTACGAGGGCAAGGTGAGCGCGCTCGTCGTCGAGCACCTCGAGCGGCGCGCCGCGGACCGCGCGTGGCTGCTGGAGCTGCTGCGCGCGCCGCGCGAGGCGACCAGCCCTGCGTCGGTCGCCCGCGCGACCGAGTCGTTCCGATCGAGCGGGGCCGTCGCCGGCGCGATCGCCCACATGGATTTCATCGCACGAAGGGTGACCGGGTCGCCGGCGCTGGTGGCGGAGCCTGGCCTCCTGGCGATCGCGACCGAGCTGGTCGAACGCTGTCAGCTGCCGCAGGCCGTCGAGCTGGAAGGTGTAGCATGAGCAATTCGAGCACGAGCAAGCGCCCCGTCGTCGTCATCGGCGCGGGCTTTGGTGGATTGGCGGCCGCCATTCGGCTGCGCGCCATGGGTCACCGCGTATTGGTCCTCGAGGCCGGCAGCCAGATCGGCGGTCGGGCGCGGGTCTTCCGCGAAAACGGCTTCACGTTCGACGCCGGGCCAACGGTCATCACGGCGCCTTACCTCTTCGACGAGCTGTTCGAGCTCGTGGGCCGCGATCGGCGCGACTACTTCGACCTGGTCCCGGTGGACCCCTTCTATCGGGTTCGGTTCGACGGCGGAGAGAGCTTCGATTACGTGGGCGACGAGGCGCGGCTGTTGTCGCAGATCGAAGCGTTCGAGCCCCGAGACGTCGACGGGTACCGCAGGCTCGTGAAGCGCGCCCAGGAGATCTTCGACGTCGGCTACACGCAGCTCGCCGACGCGCCGTTCAGCCGGATGTCGGACATGCTCCGCATCGTCCCCGACCTGGTGTCGCTCGGCGCCTATCGGTCGGTGCACGGGCTCGTGGCGAGCCACATCCGCGACGAACGGCTCCGGCAGGTGCTCACGTTCCAGCCGCTCCTCATCGGGGGCAACCCGTTCCGCACGCCCGGCATCTACCTGCTCATTCATTGGCTCGAGCGAAAGTGGGGCGTCCATTTCGCGATGGGCGGGACGACGGCGATCGTCTCGGCGATGGCCCGGCTGCTCGACGAGCTCGGCGTGGAGATCCGGACGAACAGCCCGGTCGCGCGGATCGAGGTCGAGGGCAGCAAGGTGAAGGCCGTCGTGCTCGAGGGCGGCGCCCGGATCGCGACCGATCACGTGGTCGCCAACGCAGACCCGTCGACTGTCTACACCAAGCTCATCGCCGCACAGGACCGCAGCAAACACACCGACGCGAGCGTCGCCCGGAAGAAGCAGTCGATGAGCCTCTTCGTGGGCTACTTCGGGACGAACAAGAAGTTCGACGATATCGCCCACCACACGATCTTGCTCGGCCCTCGTTATCGGGAGCTCCTCGAAGACATCTTCGAGCGCAAGATCCTCGCCGACGATTTTTCGCTCTACTTGCACCGGCCGACCTGCACGGACCCGTCCCTGGCGCCCCCCGGCCACGAGGCCTTCTATGTCCTCTCGCCGGTGCCGAACCAGCTCTCGAAGATCGATTGGTCGAAGGTGGCCGACGGGTACATGGATCGCATCGTCGACTTCCTCGACCGGGAGGTCATGCCGGGCGTGAAGGAGTCGATGGTGACGCGCCTCACGGTGGACCCGCGTTACTTCGAAGGAGAGCTCCGATCGTATGCGGGCGCCGCGTTCGGCCCCGAGCCGCGCCTCACGCAGTCCGCCTACTTCCGCTATCACAACGTCTCGGAGGACGTGGGCGGCCTCTACTTCGTCGGCGCGGGCACGCACCCGGGCGCCGGCGTCCCGGGTGTGCTCTGCTCGGCCAAGGTCCTCGAGCGCGTCTTCCCCCAGCCCGAGAAGGCGGCGGTCCGGAGCACGGCGGAGCCCGCCGTGGCGCACCCGTGACCTACGCCGTCGCGGACCGCGTCGAGCTCGCGGGCGCTCACGGCGTCATGCAGAAGCGCGCGCGCACGTTTCGCTGGGCGGCGCGCCTCCTCGGCACGACCTGCAGGGACGACGCGGCGGTGCTCTATGCGTTCTGCCGCGCGGCCGACGACGCCGCCGACGAAGCGACGGACCGAGCCCAGGCCGTCGCCGACCTCGACGCACTGGAGAGGAGCCTCTCGAAGGACGGCGACGGCCCCGGTCGCGCGCTGGCGGTGCTCGCCGAGCAACGAGGCATGTCGCTCGCTCCGGCGCGCGAGCTCCTCGCCGGGGTGCGCCAGGACACCGACCTGGTTCGCCTCGCCGACGACGCCGAGCTCCTGCAGTACGCCTACCTCGTCGCGGGGACGGTGGGCCTGATGATGTGTGGCGTCCTCGGCGCGCGAGACCAGCGCGCCGAGCGCTACGCGATCCAGCTCGGCATCGCGATGCAGATCACCAACATTTGCCGCGACGTCGCGGAAGATGCCGCGCGCGGGCGCGTGTACCTGCCCGAGCGACGGCTGCGAGCCGCGGGCACCTCCCAGACCGCTCTCCTCGCCGGCACGGCGCCGAAGGAGGCGATCGCCAAGGTCGTCTCGGATCTCCTCGCCGTCGCCGACGGGTTCTATCGGAGCGCCGACCAAGGGCTCCGCTACCTTCCGTCACGTGCTCGACTGGCCGTCCTCATGGCCAGCCGCATGTACCGCGCGATCGGCGACGTGCTGCGGCGGCGAGGCTGCGACCCGTTCCTCGGTCGCGCCGTCGTGTCACCTCTGGCCAAGATCGCGCTCACCCTCGTTGCGCTCGTTTCGTGGGTGGGCCTCGCCGTGCGAAGCTACCGCCACCTCGGACGAACGAGCCCGAGGCGTAGGACCGAACGTCCATGCGCTACCGGATGAAGACCGTCTCCGAGCTGACGGGGATTCCGCGCAACACCCTCGTCGCGTGGGAGCGACGTTATGGAGTCCCCGAGCCCGAGCGCCTCGCAAATGGTTACCGCCTCTACACCGACGACGACGTCGGGGTGTTGATCCGGCTGCGCGACGCCATCGCCAAGGGCCTCTCGATCTCCGAGGCGGTCGAGCTCGTGAAGGAGCAGGCCGAGCCGACGCGGCCGGCGAACGGCGCCCGGGGCGTCGACGCGGGGCTCGCGTCGGTGCGTCGCGAGCTCCTCGAAGCGCTCCTCGACTTCGATCGGCCTCGCGCGGAGCGCTTGGTCGAGCGTTTGCTGAACGTCCCCTTCCTGGGAGCGATAGACGAGATCTACTTCCCGCTCCTGCGCGAGCTCGGCGACAGGTGGGAGGCCGGCGAGGCCTCCGTCGCGCAGGAGCACTTCATCACCGCCTTCGTGCGGGACCAGCTCGTGGCGATGTTGCTCCGCGTCGGCGCCGGCCGTCCTCTCGGCCCGCGTGTGGCGTGCGTGACGTTCCCGGGTGAAAAACACGAGCTCGCCCTCCTCGCCCTCGCGGTGCACCTCTCGCTGCAGGGCTGCCGGGTGACGTACCTGGGCGCCGACCTGCCCGCCAAGGAGCTCGGCCGGTTCGTCGAGCAGACGAAGCCCGACTGGGTGTGTGTCTCGATCATCCTCTCGGTCGAGCCCAGCGCGATCGTGGAGTTCTCGCGGGCGGTGGTGAAGTTCGCGCCGCGCGAGACGCGGGTCGTCATCGGGGGCGCGGGCCTGCCGGCGATGGGCAAGACCAAGCTGCCGCCGCGGGTCGAGCTCGTGGACGACTGGCGCCGCCTGGACGTCAGCTAGCCGAGGCCCTCGACGCCTCCTCCCGATCGAGCCGCGCCCGGAGGCGCTTCGCGGCGGCGAACGAGACCGCCATCTCGTCTGGCTCCACGATCCAGGCCCGCGCCTCGAGCGCGTCCGCCACGAGGCGGGCGCGATCGGTGCCCACGAGCGTCACGACGCTCCCGGGGTCGAGCTTCAGCAAGAGTGAGGCATGGAGCCCCGTGCCGGCGGCGATCGCGCCGTCGAGCTCGTCCGCCGCTTCGCGGTTCGGGCCGTTGCCGCCTTTGCCCATCGCGCGCGCGATCGCGGCCGCGAGCAGGTCGATCTGTCGCCTCAAGTAGTCCGCGAGGTAACTCACGGTCAGGTCGAACCGCCGGAGCGCAGGGCCTATTCCCGCCGCTTGTCCGGCTCGCGGCCGAGCTCACGGCGAGCCTTCTCCGGGTCTCGCAGGATCTCGACGAAGTCGCTGCCGCCCAGCTCGCGCAAGAGGCTCTCGTCGGGTTTGTCGCCTTCGGTGAGGGCGAAGACGATCTTGGCGGCCGTCGCCGCGCGGGAGCTGGCGACCTCGTGCATCGCCGCGATCTTCTTCCTGTCGTCGTCGGAGTAGGTCACCGTCGCCACGAGGACGACACGTTTCGACTCGCGCTCGATGGTCGCGTCCACGAGCGACTTCTTCCCGGCCTCGTGCAAGACCTCGTAGTAGTCGCGCTCGGCGCGCTTCATGTCCTCGTCGGCCGTGAGATCTTTGACCTGCTCGCCCTTCTCGACGTGGGATCGGAACGCCGCGTGCCACTCGCGGAAGTCGAGCAGGAGATCGATGGCGTCCGACTCGCTCTCGGCGACGAGCTCGAGCCGCAGCTCCCCGCCCTCGAGGTCGACGTCGTCGGCCAGCGTCCACCGAGCCTTGTATTTGCGGACGATCTCGGAGAGGCGCCCCATCACCTCCGGCAGCCCTTCGTCGATCTGCGGGCCGTAGCCGAAGCCGGTATGGAAGACAAATCCGTCATCGAACGCGTCGGAGGTCCCGAGCGCCGCGTAAGTGTGCGGCCGGAGCGGCGCCGCGAGGCTCGCCCATTCGTCGGCGCCGTCGACGCGGTTCGTCGCGTTCGGCGAGAAGTCTCGTCCGAGGGTGCTGACGCCTCCGTAGGGGCCGCTCAACCAGAAGCCCGTCTTCTCGAGGCGAGCGGTCGCCTGGGAGTAGTCGTGGCACTCCGTCTTCCGGCTCGACTCGTCGAACGAGAGGCACCTCGTGCCCGTCAGGCCTCCGCGGTCGCGCACCTCGCGGAAGCGACGCGAGGTGTCGGGCAAGGTGTCGCGGCCGAAGCGCTGGAGCCGCACCTCCGCCGTCTTGGGAGGCGCAGCCCGGTCCGGCCCCTCGAGCCTGATGGGCTTGTCGTCTTTGTTTGGTGGCAAGAGGACGGTCACCCGATAGACCGCCGCCTCCTCGACGTGTTTCGCCATCTCTCGACCACAGGCGAGCGCGGCCGAGACTTGCCTTCGCTCGGTGAAGGCGTCCGCCAGCTTGAGCCTGGCGAATCGCCAGGACGGCCGCATCAAGAGGCGGAAGACGTCCGTGCCGCCGCAGACCTGCTCGGCCAGGTTCGCCCACCTCGCCTCGGGCGGCAGCTCCTTGGCGGAGAGCGAGAGAATCCAGAGTCCGCCGTCGTCGCGGCTCACGGCGACGGTCGACTCGGGCAAGCTCTTGACGTCGACCGGCAACACCGGCGCGGGCCGGCCCCGGTACCAGAGCCAGCCCCCCAGCGCGGCGCCACCGAGCGCGACGACGGCCACGAGCGCGCCCGCCACGATCTTCGGCCAGCGCCGGGGCGGCGCAGCCCGCGTGGGCTCGGCCTGCGCGCTCGGCGCGCCCACCACGGCCGGCAGCGGGGTGCCGATGGACGAGCCGGACGGGCGGAGCTCGGGATGGGAAGGCAGGCTCGGCGTACGCGCGGGCGGCGGGATGGCCGGCTCAGGCGGCGCGCCGGGGCCCGAGCGCCTCGGCTCGGGCGCGGGTGGCGGCGTGCTCCCGGTCGCGTAGGGGTCGGTGAGCTGCGGGGGTTCCTTCCGCGCCATCGGTCAAGACGTTAGCAGAGGCTCGCGGATCGCACGCGCATCGGACCGCTCGAAACATTCCCGGATGCGGCCCGGCTCGTCCGTGATGAGCGCGTCGGCGCCGAGGTCGAAGGCGCGCCGCGCGATGACGAGATCGTTCACCGTCCACACCGAGACGAACCCGGCCTTCGCGACCCGCGGCATGATCCGGCTGCGCGTGAGCATCGTGTGCACGTGGACGCCGTCCGCGAAGAGGCGCGCGGCCAGGAGCGCGAGCTCTTGGTAGGCGGACCTGTGGACGAGCAGCGCGTGCGCGCGACCGGCGCAGCGCGCGCGATGATCACGTAGCATCCATGGATCGAACGAGGAGACGATGACGTCGTGGTGAGGATCCCACCGGTCGAGGACGCGCGCGACGGCCTCGACGAGGCCGTCCCGGTCCTTGACGTCGCGCTTGATCTCCACGTTCACCCCGAGGCCCGCGGACCGGGCAAAATCGAGCGCCTGCTCCAGCGTCGGCACCTCGACCCCCGTCATGGCCGCGAGCTCGCGGTGCGTCACGTCGTCCGCGAGGCGCCGGTCGCCCGCGAGGCGCCACAGGTCCGGGTCATGGAACACAGCGAGGACGCCGTCCCGCGTAGGCCGCACGTCGAGCTCGATCGCGTCCGCCCGCTGGGCCTTTGCGGCCGCGAACGACTCGAGCGTGTTCTCGGCGTGCTCCCCGCGCGCTCCCCGGTGACCGACGATCGCTGGCCGGTCGGCGCGGCGCCGAAACGCGTCGGGGAGGCGGGAGGCAGACATGCCGAACGCATCTTAGTCGCGTCTCCGCACATCATGCAGGCATCGGCGGCCCAAACGCCCGACCAGACGGCTCGAAACCGGGGGGGGCGCGCCGTGTGCGCGCTTGGAACGACATCTGAATAGGGGCTCGGCATGAGCAAGCCTATCCCGCCCATCTCGAAGTACATGACGACGACGCCCCACACGGTCGGCTCGGACCAGACGATCGCTCATGCCTCCAAGATGCTCTCGGAGCTGGACATCCGACACCTGCCCGTCCTCGTCGGCGGTCGCCTCGCCGGCATCATCTCCGACCGAGACATCGCGCTGGTCGAGACGCTGCGTGAGGTCGACCCGGAGAAGGTGACGGTCGAGGAAGCGATGACCCAGCAGGTCTACGCGATCCCGCCGGAGACGCCGCTCGATGTGGTGGTTGCCGAGATGGCCGAGCGAAAATACGGCTCGGCGATCATCATCCAGAACTCGAAGGTGGTAGGTATCTTCACCACAATCGACGTCTGCCGCGCGTTCGCCGAAATGTTGCACACGCGGCTCGCGAAGTGAGCACGAGTTTGGGGACTGGAAAGTAGTCGTGGGGTCGTGTAGTTCTCAAGGTGGCCATGAACGACAAGGACTTCCGCAATAGCGAGGCCTCCAAGACCGACAAGAGGAAGCAGAGTCTCTACTTCCCCGAGTCGATGCTCCAAGAGATCAAGGAGGAGGCAGCCCGGCTGGACCGGTCCCTCTCGTGGGTGGTGCAGCGAGCCTGGAAGCTGGCTCGCCTGGAGATCAAGAAGCTGCCCAGCGTGAACGACGTCGCCGACGACGACGACACGGGCGACTGACTCTCCCCGCATCCCAATCGCCACGAACGATCGCGATGCGTGAGTCCTTCGTCGTCGCTGACGACGGCACACAGCTCTACATGAGGGCCCAGGAAGGGCCCTCATCCGCGTCGGCGTCCAGCAGCCTGGGCCTGGGGGGCCTCGTGTCCGTGCTGTGCGACGGCATCGCCTGTGACGGGTTCGTCTGGAAGTACCTGTGGCACGCGCTGGCCGCTCGAACGAAGGTCGCGCACTTCCACTATCGCGGGCATGGCCGCAGCAAGAGGCCCGCGGATCCGACCCAGATCGACGTCGAAGCACACGCGCGCGATCTGTCGGCCGTACGTGTGGCCCTGGGCGATCCGGAGGTCGTCCTCTACGGCCACTCGATGGGCTGCCAGGTGGTCCTGGAGAACTACCGGCTGCGCCCCGAGAAGGTCCGAGGCCTCGTGCTCATCTGCGGCGCGCCTGGGCGGGTGACACACTCGTTCAAAGGCTCGGACGCGCTGGCCCAGGTCCTCCCCCGCCTCATCGAGACGGTGGACAAGTACCCGCACGTCGCGCGCGCCGTGTGGGGGAGCGTACCGCCGGAGCTCGCGCTCAAGGTCGCGCTCGCGCTCGGCGAGATCGACGGCAAGCAGATGGAGCCGCGCGATCTGATGCCGTACCTGCAGCACATGGTCGACATCGACCTGCGCATGTTCCTCCGCATGCTCCGCTCGGCCGGCGAGCACTCCGCTTCGGACATGCTCGGGACGATCACCTGCCCCGCCCTCGTGATCGCCGGCGAAAACGACAGCTTCACGCCGCCGCGCCTCGCCGAAGAGATGGCCAGGTCCATCCCCGACTGCGAGCTCGTCATGACGAACGGAACACACGTCGTTCCGCTCGAGCACAAGCGGCTCGTCGAAGACAAGGTCGACGCGTTCCTGGAGAAGATCGCCGCGCGGCCGATCCCCCAAGCCACGGCCAGCCGCCCCGGCGCCTGACGCGCTCGCCGTCACTCCTGCGTGATGACCACGCGCCGATCGTCGCGGTAGGTCACACGGCCCGACTCGCCTCGACATCCCCAGCAGGTGCTCCACTCGAGACGTCGAGGCGCCGAGCGATCGTACGCGAGCACCACGGGCCCCGCGTCCTTCCGGAGCACGAGGGTCGAGGCCACGCGCAGCCGATCGTCCGGCAGGCGATGGAACGCGGCGACGAGCGAGTCCACGCCGACCTGGACGGCGACCACCACGAGCTCCTCACCCAGCGCCGGCCGCCACGCGAGGGGCGCGGTCGTGAGCTTGTAGCCGTCGATCTTGCCGCCGTCGACGCGGCTCTCGAGCTCCCGCACCGCCGCGGCTTCGTCGAAGAACTTCGGATCACCCGAGAGGCTCGCGAGCTGCGGCACCGCGCGGATGATCCGCGCGAGCTCCTCCGCCCCGAGCGTCGCCGGCTCGAACGGCGCGGCCTCTTTCGGTAGCGGGAAGGGGACGGCGCTGGGCTCGCCTCCGCAGCAGCGGAAGCCGAGATCGTCGTCGCTCCGCCCCTCGTCGACGGGCGAGCGCTTGGCGCACCGATGCTCCACGTCGGCGCCGGCTCGAGGTCCGCCTCGCACCGCTGCGCCGCCCTTGGCGTCGCCGATCGCCGTCACGTCGCTCGCCGTCCACTCGCGGATCGAGCCCATGCCGAGGACGCCGAACCCCGACGCGCAGCTCTTCGGGTCGCTGGAGCACACCTCGCGATACCCCGGGCCACCGGGGTAGAGATCGGCGCCGCTCGGGCCTTTGCACGCGCGCTCCCATTCGGCCTCGGTGCAGAGGCGGCGCCCTCGCTCGGCGCACGCGGCCTTGGCCTGGGCCCGCGACAGGCCGGTCTTCGGCGGCTTGCTCAGATCGTTCGGATAGAGGAAGCGATCGATATCGAAGCCGCCGACCTCCACGACGACGCCGGGCGGCTCGAGGGTCGGATCTCGCCCCCGATCGCCCGGCGTGCTCCCGAGCGTGAGCTTGCCCGCCTCGATGGCGACCACCGGGTCGGCGGCGGCCTTCGCCGAGCTCGACGCCGCCGGGCGCGGCCCCTCGTCCGCCGCAGGGAGCACGTCGCCCGCGCTCGCGGCCTGGACGCTCGACGCGGCCGAGCCCGCGGTCCGCTCGCCGTCTTTGCTGCCGCACGCGCACGCGAGGACGGCGAGCCCAAGGACGAGGAACGAGGACGGTGACGTCACGCTCGAGAGCTTGCCCCGCGCCCCGGCGCGGCCGCAAGTCGTCACACGCCCTCGCCGCGAAGCCAGCCCCCGAGCTCACGGGGCACGTTCGTCGGATCGCCCGGTGGGCCTGGGCGCGCGTCGTGTGTCAGCCAGAAGAGCGCCCGCTTCACCTTCCCGTGCTCGGCGTCACGACACAGCGCCGCAAACGCCTTCGCCGTGTACGTCGTCTCGAGCGCGAGGCCCGCGTCGCTCGCCCGATCGACCGCGCGCTTCGCGCGCGTGGTGGGGAGGGCGTAACCGCGGCCGAGCTCCGCGCCGTCGATGTCCACCCCGGCGTCCACCTCGGGGAAGGTCTCGTCGTACGAGCGGAGGAGCGCCGCGGTGCTCGCGATCGCCTCGCGCACGTGGGCTTCGCTCGAGGTGGTCGGGCTCGACGCGCGCACGCCCACGACGCGGCAATCGAGGCCGGCCGCTCGGAGGCCGAGCGCGAGCCCCGCCGCGCTCCCGTTTGTCCCGAGCGGGATGTAGACGCGCTCGGGCGGCTCGGCGCCGCTCGACGCGAGCTGCGCCGCGAGCTCGAAGCCGGCCGCCACGAAGCCCACGTTGGCGAGCGGGGACGTCCCCCCGACGGGAATGACGAATGTGTCGCCTTCCCGCTCGAGCTCGGCGGCGCGGCCCAGCGCCGACTTCATCGAGGGGGCGAGCGAGGCGCGCGCCCCCGAGAGGAGCGTGCGCCGCAGCGTCTCTCGAACGTGCGCGGACGGCGGCTCCGGCAGGAGCAACAGCTCCACGTCGAGCCCGCGCTCGCGGCCGTGAACCGCCGTCGCGAGCGCGTGGTGCGAGCCCACGCTCCCGAACGTCACGAGGCGCTTCGCGCCCTGGCGCTCCGCCTCCGCGAGCAGCGTCTCGAGCTTGCGGACCTTCCCGCCGCCGTAAGCAGGGTTCGCGAGGTCGTCGCGTTTGATCGCGAGGGACTCGAGGCCGAGCTGCGCCTCGAGGGCAGCCGAGCGCTCGATGGGCGTCGGACCGCTGGTGAGCTCGACGCGCGGGATCGCGGAGAGGCGCGGGTGCGCCCGGAGCATCGCGGGGACGACCGGCTCGTCGTCTCGTCGGGCCGCGGGCTCGGGCGCGACGGACGATCCCGCCGCGCGCGGACGCGCGCGGCGTGCGGTCGCTCGAGGCGCGCGCAGCGTCTCGTCGGCGAGCGCGCAGCCGGCGAGGGCGAGCGCGAGGAAGCTCCGTCGACCTACCATGACCCCACGACAACGCGCTCGCCCGGGTCCTCTGTTCCGTGCCATAGACTAGTCATCAATCAAGCGCTACCGCGCTTGAGGTTGCGTGATTTTCCCCGCCGAAGCCGAGCGCCGAGTCCGATGCCGCGTACGACGCCGAGAACGTTTCAGGTGAAGCCCTGCCGACCGAGCCTCACATCCCGCTCGAGCTCGCCCCGCAGAAACCTCCCCAGCCAGGGGGCTGAAGCAGCCCCCTCAAACGCTGCGCGTTTTCACCCCAACTCCGCTGCAACTGCGCTTCGCTCCGTCGGACCTTGCCTGCACTCCGTCCAGCAAGCTGGACTCCGTGCACGCGGTTCGCGCTGCGCGCGGGGCCCCAGCCCCGCTTGCTCGCCTGCTGCACCGCCTCACGTTCTTTCGCTAGATTAGGGGACGAACCCAGGTTGCCGCTCACCCTCGACCTCTTCCCCCCGACGTTCTTGCGCGTCTTCGCCGCGCTCTTCGGGCTCCTGTGGGGCAGCTTCCTCAACGTCGTCATCTACCGCGTCCCCAAGGGGATGAGCGTCGTTCGCCCCGCCTCCCATTGCCCCGCTTGTGGGGCGCCGGTGCGGGCCTGGCAGAACGTGCCGGTCTTTTCGTACGTGCTGCTGCGCGGCAAGGCGGGCTGCTGCGGCGCGCGGCTCTCGCCCCGCTACCCGCTCGTCGAGCTGATCGGCGGCGTGGTCTCGGTCGCCATCGTCGAGCTCCTCATTTTGCCCATGCCGGACACCACGACGACGTTGGCCCACGCAGGCGCGGTCTACGCCTCGAGCTTCGCGCTCGCGATGGGCCTCATCGCCACGGCCTTCATCGACCTCGAGCACATGGTCGTCCTGCCGGACAAGGCGAACTTCGTAGGCGCCGTCCTGGGCGTCGCCACGTGCTCGCTCCGCGGGCTCTCGTGGCTCGACGGGCTCATCGGCGCGGCCGTCGGGCTTGGCATCGTGCTTGGCATCAACGGCCTCTACAAGGTCGTCCGCGGCCGGACCGGCATGGCCTCCGGGGACGCGGTGCTGCTCGGCGTCGTGGGCGCCTGGTTCGGCTGGCAAGGCGCGCTCTTCGGTCTCATGGCCGGCGCCGTCCAGGGCGTCATCGTCATCGTCCTCGTGCGCCTCTTCGGCGGCGCGGTCACCGAGCCGGAAGCGGTGAAGCGGGAGCGCGAGGAGATCCTCGCCGAGATCGAGAAGCTCGATCCGGAGGAGCGCGAGCTCGCGCTCGAGGAGTGGCGAAAGGAAGACGAGCTGGCCGACGAGCCCGGGGAGGGCATGCAGGCGGCGCTGGCGTTCGGCCCCTTCATCGCCCTCGCCGGGCTCGAGCTGCTCCTGTTCGGAAAGTTCCTGGAGGACGTGGTGTTCCTATGGCAGCTCGGCTGATCATGGGGCTACTCTTCGCGCGAATGTTGGCCGGGTGCGCTCCGCCGCTGCCCACGCCGCCTTCGGGCGCCCACGAAGGAGAGATCCCCGTGGCCGTGCCCTACCCGCCCCCCGCAGCCCACGTCGACATCGTCCCCGATCCCCCCGCCTCGATGAAGAACCCCGCCTGGGTCGACGGACAGTGGCTGTGGCTCGGGCGCCGCTGGTGGTGGGAAGGCGGGCGGTGGGTCGATCTGAGGGCTGGTGAGGTCTACGCCGGACCGCGTGTGTACCGGCGCACGGACGGCCAGCTCGTCTGGTTCAAGGGCGTCATCAAGAGCCCCGCCCCCTTGGCCCCCGCCGCGAGCTCGGCACCGAGCCCGCAGGAGACCGTTCGACAATGATGCTCTCGTGGACCTTCGCGGCGAGCCTTCTCGACGAGATCGCCCGCCTCCTTCGGGCGATGGAAAAGCACCGCTACCTCCGCGAGGTCGATCATCGGCTGCACTTCTCCGTCGACGTGGCGATGAACGACAAGCCCAGCTTCGCGGCACACGCCTCGAAGTTCGAGGCGCTCTGCAAGCGCGAGCCGGAGCTCGACAGGCGCTCGCGCGATCCGAGGCTGTGGCGCTCCGCGACGGTCGAAGAGATCATCGAGGTTCTCACCGCGTTCTGGGGCCCGAGCGACGCGGCGGAGCCTCGTCGCGAGCGCCTGCTCGACACCTTCAAAGACGTGGGCCTCGAGATCCCCGAGCACCTGCCGTTCGAGAGCGACCCCGAGCGCCCGCCGTTCCCGGAGCTCATCCTGCTCGACTGGTCGCTCCTCGCTGTCGATCAGCTCGATCCCGAGAAACACGCGGGCGCGCTCGCGGCGCTCGAGGGCGAGACGGACGAGTACAAACCTTCGGAGCCCGTCTACCAGGAAGGCCCCGCGATCTCGATCGTCGAGCTCTGCGACGGCGCTCCGTTCGGCATCCTCGCGGAGGATTTCTCGCTCTGGTCCGAGGGCCCCTACGCCTACGCGGACTACGTCTTCCGCGGCGTGAGCAAGGCCGCCAAGCTGGAGGACCCGCCCATCGGCCTCCGCGACGAAGCGCCCGAGCAGGAAGCGCCGGCCCCCGCTGGCGCCGAATACGAGTAGGCCATGGGGGGCGGAGCCGGCGAAACGGCCGCCCGCGAGCGCCGTACACTCTCCGTCGCCTCGTGTTCGTCCCATCCCAGGCCCCGCTGTTCTCGTTCGACGCCCCCCCGCTCGAGGCGCAAGCTCGCTTCGCGGCCCGGTGGACCATGAGCCAACCGGACCCGGGGGACCTCGCGATGAGCCGCTACGCGGACGGGGAAGACGCCGCCTTCTCCGACGTCTACCGCGCGGTCGCTGCCCGTCTGCGCAGCTTCCTCGTTCGGCTCGTCCGGTCCGAGGCGCTGGCCGACGACCTGCTTCAAGAGACGCTCCTCCGCATGCACCGCGCCCGCGGCTCGTTTGCGCGCGGCGCCAGGCTCCTGCCTTGGTGTTACGCGATCGCGCGCAACGTCCACGTCGATCACCTCCGCCACCGTCCGTCCCAGCGCGAGCGACCGGCCGAAGACGAGGACGTGTTCGAGGCCGCCGCGGGGCCCGAAGCCGACGGCGAGGCGGTCGCGACCGCAGCGCAGATGGCGGAGATCGTGGAACGAACGCTCGCCCGCATCCCACCCAACCAGCGCGAAGCGTTCGTCCTGCTCCGGTACGAGGGGCTGAGCGTGGCAGACGCCGCGGCCATCCTCGGCACCACCGAGGGAGCAGTGAAGCTCAGGGCCTTCCACGCCTACGAGACGCTCCGAGAGGCGCTCGGAACAGAGAAGCGTCGGCCCGACGCTCGGAAGGGGAGCCGATGACACCGAACGCTTTCGACCCGGCGGAGCTCGCGTCGATCCCCGATTTGCCCGGGGCGCGCATGCCCGGAGCGGAGCCGAGCTGGGCGCCCCCTCCCCCGCCGCGACCCGAAGATCGGGGACCAACCCGCGCGGCCGTCACCTACCGCCGGCGCGTCGCCTTCGTCGCGAGCCTCGCGTGGCTCGCGTTGCTCCTGCTCCTGCTCGGGCTTCGGCACGATCTCTCCTTCAGCCCGGTCGTCCTCGTTCACGTCGGCCTGCCCGCTCTCCTCGGGGCCGCGGCGCTCTTCGCCGCGCTGAGCCCCGGCCCGGCAGGGCTGGGCCCGAGCGCGCGCACGACGCTGGCGCTCGCGCTCGGCGCGCCGCTCGCCTTTGCGATCTCGGCCGTGCTCTTCCCGCGCTTCGAAGACGGTCACCGCTTCGCAGCGGCCTTCTTCTGCGGCGACTTCGGCCTCTTGCTCGGCGCGCTCCCGCTCGCCACCCTCGCCTGGGCGCAGCGCCGGACGTGCGCCGCGGCCGCGCCCTGGCGCAGCGCGCTCATCGGCGTCTCCATGGGCCTCGTGGGCGCCGCCACGCTCGGGATGCACTGCGCCAACGGGGATGGGCTGCACGTCGCGCTCGGCCACGGTTGGCCCGTCGTGGTCCTCGGAACCGCCGGGTTCGTGCTGGTCGGCCGCGTCACGCGCGTGCGCTGAGCTCCTCGATCCGCCGCGAGGCTGATCGCAGTGTTGTACCCTCCGCGCGTGGCTGGCTCGACCTCACACATCATCAAGTCTCTCTGCGCCAACGCGGCCATCGCCGCCTCCAAAGGTTTCGCCGCGTTCTACACCGGGTCCGGGGCGATGCTGGCCGAGGCGATCCACTCCTCGGCGGACTGCACCAACCAGGCGCTGCTCCTCCTGGGCGTGAAGCGCGCGCAGAAGTCGCCCGACGAGACACACCCCCTCGGCTACGGCCGCGAGCTCTACTTCTGGTCGTTCATGGTCGCGATGCTCCTCTTCACCGGGGGCGGCGTGTTCTCGATCTACGAGGGCATCCACAAGATCCTCGTGCCGGAGCCGATCGAAAATCCGCTCGTCGGCCTCGGCGTGCTCGGCTTCGCCCTGGCGCTGGAGGGCTGGGCGACGATCGACAACATCGGCGAGCTCAATCGCCGGCGCGGCGACGTCCCCTTCTTCCGCTACCTGAGCGAAACCAAGGACTCCGACCTCGTGGTCGTCTTCGGGGAGAACGCCGCCGCTTCGCTCGGGCTCATCCTCGCGGGGATCTCGGTCACGATCGCCTGGCTGACGCACAACCCCGTGTGGGACGCGGTCGGCAGCCTCGGCGTCGGCATCGTCCTCATCGCCGTCGCCATCTTCCTCGCCGTCGAGGTGAAGGCGTTGCTCGTGGGCGAGAGCGCGGACCGCGACATCGAAGCGGCCGTCCGCACGGAGGCGAGCGCAAACGAGCGCGTGAGCGAGGTCCTGCGCGTGATCACCATCCAGCAGGGCCCCCGCGAGGTCATGGTGGCGATGAAGCTCAAGATGAAGCGGGGCCTCAGCGGCGAAGAGGTCGTCCGCGGGCTCAACGAGCTCGAGGCGGCGATCAAGAAGAGGCGGTCCGAGGTCCGGTGGATCTTCGCGGAGCCCGACCTCGAGGCGTAGCGACCAGCGGGGCGCCTACTTCGAGCAGTCCGCCCGCCGGTACTCCACGCCAGCCTCGGTCCGCAGCGCATAGATGACACCACCGTCAGGTTCGACGGCGAAGTCACGGAAGCTCTCCTCGGGCATGTCGTTGGCAGGAACCGTGACCGCGCCCTCCACCTCGCCGCTCGTCGGGTCCATGCAGACGATGAGCACCTCGGTGCTCGGCTCGTCGACGACGAGCTCCGCGCCCAGGTAGATCGTCCCGCTGTCGTCGGTCTCGAGGAGCACGAGCGCCTGGATGGGCGATCCCATCGTGAGCTGCCGGGTGAACCGGTGCTCCTCCGAAGGGCGGTCGCTCACGGCCACGTACGCGCGACCGTCTCCCGCGCTCACGATCCCCGCCTTCACGTAGAAGGTCCCGTCTCGGCTGGGACGGCCCGGGATTTCCTTGCGAGGCGAGGCCGGCTCCCCGCTCGTGCTCCCCAGGAGCACCAGCGGACCGTGTTCGCTCTCGGCGTAGACGTCGGTGCCGTCGACGAAGATCCCGGTCACGTGGCCCGCGGTCTCGATGCCCTCCCCGGCGAGAGGCAAGCTCCCCACGAAGGCACCGGACTGATCATGAAGTGCAACTTGTTCACTTCGAAAGCGGTCCAGGATGGCGACCGATCCGTCGGCTGCGACAGCAATATCCTGTGAAGTTTCATGTGCGATAACGAGCGCTTGTTCCTCACTTCCGTCGCCGGAGTAGCGCACCACGCGGCCGTTAATCTGGTCGAGGACCCACGTCCGCCCGCGCTCGTCGACCGTGAAGCTCATGGGCCCGGACGGGCTCGCCTCGTCCGGGCGGTCGCGGCCCAGGGCGCCGTGACCGCTCCCCCAAACCGCGGTGAAAACCGTGGCGACCTTCGCGCCATGCCGCTTGCTCGAGGCCTCCCGCCTCGTCTCGGCCAGGTCGATCGTCTTGGACCTGTCACCCTCCCGAGGCTGGGCCGAAGCGACGGGAGCCGCGCTCGAGGTCGAGGCTGAATGACGCGCGATCCAGGCGAAGAGGAGCACCAACACGACAGCGGCTGACATGAACACGAGAGGGCGCTTCGTCATGGCTGGTCGTCTCCGCGAATCCCTAGGCAGTTGGTACGGACGTTGGAAGGAGTGCAAGAATGATGACGCTCCTTCGCAAGCTCGCCCCGCTCGCGCTGTCGATGATGACGGCGATCGCCTGTGCTCCGCCCAGCGGCGAGCCGGAGAGCAGCGCGGTCGAGGGCAGCGAAGAGACGGAGACGTCGGCGGACGCCCTCACCGGATCGGTTGCCGTCGGAGCGACGCTCCAGACGACGGCCGGCCTCAACTTCCGGAGCGGCCCCTCGACTTCGAAGAGCGTGAAATACGTCCTGCCGGAGGGCGCCACGGTGACCGTGCAGCAGTCGAGCCCGCAGAACGGCTTCTACAAGGTCAAGCATGACGGTTCTGTCGGCTGGGCGCACGGCAACTACCTCAAGGTGATCGACGACGGCTCCTCGAGCGACCCCGGCGACTCGGACCCGCCGAGCTCGAGCCCGCGCGACCTCGCGATCTCGCGCGCGAAGTCGGGCGTGGGCTTCTCCTACTGGTGGGGGCACGGCCGCTTCCGCCCCGAAGGCCCGACGTCGTCGAACAAGGGGTCGTGCTCGGGAACCTGCCCGAACTGCTCGCACTCGGGCTCCTACGGCGGCGACTGCTCCGGCTTCGCGGCCAAGGTCTGGCAGGTCCCCTCGAGCAACACCGACCTCACGGACGACGAGCACCCCTACTCGACGGCGGACTTCCACAGCTCCAGCAGCCAGTGGTCGACCGTCTCGCGCAGCAACCTGCAGAAGGCGGACGCGCTCGTCTACCGCAGCGGCGGCGCGGGTCACATCTTCGTCTACGAGAAGGGCGACGGCTGGGGCTCGATGTACGCGTACGAGTGCAAGGGCTGCTCGGCCGGCTGCATCCAGGGCTACCGAACGGCGTCGTCCTCCTACAAGGGCATCCGCCGAGCCGGCTGGTGATGGTCACGGCGATCGAGTGACTGCGTCGCGGCGTGGTCGGAAGGTGAGCGGAACGTTCACCTTCCGTGTTCGTTCGGGGAACGGGAACTCCAGCCCGTAGAGCCGCCTCACGACGCAGCGGCGAAGGTCCTCCGACCCGCCTTCATCGGAGCGAGCGTAGGAAACGACCCCGTTCCGAGCGATGACGAGCTGGACAGTCAGCGATAGCTCGAGGTCGGAAGCGGCCTTGAGCGCCGCGCGGTAACAGGCCTCGATCTCAGGCAGCTCACGCTCGACGATGCTCTCGTCGTTCGTCTGGCTCTCCGACTCGGGGCTCCGCTGCGCGGCGCACGTCCCGTCGCTGCACACCGGACGAATCGCGAGGCCCATGTCCGGGCAGTGTCCCGGCCGCACCCGGTAAGGCCCGTTCCGCAGCCTGTACACGACCTCGGCCTCGGCGAGCTCGCGCGAGACCGAGAGCCCCGGCGGGCAGAGCTCCGCCTGCTGGAAGTGATCCACGACGACGCAGTCGTCATCCACCTTGCAGCTGCCCTCGCCGCCCGCCCAATCGGTCACTCGCTCGAGGATGACGACCGGGCCGGCGGGAGCCTGGGCCGCGGCGGAGGGCGGTCGGGGCTTCGGCGTCCAGCGCTCCTCGAGAGGGCTCGGCGCGGCCACGTGAGGTCGAATCGTCTCGCTCGGACCACAGGCGAGGGACGCCGCCGACGCGACCAGGAGCGCGATCTCCGCTCGCACGAGCCTATCTGAGACGATCGACCGGCGTTGCGCTAGGACAACGTCCTGTTGATTCGCTTTACTCGCGGGTGACCATCGGTAAGGTTCCGCGCCCATGAAGACGACAATCTCGATCCTCGGCCTCGCGCTCGCCCTCGGCACCTTCGGTTGCTCGGACCCGGCGGCGGACGCCCCCAAAGCAACCGTCGGCAGCGCGAAGCCGGTCTCGAGCGCGAAGCCCGCGGCGAGCGCCAAGCCCGCCGCCTCCGCCGCGGCGAGCGCCACGGCCGCCGCCACCGGCGACGCGAAGCCGGCCGACACGGCCGCCCCGAGCACGCCGCCCGCCGGCGCGCTCTCCCTCGCCCCCGGCGACAGCAAGATCGAGTTCACCGGCGCGAAGGTCACCGGCAAACACGAAGGCGTCTTCGAGAAGTTCACCGGCTGGATCGCCCTCGAAGGCGACAAGCCGGAGGCCAGCAAGGTCTTCGTCGAGATCGACATGTCGACCGCCAAGACCGACTCGGAGAAGCTCGACGGCCACCTGAAGAGCAAAGACTTCTTCGAGGTGGAGACCTACCCGAAGGCCACGTTCACCTCGACCGAGATCAAGGCGGGCGGCGAAGGCGGCGCGACGCACACGATCACCGGCAACCTGAACCTGCACGGCGTCGAGAAGAGCGTGAGCTTCCCCGCGAAGATCACCGTCGCCAAGGACAAGGTCACGGCCGAGGCGAAGTTCTCGATCAACCGCAAGGACTTCAACATCGTCTACGCCGGCAAGGCGGACGACCTCATCAAAGACGACGTGCTCATCAAGCTGACGATCTCCGCGAAGCGCTGAGAGCGGGTCGCGAGCGCGGTGAAGATCGCGACCTGGAACGTCAACGGCCTCAGAGCGCGCCACAGACAGCTCATCGAGTGGGTGGCGCGCGAGCAGCCGGACGTGTTGTGCCTGCAAGAGATCAAGGCGACCCAGGATCAGATCCCCGATCCGCTGACCACGCTCGCGGACTACTGGAACTACTGGCACGGCGGGCCCAAGGGGTATTCGGGCGTCAGCTTGCACGTTCGCCGCTCGCTCTGCCCGAGCCCGCCGACCTTCAGCCATCCGCCGTTCGACATGGAGCACCGCGTGGTGGAGGCGGTCGCGGCCGGCGTGCGCTGGGCCTCGGTGTACGTGCCGAACGGCGGGAAGGACTTCGACGCGAAGATCCGGTTCCTGCGGGCCCTCTCGTCCTGGACGGCGGAGCGACACGCAGCGGGCGAGCTGCTCGTCATCGGCGGCGATCTCAACGTGGCGCTCACCAACGCCGACCTGCACCCGTCGCAGGTGAAGGCCGGCGCGATCGGGCAACGCACAGACGAACGCGCGCTCCTCGACGAAGCCATCGGTCACGGCCTCGTCGACGTCATCCGCGACCAGCACCCGACCGCGACGGACGTGTTCACGTGGTGGGGACCGTGGCGCAACCAGCGGGAGAAAAACGTCGGCTGGCGTATCGACTTCGTGCTCGCGAGCGCGAAGCTCGCGCGCCTGGTGAAGAGCTGCGAGGTCCGCAAGGCGGTCCTGGGCAGCGATCACGCGCCCGTCGTCGTCGAGCTCACGGGCGACCCTGTCGGTCAGGGCGCGGCGAGCGCGCCGGCCTGAACGTCGACGGCGGCTCGTTCGAAGAGCCGCGCGCTGCCGGCTCCCCTGCCCGAGGTCGCACGCCGAGCACGATCGTTTCCCAACCGGAAACGGTCCGTCTCCGTCGTCCCGTCTTATCGAGTCGGGCTCGAGCCTCCATGTTGCTCGGAGGAGGTGCCGACATGGTTCGAGCGCTAGGAGTCGGGGTAACGATCGGGTTGGGCGTCGCGCTGCTCGGAGCAGCGCTCGTCGGCGGGGAGCCGGCGCGCGCTTCGGTGGGGACAAGCCCTTGGGGGCCAAAGGACGAGATTGGCCGGCTCAACTCGATGACGGACGAGTCACGCAGCGCGGTGCTCTCGCGCGTGAAGGGCGGGCGCGTCTTCGATCTCTCGGTGGAGTATTTCGTCGGCATGCCGAGCTGGCAAGCGGCGGGCGACCCGCCCTACCAGATGTGGCTGACCCACACGCCACACGGGAACGTGGTCGCCGATCCGATGAAGGTCGGTGCGCATCAGAACGAACACGTCAGCTACACGGGCACGGCGGTCTCGATGTACACGCACATGGGGACGCACATCGACGCGCTGAGCCATTTCGGTCTCGACGGGAAGATCTACAACGGGTTCGAGGCGAAGGAGCACCTCGGCGATCGCGGCTGGCGCGTGGCGGGAGCCGAGAAGCTCCCGCCCATCGTCGCGCGCGGCGTCCTCCTCGACGTCGCCCGCGCCAAGGGCGTCGATATGTTGCCTGACGGCTACCGCATCACGCGGGGCGATCTCACCGAGACCCTACGCAAACAAGGTCTGTCGCTCCGCCAGGGCGACGTGGCGCTCATCCGCACCGGCCGCATGCAGGTCTTCGAAGACGCCGGCGCCTACATGAAGAACCCGCCGGGCCTCGGGCTCGACGCGGCGAAGCTCCTCGTCGAGGATGGCGGCGCCATGATCGTCGGGGCCGACAACCTGAGCTTCGAGGCCTTCCCCTCCGAGGTCGACGGCAACTACGTCCCCGTGCACACCTACCTCCTGGCCGAGACGGGCACACCCATCCTCGAGCTCGTCCATCTCGAGGAGCTCGCCCGCGAGGCCGTCTACGAGTTCGCCTTCATCGGCGGCTCGCTGAAGCTCCGCGGGGCGGACGCCGCGCCGCTGCGACCCATCGCGTTGCCGCTCACGGCGGAGGCGGGCTGATGTTCACGCAAGTCCGCATCGCCCGCTCCACGCGCCGCCTCGATGAGGTGCTCCGCTTCTACCGCGACGCCGTCGGCCTGCCGGTGCTCGGCGGCTTCGAGGGTCACGACGGGTACGACGGCGTCATGCTCGGCCTGCCAGGCTCGGACTGTCACCTCGAGCTGACCGACGACGGCGGACGCCACGCCCCGTCCTCGCCGGGACCGGAGAGCTTGCTCGTCCTCTATTTTCCCGACGCCTCGGCGCGCGACGAGGTGGTGAGCCGCCTCGCAGCGCACGGTCACCACCCGGTCCCCCCGGCCAACCCTTACTGGATCGGAAAGGCGGTGACCGTACCCGACCCGGACGGCTTCCTCGTCGTGCTCTTCGCGGGGAGGTGGCAGCCCACGCCCGCAGAGGTCCCCGCGCGCTTCCGAGCCGGCGCAGCGTCGGGCTTCACGCGCGGCCCTTGAGCGCCCGCGCGGGCCGGCCCCGCGGTTGTTCATGACACAGTCGTGATCGGCCAGCTGGGCGACGTCCGCGAGGCCCGAATCACGACGTCGACGCGCTCCTCGAGGAGATCGACGAAGCGGTCCGTGTAGCTCACGTCCAGAGAGAGCTCCGGGTCGACCACGCGGCGCGCTGTCAGGTGTCCGCCCCGGCTCCGTCGGGGATGTCCAAGGAGAGAGCCATGAGAATCGAACCGGTTTCCAGAGACGCCCCAACCTCGGCCGAGGTGAGCGCGGACGGCCGAGCGCTCGCGCTCGTCGTCGGCGTCCTGCTGCTCGGCGTTGCCGCCCTCGCCTTTGGGGGCAGCGTGGCCTCGACCGACGAGGAGATCCGCCGCGTTCCCGCGTCGGAGAAAGAGCCGGCGCCGCGCCCGGGCCGGCGGTTCTAGGATCCGCAGACCTCAGCCCGGGACGTGCTCGTCCAGGAAGCGGTAGGTCTCGCGCCAGCAGGCCTTCGCCGCCGGACGCCACACGAACGCGTGGAAGGCGTGCACCTCCCCCGGGTAGATGTGCACCTCGTTCTTCACGCCGAGCGCGTCGAGCGCCTTGCCGAGCCGTCGCGTGTCGTCGAGGAGCGGATCCTTCGTGCCGCAGGGCAAGAAAAACGGCGGAAGCGGCCGCGCGGGCGCGTGGCCACGCTCGAGCACGCAGACGGGGTCCGCCAGATCGAGGCTGACCGACGGGTGCGCGCCGTCGAGATACGAGTGCTCGACCTCCTGCACGCGATCGAAGATGTAGGGCGAGATCTGCTTCTTGCGCGTGAAGCGCGCGGTGTCGCTCACCTGGAGGATGCCACACGCCGGGAGCGTGGCCCGCGGGAGGACGCCGGTCTCGAAGATCTTCCTGGCGAAGGGCTCCGGGCGCTCGTACGCGGCGGCGATCGTCATCGACGTGACGAGGTTCGCGCCCGCGCTCTCGCCGGCGAGGATGATGCGTGACGGGTCGCCGCCGAACCGGCCCGCGTTCTGGGCGACCCATTGGTACGCGTCCGCGCAGTCTTCCAGGGCGGCCGGATAAGGATGGCGCGGCGCCAGCCGGTAGTTCACGACGAAGACCACGTAGCCTCGACGCGCGAAGGCGAGGCCCATGACCCAATGGGAGTCCTTCGAGAGGATGCGGAAGCCCCCCCCGTGGACGTAGAGCACGACGGGGCGTGGCTCCTTGTGGGCGCGCGGGAGGTACACGTCGAGCAAATGGTGGTTCGCGCCCGGCGCCCCATAAGCCACGTCCCGCACGACCTCCACCCCGTGCCGCTCCGGCTTCGACTCGGGGTGCAGCCGCGCCAGCCGCGCGCTGCCCTGGAAGAAGTTGTCGACGACGAACGCGCCGACGGCGCGACGCAGCTGGGCCGTCCTCGAGAGCTCCGCGCGCATCAGTCCGCCGAGAGGACGAGGCTGGCGTTCGTCCCGCCGAATCCGAAGGAGTTCGAGAGCGCGAGGCGGAGCTTCGCGTCCGTCGGCTTCATGACAGGCGGGTAAGGCTCGAGCTCCGGATCGAGCGGGGACGCGTTCACGCTCGGCGCCAGCCAGCCCTCCCTCAGCATGGCGAGGGTGAAGATCGCCTCGATCGCGCCGGCCGCGCTGATGGTGTGGCCGGTGTAGCCCTTGGTCGACGAGTAGGCGACGTGACGCCCGCCGAAGAACTCCCGGATGGCCTTCACCTCCGAGACGTCCCCGAGCGGCGTCGAGGTCCCGTGGGTGTTCACGTAGTCGATCTCGGAGGCCGACACGCCCGCGAGCTTCGCGGCCTGCTGCATGGCGGCCAGGGCGCCGCTGGCTGCCGGCGCGACCATCTCGCCCTGGCCGTCGCTCGACATGCCGAAGCCGCGGATGACGCCCAGGATGGAGGCGCCGCGAGCCTCCGCGTCCTCTCGTCGCTCGAGGACGAGCGAGCCCGCCCCTTCGCTGAAGATGAACCCCGCCCGGTCCGCCGCGTAGGGGCGAGACGCACGCTCCGGGTGGTCGTTGTCGCGACCGTTGTAAGCGCCCATCGCGTCGAACCCTGCGAAGAAATGAGTGTCGCAGACCTCGACCCCGCCGGCGATCGCGGCGCGGACGTGCCCCGCGCGGATCATCATCGTGGCGAGGAGGATGTTGTAGGCGCCGCCGGCGCACGCCGCGGTCGCGGTGAATGACGGGCCCGTCGTCTTCAAGACGTTGACGAGGTTCGCGGAGACGGTGGAGGCCATGAGCTTGGGGATGACCGTGGGCTGCACGCGCTTCACGTCGTTCGTCTCGTCGAGCTTGCGCCGCACCTCGATGTGGGTCTCCACGTCCCCGGTGCCGGCGCCGAACACGACGGAAACCTCACGCCGCGAAAGGTGAGGGAGGTCCGACTCGAGCAGCTTGCTCTGCGCGAGCGCGGACTGAACGGACTTGAGGGCCAGCCGGGAGCCGCGCCCCATGAACCGGGTGAGCTTCTTGCCCAGCCCGAGCGCCGCGTCCGAGACGTCCCCGTGGTACTGTCCGATTACCTGGCAGCGAGCCTGGAGGGCTTGGGCGATGTCCCAGCGCTCGAACGGCACGTTCTCGCCGGCACGCAGCCGGCGCAGGATTGCTCCGAGGTCGTCCCCCATGTTGCAGCAGACACCGGTGCCGGTGACCACGACATCGTTCTTTCGGTCGACCATGGCGGGTCGTTAGCACGTCAGGCCGTTCGCGGAAAAAGCTGATAGCTTGGGGCACGAGTATGGCCGGCCGGATCGACAGCCACGGTGAAATCGAGACGATGGTCTACGGCGATGCAACCGCCGCCGTAGGGGACCGCGTCTTCCTGGTCTTCCGCGCCATCGACGATCCCGAGCCGCCCATCGGCGTGACCATTCAGTCGCCGAACGGCCAGAAGATCCTCGACCGCGTGTTGCGGGAGCTCCCGACCGGCCTCCCCCAGAGCGCGCCGCCCGTGGAGTTCGTGCCCGCCGCGAAGGGCGTCTACCAGATCGAAGTCAAAGAGCTACAAGGCAAACAACGCGGGACCGCGGCGCTCCGAGTCGGCTGACAAACCAGAGATGTTCCGAACCCTCGCCAGCCTCGTCGTGGACCGGAAGATCGCCTGGACGATCGTCCTCTTCGTCCTGTCGATCACGATGATCGCGGGGGTCTACGCCGTGCGCGTCGTCCAGGACGACGACGTGCTGAAGTTCCTGCCGCGCTCCAACCCCGAGGTCGCGGCCTTCTACGAGGTCGCAGATCGTTACGGAAGCCTCGACATCGCCCTCGTCGGCATCGAGTCCGAGGACGTCTTCGAGCCCGGGTTCGTCGAGCGGCTGCAGAAGGCCACGAAGCGGCTGAACCAGACGGAGGGCATCCAACACGCCCTGTCGATCACGAGCGTGGAGGACTTCACGCCGGACCCCGAGCGCGGCGGCATCGCGACGGACTACCTCGTCCGGGAGATCCCCAAAAACGACGAGGAGCGCGCGCGGCTTCGGGAGAAGGTCCTCTCGCGGGACCACGTGGTGGGCAATCTGGTCAGCGAAGACGGCAAGGCCGTCATGCTCTATTGCTTCGCCGTCCCGGGGACCGAACAGCGCGCGATCGCCTCCCGCGTCCGCGAGATCGTCGAGGAGAGCTTCCCGAACGAGAAGAAGTACTGGCACGGCGCGCCGTTCGTCTCGACGTACATCTACGACACGACCCAGAAGGACCTGCGCCGTCTGGCCCCGTGGGCCTGCGCGGCGATCGCGCTCCTGGTCCTCGCCGCCTTCCGCGATCTCGTCGGCACCAGCCTCTCCTTGCTCGCGACGACGATCGGCATCGTGATCCCGTTCGGGATCATGGGCGCGTTCGGCGTGCACACGAACATCGTCCTTGGCTCGATGCCGGTCATCCTGTTCGCGCTCGGGAGCGCGTACGGCATCCACATCATGAGCCGCTTCTACGCCCTCGGCACCACCATGCCGCGCGAGGCGGCGCTCAAGGCGGCCCTGGAGGAGGTCGGCCCGGCCGTGCTCGGGTCAGGCCTCACGACCGTCTTCGGCCTGCTCTCGTTCGTGATGATGGACATCGCGCCGCTCCGCAGCTTCGGGTTCTTCACGGCCCTGGGGCTGACGATCGCGCTGGTCGTCGCGCTTGTCTTCATCCCAGCCGTCATCACCATCTCGCCGATCAAGGGCAGGGTCCAGGCGCCGCTCCCCGGCATCGCCCGGGCGACCGCCGCGCTCGCCGCCTTCAGCCTCCGCAAGCGCCTGATCATCGGCGTGACGACCGGCGCCGTGACCCTCGCCGCCGGCTTCTTCGTGAGCCGCGTCGACTCCCGCCTCGACACGACCGCCTTCTTCGATCCCGGCAGCCCGCCCGCCGACGCGGACGAGTTCATGCAGCGAAAGTTCGGCGGCTCGAGCTTCGTGCAGATCGAGGTGAAGGGCGACATGACCGACCCCACGGTCCTGCGCGAGGTGCAAGCCCTCGCCGACCGCGCGCTCCTCGTCCCCGGGGTCTCCAGTGTGAACCACATCGCGGCCATCGTCGCGCAGACGAACGAGGCGATGGAGGACGTGCGGCGCGTCCCGGACACACCGGAGAAGGTGAAGCTGCTCCTCAGCTTCCTCACCGGCAAACAGGCCGTGTCGATGACCGTGAACGACGAGCGGCAAGGCGCCCTCATCCACGTGAAGCTCCGGCCGAGCCGCGCGGCCGAGGTCGAGGAGATCACGGCCAAGCTCGAGGCGCTCGCCGCGGAGGTGCCGAAGACTTACGCGGTCGTGACGACCGAGCCGGGCAAGCCGAGCGCTCGCGTCGTGTCCCTCGTCGCCGCGCGTGTCCGCGCGCTCGCCACGATCTACGGCGCGAAGATCGACCACCCGGAGGCGGTCGATGCCGCCGTGACCGCGCCGCCCGCGGCGCCGCCCGCGTCGGTCATCGAGCCGGGCATCGTCGCCTTCGTGAAGTCGGAGGCGTTTGGCGTCGCGCTCCCCGAAGACGTCCCGCCGGACGCGCCAGCCCGCATCGCCAAGGCCGTCGCCGAGCTCGGGCCTCCCCCCACCGAGGACGACGCGAAGAAGGCGTGGCGTGCTCGGTTCCCCGGCGCGGTGAGCGGAGCGCTCGGCAAGCCGGCCGACGACCCGACCGTCGACGACGCCGCGCTCGCCCTCGAGCAGAGCGTGGGCGACGTGTGGACCCAGGCCGCGGGCGCCGGGCGAGCGCAAGGCCTCATCCAGGCCGCCGGGATCGTGCTCCCCGAAGGCCCCAAGGCGGAGCGCTTCACCCGCGCAATCGGCTACGCGCTCCTCGATCGGGACGCGCCGACCGCGCTCTCGCCCGAGGCCGGCGGAGGCTCTCTCGACGTTCGCATCACCGGCTTGCCGGTGCTTTACCGCGGCCTCTCGTCGAGCGTCTTCAACAACCAGTGGAACAGCCTCTGGTTCGCCCTGCTCCTCGTGATCGCCTTCAAGGCCCTGCTCTTCCGGTCGGTGGGCGCGGGCATCCTCTCGTCCATCCCCACGTTGATTACCCTGGTCCTCATCTACGGCACCATGGGCCTCGTCGGGGTCCACCTGGACATCGGCACCTCGATGCTCGCCAGTCTCATCATCGGCGCGGGGGACGACTACGCGGTCGAATACCTCTGGGCGTGGTCGGCTCCCGAAGGCGCGCTGGAGAAGGCCGCGCGCGACGCGGCCATCGACACGGCCGCGGGCATCTGGACCAACGCGTTCATGATGGCCGTCGGCTTCTTCGTCCTGACCCTGGGCGAAGCCCGACCGCTCAAGAACGTCGGCGGCCTCACCGCCGCGGCCATGATCGCCGCCGGCGCCGCCACGTTCCTCATCTGCCCGGTGCTGGCCCGCAAAAGCCGTTACGCACCCACGGCCGAGCCTGCCCAGCCCGCCCCGGAAGAGGGCGAGCCGGAGCCGGCCACCAGCAGAAGACTCGAAGAGTGAAGAGCCGAGAGGGGCCTGCCGTCCAAGGCCAGGCAACCCTCCCAAAACGCGCGAAACCTAGCTAGGAATGATCGCCATGAAGCGTCGGACTTTCTCCCAACTCCTCTCGATCGGTACGGCAGCGGGCGCGGCAGGGCTCTGGTCCGAGGACGCGCTCGCGGACGAGAAGGGCGACAAGGCCCTCGCGACCATCGACGCCACCATCTACAAGGCGAAGACGCAGTATCTCGAGTACGAAGCGACGATCAAGGTGCCGGAGAAGTCCGACCGCACGCTCAAGCTCGCGGTCTGGATGAAGAACGAGTGGCGCTTGTCGGAGTTCCTGGCGCCCGCCGACGTGAAGGGGACGAAGGTCCTCATCCTGTCGCCCACCCAGATGTACGTGTACCTCCCGGCCTACAAGAAGGTCCGTCGCATCGCGAGCCACGTGACCGACCAGGGCTTCATGGGCATGAACTTCACCCAGGATGAGCTCTCGATCACCAGCTACACGAAGATGTACTCGGCCACCGTCGCCAAGGACGACGGCAAGCTCGTGACCTTGGCGCTCACCGCCAAGAAGGACACGAACGCCCCCTACCCCAAGATCGAGCTAGTCTGCGACAAGGCCAAGAACCTGCCCGTCGAGATCCGGTACTTCAACGAGGAGGGGACCAAGCTCAAGACGGAGACGCGCGGCGCCTACAGCACCGAGAAGGAGTGCCACGCCCCCGGCGAGCTCAAGATGGTCGATCACACCAAGGGCGGCGCCTCCACCACGCTCGCCCGCAAGGCCTGGAAGGTGAACCTCGACATCCCCGATTCGAAGTTCTCCAAGCGCGCGCTCGAAGAAGGCTCTTGAGGAACGACTGACTGAATCAATACCCTGGCGGCGATGATCCGCCCGTTCGTCGCCGGGGCCCTTTCCTTCGGCGTTCTCCTCGCGGTGACCTCGGCACACGCCGACGACCCATCGTGGGACATGCAGCTCAAGGTCGAGAGCGACCTCCGATTCCGCCTCGAGACGAAGTCGGCCGGCGGCGTGGTCGCGCAGACCTCCCTCCCGGCAGGAATCGAGCGTAACCAGAACCTCTTGGGCGCGAAGTTCTCCGTGTCATGGGAGAACGTGAAGGCGGTCGCGCAGACCGACCTCGTCGTCTACGGCTACCAGTCGCAGCTCGACGGCATCGGCGCGCTCAGCAAGGCGGAGGAGACGCAGCCGTACCGCATCGACGTGAACGAGCTCTACGTCGAGGTGCAGAACCTCCTCGTCGACGGCTTCCACGTGCGCGCGGGCCAGCAGCTGGTGCTCTGGGGCGTTGCCGACCAGTTCAACCCGACGAACCTGCTCAACCCGGACGACCTGATCGATCCGCTCCTCTTCGGGAAGCAGCTCGGCAACTTCATGGTGAAGGCCGACTACTGGGTGACGGACGACTTCAGCCTCTCGGCCGTGCTCGTCCCGCTCTTCCGTCCGGCGCGCCTCCCGACGAGCGCGGCGCTCGGGCCGGCGCAGGTCGGCCGCACGCCATACACGGACACGAAGCTGCGCTGGAGAAACGAGACCGAGCGCGGCGCCGTATCGCGCTTCCTCAACGTCCCCACCGTGGTGGACTCCATCACGGTCATCACGCCCGAGCCGCAGTTCGAGAACATGCAGGCTGCCGTACGCATGGCGGGGACGGTCTTCGAGCAGGACGTCGCGCTCAGCTACTACACGGGCTTCCACGATTTCCCCGTCCCCATTCAGAACCACACGCGACAAGACCCGACGGGCGCGTGTGGCGGGCCGCCTTTCGGCGGGATCTGCACGACGGAGATCGGCGGTGGCCGCCTGCTCACGGACACCACGCTCGGCTACCCGAAGATGCACGCCTACGGGCTCAACATCGCGGGGGAGTTCAACCCGTTCAAGCTCATCGACGAGGGCATCGGCGGCATCGGCTACCGCATCGAAGGCGCGCTCTACATCCCGCGCGAGACGAAGATGAAGCTCACGCAGGAGGAGCTCGTCCTCGGCGGCGGCGCGTTCCGGCTGCCCGGCGGCGAATACGACTACGACTTCGACGGGCAGCCCGGCGGGCCGCGCCCGACGATCGTGGAGAGCACCGCGTTCGCGAAATGGACCGTGGGCCTCGACTACACCTTCCCCGGCAACGTGTACGCGAACCTCATGTGGGTCCATGGGCTGGCGGACGAGTTCGGCGCAGGCGACTGGATCAACGGAACGAAAGAGGTCCGGGACAGCGGCATCGTCACCAGGTCCCTGAACGACCTCATCAACCCCGACAAGGGCTGCGTGAGCCTCGTCCCCCTCAGCATCGACGGCCGCCGCTGCGCACGCGAGGTCCTCCGCCCTCGCCTCGGCGACTACCTGGTCGCCGGCGTCGACGTGAAATGGCTCGACGATCAGCTCCTCACACGGCTCTTCACCATCCTCGAGCTCTCCGGCTACGAGATGACGCGCCCGTCGTTCGGGGGCGGTCGCACCACGTTCAAATATCCCTTCTACGACGACCGCGGCTTCTCCGCGGTCATCTTCCCCGAGATGGCCTACAACTTCGGCAACGGCCTCGAGCTCGGGCTGGGCGCGCTCTTCAACCTGGGAAAGAGCTACACGAAGTTCGGCGATCCCGCCTCGGGCGGCTCGCTCACGTTCCTGCGCGCGCGCTACACGCTCTGAGAACGATGATGGCGCGCCCGAAGCGCCGAAACGCACCTGTCTTCTTGGCCCCGTCGTCAGGTCTGTGGCTTGCTACGCGCGTGCTTCCCCACAGATTTCTGAAGTGGTCTCTCGCCACCCTGCTCGCCATCTCTCCATTCGCGCTCGCCGGCGCCGCGCAGGCGGCCGAGGAGGACGTTCGAGAGGAGTCGGCCGAGCCCCCGCCCTCTTCCGAGCCCAGCGACGACTCCGCGGAGTCGACCGACTCCGAGCCGGTGAAGAAGGCGAAGCCGAAGCCGAAGAAGGCCTCGAAGAAGAAGCACAAGGCGAAGTCCGCGAGCGTCTCGGCCAAGAACAAGAAGGTCAAGGCGAAGGGCAAGAAGGACAAGGACAAGGCTCACGCCAAGGTCGCGTCGAAGCCCAAGAAGAAGAAGAAGAAGACCGAGCACGTCGAGGCGAGCGACAGCGAGTCGAAGATCGCCTGCGCGGAGCCCGAGAAGAAGAAGAGCACCGCCGTCCTCTCGAAGACCGTGAAGGACGACGATGCGCCCGCCGCGAGCAAAGACGAAGCCTCGAACGGCGACGAGGGCGACCGCAAGAACCGGCGCCGCAAGCCCGTCCGCCGTCGCCAGAAGTCGGCGGACTGAGCGCAGCCGGCGAGGGGTGAAGCAACGAGGCGGAAGGTCGAGAGACCTTCCGCCTTTCGTCATTTGACGCGTCAGCAAAAAGCACCGTCATGGTGCTCGATGAGTTTGCCGCCGCCGATTCACCCCCCCGGGCCCCCCTCACTTCGTGAGGGGGGAGGGCGCGGCAGCAGTCACTGCACGGCGTCGACGAGCCACGCCTGACCGCCCACGAGGACCTCCTCGGGCGACGCGCCGCCTTGAACCGAGGGTCCCGTCGCCCAGCCGTTCTGGCCCGCGCCGAGCACGAAGCCGTGATCGCCGAAGACGTAGACGAGCGTGCGCGGCGGCATCGACTCGAAGAGCTTGAGCAGGCCCTCCGCGAGCTCCTCGGCGATGGCGTCGAGCCGCTCGTCGTAGGTCGGGCCCGTTCCGCGGAGCCGCGCCTCGACCAGGTCGAGCTTCATGATCTCGCGCGCTCCGAGCCGCTCGCGCCGGAACGCCGCGACGTTGCGCCCCCGCGAGATGTCCGGCTCGCTCGGCGCCGGCGGCATGTCCGCGAGGCCTTGCGGGCCACGAGCCAGGAGGTGCAGCTGAGAGGGTGTGGTGGTCGGGAGCGCCGACCAGAGGATTGCCTTTTCGACGAGGACCGCCCGCTTGTCGAGCGACGCGCGAAGCCGAGCCGCGACGCGCTCGGACAGATCGAAGCTCATCGAGTCGACGAGGACGAGCTTCACCGAGCGCGCGCTCGCGAGACGAGCCACGCGGTGCGCGACCTCCGGCGCATCCATCACCATCGTGGGGCGCTTGCCGGTCACGCGGATCGTGCCGAACGCCGCCTCGTAGCTCTCGGCGAAGCCGTCACGCCACCCGCGGACGATGTCGCGGATGGCCGCGTCGGTCTCGCCGCGGTGAATCGCTCCGAGGAGCGGGATGTAGCGCTCGGTGAACAGGCGCTCGACCTGAGCCGCGGGCCGTGGGCCGCGGGCCGCGTCGAGCTCCATGGCGTGCTCGCGCCACCCCTGGAGGACGAGGAGGCGCTCCGCGCGCTCCGCCTCGATGCGCTCGGCCTCCTTTCGTTCGGCCTCCTTGCGCTCGGCTTCGAGTCGCAGGGCCTCGCGACGCTCGGCCTCCTTGCGCTCGGCTTCGAGTCGCAGGGCCTCGCGGCGCTCCTTCTGCACACGCTCGGCCTCGATGCGCTCGGCCTCGACGCGCGCGGCCTCCGCGCGCTCCGTCTCCAATCGCTCCGACTCCTCGCGCTCGGCGATCGCGCGCTCGGCCTCGATCCGTTCGGCCTCCGCTCGGAGGGCCTCGCGCTCCTCGATCGAAGACTCCGGCTCCACCTCTTCCACCGCAGGGCAGACGGCGAGGACCAGATCGGGGAGCTTCGTCTCCTCCGCGGCGGCGATGACCTCGGCCAGGTCCTGGCCTTCGTCGCCGTCATCCACCTCGGAGGAGGTCGCCTCGGCCTCGACCTCGGCGCTGTCGGGCCGCAGCGTGGGCGCGACGGGCGGAGGCGAGAGATCGGTGCTGCGCTCCGCCACGCGCGGGACCATCGATACGAGGGATCCGGCGCCGGCGTCCCACACGACCTCGTCCAGGGGCCGCGGGACCTTGAGCTCGATGTCGCGATCGGCCTCCTCGATGAGGATGCCGACGGCCAGCCGGGTCTCGGTCTTCGCCGCGTCGATCCAGGACATCAATACAGTTGCGTCATCGTCACGGAGCCTGCCTCGGTCCGCGAGCGAGCGGAGCGGCGGCACGCAGATGAGGATCTCACGGACCGGGAGCGCCGCCGCGCGGAAGAGCTGATCGGAGACGGCCCATGTGGGGTCGTCCTGCACCTCGCCGATGGGCGGCATGGCGCCGCGACGCGCGAGCGCGGACTCGATCGCCGCCTCGAGCACGCGCCCGAGCTTGCCGGGCAGGGCCGGCGAGGGGCGCGCGATCAGCGCGCGGGCCCGCCACGCTTCCTCGCAGAGGCGCTCGCGGCTCGCGTCATCGACGAAGCGGACGAAGCTCGGCTTGCGCGAGCGGCTGGGCTCGCGCGCTTCGTGCTCGGCGTGAGGACGCTCTTCGCTCGAGCCGATCCCTTCCGGGCGCAAGTCGAGCGACATCTGAGCGGAGGAGGAGGCTGCCCCCCCGACGAGTTGGGGGGCCCCGACGGGCTGGGCGGACATACGCCCTGGTCCGTGCCAGAGATGGTGAATCCGGGCCAGTTTTCGGCGGAACTCCGGGGGCGATGCGGCTGTCTCAACCGGGCTTCGAGAGGAGTCGTGTATGACTGAGCCGTCCGACAGGCCGGGGTGGGTCCCCGCTCGCCCGAACGCCCCCACACCACCTCACGCCTCGGTCGACTGGGGCACGACGACCATCGCCGCCTGCTCCTTCTTGTTCCACTTCGGCGGGCTCTGCGCCCTCTACTCGGACTGGACCGACCCGCCCTTCGACGACGACATCGTGGTTCGGAGCCTCGTCGAGGCGGCCCGCGAGCTGCCTACCCTCCCCGAGGTCGAGGAGAGCCCCGAGCCCGCGAGCGCCCCGAAGCCGGAGACCGCCGCGGCGGCCGTGAACGGCGCCCCCCGGAGCACCGGCGAGAAGGGCGCGCTCCCCAGGTCGGGGCCCACGGGGGCGGGACGCTCGCCCACCCCGTCCGCGACCGAGCTCTCCGCCGAGCTCGGCCGGCTCGACGCAGCGATGCTGGCCGCGCTCCGTACGTCGGGGCCCTCCACCGATCGCGTGCTCTCGACCAGCGTCGTACCTTTCCAGGACCTGGACGTGGCGTCGGGGCGCGCCGTGGCGGCGCGGTTCGGCCTCGATCTGGAGGGAGGCAGCCGGATCGGCGGCTACGCTCGTGCGGATGGCCTGGCCGACCTCGGCAACCGAAGCGGCTCGATGATCCCCGACAGCCGCGGCCACGCGGCGCCCACAAAGGCCATGTTGCCGGGACCGAGCCTCTGCTCCGAGACCAAAGGAAAGCTCTGCGGGACCGAGCCGGTGCAATCCGACGTGCCGGACGCGCCGAAGGTGATCGCCTCCCTGCAGGGCCAGTTCCGGCGCTGTTACCAGAAGGGCCTCGACGGCGAGGACGCCACCATGGCCGGATCGGTCCGCGTGACCGCGAAGATCGGACCGAACGGCGAGGTCGTCTCGACCAGCACCGCGATCGGCGGCACGGTGTCGAGCACCGTCGCCGCGTGTATCGCGTCGAGGGTGGCCGGCGCGCAGTTCTCGCCCCCGCGCAACGGTCAAGGCGCCGTGCTCCTGGTCCCGGTCGCGCTCAAGAGCCAGTGAGGACGATCTCGATCAGGCGCTTCTTCTCGACCTTGCCCATCGTGTTGCGCGGCAGAGTCGCCATCACGACGAGGCTCTGCGGGATCTTGTAGGCGACGAGCCGAGAGCGCGCCCAGGCTCGCAGCCCTTCGATCGAGAGCTCCGCTCCTTCGCGCAGCACCACGGCCGCCGTCACGCGATCGCCCCACGCCGGGTCCGGCAAGCCGACCACCGCGATCTCGGCGATGGCGGGGTGCTCGCGGAGCGCTTCTTCGATCTCGAGCGCCGACACCTTCTCCCCGCCGGTCTTCAGGATGTCGACGCTGGTGCGGCCGAGGAGCCGAATGACACCACCGTCCTCGCGCCGGCCGACGTCACCCGTGAGGAACCATCCGTCGCGGAACGCATCGCGCGTGGCGTCCTCGCGCTCGTGGTAGCCCGCGAACACCGAAGGACCGCGGACCCAGAGCTCCCCGACCTCCGCGTCCGCGCCCGACTCGTCGACGAGGCGGAGCTCGACGGTGGGCAGAGGCAGGCCGACGGTCCCCGCGCGCCGTTCGGCAGGATCGAGCGGGTTCGAGAGCGCCATCCCGATCTCGGTCATGCCGTACCGCTCGAGAGGGATCGCCCCCGTGATGCCGCGCCACCGCTCCGCCAGGCTCGCGGGGAGCGCAGCCGAGCCGCTCGTCGCGAGCCGCAGCCCACGCGCGCTCGCCCCGAACGCGGCGCGCGCTTCGGCGTCGAGCGCGTCGGCCGCGTCGAGCAGCCGCTGGTACATGGTGGGCACCGCCATGAAGACGGTCGCGTCGCGCAGCTCTTCCATCACGCGCGCGGCGTCGAAGCGCGCGAGGATGTGGACCCGGCACGGCGTCGTGAGCGCGTCGAGCAGCGCCACGACGACCCCGTGCAGATGGTGGAGCGGCAACACGTGCAGGAGCACGTCGCGCTCCGTCATCCCCCAGGCGCGCTGCAACACGTCGACCTGGGCCGCGAGGTTTGCGTGCGTCAGCCGCGCTCCCTTCGGCTTGCCCGTGGTGCCGCTCGTGTAGAGCAAGAGCGCGACGTCGTCCGCGCGAGCCTCGAGCTTCGAAGGGGCGTCATCGAGCTCCGCCTCGATCGGGAAAGGCGGAGCGAAGACCGGCAGCCCGGGCGGGAGCCGCGTGCTCCGCTCGTGGTCGGCGATGGCGAGCGTGGCGCCCGAATCGGAGGCGAAATAGGCGATCTCCGGCGCGGGAGCGGCCAGCGGCAACGGGACGGCGACGGCTCGACACGCGAGGATCGCGAGGAACGCCTCCACCCAATCGATCCCGGGTGGCAACGCCAGGAGCACGCGCTGCCCCACGAGAGATCCGTGACGCCGTTCGAGCGCGCGCGCGACGCGGCTCGCACGCTCCATCGCTCGCCCGACGGTGGTCGAGCGCCCCGTCTCTCGCTCCACGATCTCGGCCCGGTCATGGGGAGCGACGACCTCCAAGCGGGCGGACAGCGGGCTCGGGCTCACGGCGGAAGCTTACCCGAGCGCGGACGGAAGGATTACACTGCCGCGGCCATGAGCTCCCGGCCCCTCCTCCTCGTGCCCGCGCTGTGCCTCGGCCTCGGCGCCTGCGGCGGCGACACCAAACCGACGAGCGCATCCGCGAGCGCCAAGCCCACCACGACCGCCGCCGCGCCCGCGAGCGCAGCGCCGAAGCCGCCGTCGGACCAGATGCCCGCCGTCACCGTCGACGACATGGGGCCCTTCATCGCCGGCCAACGCGCCGCGCTGAAGGAGCAAGACGGCCCCGCGAAGCTGAAGAAGATCGTCTCGGAGCTGCCCATCAAAGGCAAAGAGGTCGATCTCGTCATCCTCAAGAACGCGAAGATGACGGACGTGATGGCGGTGGTGCGGGAGCTCGGCGCGGCCGGCGCGCCGAGCATCAAGGTGAAGTCGGCCGAGGGCCGCGGAGACTTGCCGAAAGAGTTCTCGATCGTCCCGCAGAGCAAGCTCGCGGACAAGCCGGCCACGTGCTCGGTCGTCGCCATGATCAGCAAGAACCTCGCGACCGACGTCTGGGCGATCACCGGCGGGACCGGCAAGCGTCACGTCAAAGGCTTCGCCGGGCCCGATCTGTCCAACACCGGCGAGACGCTGAAGAAGGTGATCAAGAAGTGCGACTCGAAGATCGCCTTCTTCAGCGCGGACGACACGCTCGGCTGGGAGATGGCCCACATGATGGGCGGCGCGATCCTCGCGAACGACGAGGACAAGAAGATCACCACCCTCGTCCTGCTCGACGAGGTGCCCGTGCCGGGGCGGCCGGTCAAAGGCCTCGGCGGCTGAGCTCCCCCCTCGCCGGGCGAGGGGGGCTTGGGGGGTGAAAGAGCGGCGACACCGCCACCCAGCGGCGTGGCGTCGCCAGTCTTCAGCGCACCATTATTTCTTTCCGCCCATCGCGACGCACTCGCCGACGTGCGCGCCCTTGGCCTTGCGCACGCACTCGCTGAACACCTCGCGGGCCTCTTTCATCTTGCCCTGATCCATGAGGGCCGAGCCGACGTAGAGGTAATAGAGCCCATCCTCCGGATCGGCGGCGATGACCTGGTTCCCCAGCTCGATCGCCTCCTTCAGCTTGCCGGTGTTGATGGCGAGCGACGCCTTCTTCTTGAGGTCCTTCAGCTCGTCGGCCGAGAGCTTGGCCCCGGCCGCGGGCTCCTCGGCCTTCTTCTCTTCCTCGGCCTTCTTCTCTTCCTCGGCCTTCTTCTCTTCCTCGGCCTTCTTCTCTTCCTCGGCCTTCTTCTCGTCGGCCGGCGCTTGCGCGACCGGAGCGGGCTCGGCGGCGGGCTTCTCGGTGGCTTCGGCCGGCGCGGCCGGTTGCTCCGCCGCGGGCGCGACCGCGGTCGCGGGCGTGCTCTGCTTGGCGGACGCGGACTGGGACTTGAAGACCGTCCGTCCGATGCCGAAGACGATCATGAGCGAGGCGGCAGCCACGACACCGGTCACGACCTTGCGGAGCTTCCGCTTGCGCTCGATCGCTTCGGGCGACGGGGGCGGCGGGGGCTCGTGCAGCAGGTGGGCGATGTCGTCGTGGTCGTCGTGATGAACCGGCGGAGGCGGGCTGGTGAAGAACTCGTCGTCCAGGTGGCCGTCCGCGGCAGCGTGTTTGCCGCTCTCTCCGAGCTTCTTGTGGGAAGCGCTGCTCTCGCTCGGCTTCTTGTGCGAGGCGCTGCTCTCGCCCGCGCTCGGCTTCTTGTGCGAGGCGCTGCTCTCGCTCGGCGCAGGGGCGGCCTGCTGCTGGGCGGCCTTCTCGGCCTCGGCCCGGCGCATCGCCTCCTTTTGCTTCTTCTTCTTCTTCTTGGACATCCCCGCGGAAGACTCGGGAGCTGCGGCGACCGGCAGCTCGTCCGCCGGGGTCGGCGGGGGCGTCGCCGGGAGCGCAAGCGTGATCGTCTGGGCGACCGGGGCGTCGGCGGCCTCGGCCTCGGGCGCCGACGCCTCGACGACCCGAGGGAGCTCGGCGGCGGGAGGCTCGACGGCTTCGGCGACGGGAGCCGTTTCGGCGACAGGGGCCGCTTGGACGGGAGCCGCCTCCACGGGGGCGGCCGGGATCTCCACCGAGAGCTCCTCGGCGGGCGACGCCTCCGCGACCTTCCCGCTCGCGCTCTCCTCGTCGAACGAAACCGATGCTGACAGGGGTGTCTCTTCGAGAGAGATGACGCGCGTCTCCGAGCTACGCGGAGGACGCGTCTCGAGCAGCGCCTCACGCTCCTCGCCACCTGCGGTCTCGACGAGTGATTCGTTCTCTTCGGGATCGACGGAGGACGGCGCAATGCTCGACTCCGAAACTCGCCGCTCCGAACGCGGGCGAAGCAGACGACCTCGATTCGACGCCTTGGGCCCGCGCAAACGCTTCGTCATACCGAGAGACCTCCGTTACAGCGCTAACACCGATGAGTGGCGACGGACCTCGATTCACATTCCGCGCCAAGCGAAGCGCACGCTCATGAGAACAAGAAACAGGGATGGTTTGTAGCAGCTATCCCTGGATATGCCGCAGCTTGATCGCGGAAACGTCGGGCACACCCGTCTCGAAAATCGCGCGGCGTGCCATCGTGTGCCTCTGTCTGAGACAGGTCGGGCGCGGCGCTCCGATCAGTCCTTCCGCGAGGGAACGGATCGGCCAAGCTGCTTGAGCACTTGTTTCAGGTCCGACCACACCATTCCCTTCACCTCGGGCGTCGGAGTCCTGAGCACATATGCAGGGTGGAAGGTCGGCATCACGGGGATGGTCCCTCGGTAGAGCTTCCAGGTGCCGCGCACCTTCGTGATGCCTTCGCCCGGACCCAGGAGGCCTCGAAGCGCCGTCGCGCCGAGCGCCACGATGACCTTCGGCCGAACGAGCTCGATCTGCTCGGTCAGGTACGGCAGACACGTCGCCATCTCGAGGGGCTCCGGCGTGCGGTTGCCGGGCGGTCTGCATTTGACGATGTTCGCGATGTAGACGTCGTCCCGCGCGTAGCCCATCCCGACGATCATCTTGTCGAGCAGCTGGCCTGCCTTCCCGACGAACGGCTCGCCTTGAGCGTCCTCGTCGGCGCCGGGACCTTCTCCGACGAACATCAGCTCAGCGTCCGGGTTGCCTCGGGAGAACACGGTCTGCGTGCGCGCCTTCGCGAGCTCGCACTTCGTGCAAGGCGCGACCTGCTCGGCGAGGACGCCGAGCCGCGTGCGGCGCTCCGCCGACGCAGGCGCTGCTCCTTCGAACGGCGTGCTCGGGATGGGCAAAGCCGGCGCGCCGGCGCGCGCGGCCGGCGCCTTGCGCGGCTCCGGAGGAGGGGCTGCTTCGCGGCGATTCGGCGGCGCAAACGCCGGCCTCTCCGGCTCCGCCCGCGGTGAGCGCGCCTCCTCTCGCGGGCCTCGAGCACCTTGTGTGCGTGCATCGTCTCTGGGCGCACGGGCCGGGGGGGGATCGCCAGCCGGCAGGCCGTCCGAGCCACACTCCTCGTGCCAGGCCACCCAAGCGTGGGCGGCCCGGGTGATCTCGAGGAGCTCACGCTTGGCGTCGCTCACGCGCCCCTCCACGACGTGGAGGGGGAGCAGGGGGGAGGAAACCACGGGTGGATGCTCACCAGCACGTTGCGCTCCCCGAGCTTCGAAAGCTCCGCGTCAGTGACCGCCGTTGGCGGCGAGCCAGCGCTCGGCTTCGAGCGCCGCCATGCAGCCGCTGCCGGCCGCCGTGACCGCCTGGCGGAAGGTCCAGTCCTGGACGTCTCCGGCGGCGAAGCAGCCGGAGACGCTGGTCTGGGTCGTCCCGGGGATCGTCTTGATGTAGCCGTTGTCGTGGAGGTCGATCTGTCCCTGGAACAGATCGGCGAGCGGCGTGTGACCGATGGCGACGAACATCGCGCTGCACGGCACCACGTTGGTCTCGCCGTTCTTCAGGTTCTTCACGCGGACGCCGGTCACCTTGTCCTCGGCGACGCCGAGCACCTCGTCCACGGCGTGGCTGTAGAGGATCTTGATCTTCGGGTTGGCCTTCACGCGATCCTGCATCGACTTCGAAGCGCGGAACTCGTCGCGGCGATGGATGAGCGTGACCGAGCTGCAGAGCCCCGTCAGGTAGTGCGCCTCTTCCATGGCGGTGTCGCCGCCGCCCACGACGACGACCGGCTCGTTGCGGAAGAAGGCGCCGTCGCAGACCGCGCAGGCCGAGACGCCCTTGTTCTTGAGCTTCTCTTCGCTGTCCAGACCGAGGTAGTTCGCGCGCGCGCCGGTCGCGATGATGATCGTCTTGGCCTTGAAGTGGGGCTTGTTGCCCTCCACGTCCTCCGCCCAGACCTCGAACGGTCGCTTCGAGAGATCGACCTTGGTCACGTCGCCGGTGATGATCTCGGTGCCCTGGTGCTCGGCCTGATCGCGGAAGCGCTGCATCAGCTCCTGGCCGGTCACCTTCTCCGGGAAGCCCGGGTAGTTCTCGACCTCGGTCGTGTACATGAGCTGGCCGCCGGGGACGAGACCGCCCGCGTTGAACCCCTCGATGCAGAGAGGCTTGAGGTTGGCTCGCGCGGCATAGATCGCCGCGGTAAGCCCCGCGGGACCCGAGCCGATGATGATCACGTTCCGAACTTCGGCGTCGCTCATGCTGATCTCTTTCTCTTCGTTGCCCCGCCGTTCGACAGGAGGGCATTTCTAGCACTTCAGAAACGAATGGTCGCCCCCAAGCCTACCTCGTCCAGGCTCTGCTCGAACGAGCCACCGTTGACGGTCTGCTCGCTTCGATAGCCTGACGTTGCGTCGCCTGAGAGCGCGCGCAGCTCGCCGTCCCCGCCGTTGTCCAGCGTGCCGTAAAAGACGTGTTGGTAGGCCGCGTGGATGTCGACGAGCCACACCCGGAACGTCGCGCCCCCCGAGATGCCGCCCTTGAAGCCCTGGTGGAAGTCGAGGTTCAAGAGCTCGTCGCGTGCGCCCTTCGACTCGAAGAAGCCGCCGAGCCGCAGCGCCAGGAGGTTCGGGACCGCGGTGATGTCGCTCCCGAGCCGGATGCCGAGGACGTCGCGCCAGTCGTGGGGATGTTGCCGTTGACGGGCACGAAGCCCGGGGTCCCTTTGACCGCGATGCCTTCGTCGAAGGTCAGCTCGATGTCTTGCACCGCGCTGTTGTTCGCCCAGGTGAGATCGACCTCGATGTCGAATCGATCCTGGGTGAGCGGATCGCGGACGAAGGCCTCGCGCTGCACCCAGTGGGGCTGCACGGTCGACTCGCCGAGCGGGAGGTGGAAGCGCAGCCCGAGCTTGGCCTCCATGGGGATGGGGAAGACGAGCTCGCCGGCGTCGGCGTCCGTCGTGATGTTGCAGCGCGGATCCGACTCGGGGCACGGCGACTCGTTGCGTGTTCCTCCGCCGAGCCAGTAGCTCGACGTGAGCTCGAGCTCGGTGCGGGCGCGGATGGCGTCGGACCAGCGGTACCACGCGCCGAAGTCGAGGTAACGCGTCACGCCCCAGTTCGCGCCGAGGACGAAGCCCGGCACGAAGAGATCCTTCGCGCTGAGCACGGCCTTCACGTCACGCGTGAAGTCGTCGCCCGGGCCGGAGATCGACTCCGTGAAGGTGGTGAACTCCGCCGCCGCGAAGCCCCAGACGAAGCCCGCGCCGAACGAGAGCTCCGGGAGCGGGGCGTAGCTCACCGAGAGCGTCGGGTAGACGAGGACGGCGCTCTGATCGGTGATGATGTAGCGGTTGGGCGCGGGCTGCGTCCGCGCGAGCCCGGTCTGCGTCGTGTAGTCGATCTCCTCGGGCCAGGAGGCGGTGCCGGCCGCGTGAGGCCCGAGCACCGCGAGCCCGACGGCCCAGCGATCCGTGATGCGGTAGACCGCGGCGAGCTGGGGGTTCGGGAAGACGGAGGTCGTGCAGACCGGGTCCTTCGGCGCGTCCGCCTGGGGGATCGCAGGCCCCGGGGACACCGGCTGCCCGTCCGGACCGAGCCGGGTGAAGCAGCCCTGCTGGATCATCAGGTGGGTGCCGACGTGAATGCTCGTCGCCTGGAACGACATGGCGGCCGGGTTCATGTAGGCCGCCATCGGGTCGTCCGCGCGGGCCACCCAGGCGCCGCCGCGCCCGACCTGGAGCACGCCCGCGTCGGGCACCTCCAGACCGTTGGAGGCCCGAGCATCGAAGGAGAGCGAGAGGCAGAGACCGGCGGAGCCGATCGCGAGCAGTGTGAGCCTTGTCATTTCACCGGAGAGGCGCGGAGCGCGGCCTTGCCATCTTTCACGTAGACGGTGAACTTCACGGCGGAGCAGTTGTGGCGCGCGACGAGCGCCGCCTTGTTCCGCTCCAGCGTTCCCTTGAACTTGTCGAACGTCAGCGCCTCGGTGGGCTCGCCGCACTGCTTCTTGATCTTGAGGAACTCCTCGTAGACGAGCTTCCACTCCGCGAGCTCGTCCGCCGGGCGCGACGGCGCCGGCGCGCTCATGGGCTCGCTCACCGCGGCCGGCTCTTCGGCCTCCGGCTCCGCGGAGCGCGACGGCGGCGCCGGCGGCGCGCCCGGCGCGCGCGGCTTGGGCGGGGGCCCCGGCACCCGCTTCTCTGCCGAGGGCGGCGGCTTCGGGATCGCTCCCGCAGCGCTCGGCGCAGCAGGCGGAGCGGCCGCGGGCGCCTCGCCCGGCACGGCGAACGCGCTCATCTGAGGCTGGGCCGGGAGGGGCCCGATGACCTGCTCGAGATCGGCGGCGCGGCGCGTGATACCGCCCTTCGACAGGACCTTGTCGACGCCGTCGTTGATGTCCGCAGCGATCTTCTTGTAGAGGCCGCGGAAGCGAGAAGGCGCGAGCGTGTCGGTCTTGGCCAGCGCGAAGCGCGCCGCCTCGTTCTTGAAGGTGCGGAGCGGCAGCGTGTGCTCGACCACGCTGAAGAGGATGCCGAGGAGGCCGAGCCCGACCGCGATGCCGACGAGGATGTACGTCGGCGCGCTGTCTTTGTCGGTCTGGTCCGCCGCCTCGAAGAACGCCTGCGGCGACTCCAGGAAGCGCACCTGCCTGCCGACGACGTAGCCGGACTGGAGGTCCCAAGCCTCGCCGGGGAGGCGTGTGTAGATGAAGCCGAGATCGGCGCGCGGCTTGCGCACCTTGCTCCGCCCCTTCTGCCCGTACTCTTCCGTCTGCTCGGCGTCCTTCAGGTCCGTTCGGAGCACCTCGAAGTTGGAGGAGTTGAACCCCTCGGGGCCGTACGACCAGACCTGCGTGCCGAGCGCGTAGAAGGCGACCGCGGCGCCGGTCCGCTCGGAGACGGCCTGGGCGTAGCCGCGATCGAGCGCGTAGATGCCGACGATGGCGCCGATGGGCTCGCCCCCGCCGTCGCGCTCCACCGGGCGCGCGACCACGCGGTGGAGCTCTTCCTTCTTGAAGATCCACGTATCGTCGCGGATCCAGCCGGCGAGCGCGTCGGCCACCACGGCGTGACCGCCGAGGTTCCAGTCGTCCTTGTGCTCGAAGCCGTAGGAAGCAATGACACGACCGTCCTGATCGACGGCCCAGACCGCGTAGAACTTCTGCTCGGCCGGGATCGACTCGAGGGCCTTGAGGAGGCCTTCTTTCGCCTTCGCCCGCGTGTCCTTGCCGACCTCGTCCGACTCGTTGGCTTTGCTCAGCGCCTCACGCAGCTTCGGCGAGAGCGACACCGGGAGGAGCGCCGCGGCGCGGTTGCGCGCGTCGTCCTTCAGGTACCAACCGACGGCGCTCGAGTCCGCCGCGAGCGCTTCGTTCATCCAGCGCTCGGTGTTTCGGTTGTAGTAGCTCTGCGCGATGAAGAGCACACCCACGGCGGTCCCGAGGGCGAAGCTCAGGATCAGGTACCAGAACCTGGAAAGAAGCATCCCCTAGCCTCCCGCCTTGGCGGGCTCGTCTTTCTTCTCTTCGTCGGCCTTCTTCGGGTCCGCGCCGGCCTTGAGCGGATTGGGTAGCTGCTGCTCCGCGGGGGCGGGCTTGATCTCGACCGGGAGCACCTCGCCGACCGGCTCGCCGTTGTAATAGGCGCGGAGGTCGTAGGTGCCGGGCTCGAGCTCCATCGCGAACTCACCCTTGCGGTTCGGATAGACGCTCTTGACCGCCTTCGGCTCGACCACGACCCACGACCTCAGGCTGGGCGACAGCTCGTCGCGGATCTCGTATTTGCCGGGACCGGGAGGCGTCCAGCTGCGAGAGCCGTCCGGCTGCATCGTCCCCTTGGTGAACCCGCCCGCGCCCGAGACCTCGTAGATGGCGTGAGGCGTGGGGTCGTGGTTCTCGAACCGGATCTCTTGCCCCGGCGGCACGACGAGCGTGACGAACGAGGTACGACCGCCCGCGATCTTGATCCGGAGCGGCGTCTTGAGGGCCTGGGCGCCGTCTTTCAGGGCGACGAGGCACAGCTCCTTCGAGATGTGGCCGCGGAGCACGCGCGAATCGGGGGGCACGGAGGCCGCCGGCTCGCGGAACGTGAAGCGACGCGCGTTGGGGTCTTTGGCCTCGTTCCAGACGGGGTTGAGTAGATCGTGCGTGTTGGTCACCCGCCCCTTGGCCGTGGCCGCGAGGACCGCGGTCGGGAGCAGGAACAAGAGGCCAACCGCTGCGAAGGCCGTACGCGTCCTTCGTGTCATGGGAAGCCGAAGCTACCAAGGTTGTCGGCGAAGTGGGGCAGTTGTTGCCAGACCGCGCCCCTGCCCCGGACGGCGGGGCGGGGCACCGCACACACGCGGGGTGGGCGCTTGTACTACCCGCCGCCGAGCTCTGCGCGGCACGGCCCGATCCGGTCCTGCAGCGACTCGGCGCCCCGAGGCAACGAGAGCTCGTCGACCGGGCCGAACGAGAGCGTGCCCTCCCGGAAGACCCGGTAGGTGACGCGGCCGATCACCGTGGCGGCCGGTGTGCCGCCGCCTTTGCCTTCGAGCCACGTGCGCGAGTCGTGGCTGTCGTTGCGGTTGTCGCCCACGACGAACAGCTTGCCCGGCTCCACGGTCCAGGCGTTCGAGCTGCCCTTGGCGTGTGCGTCCAGCATGACGAGGTAGAGGCGGGCGCCGAGCTTCTCGAGCACGAAGGTCTGGTCCTTGCCCTCGATGCGCGCGGTCCCGAGCTCACAACGGGGGATCGGCTCGCCGTTGATCGAGATGACAAAACCGTTTTCTTCGATGCGATCCCCCGCGAAGCCGACGACGCGCTTCACGAGCGTCTGCTCGGGGGCCTCCGGGCTCGGAAAGGTGACGAGGTCGCCGCGTTCGGGCGGAGGCCCGAGCTTGCTCGCGAAGAAGTGATCGCCCACGCGGAGGGTCGGCGCCATCGAAGCGGACGGCTCCTGGTAGAGCTCGACCGCGTGGTTGCGCAGGCCGTTGCGGAGGAAGACGCCCGCGACGAGCAGCGCGAGGACCTGCCCCACGCCGGGGAGCGTGGCGCGACGCATGCGCTCGCGAGGGAGGATCGCCAGATCCGCGAGCGAGCCCAGGTGGAGCAGCACGGGCAGGGCGTAGAGCGACACCGTGAGCGGGCTCGGCGTCGACGCCACCGCGACGGAGGCGATGATCGCGAGCGCCATGCTGGAGAGCGCGAAGGCCACGCCTCGCCGCGGTAGGCCCGCGAGGAAGTGGCCCGCGCCGGGCCCGAACACCACACCCACCACGAAGATGAGGATCTTGGAAGACGGCGGCCCGTGGCCTGTTCCGCCCCCCTCACTTCGTGAGGGGGGTTGGGGGGGTGAATCAGCAGACATCGTCCTTCAGCTTGGCATTTGGTCGCAGTCTCGGCGGAGCCTACAGTAGGGTGCTGGCATGCGCGTGCACTTCGTCGCGGTCGCCGGGACCGGAATGGGAGCGCTCGCCGGCCTCTTGCGGGCGGCGGGGCACGACGTCTCGGGCTCGGACACGAGCTTCTACCCGCCGATCGGCCCTGCGCTCGAGCGCTGGGGAATCCGGCTGATGGAGGGCTTCTCACCCGAGCACGTCGCGGACCGCCCCGACCTCGTCGTGATCGGGAACGTCTGCCGACCGGCGAACGTCGAGGCGCGCGCCGCGATCGACGGCGGCCTGCGCTACGCGTCGATGGCGCACGCGCTCGCCGAGCTCGTCCTCGAGGGCCGCTCGCCGCTCGTCGTCGGCGGGACCCACGGAAAGACCACCACGAGCGCGATGTGCGCCCACGTGCTCGCGTCCGTCGGGATGGACCCCGGCTACCTGATCGGCGGGATCCCCATGGGACAGAGCGAGAGCTTCCGCCTGCCCGGGCCGCGCCGCCTCCCGCTCGATGGCGGCCACCGCACCTCCTCGCGCAAGGCGCCGTTTGTGGTCGAGGGCGACGAATACGACACCGCTTTCTTCGAGAAGACGCCCAAGTTCTGGCACTACCGGCCGGAGGTCGGGATCGTCACGTCGATCGAACATGACCACATCGACATTTACCCCACGGAGGAGAGCTACCTCGCGGCGTTCCGCGGCTTCGCGGAGCGCATCCCCGAGGGCGGCCTCCTCGTCGTGAGCGCCCACGATCCGCTGGTCGTCCGCACGCTCGCGGGCACGAAGGCGGAGCTCGCGTTTTACGCGCTCGACTCCGACGACGCCGCCGCGCCGCCGCACTGGATGGGCGCCATCGCGACGAGCGGTCCGAGCGGGACCACCTTCGACGTCTACGCCGGCGGCGTGTACGCGGGGCGCGCGGCGCTGAAGGTCCCCGGCGAGCACAACGTCCGCAACGCGCTCGCGGCCTTGGCCGCGTGTTGCCAGGGCTTCGGCGCGGACGTGAAGCAGGCGATGGCCGCGCTCGAGACGTTCGAAGGCGTGAAGCGGCGCCAGGAGCTTCGCTTCGAGGTCGGCGGCGTGCGGGCCTACGACGACTTCGCCCACCACCCGACGGCCGTCCGCGAGACGCTCGCCGCGCTGCGCGCGAAGCACCCGGAAGGAAAGCTGTGGGCGGTCTTCGAGCCCAGGAGCGCGACCGCGTGCCGCAAGCTCCACCAGGATGCGTACGCGTCGAGCTTCGGGAGCGCGAGCCGCGTCGTCTTCCCGCCGCTCGGGCGGCCCGACATCCCCGAGGCGGAGCGTCTCGATCTGGAGCAGCTCGCGGCGGCGCTCCGCGAGCGAGGCATTTTAGCTTCTTGTCTCCCGAGCGTCGACGCCATCGTCGAGGTCATCACGCGCGAAGCGGAGCAAGGTGACACGATCGCGCTCCTCTCGAACGGCGCGTTCGGCGGGATCTACGAAAAGCTCGAGGCGGCGCTTCGGAAGCGTTGACGAAGTCCCGTTTGCTCTTATCCTCACGGTGTTCCGTCTCTGTGACTCCGGTGTGCGATCGACATATGAATCCCGAGTAAGCATGAACCCGGGAGCCAGCACCTCGGTCGTGGTGAGCAGGCCCAGAATCTTTCACTGGGAAGCCTAAAGCGGCCCGCCGGCACCCACCTAGCAAACTTGCTAGGGGTTCACGTCGCATCAGCCACGCTGCCACGGTTTCGGAACGCTTATGAACGGGTCGATCGAAGAGGTCGGCCCGTTCGCCTTTTGTCTCCCGTCGCGCGCTCGCGTGCCGAGCGCGTGTCGGTCCGCTTCATCTCCTCCGTCAGCAGCTCGGCCACCACGCGCACGCGTGGGATGGCGAGGGCGCTCTTCGTGCTCACGAGGAAGAGCGACGCAGCGATCGGTCCGAGATCGATGTCGAGCTCCTCGAGGCCGTCCTCCCCCGAGAAGCGGTGCTTCGCTCGCCCGAGGATGATCGCGCCGAGCCCGGCTCGTGCGGCCCTCAGCTGGACGAGGAAATCGTCCGACGCGAACACCGGCGCGAAGCCGGGGATGAGCGCGGAGAGCTCGCGATTCGGTGACATCCCGTCGAACGGCGCCGTCCACGCGATCCAGTCCACCTGATCGAGGCGCGGGCGAGGAGGCAGCTTGGCCCTGTACTCGGGGCTCGCGAACGCGCCGACCGTCGTCTTCACCTCGGCCAGGATGACGAGATCCTTCGAGGCCGCGCGATCGGTTCGGAGCGCGAGGTCGGCGTCGCGCCGCGCGAGATCGAGGTACTGGATGGTCGACTTGACCTCGAGCCTGATGTCGGGCTGCTTCGTCTTCAGCCAGGCGGCGAACGGCGCGAGGAAATCGTAGGCGAGCCCCGGCAACGCGGTGACGCGGACGACGCCGGCCGGCTTCTTCTCCGCCTTGTCCAGCGTCCGCTCGAGCTCACCCGCCCACTCGGCCATCCGGCGCGCGGGCTCGACGAGCCGCTCTCCGAAGGCCGAGAGCTTGGCGCCGCTCACGGCGCGCTCGAAGAGCGGCTCACCGACGCGCTCCTCCAGCTCGGCGAGCCGGCGGCTGATCGTGGGCTGGGTGAGGCCGAGCGAGCGGGCCGCCCGGCTCAAGCTCCCCGTCTCCGCGATCGCCAGAAAGAGCTGTACGTCCTCCCACGGGATATTCACATCCGTATAGTGGCATACGTCCTTTGCCACTCTCCATACGCCAGCGCATGCCTTACTTCTCCTCGTATGACGAGCTGGAAACGAGCGATGAAGGTGACCGCGGCGGCGACCCTGGGCCTGGCGGTGGCGGGAGCAGCGTATGTCTCGACCGTCGGGGTCACGGTCACGTCGCACCCCTCGGCGCCTGGTGACCTCGGCGCAGCGCGCTCGAGCGATGATCTCGAGCGGGCGATCGACCTGCCCGGCCCGGTCCGGGTCGAGACGATCGTCGGCGCCGACTGGGAGGTCGCCCGCTCGGGCCTCATCAACCTCGATCACGCCGAGGCGAAGCGCGACGGCCTCACGGACGGGCCCGAGCCCATCCACATCTACTTCCACGTGCTGCGGCACCCGACAAAGGGCACATTCCTCGTCGACACCGGCGTGGAGCGTGCGCTCGCGACCGATCCCGAGAACGCCGCCATCCGCGGCGTCGTGGCCGAGGCCATGAACGCGGAGAAGCTCCACGTGAAGAACGACACGCGGAGCTTCGTCGAGCGCGAAGGCGGGCAGATCGCGGGCGTGCTCTTCACGCACCTGCACCTCGATCACGTCTCGGGCATGCCCGACATCCCCAAGGGTACGCCTCTCTTCACGGGCCCGGGCGAAGCCGCGGCGCGCACCGGCCTCAACCTCTTCGTCCGCGGCACCACCGACCGTGCGCTCGAGGGCCACGTCGCGCTGTCGGAGCTGCCGTTCCAGGCAGACGCCTCGGGTCGCTTCGCGGGCGTCCTGGATCTCTTCGGAGACGAGTCGGTGTGGGCCATCTGGACCCCTGGGCACACCCCCGGGAGCGTCGCGTACGTCGCGCGGACACCTGACGGTCCTGTCCTCTTCGCCGGCGACACCTGTCACACGAGCTGGGGGTGGGAGCACGGCGTCGAGCCCGGCGACTTCACGGCCGACCAGCAGGAGAACGCCGCGAGCCTACGTGCCCTGCGGGAGCTCGCCGAGCGCCACCCGAAGCTCGACGTTCGGCTCGGCCATCAGGAGCTCACCCACACCGGCGCCCCGACCGGCGTGGCCGACCGGTAGGTGTGGGGACGACCCGAAGAGCCCAGAGCGATCCGACCGTCTCGGACGATCGGCTCGCCAGGCTTTCAGGGCTGGTAGCGGAGAGGGCGGGATTCGAACCCGCGGTACGTTGCCGTACACACGATTTCCAGTCGTGCACCTTCGACCACTCGGTCACCTCTCCGGGGTGCTACGCGACGCGAGCCGCATTTCGCACGAAGATGGACGGCGAGCAAGCGCGTATCGGACGGAGATTGCGGGCCGGCCCCCCGTAGAATCCCCAGATGCCCTCGCCGTCTACCCTCCCGATGCGCGCGCTCCTGGGTTCGACCTTCCTTTTGCTCACCGCTTGCTCGGTTTCTTACTCCACGCGCCCGCTCGAGCCCCCTCCCCCACCCGGCTCGAAGCTCCCCTCCGGCTGGGAGTGGCCCGCGCAGACGCAGGCGGCTCCCGCGCAGGCATCCCCACAGCAGATGCTGGCCGGCCGACCGGGCGGGCGGCTCCTTCGACCTTTCGATGCTGCCAGGCTCCGCGCGCGCGTGAAGAAGACGAAGGGCTGCAAGCCGATGGAGCTGGGGCCGGGCAAGTGGATCATGCCGGACTGCGGCCAGAAGCCGCTCATGGCGCTGTCGCCAACGATCGCTCCGCGCAACCGCATGAACCTGCAGGGCGGCGCGCCGGACTCGGTCGACCTCCGGGCGATGGGCCTCGACGGTCCGGTCAAGGATCAGGAGCAGGTCGGCGTGTGCTGGGCCTTCACCATCTCCACGCTCATGGAGAACTCGCTCCGGCGCGCAGGAAAGCAGGACATCGTCTCCCCTCTGCACATCGTGGCCGAGGACGCGTGGGACGACCTCCACATGAAGGGTCACACGGACGGTCGCATGGTGACCGAACAAACATGGCCCTACGACCCGGCCAAGGCCTGCAAGCTCAAGGAGAGCCCCAAGGACATCTGGTGTGAGGACGCCTACCACGTCCAACAAGGGTCCTGGCGCCAGGACCCGGGCCTGGCCGCAGAAAAAGATCGCGCCAACCAGATGGGGGTCTACCCCATCACCAAGATCCAGAAGCTCCAGAACCCGCGCTCGTTCGATGAGCTCGCGGAGGTGCTCGCGAGCGGCCAGGCGATCTACATGTCGTTCAACATCGACTCGCAGGTCTGGTCGAGGCCCGCAGGAGGCATCATCCCCGACTACCAGGGTGACCCTGGCTACCGGCATGCGGTCGCGGCCGTCGGTTACCGGTCGACGCCGCAACGCCAGCTCCTCATCCACAACAGCTGGGGCGCAGACTGGGGTGCCGGCGGCTACGCGTGGGTCTCCGAGGCCATGGTCAACCAGGAGGTCAACGACGCCTTCGTGATCGAGGTCGAGGGCGGGGGCAGCGGAGGAATGGGGATTCCCGGCCTTCCCGGCATCAACATCCCCGGCGTCGGACCGGTTCAGGTTCCGCAGATCCCGGGTCTGCCCTGGCCCACGATGCCGGGCCAGACCGGGGGCGGGTCGAACCCTGCTCCCGCCGGAGCCTGCGCCGCGGGCCAGGTCGTCGACATCGTCTCGCGAGCTTGTGTCGCCCCCTGCCCGAACGGGATGCCCCCGGCGGGCGGGTTCTGCCTGCCCTGAGCGCAGCAAACGCGGACGGGTCGAAACGGGGAAGGGGCGAAGCGGACACCAACGGCTGTACGCTCGACCCCCTTCCTTATGAGAGCCCTCCCCTTCGGCTTGCTGCTCGTCGCGCTGCTGACGGGCCGAGCTGCGTTTGCCCAGGTGAGCCCACCACCCGAGCCAGCTCCCCCGGAGCCCGGCTCGGACCCCCAACCGCTGCCCGAGCCCGAGCAAGCTCCCGAGCAGCCCGTGCCTCCGGCGCCCGAGCCACCCGTGCCGGCAGGTCCAACCTCGCCGCCGCCGCTTCCGCCGCCACCGCCGATCCTCTTCTTTCCTCCCCCGCTGCCTCCTACCGACGAGCCCGCGCCTTCGCTCGATTGGCTGATGCCTGCTGCTGGCACCTCGCTCGGGGTCGGCGCAATCCTCGCCGTCAGCGGCGCGGTGGTCCTCGGCACCGCGGGGGGTGAGCCATACTGCGGGATCGGCGGCTGCCTCGATCGGCCCGACCCGCGGAGCGAGAACTTGGGGGCGAGCCTCCTCGGCGCGGGCATCGGGTTCGCCGCGGTCGGCGGGCTGGGCATGCTCGGTGCGCTCGATCCGCCCAAGGGCTTCGAGCGGCGCAGGAGCCAGCCCCTTATGGTGTCGGGCTTCGCGCTGACGTCGGTCGCCGCCGCGAGCCTCGGTCTCGGCATCGGTCAGGCCGTGACCTACAGCCCCGACACGGACCTCTCCACCGCGTGGCCCCTCTTCATGACGAGCGCGATCTCGGCCGGCGTCGGGATCCCGATGCTCGCCGTGGGCTCGAAGATCCGCACGCCCGAGCAACGCGAAGCCGAGCGGCAGCGGCGCGACATGATCCGAAACCCGGCCATCCCGAAGAGGCCCTACTCCAAGGCCATGATCGGCATCGGCAGCGCGCTCACAGGCATCGGCGGCACGGCGGTCATTGGCGCCACCGGCCTCTTCATCGCGGACACCGCCGCCGGCGGTCCGGATGATTTCTCGGCCTATCTGGGGTTGCCCACGCTCCTCGTCGGGACCTTCTTCACCGCGATCGGCGTCCCGCTCGTGGTCGCCGGCGCGCACAAGGAGATCGATCCCGAGTTGGCTCCGCCCCCGCCCTTTTTGCCCGAGGTCCGCGCGAGCGGCACCGGGCTCTCCGCGTCCTGGAGCTTGGAATGACCCCGCGAGATCGAAAGATCACCCGCAAGCTCGCCCTGCTGGCCCTCGTCGCCGGCTGCGTGCCTCCCGGCGCGCCTGGCGCGACGGCGAGCTTCATCGACGTCCGTACGTCGCACGTCGGGGACCCAGGCGCGCCGACGCTCCGCGTGGTCGCTCGCCTCGGGCTGAACGCGGCGTTCGATGCGGAGGGCTACCTCGACGGGGTCTCGCTCGTCGTGAACGACAAGGGCAGCCAGATCGCGTTCGACGCGCCGCCGCTCACGACCTCGGGCTTCCCGCTCGACTCGGCCTCGATCGGGACGCTGACGCTCGAGGTCCCGAGCCCGTTCACCGACCGCGGCAGCTTCGACGCGTTCTGCACGGCCAACGCGCGGAGCGTCGACATCACCGCGCGCATCTACATCCCCCAGAACGACGACGATCCGGAGGAGCCCCCGCCTCTCACGACGACGACGATCAACGCCCCCGTCGTCGAGACCGGGACACCGCCGAGCGACGGCGTCTTCTCGACCACGGGCGTCGTCTCGCGGAGCTACTCCGCCGCCGACGCGCCGGTTGCCGCGGAGATCATCCCCTGGCAATCGGACAAGGTCGTCTTCTCCCTGCCGCGGTACACATCGAAGTCGAATACGTACGACGACTTCGGTAACCCCCAGTCGAACGTCGTGCTCGAGGCGATCGACCTCTACGAGGCGCAGCCGGGCAGCGTCCGCACCTTCTTCCAGCTGCCGCTCGCGGAGGTGCCACGACTCGCCGCGAGCGGCGAGTCGCTCTACTACGCGGGCCCATCGAAGCTCGGGAAGGGCCTCGTCGTGGGCCAGGCCTCATCGAGCGGCGCCTCGCTCTGGAGCTTCGCGATCACCCCGTCGACTTTCGGCGACACCGAGCCGGTCGTCCGGGCCTCCGCGCTGTCCGCGCACGCGGGAGGCCTGCGTGTGGCGATCCGCTCGGCCGTCCCGCTCCCGGCGCTGGTCGAGCCCTCGCTCGACCCTCCCCCCGGCAAGTACTTCGGCTCCTTCGTCTACGACTTCGACCTCGAAGGCAACGTGGTCGAGGCGCGCGTGAGCGCCGAAGACGTCGTCGCCATGATCGATCTGACCGACGGCCGGCGGGCCGTCGCGACCTCGGAGCTGCCGCCGCGCGACGCCGAGGCGGTGCTCCGCGTGCGGATGGAAGACGAAGGCGGCGACGCGCTCTTCACCTACGAAGAGCCGACGTTGACGTACGAAGCCGCGCTGTATCCGCTCCCCGACGGCGGCCTGCTCGTGGCGACCGAAGATCGCGAGGTCTCGAACACGGTCCTCCTGATCCGCCTATCAAGTGACGGTTCTGTCATTTACAAGCTCCGGGCGCTCGGCCGTGACGCACACGCCGCGCCGCGCCCCGACGGCGGGGTCTTCTGGAGCTTCACGGGCACGCTCACGGGCCTGCCCGCGCCGGCCGCCGGGCTTGTGCCCGATCGCGCGGTGCCGCTCCTCGTCGAGGTGACCGCGGACGGCCAGATCTCGCGCGTGTCGCAGCTCGGCTGCTCCGGCTGGGGGGCCGTGGGCGCCTCCTCCTCCGGCACGGTCTTGCTCGGCTCCTTCGGCGAGTGGATGGCGATGGGCAGCGCGGTGCAGGCGACCGACAGGCGGAACGTCTTCGCGAGCGGCGTGGATTGAGGCGCCGTCAGCGCGCGCGAGAGAGGATGTCGGCGTAGGCCTCGGTCTCGTAGCCCGGCGTGGTCCCGATCGAGACCGTGCCCTCCCAGCCCCCCTCCGCGGAGACCACGTCGAGGTCGAGCAGGAGCGAACCGGCGGCGCCCCTGGCCGGCTCGATCCACTCGAGCGGAGTCGCCTCGCCCCGAACCTGCCGCCAGACCTGGAGCGACTCCGGGGCGAGACGGGCGGCGAACGACGTGGCCGCGCCGGCCGAGGGCGTGACACGAATCAGCGTGAACGGCCCTCGCAACGAGGTGCGGCTCGCCGCCCCCGAGGCGGACACCCACGCGGCCGGCGGCAGGACGATCCAGAGCCGCTCCGCCTTCGAGCCTTGTTCGCCCCGAACGCGAGCCGCATAGACGAAGCCCGGAACGATGGCCTCCGCGCGAAATCGAACGAACCAGTCGACCGCGGCATCACACGTCTTCCAGCGAAAGATCCCCTCCGCGGCCTGTAGCTCGATCGCTTCGTCGGTGAAGGTCTCCCGCGACAACCCGACCCAGCGAGCATCGCTGACGATATCGTCATGAGGACAGGTCGCCGAAGACGGCGGCGCGATTCCGACCGAGCCTCCGTCGTCACGCACGGGGGTGAAGCCCTCGCGGTTGCCGATCTTCAACCAAGCCACGAGCGGCTCGTCGAACACGAGTCGCCCGCCTCGGAGGTCGATCCGTGGCGCACGCGCGGGCGCGTGCGCCGCGAAGTCGACGATCGGGAGCTCCTCGTAGTCGAAGCGCTTCACCACCATCGAGGGCCGGCGGAGCCCCTCCGCGCGCGCGTCGTCGGGCAAAAACGGCCGCGAGGCTGGCTTCAGGATGGCGGGCGCCGGCCTGGGGTCGGCCGCGCGCGGGCGCGGGCTCTCGACGCCTCCGCATCCACCCAGGAGCGCGATGAGCGCGCCCGCAGCGATCGACCGCGTCATAACGAGCGCAGGTACGCGGCGAGCGCGCCCCGGTCCTCGGGCGTGAGCAGGTCGGGACGCCCCATCTTGCTTCGCGGATCGGAGAGGAGCGCCTCGAGGGTCTCGTAGCGTCCGTCGTGGAAATAAGGGCCCGTGCCGGACACGAACCGCAGCGAAGGCGTGTCGAACGCCTGGTTCAGCTTGCCGCCGTCGAGAGCGTGAGACCGACCGTCCGTCCCGCCCGCCGGGTGACAGGCCCCGCACCCTTGCTCGGCGCCGAAGAAGATCTCGCGCCCGCGCGCGACCCTTTCGTCTGGGTTGCGCGGCGTGGGCGCGGGCGCGCGCTCGATGAAGCGAGCGAGCGAAGCGGCCTCCTCCTTGTCGAGCCCGACGCCGCCGAGGCGCTTCACCGTCGTGGCCACGTAGGTCTCGAGCTCGCCTTCGCGTCCAGTCCAGCCGTAGGGCGCGGTGTGACGGGTTCGACCGGCGAGCATGAGCGTCTGCCGCGGCCCCTCCGGCGTCATCCACGAGAGCGCGTCGTCGCGGCCGTCGGGGTGACAGCTCGCGCAGCCCATGCCGTCGACCGCGACGCGGAGGTCGTCCGTCCGGTAGAAGAGGAGCCGCCCTTCCGCGGAGGCCGCGACCTCCGGAGCGGGCGCGTAGTCGAGGGCTATCGCCGTCGTGCCCTCGTCGGCGTCCCGAGCCAGATCGATGACCGCGATCTCGCCCGCGAACTGCGAGAAGACCACAGCCGTGTCGGTCACGTCGTCCACCGCGACACCGACCGGCCCCGCGGCGACCTCGAACCGCCTGCGCTCGGCGCGCATCGGGTCGGGGACGCGGACGTCGACCTCCAGGATCGAGTCGATGCCGAGACACGCGATGAGGGCCGAGCCGGCCCGCTGCCGAGGCGCGATGGCGCGCGGCACGAGACACTCGCGCGTGTAGCGCGCCTCGCTCGTCGCCAGGACCACGTCCGTGAGGGGGCGACCGCTCGCCGCCTCGAGGACGCGAACGACCGGGGCTTGTTTGGGCACGCCGTCGAGGGGCTCCGAGCCGTAATAGCCGCCCAGCGGGCGGTCGGGCGAGCCCGGATCGACGCTGACCTGAGGGACGATGATGCGTTCTCTCCCGCTCGGCGCATCCGGCTTCTCGGTCTCCGATGGCGCGCTCCCCCGGAGGCGTGGCGCCGCCGTCTCGCCGCCTCGCTTGGGCTCGACGACGACGCTCGCGAGCGCGTAGCCCTGCACCCCGACGCGCGCCACCTCGGCCTCCCCCTGCGTGGTCGTCGGCGCGACCTTCTTCGTGGTCAGGTCGATGCGCGTCGGCACACCCGCCGCGCTCACGTCGACGCGAGAGACGACACCACCCACGAGGTGACTGACCCACGCCTGGCCGGAGCCGTCCACCAGCACCCCTCGCGGATCCCGCGGGAGCGCGACGACCTGGGTGGGTGTGAAGCTCGAGCCGTCCAGGACCGTGAGCGCTCCGGCAAAGGCGCTCGTCACGACGACAGAATTGTCATCTTGAGAGGCGGCGATTCCCCAGGGCTCGGCCGGCACCTCGCGCGCGCAAAGCTGAGCGATCGGCTCGGACGGCTCGGCGCCCGGCTCGAGGACGAAGACGCGGTTCTTGTCGGCCAAGGTGACGGCCAGCCGTCCGTCGGACAAGACCAGGATCTCACGAGGAGACCCGTCGAGCTCCGTGCGCCGCAGGGCACGTCTCCCGCCCACCGCGACCGTGTGGATCGCCCTGCTGTCCGCGTCCGCGACGTAGGCGTAGAGCTCGCGACCCACGCGCGCGAGCGCGACCGCCGAGCCCCGACGCTCCGCGCCGACCGGACGAGGGATCGTGTGGCTACCCGCACGCGCGCAGGACCGAGCTTCGAGCGCCTTCACCGCTTCGGTCTCCGCGGGCTTCGCCGGAGCCGAGCCGCACGCGGCCGCGAAGAGACACAGGGGCGCCACCCATCTCGTCATGGCCCGAGAGCAGACCGCGCCCGGCGCCGAATGTTCCGCAGCGTCCGAGGGGGCCGGCCCACCACGAGATGCCGCTACGGAAACGATGCGAGTCCGGAAGGCGGAAGGGCAGGCGGAGCCAGGAGGGCTCCGTTCGATCTGCCTGCTTGTTACGACCCCTTACCGGCGGCCCCCCGACTTTGCGTTTTCCCGGCGGAGAGAGCGGGATGCGACTGCGCTTCGCTCCGTCGGACCTCCCTGCACTCCGTCCACTTCGTGGACTCCGTGCAGTCCGGTTCGAACCCGGAGTGGACAGAGTCCACGGAGGGCCGAAGGGCAGGCGGAGCCGCGAGGGCTCCGTTCGATCTGCCTGCTTGTTACGACCCCTTACCGGCGGCCCCCCGACTTTGCGTTTTCCCGGCGGAGAGAGCGGGATTCGAACCCGCGGTAGCTTTCGCTACACCTGATTTCGAATCAGGCACCTTCGGCCACTCGGTCACCTCTCCGCCGCGGAACATGGCAGAACGAGGGGGGCCTGGTCAAGCCGTGGATCGCAGGGGCCGGTTGAGATATTCGGGGAGCCCATGGCGGAGACGGCCGATCTGCGCTCGGCCCCCAAAGCGCGCCCCTCGTCCCACACGGCTCACGACGGCCACGGAGACGCCAACCTCTGGAAGCTCGCCCTCGGAGCCCTCGGCGTCGTGTACGGCGACATCGGGACGAGCCCGCTCTACGCCGTGAAGGAGTGTGTCCACGGCCCCCACAGCGTTCCGCCGAACGAGCCGAACGTCATGGGCCTGCTCTCGCTCATGTTCTGGGCGGTGACGCTGGTCGTCAGCTTCAAATACGTCATCTTCGTCCTCCGCGCGAACAACCAGGGCGAGGGCGGCGTCCTCGCGATGCTCGCGCTCCTTCCCGAAGGAAAGCCGCGCAAGGTCGTGGGCACGGTCGGCCTGCTCACCAGCATCGTCCTCATCGGCTCGTGCCTTCTCTACGGCGAAGGCATCATCACGCCCGCCATCAGCGTGCTCAGCGCGGTCGAGGGCCTCGGGGTCGCCACCCACGCCTTCGAGAAGCTCATCGTCCCGATCACCGTCGTCATCCTGATTGCGCTCTTCGCCGTACAGAAGCGCGGCACAGGGACCATCGGCCGCGTCTTCGGACCGATCATGATCGCCTGGTTCCTCGCCCTCGCCGGGCTGGGGATCTGGGCCATCCTGAAGTACCCCAAGGTCCTCCTGTCGCTGTCGCCGACTTACGCGGTGGACTTCTTCCGGCACAACGGCACACACGGCTTCACGGTCCTGGGGTCGGTCGTGCTCTGCATCACGGGCAGCGAAGCGCTCTACGCCGACATGGGCCACTTCGGCCCGAAGCCGATCCGGCTCGCGTGGTTCACCCTGACCATGCCCGCCCTCGCCCTCAACTACCTGGGTCAGGGCGCGCTCCTCCTGGCGAACCCGGCGGACGCGGAGGCGATCGCCAAGAACCCGTTCTATTCGCTCGTCCCCCAGGGGCCGGCGATCTACCCGCTCGTCGCGCTCGCGACGGCCGCGACGGTCATCGCCTCACAAGCGCTCATTTCAGGCGCGTATTCGCTCACGCGCCAGGCTGTCCAGCTCGGCTTCTTGCCCCGTGTCCGCATCCTGCACACGTCCAGCGAAGCCGAAGGCCAGATCTTCATCCCCGAGGTGAACGGCGCGCTGGCGGTCGGTTGCATCGCGCTCGTCCTCGCCTTCCAGAGCTCGTCGAAGCTGGCCGCCGCGTACGGCATCGCCGTCATGGGCACGATGGCCATCACCTCGACGGCCTTCTTCATGGTCTGCCTGCGCCGGTGGGACTGGCCGCTCCACAAGGCGCTGCCGCTCTATCTGCTCTTCGTCTCGGTCGAGCTCGTCTTCCTCTCGTCCAACCTCGTGAAGTTCTTCGACGGCGGCTTCGTGCCGCTCGTCATCGCCGCCGCGCTGTTCGTGACCATGCGCGTCTGGAAGCGCGGCCGCGGCCTCCTCGCGCAGCACTTCGCGCGCGCCTCGAAGCCCCTCGACGACTTCCTCGAAGGAGTCGGCCGCGGCGTCTACAACCACGGCGACGGCAAGGAGCTCCAGCTGCTTCGCCCGCAGGGCGTGGCCGTCTTCCTGACGAGCAACCCGACCGGCACCCCCCCTCTCCTCATGCACCACGCGAGGCACAACCGCGCGATCCACAGCACCGTGCTCCTGGTCACGGTGCTCAACGAGAAGGTGCCGAGGGTGACCGAACGCCACGTCGAGGTGGAGCCGCTGCTGCACGGGTTCTTCCGCGTCCGGATCCGCGTCGGCTTCATGGAGACACCGGACGTCCCGGCCGCGCTCGCCGAGGCCGCGAAGCTCTTCGACGAGCCGTTCGATCTCGAAGACGTGACGTATTACCTCGGCCGCGAGACGCTGCTCGCCTCCGCGCACGGGGACATGGGCCGCCAGGCCGAGCGCCTGTTCGCGTTCCTGTCTCGGAACTCCAACCAGGCTCCGAGCTACTTCGGCATTCCGCCACAACGTGTGGTCGAGATCGGCATGCAGGTCGATCTCTGACTTTCGCCAGCGCGTGGAGCGTGCGACCCTCCCGCCCATGGTGGAGGGCCCGTCGAGCGCGCCCTTCGCGAGCGTTCGGCTCCAGCTCGCGAAGCTCCGGATCAGCGACGAGCTGACGCTGCGAGAGGCGTGTGTGAAGGCCTGCCGGCTCAGCGCCGAGACGCTCGGCATCGCTCGCGTCGGGGTCTGGGTCTTCGAGGAAGACCACTCGCTGCTCCGGTGCATCACCCTCCACGAGTCCCGCAGCGCCCGCGCGGTGGCGGTTCCCGAGCTCCGCGCGACGGAGTTCCCCACGTACGTCGATGCCCTCCGAGGCCGGCGGTGGATCGCCGCGGACGACGCCCTCGCGCACCCGCTCACGAAGGAGCTCAAGCTCACCTACCTCGAGCCGCAGGGCATCGTCGCGATGCTCGATGCGCCGATCTTCCGCGGCGAGGAGCTGTTCGGGATCGTCTGCCACGAGCACGACGCGAGCCGCGTCTGGTCCGAGCACGATCGCGCGTTCGCCGGGACGATCGCCGACATCCTCGCGCTGCTGTTCGAGCAGGCCGGGCACGTCACCTCGGAGCGCCGACGACGCGCCCTCGAAGCGGAGCGCCGCCACGCGCTGAAGCTCGAGCTCATCGCGCGAATGGCGCTCAGCGTCGCACACGACGTGAACAACGTGCTGACCACGGTCCAGCTGCTCGTCGGCGGCCTCGTCAACAACCCGGCGGTCGCGCCCGTCGCACACGACGTTCTCGACGCCCTCGGGGCCGGCGCCGCCCTCACGCGGGAGCTCCTGGAGATGGCGAAGCAGCAGCCGAGCGAGTCCCCCGTCCCCGCCGACGTCACGGCCACCACGGCCGGGCTCCTCGGCGTGCTGCGGGCGCTGACGCGCGGGCAGGCCACGGTCACGCTGGCCGCGCCGTCGGCGCCGCTCGTCGTCACGGCCACGGCGAATCAGCTCCAGCAGATCTTGCTGAACCTCGTGATCAACGCGCGCGACGCGATCAAGACCGGCGGCCTCATCGCCGTGTCGGTCGAGCGCCTCGAGCGCGACGGCAGAGACATGGCTCGGCTGCGCGTCCAGGACTCCGGCGCCGGGATGCCGGAGGAGGTCCGCGCTCGCCTCTTCGAGCCCTACTTCAGCACAAAGCCGAGCGGAACGGGGCTGGGGCTCACGCTCGTCCGCGAGATGGTCGAGTCCTGCGGAGGGTCGATCGAGGTGGAGTCGGCGGTCGGTGCGGGCACGACGTTCGACGTGTGGTTGCCGCTCGCCGACCCCACGCTCCCGTCAGCCGCGCCTGGCTCGTAGCGCGTTCGGCCGCGCGTCGGGCCTACGCCCGGCCGCGCGCTCCTCAGGCGCTCGCCCGGGCACGAGGCGGTACGTCCGCGAGCGCGCGCGGAGCGCCGGCATGCCCTCCACGCACTGCGCGTAGAGATCGCGCGAGACCGCCCGCTCTTCGTGGACGAGGCGCGCCCAGACCTCTCCGTCTCGCTCCGAGGCGGCGGCGGCGCGAAGGACGTCGAAGCGCGTCGTCCGCTCGATCGGCTTGCCTCCGAGCACCTTGCCGGGACGCCTCGCCGCCAGGTCGCGAAACACGCTCGGGCCGAATCGATCGTAATAGAGCAACGTGTGCGCCGTGGAGACCGCGCCCGCCCACGGGTAGGTGCGGAGCAGCCAATGCGACGAGAGCTCCCCGAGCGCCTCGTCGACGACGGCGCGGTCCTCCCCCGTCTTCGAAGGTGCGCGCTCCTCGTAGAAGAGGCCGAGGCCGAGCTCGTCGCCTTCGAGCTGCCAGGTCTCGCGGAGGCCAAACGCGGCGGGGTCTTGCGCGACGAGCGAGCCGTGTGTGAGGCCGAACTCACCGACGATGAAGACGCCCAGCTTGTCGCGTTTGGCGGCGAGGAAGTCGAGCGTCGCGAGCGCCTCGTCCCGCGTCTCGGTCGGGAACTCCGTGAAACACATCGCCTCCGCCGCGACCCCGGCGCCCGCCAGGTTGTCGATCACCTCGCCCACGACCGCGACGGGAGGTCCCTTGTCGATCAAGGAGAGCACGCGATCGTCCCCCGACTCGACCCCGAGCGCACACGCGATGGCGCCCGCGTCGGCGAGGACCTTCGCGCGCTCGGGCGTGAGGTACTTCTCCGGCTTGAGATCCGTCGCCCAACGAATGTCGAGCTCGGCCTCGAGCATCGCCTTGGACAACGCGACGAGCGTCTTCGGCGCGACGGAGTCCTGCGAAAAATAGAAGCGCCGCGTACCGAACTTGTCCCTCAAGGAGCGCAGGTGGGCCGTGACCGCCGCGACCGGCCGCTCTCGATACTTCGCCGTCCCCACCTCCGCGAGCCCGTAATGGCAAAACGTGCACTTCCCCCAATAACACCCCCGCGTGGGGTCGTACGGGAGCACCACCTCAGGAGAAAAGTATCGATCGAGCGGCATCCCGTCGAAGTCCGGCGCGGGGAGCGCCTTCAGGTCCTCCATGCCGTGTCCGGCCAGGACCCGCGCCCCGAGGAGCTTGTCGCGCAGGACGACGTTGGGGATCTTTCGCAGGCTCCCGGCCGACTCGACCGCCCTCACCAGCTCGAGCAACGTGTGCTCTCCCTCATAGAGGACCGCCGAATCGAAGGGCCCCAGCGCTCTCGCCAGGGCGCCGCCCTCGAGGCGGATCATCATCTGGGTGATGCCGGGTCCGCCGCACGTGAGGTGGACGCCCGGGAGCGCCGCTCGCAGCTGGTGAGCAAAGGCGTAAGCGGGCTGGAGCTGCCCGGGGAAACACACGGACAACCCGATGACCGCAGGCTTCTCCGCGCGCAGGCGAGGGATGAGCGAGCGCGCGACGTAGTCGAAGAACGGGTTGCGCTCGGCCTCGGCCTCCTTGGCGGCGTCCTCCGGGGTGAGGAGCCCGAACGGCGTGCGGTAAACGGTGAAATCGACCGTGAGCGGGTGGTACGCAGCCGAGACCGCGCGCAAGGACGCGCCGACGGTCGTGACGGCGTCCGCGTAGCGGTCCGGGTCGTAGAAGGCGACCGGGTCCCGCAGGATCGCCTTTGCCTCGGCGATGCCGCGCGGCGCAGCGTGCGCGTCGGCGAGGGCGAAGGTGAGCGCGGCGAGCTCCAGCTGCGCCTCGTGGGCCAGCGCCGGCCGAGCCTCGAGCTCCACGAGCCGACCCTCGATGTGGTCTCGCACGGCGGTCAGCCCCGCGGGGGACAAGATCTCGTCCCAGGCTTCGACGTTGGCGTCGATCGGAACCACCCGGGCGCCAGCGCTCCGGAGGAAGCCCGTGAGCGTGGGCAAAGCGAGGTACGGCGCCGTGGGATCGCACGTCGGCGGGTACACGAGGGCGATCGTCATGGTGAGGCGCCGGAGGATTACCACGTGGCAAACGCGCTGCCTACCGCGCCAAGTTGCCCCACTCGGAGTCGTCGGCGACTCGAGCACGCCGTTCGCCGCCCAAGCACGACGTTTCGTTTGAGCACGAACGATCTTCTGGTAATACTGCGGGATGGGCGCCGAAGCGGCCTCGGAGAGCCCCCCGCGGCTCGGACGTCGCGCGGCGCTCGGGCTGGGGCTGGGAGCTCTTGCCGGCTGCGGGCGCCGGTCCGCCGGGCGGCCCGGCCGCGTCGTCTTCAAGCACCAGCCCATGTGGGGCGACCCCGCCCCGTTTCGTCGGCTCCTCGACGCGTTCCGTCGCGCCCATCCCGAGATCGAGCTCGTGACCGAGGCGCTCCCGAACTCGTCGGACGCCACCCACCAGTATTACCTCACGGCCCTCGAAGGTGGCGCCGACGACTTCGACGTCTTCGTCGTCGACATCATCTGGGTCGCAGAGCTCGCGCGCGCCGGCTGGATCCTCGACCTCTCCGGCTCCTTCCCCCCCGACGAAGTCAGGCGAGACTTCCTCGAAGGAGCTGCGGAGACCGCCATCCAGGAGGGGCGGACCTTCGGCGTCCCGTGGTACGTCGACGTCGGGGTCCTCTACCGTCGAACCGATTGGGTGGCGGACGCGCCGACGACCCTCGACGAGCTGATCGAGATCACGCGAGCGGTCGCCGGACGCGAGGGAGCTGCCGGGCTCGTGTGGCAAGGTCGCCAATACGAAGGGCTCGTCTGCAACGCTTACGAGGCCATCTGGGCGCACGGCGGCGAGACGCTCCGGGACGGGCGCCTCGTGCTCGACAGCCCCGAGACCCTCGCGGCCGTCTCGTACTTGCGAGGCCTGATCACCTCCGGGGTCTCTCCGAGGTCCGTCCTCTCGATGGCGGAAGAGGAGTCGCGCCGCGTCTTCCAGTCCGGCGGGGCGGTGTTCATGCGCAACTGGCCCTACGCATTGGTGGAGGCGGAGCGGGAGGACTCCCCGATCCGCGGTCGCGTCGCCGTCTCCGCCCTGCCGTCGGCGGCGGGTCGGCGCGGAGCGGGCGCCCTGGGTGGGTTCGATCTGGCGCTGAATGCCAATGCGCCCAGGGAGAATCGTGACGCGGCGCTCGCCCTCATCCGCCACCTGACGTCTTCGGAGGCGAGCCTGGTCCTGGCGACGGCCTATGGGCGCAACCCGGCCCGTCGCGCGGCCTACGAGGACCCGGCGCTGCTCGGCACGGCCCCCCGGGTCGCCGCGCTGCGGCCGCTGCTCGAAGGCGCCAGGCCCAGGCCCGTGACGCCGTTCTATCCGATGCTCACCGACGTCTTGCAGAGCGAGCTCTCGGCCATCGTGGCGGGCATTCGCCCTCCGCCGATCGCCCTCTCCCGCGCGCAAGCGGCCGTGGATCGGATCATGGGGAGCCGATGAAGCGGGGCGGCGAGGTGGCGGCGGCGAGGTGGATGGTCGCGCCGACCCTCGTGGTGCTGGGCGTCGTCGCCGGCTATCCGCTCTTGTTCGCGCTGTACCTGAGCCTGCGGCGCCGCCTCCTCGTCTTCTCCGAGGACCGGTTCATCGGCCTCCAGAACTTCTCGGTCCTGGCCCAGGACGATCGCTTCTGGTCCGCGCTCTGGAACACGATCTACTTCACGGTCTGCGCCGTGACGGTGGAGCTCGCCATCGGCGTCGGGCTCGCGGTGTTGATCCACCGCGCGACGCCCGGCCACAAGCTGCTGCGCTTCGCCGTCCTCTTGCCTTGGGCGATCCCCACCGTGGTCTCCGCGAAGATGTGGGGATGGATGTTCCACGCCCAATACGGCCTCGTCGCACGTGCCCTGCCCATTGCGGACCACGATATCCTGGGTGACCCGACCTGGGCCATCCACGCCGCGATCGTCGTGGACGTCTGGAAGACCGTGCCCTTCGTCACGTTCCTCGCGCTCGCCGGGCTGAAGACGATCTCGGAGGACGTCTACCGCGCCGCGGCGCTCGACGGCGTCGTCGGCCTGCGTCTCGTGTGGCGGATCGAGCTGCCCATTCTCCGCTCCACGCTCGTGGTGATCGGGGCGCTCCGCGCGCTCGACGCCTTTCGCGTGTTCGACGTCGTCTACACGCTGACCGACGGCGGACCGGCCAACACGACCGAGACCGTGTCGATCTACGCCTACAAGACGCTCATGCGCTCGGGCGACTTCGGCTACGGCTCGGCGCTCGCCGTCGCCACCCTGGCCTTCACGGCCGCGCTCGGGCTGGCGGCCGCGCGCGCCCTCCGGCGGGAGGCGCGATGAAGCGGGCGTGGGGCGCGCTGCTCGTGGCGGTCGCGGTCGCGTTCTGCGCGGGTCCCGTCGCCTGGCAGATCGTCACCTCCGTGCGCCCCGAGAGCGAGCTCGCCGAGATCGGGCTGCCGACCTCGATCTCGCTGGAAGCCTACGAGGCCGTGCTCACACGGCACGCCTTCTCTCGCGCGCTCCTCTCGAGCGCCATCGTCGCGGCGGCCACGACGGCGCTGTCCCTCGTCATCTCGGCGGCGGCGGCGTTCGCCCTGGCCAAGCTCCGCTTGCGATCGCGCCGGACTCTTCTCGCGGGTGCCCTCGCGTGCTCCATGCTCCCTCCCATCGTCACGGTCAGCCCGCTCTACCTCCTCATGCGGCTCGTCGGGCTGCGGGACGAGCTCGCCGGGCTCGTCTTGCCATACCTCGGCTTCGCCCTCCCGCTCGCGGTCTGGGTGCTGACCGACTTCTTCGCCGGGCTCCCGGAGGAGCTCTACCGGTCGGCTCGCGTCGACGGCTGCACCCCCTGGCAGGCCCTTCGGCGCGTCTACCTGCCCATTGCGGGCCCCGGCTTGGGCACGGTCATGCTCCTCGTCTTCGTGCAGGCCTGGAACGAGTTTCTCTTCGCGCTCACCTTCCTGTCGTCGCCCGAGAAGCGCACCGTCCCGGTCGCCATCGCCCTCTTCGCCGCCGAACACCGCGAGCCATTCGGCGAGATGGCCGCTGCGAGCGTCATCGCGGCGCTCCCCTTGGCCATCGCGGCCCTGGTCTTTCAACGCTGGGTCGTGGCCGGGCTGACCGCCGGCGCCGTGAAGGAGTGACAATGGCGAGCGTCTCGTTCGAGAAGGTCCGAAAGAGCTATCCGGGCGGCGTCACCGTATTCGACGAGCTCGATCTCGAGGTCCGGCACGGCGAGCTGCTCACGCTCGTCGGACCTTCCGGCTGCGGGAAGTCGACCCTCCTCAGCCTCCTCGCAGGGTTCGAGCAGCCCAGCTCCGGGACGATTCGTATCGACGGTCAGCCCGTGAACGATCTCGCCCCGGGCGACCGGGGGGTCGCCATGGTCTTCCAGAGCTACGCGCTCTACCCGCACCTCGACGTGCGAGGAAACATCGGCTTCCCGCTCGAGATCGCGCGCGTGCCGCGGGCCGAAGCGCGCGAGCGCGTACAAGACATGGCGTCCCGGCTGGGCCTGTCGGAGCTGCTCGGCAGGCGCCCTCGAGAGCTCTCGGGAGGGCAGCGGCAGCGCGTCGCTCTCGCCCGCGCGCTCGTGCGCCGTCCGAAGCTGTGTTTGTTCGACGAGCCGCTCTCCAACCTCGACGCCTCGCTCCGCGGCCACATGCGAGCGGAGATCAAGAAGCTGCACGAAGAGCTCGAGGCAACCTTCCTCTATGTGACGCACGATCAGACCGAGGCCATGACCCTCTCCGACCGCCTGGTGGTGCTGAACCGAGGACGGATCGAGCAGGCCGCGACCCCCCGCGCGATCTACGAGGAGCCCGCGACACGGTTCGTCGCGGGTTTCATCGGCTTACCTCCCATGAACTTCGTGGAGCCCGACGTGCTCCCTGATATCGACGCGCCCTCGAAGGATGCGGTGGCGGCGATTCGTCCCGAGGACGTCCGCGTAGAGGACTCCCCCTCCCCCGGGTTTCTGGCCGCGAAGGTGTGGCTCGTCGAGCCGACCGGGCCCGAGACCTGGGTCACTGTGCTCCTGGGCGAGGCCCGGATCGTCGGACGGGCGTCGCCTCGGTTCGCTGCCAGAGCCGGTCAGCTCGCGTACGTCAGCTTCGACGCCGCCAGGGTGCACTTCTTCGCGCGAAACGAAGGAACGAGGCTCGGCTGACGGGCGCGCGCCGACGAAAGATCGCCGGCGGCAGCAGGATGAGGGCGATGACCGCGATCGACGCTTCGGCGCCGAACTTTTCGCCGACGGCGAAGCCGGCAGCGACTCGGAGCAAGCTGACGGCCCAGACGAAGCCGAGGACCGGCAGCAGATCGCCGTCCGCGCGCCGACCGTCGCCCGAACCAAACGGCTCCGCGCGAGGCGCGGCGACCCGGTACGGTGAGCCTCTTCCGTTCACCCCGCCACCGTAGCCGCGACCGCGTCAGCGACGCGCTAGGACGCGCGGTGGCGGCATCAAGATTTCATCAAGACGTACGCCGGGGCGCACCGCGCGCGAGCGCCGTGGAGTATCCATGCCGCATCATGGGAAGTCCCCAGACGGCCTCCCGGACCGAGCCGCCCGCTCGGCCCCGAGCCGACTCTGCGCCCCGCCTCTCGCAACCCGCTCAGCACGCGCACCCGACCAGCCTCGGCGCGCTCGCGCTGGCCGCGCTCGGCGTCGTCTACGGCGACATCGGCACCAGCCCGCTCTACGCATTGAAGGAGTGCGTTCACGGGCCGCACTCGGTTCCGGTCACGGTGCCCAATGTGCTCGGCGTGCTGTCGCTCATGTTCTGGAGCGTCATCCTGGTCGTGAGCGTCAAGTACCTCACGTTCATCATGAAGGCAGACAACCAGGGCGAAGGCGGCATCCTGGCGCTCCTCGCGCTGCTCCCCGAATCGCCGGGACGCAAGAAGCTCGGCCGTGTCGGCGCGCTCACCGCGCTGGTGCTCTTCGGCGCATGCCTCCTCTACGGAGACGGCATCATCACGCCGGCGATCAGCGTGCTCTCCGCGGTCGAGGGACTGGAGGTCGCGACCGATTCGCTCAAGCCCGTGGTCGTTCCGCTCACGGTCGCCATCATCCTGGCGCTGTTCGCGATCCAGAAGCGGGGAACGGCGACAATCGGACGCCTCTTTGGTCCCGTCATGATCGTCTGGTTCCTCACGCTCGGCGGACTGGGCGCGTTCCACATCTCGAAGCACCCCGAGATCCTGCTCGCGATGGATCCGACAAACGCCGTGACGTTCTTTCGCGAGCACGGCTCACACGGGTTCCTCGTGCTCGGCTCGGTCGTCCTGGTCATCACCGGAGGGGAGGCGCTCTACGCCGACATGGGGCACTTCGGCCGCAAGCCGGTCCAGGTAGCCTGGTATGGCCTCGTGCTGCCGGCTCTCTTGCTCAACTACTTCGGACAAGGCGCGTTGCTCACGACCGCGCCCTCCCCCGAGAGAGCGGCGGAGATCGCTGCCAATCCATTTTACGCGCAGGTCCCGCAAGGTCCGCTTGTCTACCCGCTGGTCGCGATCGCAGCCGCCGCCACGATCATCGCCTCCCAGGCGCTCATCTCCGGCGCTTACTCCCTGACTCGACAGGCGGTGCAGCTCGGCTATCTCCCGCGCGTCACAATCAAACACACCTCGAGCGCGACGGAAGGTCAGATCTACATCCCCGAGGTGAACGCGGCGCTCGCCGTGGGCTGCGTCGGGCTCGTGCTCGCCTTCCAGGAGTCCTCGAAGCTCGCGGCGGCGTACGGCATCGCGGTCACCGGCACGATGGGCATCACCACCGTGGCCTATTACGTCGTGACCCGGAGCCGATGGCAATGGTCGATCGCGCGCGCGCTACCGCTCGCGGCAGTCTTCCTCACGATCGATCTCGCCTACTTCGGCGCCAACGCGCTCAAGTTCCTCGACGGCGGGTTCGTCCCCATCGTCATCGGGATCGGGCTCTTCACGTCGATGCTCGTCTGGAAGCGCGGCCGCGCGCTGCTCGCGGAGTACTTCGCCGGTCTGGTTCGACCGCTCGCACAGTTCGTGGACGGCCTCAGGCAGGGACACTTCCGGACCGACGACGACGTCGCCGTTCCCGTCGTACGCGTGCCCGGCGTCGCTGTGTTCCTCACGTCGAGCCCCGACGGCACACCGCCGCTGCTGCTCCACCATGCCCGATTCAACAAGGCGGTGCACGAGGTCGTCCTTCTGGTCACCGTCCAGAACGAGCGCGTGCCCCGCGTCACCGACGACCCGGTGTTGGTCGAGCCGCTCGAGCAGGGCTTCTATCGGGTACGGATCCGCGTCGGCTTCATGGAGACGCCGAACGTGCCCCGTTCGATCGCGGACGCAGTGGCCCGGTTCCAGCTTCCGTTCTCTCTCGACGACGTCACCTATTACCTCGGGCGCGAGACCTTGCTCGCGACAGGCGCCGGCAAGATGAGCCTGCGCGCCGAGCAGCTCTTCGCCTTCATGAGCCGCAACTCCCAGACCGCGCCGCGGTACTTCGGTATCCCAGCGGAGCGCGTGGTAGAGATCGGGATGCAGATCGATCTCTGACGCCAGACGAGAGCTCTCGTGAACCCGGAGCGCCCCGACCCCGAAAGTCTGCTCCACCGCGCGAAGGCGGAAGAGGAGCGAAAGACCCGGGCCAAGCTCCGCGTCTTCTTCGGCTTCGCGCCCGGCGTCGGCAAGACCTACGCCATGCTGGAGTCGGCGCAGCGCCTGGCCGCCCAGGGGGTCGATCTCGTCGTGGGCGCGGTCGAGACACACGGCCGCAAAGAGACGGACGCCCTCCTCCGCGGGCTCGACGTGTTGCCGCGAAAGCGCCTCACCTACCGGAGCCGGGAGCTCGACGAGTTCGATCTGGACGGCGCGCTCATCCGCCGGCCGACCGTCCTCCTGCTCGACGAGCTCGCGCACACCAACGTCCCCGGCTCTCGCCACAAGAAGCGCTGGCAAGACGTGATGGAGCTCCTCGAGGCAGGCATCGAGGTCCACACCACGTTGAACGTCCAGCACGTCGAGAGCCTCAACGACGTGGTCGCGCAGATCACCCACGTGACCGTGCGAGAGACCGTGCCCGACTCCATGCTCGAGCGGGCGGACACCATCGAGCTCGTCGACCTGCCGCCGGAAGAGCTCCTCCAGCGCCTCTCCGAAGGAAAGGTCTACCTCGGCGAGCAGGCCGCGCGCGCCGGGCAGAACTTCTTCCGGCGTGGAAACCTCCTCGCGCTGCGCGAGCTGGCGCTCCGCAGGACGGCCGAGCGGGTCGACGCCGACGTCCAGAGCTATCGAGCCGAGCACGGCGTCACCGACACGTGGCCCACCATCGAACGTATCCTCGTCTGTGTCGGTCCTGCCCCCGGCTCGGCGCGTCTCGTCCGCGCCGCGCGACGAATGGCGGCCGGCCTCCGCGCGCCCTGGGTGGCGGCCTACGTCGAGGCGAGCGGCGTCGCCCCCCTGCCCGAGGCGGCGCGGGCCCGGCTCGACGGCCACCTCCGCCTGGCGGAGAGCCTCGGGGCGACGATCGTCCGGCTCACCGGCGCCAAGGTGAGCGAGGCGGTCCTCGCTTACGCCCGTCGCCACAACGTCACCCGGATCGTCCTCGGCAAGCCGACGCACCCTCGAGCTCGGGATCTGGTGCGCGGCTCGCTGCTCGACGAGGTCGTTCGAGGCAGCGGTGACGTCGACGTTCACGTCATCTCGGGCGACGAAAACATGAGCGAGCAGGCCCGGCCCGACGGCGGAGCCTCACCCGAGCGGTCGATCGCCGTCGGCAACTACGCCTCGGTCATCGCGATCGTGGCCGTGACCTCGGCGCTCGCGTTCGCGATCGGCGAGCTGCTCCCGATCCCCGACCTCGAGATGCTGTATTTTCTCGCGGTCGTCATCTCGGCCATTTCGTTCGGTCGCGGCCCGTCGTTCCTCGCCGCCGCGCTCTCGGTGGCCGCGTACAACTTCCTCTTCGTTCCGCCGCGCTTCACCTTCGCGGTCGCCGACATCCGCTACGTGCTCACGTTCGGAATGATGTTCGGAGTCGGCCTCGTCGTCAGCGCGCTCGCTCACCGCGTGAGGCGCCAGGAGGCGGACGCGCTCGCGCGCGAAGAGCGCACGCGGGCCCTCTACGACCTCAGCCGAGACCTCGCCGGGTCCTTCGGCGTTTCGCGAATCGCGGAAGTCACGGCGCGACACTGCGCCGACGCCTTCGGCGGCGCCGCCCTCGTCTTTCTTCCCGAGGAGGCAACGAGCGCCGCCGCCGCCTCGTGGCCGGTCGGGAGCACACTGGACGCGAAGGACACGGGGATCGTCAAATGGGTGCTGGAGCACGGCCGAGCCGCTGGGCGCGGCACCGACACGCTCCCCGGTGCCAGCGCAATCTGCGTCCCGATCCGCACGGGCGCCGAGCCGCTCGGTACCATCGCGCTCATCACCAGCGCCGCGCTGCGCCCCGATGAGCAGGGTTTCCTCGAGGCGCTCGGGCGCCAGGCGGGGTTCGCCCTCGACCGCACACGGCTCGCCGAGCAGGCCCGTCAAGCTGCCCTCGCGGCCAGGACCGAGGAGCTCCGCAGCTCGCTCCTGTCGACCGTCTCCCACGACCTGCGCACACCGCTCGCCGCCATCACCGGCGCCGCGACGACGCTTCGCGACGATTCCGACCTTCCCGTGGCCATGCGGCTCGACCTGCTCGGCACCATCTGCGACGAGGCGGAGCGACTCGAGCGCCTCGTGTCGAACCTCCTCGACATGACCCGCCTCGAATCGGGGCAGGTCCGCCTGAAGCGGGAGTGGGTACCGCTCGAGGAGATCGTCGGCTCCGCGCTGGCACGCACGGAGAGCCCGCTCACAGCGCACGCCATAAAAACCGACCTGGCGGAAGACCTTCCGCTCATCTCGGTGGACCCTATCTTGTTCGAGCAGCTCCTCGTGAACCTCCTGGAGAACGCGGCCAAGTACACCCCGCCTGGTACGGAGGTGACGATCGCAGCCCGATCGAGCACCGAAGAGCTCGAGGTGGACGTGCTCGACCGGGGCCCCGGCATCCCGCGCGGCGAGGAAGAGCGTATCTTCGAGCGCTTCGCGCGTGGCGCCCACCCGAACGTATCGGGCGTCGGGCTCGGCCTGCCCATCTGCCGCGCGATCGTGCGCGCGCACGACGGAACGCTGGACGTCGTCGCGCGTGAGGGCGGCGGCGCCGCCTTCCGAATCCGGATCCCTCAGCCGGCGGGACGCCCGTCCACGCCCCCCGAAGCCCCGCCGGAGTCGACGTGACCGCCGAAGGCCCCCTGGTCCTTATCGTGGAGGACGAAGCCCCGCTTCGCAAGTTCCTGCGGGCGTCCCTCGTGTCGCACGGCTATCGCCTCATTGAGGCGGACACCTCGAATGCGGCGATGCAGCTCTTGACGACGCATGCGCCGGAGCTCGTCATCCTCGACCTGGGCCTCCCCGACCGGGATGGTATCGAGCTCACCCGAGAGATCCGCGGCTTCAGCGAAGTGCCGATCATCGTCGTCTCGGCGCGTGGCAAGGAGGAGGACAAGGTGCTCGCGCTCGATGCCGGCGCCGACGATTACCTCACCAAGCCCTTCGGCGTTCAGGAGCTCCTGGCCCGACTCCGGGTCGCGCTGCGGCACGCCGAGCGGGCCCGGGGGGAGCCGGCGACACAGTCCTTCGACGCGGGTACGATCCACATCGACTTCGCGCGGCGTGAGGTGACCGTCGACGGTCACGACGTTCACCTCACGCCCACCGAATACAAGCTCTTGGTGTTGCTCGCCAAGAACGCTGGAAAAGTGCTGACACACAGGCAGATCCTGAAAGACGTTTGGGGTCCCGCGTACGTGTCACACCCGCACTACGTCAGGGTGCACATGGCCGAGCTGCGAAAGAAGGTCGAAGCGGATCCCGCGCGGCCCCGATGGATCGTGACGGAGCCGGGCGTCGGGTACCGCTTTCGCGACCGCGATCCCGGATGAGGACCGAAGCGGCTCAGCTCGACAAGAACTGCTCGACCGCGTCGTGGAGCCCGATGAGCAGGAGCGTGTCGCCTGCCTGCACCCTGTAGTCGGCGGTCGGCACGTTCATCTTCGGCTTCCTCGTCCCGTGCGCGACTGCGCCCCGCCAGTACCCGAGGACTGTGATCTCGAATCGGCGCCGCAGGTCCAGCTCCGCCAGGGTCTTGCCGATGAACTCGGGCCGCGGCGCCACGGGCAGGACCCGGAACGACGAGGCGTAATCAACCAGATCGGCGGCCGCCGGGCTCAGGATCTCCGGCGCCAGACGCCGACCCATCTCGTGCTCGACAAGGACGACGCGCGTCGCGCCGACCGACCTCAGCACCGCCGCTTGTCGCTCGGTCGCCACCCGCGCAAAGATCGCGGGCACCTTGAGCTGGGCCAGCGTCGCCACCGCGAGCACGGTCGTCTCGAAGTCTTCGCCGTGGGTGATCGCGGCCACGTCCATCTCCCGAGCACCGGCGCTCTCCAAGACGTTCGGATCCGACCCGTCGGCGACGAACGCGGCGCACACCTTGTCCTTCACCGCATCGACGGCGGCGGCGCTCTTGTCGATGACGGCGACCTCCACGCCGGTGTCGAACAGCTCGTCGACCAGCGACGTGCCCAGGCGCCCGAGGCCGATGACCAGCACCCGCTTCTTTCGCATCTTGCTCATCCGATCATCACCCGTTCTTCGGGAAACTCCAGGGCGACCCGGTGTTGTCGCCCGGAGAGCGCCAGCGCGACGGTCAACGGGCCGACCCGACCGAACAGCATCGTCAGCACGAGCAGGAGCTTGGACGTCACGCTCAGACCCGGCGTGATACCCGTGGAGATGCCCGTCGTCGAGAAGGCGCTCGTCACCTCGAAGAAGAGCGCAAGGGTGTCGAAGCGCTCGAGCACGGTGAGCACGAAGAGCACGGCGCAGATGACCGCCGTGCTGATGAACGCGACGCCGACCGCACGGCGGACGACCGCCTCCGGGATCGTGCGGTCGAAGAGCGTCGGTTTCCGACCCCGGAGCTCGGCGCGGTAAGAGGCGAACAGGACCGCCAGCGTCGTCGTCTTGATTCCACCGGCCGTCGAACCGGGGTCTGCACCGACGAACATGGCGAAGCAGGTCAGCAGCAACGTCGCGGGCCGCATCGCCGTGACGTCCACGACGTTGAAGCCCGAGGTACGCGCACAGGCAGACTGGAAGACGGCGGCGTTGACCTTACCCGGGATGGACAGCTCCCGGAAGGAGGCGCCGCTCTCCAGAGCGAGGTACGCGACCGCCATCGACGCGACCAGGATGGCGCTGGTCAAGAGCGCGACCCGCGTGTTCAGCGACAACCGGCGCAAGCGCCGGCCCCGGAGCTTGTCGACCGCGCGGAACGTGAGCTCGTGAATCACTGGGAACCCGAGCCCGCCCAGCAGGATGAGAATCGCCAGCGTTTGGCAGATCCCGTGATGGCCGGCGAAGGGAACCATGCCGCCTCGGAAGTTCGAGAGGCTCCCATTGCAGAACGCAGAGACCGAATGGAAGATGGCTGCCCACGCCGCGGATCCGGCGCCCGCCATCGGCCCCGGGTCCGACGCCGTCTCGGCCACCTCCGTGATCGGCGCGAGCTGAACGTAGAGCATGGTCGCGCCGAGCGCTTCGAAGACGAGCGTGTACGCAACGATTGCCCGGAGCGTCCGCTTGAGGTCGACGAGCGAGGCGACGTCGACCATCTCGGCGAGCACGGCGGAGCTCTTCACGCCAATCCGCTGTCCGGCGAGCATCGTGACCGCCGCGGTCAGCGCCATGATCCCGAGGCCGCCGATCTGCATCAGCACGCAGAGGACCAGCTGCCCCACCAACGTGTAGGTCTCCGCGACGTTCACGGTGGTGAGCCCGGTAACGCACACCGCGCTCACCGACATGAAGAGCGAGTCGAGGAACGAGACCTTGCCAACGTCTCGCAGCGAAATGGGCAGGGCGAGCAGGAGCGCCCCCAGCCACCCCGCGGTGCCGAAGGATAGCGCCATCAACCTCGCCGGATGGTCCGCGCTGAGCGCGACGAGGCGCGCCACGCGACCGGCGCGAAGCGCGAGCCCGATAAGAAGAAGCAAGACCACCGCGGCAACATAGGTCTGGTAGGCGCCGGCGGGAGCCGACTCTCCTCGCTGCGCCCGCAGGAGAAGCGACCACTTCGCGGCGTTGAAGGCGACGACGAGCGCCGCGTTCGCGATCTGGAACGTGAGGAGCCGCCACCGGCGGGGCGAGACGTCGGCTTGGGTGCTGCGCCGTCGGAGCAGCGTGGCCACCCACGGGATGGTCAGGGTCGTGAGGACGGCACCTGCGAGCACCGACGACCAGCGCGCCCCAACGAGGAAGAAGTCGGCTCCGCCGGCGATGATGACGGCGACCGTGAGGACGGCCGCGGAGACGCCGCCGGAGCCGTGCTCGACCGCGGAGAGGCTCCCCTCGGTGGCCCGCTTCGTCGTGACGCGCTCGGTCCCGGCGCTCTGCACCGACTGCGGGGGCGGCGCCACGGAATCGAGGCGAGGGTCTCCCTTGGGCGGCCGTAGCGGCTCGGGCATACCGGGTGCTTGTAGCGGAACCCGCGGCCCTTGAGGAAATCCTGATCGATGAGCGGTCCGCCTTGATCACGCAAGGACCCGCGCGCTCGTAAGGTGCCGCATCATGCTTCGCAAACGAATCCCGTGTCTGGTCATGGCGTTGTGCGCCGCCTCGGCGCCGGCCGTGGCCTTCGCTCAGCCCCGTCCTCCGGCGCGGCCGGCGCAGCCCGCCCAGCCGCCGGCGGACCCGGCACCCACCGTCGATCCCGCTGTCCTCGAGTCCATCGAGGCGCGCATCCGCGCGCTCGAGGAGCGTGCCGCGAAGGCCGAGTCGAAGGTTGAGTCCTCCGCGGCCGAGATCGACGCGCTCGAGGCGGAGCTCGAGCGTGCGAGAGCTGCACAGAAGGCAGCAGCCGATCAGGCGGCCGCTGCGAAGGCCGAGGCCGACCGGGAGGCCAAAGAGGCGAAAGAGGCGGAGCCCCAGATCACCTTCGGCGGCTACGTCGAGGCGTTCTACCAATGGAACATCAACGACCCGGAGAACCGCATCACGAACTTCCGCGGCTTCGATAACCGGCACAACAGCTTCACGATCTCCAACGTCGCCCTGGACGGGCAGCTCGCCTACCGAGGCGTTCAGGCTCGCGTCACCCTGCAGGCCGGCCACACACCCGACACGTATTACCTCGCGGAGCCGCTCTCACCCGGGGCCGGCGGCGCATCCACCTCTTCGCTCGACACCTGGCGGTTCGTGCAGCAGGCCTATGTCGGCTACGAGCTCGACGCCCTGAAGGGAATCCTCGTGCAGGGGGGCATCTTCCTCTCCCCGATCGGCCCGGAGTCGATCGCAGTGAAGGACAACTGGCAGTGGTCTCGCTCGAACCTCTTCTTCGGCCTGCCGTTTTACCACACGGGTCTCCGCGCGACCGTCAAGGCCACCGACGAGTGGGCCGTCACCGCCGGGGTCGTCAACGGCTGGAACAGCGTGGTCGACAACAACCCCGAGAAGTCGGGGTACCTGCAGCTCAACTACACGGCCGACGCGCTCGCGTGGAGCCTGCTCTACTTCGGCGGTATCGAGCGCCCCGACGACGTCCCCGAAGGGGACCCGTGGCGCAACACATTCGACACCCACCTCACCTGGACGGCCACGGATTGGCTCAAGGTTCAGCCTCACTTCGACGCCGGTTTCGAACCGAATGACTTCGGCACGAGCTACTGGGTGGCCGGCGCGCTCGCGGCACAGTTCAAGATGATCGACTGGCTGTACCTCGGCGTACGCGGCGATGTTTTCTACGAGAAGACCGCCGGGGACGCAGCGGGCGAGGCCGGGCGGATCTTCTGGCCCGTCGACTGGGTCGCGTCGCAAACCGCCACACTGGAGGCCCGCGCGGCCGACCACATCTCGGCCCGGCTCGAGTATCGCCACGACCACGCCGCAGGCGACATGTACTTCGCGGGAGACGTCGCTGTCGATGCTGACGGCGCCTTCGTCCCCGACGCGCGATACCAGGACACGATCACGCTGGGCGCCACGGCCTGGTTCTGAACGGGCACGGTCGGTGCTGGGCCGCCGCTTGCCTTGACGCTTTCCTGATACCCCGACGAGCCACCTTGATCTGCCATCGACGCGGCGCGCCGTACGGTATCGACCGAATCCGATGTCGATCCATCGTCACCCTGAGCAAGCTCCGCGCGGACGCCCAAAGCGTTCGCGCGAGGACCTTGCGGTCTACATCGCGCTGCTCCTCTTCGGGGCGCTGCCCTTCGTGTGGCTCTTCGCCACGGGGGAGGCCAATCAGCTGGACCTCGGGGTCGCGACGCTGGTCCTGATCGCCGCGACGACCGCGATCTTCCACAACAGACGCAAGCGCAAGGACTCACCATGATGGACGCTCTCTACGTCTCCCTGTTCCTCCTCTTCTTCGCTCTCTCCGTGGGCTTCGTGAAGCTCGCAGAGCGGGTCTGAGGCTCCCGATGACAATCCTGTTTTACACCGCCGGAGCGCTATCGGCGCTCCTGCTCTTCTATCTGTTCTTCGCGCTGCTCTTCCCCGAGAAGCTGTCATGACTGCCCACGCCATCATCACCCTCGTTCTCTTCCTCGCCGTGCTCACGGCGCTCGCCGTACCGCTCGGCTCGTACATGGCGCGTGTCTACGAGGGCCGGTCCGGCGTCATGGGGCGCATCTTCGGCCCGGTGGAGCGCCTCTTCTATCGGCTCGCCAGCGTCCGCGAAGACGAGGAGATGGACTGGAAGCGCTACGCCTTCGCGTGCCTCGCATTCAACCTGTTCGGCGCGCTCGCGGTCTACGGCATCCAGCGCCTCCAGACCGTTCTGCCCCTCAACCCGGACGGAATGGGGGAGATCGCGCCCGAGCTCGCGTTCAACACGGCGTCGAGCTTCACGTCGAACACGAACTGGCAAGCCTACGGCGGCGAGACCACGCTCAGCTATTTCACGCAAATGGCCGCGCTCACGGTGCAGAACTTCGTCTCTGCGGCGACGGGGATGGCCGTGCTGGTGGCGCTCATCCGCGCCTTCACCCGCAAGGAGAGCACCGGCCTCGGCAGCTTCTGGGTCGACCTGACTCGGAGCACCCTCTACATCCTGATCCCGCTCTCGTTCGTGGTCGCGCTCCTCCTCGTCTCGCAGGGCGTCGTTCAGACATTTTCGCCCGCGTCGACCTCGATGCTCCTCCAGGCGACGGTCGACGCGGACGGAAACGCCGTGCTCGAGCAGGGCATGGCCATGGGGCCGGCCGCATCGCAGATCGCCATCAAGCAGCTCGGCACGAACGGCGGCGGCTTCTTCAACGTGAACTCCGCCCATCCGTTCGAGAACCCGACGGCGCTCTCGAACTTCGTGGAGCTCGTGTCGATCTTCCTCATCGGCGCGGCGCTCTGCTTCACCTTCGGTCGAATGGTCCGCGACAAGAGGCAGGGCTGGGCGATCTACGCAGCCATGATGGCCATCTTCATCCCGCTCGCGGTCGTCTGCATGTCCGCCGAGCAATCGGGCAACCCTGCTTTTTCGCAGCTCGGCGTCGACCAAGTGGCGAGCGCGCTCCAGTCCGGCGGCAACATGGAGGGCAAGGAGGTCCGCTATGGCATCGCGGACTCCGCGCTCTGGGCCACAACCACCACCGCGGCGTCGAACGGCTCGGTCAACTCGATGCACGACAGCTACACCCCGCTGGGTGGCCTGGTTCCGATGTGGCTGATGCAGCTCGGCGAGATCATCGTCGGAGGCGTCGGCTCGGGCCTTTACGGCATGCTGCTCTACGTCGTCGTGGCCGTCTTCATCGCTGGCCTCATGGTCGGTCGTACGCCGGAGTATCTGGGCAAGAAGATCGAGGCGAAGGAGATGAAAATGGCGAGCCTGGGCATCCTCTTGCCCGCCGCCACGGTCCTCGTCTTCACGGCCATTGCGTGTCTGGGAGAATGGGGAACGGCCTCACCTCCGCTCGCCAACCCGGGCGCACACGGCTTCAGCGAGATCCTCTACGCCTACTCGTCGATGGGCAACAACAACGGCTCGGCCTTCGCAGGGCTCACGGCGAGTGGTTATTGGTACGCAACCAGCGGCGGCATCGCGATGCTCATCGCGCGCTATTGGGTCATCATCCCTGTGCTCGCGATCGCCGGCTCCCTGGTGAAGAAGAAGATCGTACCGGCGAGCCCCGGGACGCTTCCCACGCACACCCCCCTCTTCGTCGGCTTGCTCTGCGGGACCATCGTCCTCGTCGGCGCGCTGACGTTCATTCCCGCTCTCGCGCTCGGCCCCATCGTCGAGCAGCTTCAAATGATCGGTCACTGACATGACTACGAAAACGCAGACCGTCCCCGTCGCGCGCCCGCTCTTCGATCCGGCGATCGTCAAGGTCGCCGCCAAGGACGCCGTCAAGAAGCTCGACCCGCGGACAATGATCCGGAATCCGGTCATGTTCGTGGTGGAGGTCGGCAGCGCGTTCACCCTCGTCCTCGCCCTGCATGCGGCGGCGACCGGCGCTGGTGAGCTTCCCGCCGGCTTCATCTTCGCGATCTCGGCCTGGCTCTGGTTCACGGTCCTCTTCGCCAACTTCGCGGAGGCGATGGCGGAGGGGCGCGGCAAGGCGCAGGCCGAGAGCCTCCGCAAGGCACGACAAGACGTGACCGCCAAGAAGCTCGCGGAGCCCCACAAGGACGCCAAGCAAGAGGCGATCGTCTCCTCGAGCCTGCGCAAAGGCGACTGCGTGCTCGTCGAAGCCGGGGACCTCATCCCAGGCGACGGCGACATCGTCGACGGCGTCGCCTCGGTCGACGAGAGCGCCATCACCGGCGAGAGCGCGCCGGTCATCCGGGAGAGCGGTGGCGACCGCAGCGCCGTCACCGGCGGCACGCGTGTCCTTTCCGACTGGATCGTCGTGCGCATCTCGGCCAACCCCGGCGAGACCTTTCTCGATCGCATGATCGCCATGGTGGAGGGAGCCAAGCGCCACAAGACACCGAACGAGATCGCCCTCGACATCCTCCTCGCCGCGCTCACGATCATCTTCCTGCTCGCGACCGTGACCCTGCTGCCCTACTCCAAGTACGCGGTGGCCTCCTCGGGCCAGGGCATCGAGGTGCCGATGACGGTGCTCGTCGCGCTCCTCGTCTGCCTCATCCCGACGACCATCGGCGGGCTGCTCTCCGCGATCGGTATCGCCGGAATGGACCGCATGATCCAGGCGAACGTGATCGCAACCTCCGGCCGCGCGGTGGAGGCCGCGGGGGACGTGGACGTGCTGCTCCTCGACAAGACGGGCACCATTACGCTCGGCAACCGTCAGGCGACGGAGCTCATCGCCACGCAGGGCGTGCGCGAAGCCGAGCTCGCCGACGCGGCCCAGCTCAGCTCGCTGGCGGACGAGACCCCCGAGGGGCGCAGCATCGTCGTGCTCGCCAAGGAGAAGTACGGCATCCGCGGGCGCGATCTGCAGGAGCTCGGGGCCCATTTCGTCCCGTTCACGGCGCAGACCCGGATGAGCGGCGTCGACATGGGACAGCGGAAGATCCGCAAGGGCGCCGCCGACGCGATCGAGAGGTTCGTCAAGGCGTGTGGGGGCACCCTGAAACCCGAGGTGCGCCACCTCGTCGACGAGGTCGCAAAGCAGGGCGCGACGCCTCTCGTCGTCGCGGACGGCGATCGTGTTCTCGGCGTCATCCGCCTGAAGGACATCGTCAAGGGTGGCATCAAAGAGAAGTTCGCCGAGCTCCGCCGCATGGGCATTCGCACCGTCATGATCACCGGTGACAACCCGCTCACGGCGGCCGCGATCGCGGCCGAGTCCGGCGTAGACGACTTCCTCGCAGAGGCCACGCCCGAGGCGAAGCTCGAAAAGATCCGCGACTATCAGGCGAAAGCCCACCTGGTCGCCATGACCGGCGACGGCACGAACGACGCGCCCGCTCTCGCCCAGGCCGACGTCGCGGTGGCCATGAACACCGGCACGCAGGCCGCGAAAGAGGCCGGCAACATGGTCGACCTCGACTCCAATCCGACGAAGCTCATCCAGATCGTCGAGATCGGAAAGCAGCTCCTGATGACGCGCGGTGCGCTGACCACGTTCAGCATCGCCAACGACATCGCCAAGTACTTCGCGATCATCCCGGCTGCGTTCGGCGCCACCTACCCTGCGCTCGAGGCCCTCGACGTGATGCGCCTCGGCTCGGCCAAGAGCGCCATCCTGTCCGCGGTCATCTTCAACGCCCTCATCATCCTCGCGCTCATCCCGCTCGCGCTGCGAGGCATCGCGTACAAGCCGGGACCGGCATCCGACATCCTCCGGCGCAACATCCTCGTGTACGGGCTGGGGGGTGTCATCCTCCCGTTCCCGTGCATCAAGGCCATCGACTTGCTGCTCAACGCGCTCCACCTCGTCTGAGGCCCGCCATGTTCTCCGCGATCCGTCCCGCTCTCGTCCTCCTCGGTCTGTTCACCCTCCTGACAGGGCTGGCTTACCCCGCGCTCGTCACGGGCGTCGCCCAGGCCCTCTTCCCCAAACAAGCCAATGGCAGCCTCATCCAGAAGGACGGCGTCGTGCTCGGCTCGTCGCTCATCGCGCAGCCCTTCACGGACCCGGGGTACTTCTGGAGCCGGCCGTCCGGCACGGGGCCGTTCCCGAACAACGCCAAGGCCTCTTCGGGCACGAACCAGGGGCCGACGAGCCCAGCGCTCGCGGACGCCGTGAAAGGTCGGATCGAGGCGCTCCGCGCCGCCGACCCGGACAACACCGCGCCCATTCCGGTGGACCTCGTCACGGCCTCCGGCAGCGGCCTTGACCCCCACATCTCGCCGGCGGCCGCTCGCTATCAGGCGCGCCGCGTCGCGCGCGCCCGAGGGATGGACGCGTCGGCCGTTGAGCAGCTCGTGGACAAGCACACGAAGGGCCGCCTCCTGGGTGTGCTGGGCGAGCCCACCGTGAATGTCCTCGAGCTGAACCTCGCGCTGGACGCGGCTGCGGGCAGCAAGCCCGAGCAACAGCCGGCGGCGGTCAGTCGGCAGCCGTAGCGTCGCGCGCGCGGAGGCTCTTCTCCACGCGCCGAAACGCGCGCGCGAAAGACGGCGCGCGCGTCGTGACGCCCTCGAGCACAGTCGTGTCCTCGTCCCGCAGCGCGTCCGCATCGAGCCAGAGCGGCTCGTGGATGAGCTCGGTCGCGCCGACGGCCAGCGAGGGGAATCCGCCCTCCTCCATTTCACCCGTACCCACGATGAGCATCCGCTCCCAGAGCGGCCGCATCGCGCGCGTGAATGGAGTCTCGTTCAGGCGTCCCCCGAGCCCTGCGCTCTCCCGCAATCGCCGCGTCGGTTGGGGTGAGTCGTCGCGCAGGATGTCGAGCAGGTCACGCGACGCACGGCCGAGGCCCGCTTCGAGGTCGTGCTCGGCCTTCCACGTCGCGAGGACTGCGCGAAACACGGAGCGCGAGAAAAACGTGGCCCGGCCACCCAGCCATTTCGTGTAAACCACCTTGCGCGACTGGGCGAGCCGCTCGCGCAGGTGCCAGAGCTCGACGACACGTTCGTCCGCGCTGTCGTCCCATGCCCAGCGCATCTGCGCGCGCGGGTGCAATGCGTGCCACAGCGAGCGAGGCTCGAACCGGTTCTGCACCGGGTACACCAGCAAGACGCCGTGGGCGTCGATCGCGGAGATGGCGCGGCTCTCCAGGGTATGGGGCCTCGTTCGCATCTTCGTATCCTCTCACGTCCCGATAGGGCACGTGACCTGCTGCTGCCCCGAGCGGGAGCGCGGAGAGGCTTGCTGGTGGTAGCCTCATCCCCAACATGAGCGCCAAGCTCGTCCTCGATCTCGTCGAAGCCGTTCGCAAGAAGCTGGGCGCGCACCCCGAGACCTTCGAGCTGAAGGAGCTCTCCGGAGCGCGCGCGACCGACGCACAGCTCGACGCGGTCGCTGCGCGGCTGGACGTCGAGCTCCCGGAGCTCTTGCGCGCGCTACACCGCGAGATCGGCGCGCCCTTCGGACTCTACTGGACCGTGAAGGACGGCGGCGAGCTCGACCCTGACGATTGCCCCATCGGGCAGCTCGAGCTCGTCGCCACCGATGACCTTCGCTTCGTTCGGAGCGGAGAGCGGGTCATGCGCTTCACCAACGACGGCCACGGGAACGGGTTCGCGCTCGACTACAGGAAGAAGGGCGCGCCGAAGCTCGTCTGGTGGGATCACGACGAACAGGCGGCCACCCCTCGCAAGGAGAAGACACTCGAGGCGCTGTTCAAGGCATGGGCGAATGAGCTCTTCGTCAACACGGCGAGCGAGCCCAACGATCTGGACCCGGTGCTCGAGCTCACCGGCTCGAAGCCGGCGCCCGCCGGCTCCAGGCGCGAAATGCCGGCGCTCCACCGCGGATTGACCGAGCTGGCTCTGCCTGCGGGCGCGAGCCCGGCCGGGATCGCGTTCGACGAATCGCGCCTCTATGTCTCGACCTACGAGGGGACCATCCTCGCGTTCGATCTCGAGTCGCGCCAGCTCGTGGGGTCGACTCAGAAGAGCTTCTCGATGCCGAGCCTGGTCCGCCTGCCCGATGGGCGGCTGCTCGGACCAACCGTCATGGGCGTGTTCGCGATCCGCTTTCCAGAGATCGAGCGCGAGCCGTGGCTCCGGACCGCCGCGAGCGCGCTCGTCTCCATCGGCGAGGATGTGCTCGCTTCAGCCGGAAACAAGGCCTTGTTGATCGACTCAGACGGCAAGACCAAGACGACGTTCGAGCTCCCCCGGCCCTTCGCGTCGGTCGCGGGCGTCGGAGAGCAGCTGGTGTTCGCCTTCAGCGGGAAGCCCATGCAGCTCGCCGCGTTCGATCGGACGACAGGCCGCAGGCTCTGGCTCATGGATGAGAAGGCGGTCACCATGCCGGGGGCCCTCCTGGCGCACGAGGGCGCCGCCACGATGCTCGTCGTGGGAGGCGGCTCGCTCAAGTGGGACGCGGAAGGTAAGCGCGCCGGGAAGCCGGCGAAGAAGGCGCTGCTCCACGCGAGCACGGCCAAGACTGGTGAGCACCTCCTGGGGGGGTGGATCTCGACGCTGGAGATCTTCGATCGTCGCGCGACCTCCCTCCGCAGCATCACGCTGCTCGAGAACCAGGTCCCGCGCATTCACGTGAGCCCGGACGAACGCCATGTGGTGCTACGGGGTGATTCGCGGATCTACATCGCGGACGTTCACACGCTGGTCGCGGGCCCGGCGACATGACTACGGGCAGCTTCCGAACGCGTTGTAACAATCGAAGAGGAGCGTCTCGGCGGGCAGGTCCGCGGACGCTGGGACCGCGGGGTTGACGTATCGATGACCGATCAGGCTCACGAAGACGCCATCGAGGCTGAGGGGGACGGCGCCGCGAGCGCGTTCGGTCCATTCCGTCCCGTTGTATGTCCGGAGCACCACCTCGCCATCGTTCCCCTCGAGGCGCCACCAAGCCGCCGAGTACTTGTCGTAGCTCCCGTTCTGGATCGGTACGTCGAACGGCTGGCCGTCAGCCTCGCCCGAGAGTCCGAAGCCGTTCCCTTCGACGAGCAGGCGCAACACGCCCGAGCCGTCCGCCTGGGTGAGGATGATCCAGGTCTGCATCCCGGGGATGGACGCCGTCGCCGCCTCGGGAACCTTCACCGTGATGGAGGAGCTCGCGAGGCAATAGGGGATCTGCGCCGAGGATTCGCACCACAGCTCACCCGACGCCGGAAGCTCGATGCGGAGCTCGCCGCCTACTTGCTCCCCGCAACCGAGGAAGTTCTCGACGCCGCCCTCGTCGAAGGTGTCGACGAGCGAGGCGGCCGGCGGGTAGAGCCCGCTTCCGCAAGGCGGGGCGCCGCCGCCACCGCCGGTCCCAGCGCTGGTCGCCGTGGTGCCCGTGCCGACGCTGGAGCTCGTCGTCGCTGAACCGCCTGCTCCCCCGCCGGTCCCGCCCACACCGTTATCGTAGTCCTCGAGCGGGAAGGCGAGTGAGCACCCCGAGCAAGAGAGGAGCAACGCGGCTGACCACGATGGCTGGCGGAACGCGATCACGTCACCACGAATAGCACAGTCGCTCGAGGATGCCGGAGCCGCTGCCTCGGCCAGCCCGGCGCGTCGCCCGACCTCGTGAACTCTGCTACTTCTCGGGCCGTGTCCAAGACGGAAGAGACGCTGAAGAGCCTGGCGCACGAGCTGAAGGACGGCCACGCGGATCCGCCGCGCGCGCTCGGCGTCGAGCAGAAGCTCTTCGTCGTGCTCGCCGGCATCTTCGTCACCTGCCTCGTCCTCGGCGACGTGACGGGCGGGAAAGCGTTCGCGACCGCGGTCGGCCCCGTCAGCGTGGGCATGATCCTCTTCCCGGTGACGTTCCTCCTGACGGACGTCATCAACGATTTCTACGGCCGGCGCGGCGCGCGCTTCGTGACGCTCGTCGGAGCCGGGATGGCCACGCTCGCGTATGTCGCGCTGGTCATCACCACGGCCCTACCGACGGACAAGGACAGCTACTTCCTCGACGGCGAATACGCGAAGATCTTCGGCGGCAGCTCCAAGCTCTTCCTCGCATCCATCGTGGCCTACCTCATCGGGCAAGTGCTCGACATCAACGTCTTCCTCTTCTGGAAGAAGGCGACGAAGGGCCGCCACCTCTGGCTACGCGCGACAGGCTCCACGCTGCTCAGCCAGCTCGTCGACACCGCGACGATCAACTCCATCTTCTGGGGCGGCGTCGCCGACAAGACCTGGGCCTGGATCGGCGCGAAGATCGTCCGCGAGTACCTGATCAAGGTCGCCGTCGCGGTCTTCCTCACGCCGGTCGTCTACGCGGTGCACGCGCTCATCATGCAATGGCTCAAGCTCGAGCCCGCGCCGCACCTCGAAGAGGACTGAACGGGGGTGCGCCGAAGGGCGCTTCGCTCGGGGTTTTCTCGAGAAGCGCAAACCCGGCTTGGCGCGCGGCCCCGAGCGGGAGTAATCCGTGACGATGCTGGATGACCGCCTCCGCGAGTGCCTGACCTTCGACGACGTGCTGCTCGTTCCCTCCTACAGCGAGGTCCTACCGAACGAGGTCGACGTGCGAACCCGGCTGACACGCGGCATCGAGCTGAACACGCCGCTCGTCTCCGCGGCGATGGACTCGGTGACCGAGGGCCGAGCCGCCATCGCGATGGCGCGCGTCGGCGGCATCGGCATCATCCACAAGAACCTCCCGCCGCGCGATCAGGCTCGCGAGGTGGAGAAGGTGAAGCGCGCCGAGAGCGGCATGATCGGCGCACCGGTGACGGCGCGGCCCGAGCAGACCCTGGCGGAGGCGCTCGAGGTCATGAACGAGCACGCGATCAGCGGCGTGCCCGTCGTCGAGAACGATCACCCCGTGGGCATCCTCACCGCGAGAGACGTACGGTTCGCGCAGAACCTCAGCCAGAAGGTCTCGCAGCTCATGACAAAGAACCTGGTGACCGTGCCGCCGGGCGTCTCGAACGAGCGCGCGAAGGAGCTCTTGCACAAACACCGCATCGAGAAGCTCCTCGTCGTCGACGAGGCTGGCAAGCTCGTGGGCCTCATCACGATCAAGGACCTCCTCCAAGCCGACAAGAACCCCGACGCCCTCAAGGACGAGCACGGTCGGCTGCGCGTCGGCGCGGCCATCGGCCCAGGCGCGGATCGTGACGAGCGCATCGAAGCGCTCGTCGCAGCCGGCGTCGACGTCATCGTCGTCGACACCGCACACGGGCACTCGCGCGGGGTCATCCAGTCGATCGCCGCCGTGAAGAGCCGCTACCCGAACATGCAGGTCGTCGCGGGCAACGTGGCGACCGCCGAAGCGACCGAAGCGTTGATCGACGCAGGCGCGGATGCCGTGAAGGTCGGTATCGGGCCAGGCAGCATCTGCACGACGCGTGTCGTCGCCGGCGTCGGTGTCCCCCAGATCACCGCGATCTCGGACTGCGCGCGCGTCGGCGATCGTCGCGGCGTCCCGATCATCGCCGACGGCGGGATCAAGTACTCGGGCGAGGTGACAAAGGCGATCGCCGCAGGGGCGTCCGCCGTGATGATCGGCTCGCTCTTCGCCGGCACCGACGAGTCGCCGGGCGATCTCGTCCTCTACCAGGGCCGAAGCTACAAGGTGTACCGGGGCATGGGCTCCATCGGCGCGATGAAGAAGGGGAGCAAAGATCGCTACGGCCAGGGCGGCGCGGCGGACGAGAAGCTCGTCCCCGAGGGTATCGAGGGGCGCGTGCCCTACCGCGGCTCGCTCGGCTCGATCGTCTTCCAGCTCGTCGGCGGCCTCCGGTCGGGCATGGGCTACACGGGGTCGAGGACCATCCAGGATCTTCGCGAGAAGTCGCGCTTCGTCCGCATCACCTCGCAGGGCCTCCGCGAGAGCCACGTTCACGACGTCATCATCACGGAAGAGGCGCCGAACTACCGGATCTCCTGACGGCCTGCCCCGTCGCGGACGCGCCTGGATCCAGATCCACCCACATGTAGGCTAACCTGGATCCGCGTGGATCCTGTCGGGGGCCCAAAACCCCGGGATTTCAGCGTTCTAGAGGTTGGCGCGCCCCATGCTCTAGGGCGCGCCATGCTCCTTCGCCGCGTCCTCCCGCTCGCCCTCGCCCTCGCCGCCACCGCCTCCGTCGGCTGTGAGGAGGAAGATGCCCAGACCGCGGACGACGCGTTCCTGAAGAACGTGGAGAAGACCGGCGGCAAGAGCCAGAAGTGGATCTACGAGGGCTGGCTGCCGAAGCTCGAGCAGACCTCGGTGTTCGTCTCGCTCAAGGCACACACGCTCCGGGCGAGCGGCCTCCTCCCCGCCGGCTTCGAAGGGCAGCTGCCCTTCTACGCCAGGACCAAGCAAGAGGCTGACGGTCGCACGCGTGTAACCGTCGTGTACCCGGTGGCGACCGGTGCGATCGATCCTTCCACCGGCAAGGCGCCCGCGGGCCCCGGCCACTACTCGAAGCTCTACGCGGTGCCGTTCACGCCGACCACCGAGAAGGCCGCGTGGGGCGGCTTCCCGTTCATGAAGTACCACGCGACCCGTGGCCTCGCGTTCCACGGGCCGATCACCTCCACCCGCAACGCGGACACGGGTGACTGGGAGTGGAGCCTGAAGCGCGGGCCCGTGTCGCACGGTTGCCAGCGCATGCAAGGCGAGCACGTGGTCGAGCTCGCGCACATCCTCGGCATGGACATGTCGGCGCCGCGTTCCTCGAGCGACACGAAGCAGCTCCCCGTCAGCGTGGACGTGTCGAACGAGTGGGACACCTACGAGGGGAAGTTCGTCGACGTCGACTATCCCGCCCTCGCCGGCGTGAAGCGCCCGACCACCAACGTCGACCTGTTCGCGACGTGGGACTCTCGCAACCTGCCGCAGGTCGTCTGCGCGTACGACAAGAACCGCGCGCTCGACGGCCAGCACTGCGCGAACGTCGGTCCAATCAAACAAGACCTCGCGACGGGTGAGATGCTCGTCGTCGCCGACACCTCGCCGTGGATCGGAACGCCCTGCGACTCGGACGCCGAGTGCGGCTTCACGGCGGACGGCGAGGCCGGCCACTGCCTGAAGGACGGCGGCGACGGCTTCTGCACCGTGCCCTGCGAAGGCTACTGCTCGGACAAAGACGGGCACGCCTCGACCTTCTGCGCGAAGACCTCGGACGGCGGGACGTGCATGGCCAAGGCCGCGCCCGAGAACGAGGGCTGCGCCTCGATCCCGGGCACCTCGGCCGAGACCCGCGAGCGCTTCGTCGGCTCGAGCGGAGCGGCCTCGAAGGTCGCCACCGTCTGCTCCTTCTGACCGTCGAGAGCGCGCGACCGAGCTCCCCCTCCGCCACTTGGGCCTCCCGCCCCCCCTCACGAGGTGAGGGCCAGGGACGGCTCGAGCCCCTATTCTTTGAAAGAAGAGCGGGGGCTGCCGCGAAGAGCCGGTAGTCGATGCTCGCTCCGACGATGGCCCTGGCGCAGCCCCTTCCCACCGGTGAGATGGTCGTGGCGCGGGCCGTGACCCCGGCGCTGGGCTTGCGTCCAGTGCTGCGAGCGGTGACGGCCCGCATCCTGCGGCTGCCGCTCGGGCACGCCGACGTCGAGGACTGCGTGGCGGAGACCTTCCGCCGCATCGTCGAAGGCCAGGGCCGCCTCCGGCCCGGCGAGCCCGTGGGGCCGTGGGCCACGGGCATCGCGAAACACGTGGCGCTCGATCATCTGCGCTCCCGCAAGCGCGAGCAGCCCGCGGCCGAAGAGGACGAGGCGCCCGACTCGGCTCCCAGCCCGGAAGAAGCGACTGCCCGGGCCCTCCGTGCCGAGGCGCTCCGCGCCGCGCTCGCCACCCTGGACGAGGGCCCGCGCGAGGCGCTCCTCGCCTTCCACGTCGAAGGCCTCAGCTACCAGGAGATCGCGGCGCGGCTGTCGATCCCGATGGGCACGGTCGCGACGTGGATCGCGCGGAGCCGGAAGTCGCTCGAGACCACCCTCACCCGCAAAGGACACGGAGAGAAGCGATGAACCCGCAAGACGGCCTCGAGACGCGCTGGGAGCGCGATACGGGCGGCCACCTGACCGACGCGGCGATCGAAGCGCTCGCCGACGCCCAGCCGGTGTCCGCCTCGAGCGCCGCGCACGTCGAGACGTGTGAGACCTGCAGCGCTCGGCTCGCGGACGCGGCCCTGCGCACCACGACGCTCCACCGAGAGATCCATGCGCTGGCGGCGTCACGTCAGGCGCAGGCAGCGCTCGCGCGCCCACACGCGCGCCGGAGCCCGCTGCCGTACATCGCGGCGGCGCTGATCGTCGGCCTGCTCGCTTCCGCGCCGAGCGCGGCGTCGCTGCCGCGGCAGCTCTCGACTCTGCGGGCGGCGATCAAGCTCCAGGCTGCGGGCTTCAAACAAGTCGGGCTGGCCGTCTTCGACGAGGTCTCCGGCCCTGTCTCGTCGCTTCTTTTCGCGGCCGTGCTCGTCGCGGCTGGCGTCGCTGTCGCGGTGTGGGGCTCGAAGGACAAAGAGCGGAGGAGCAACCATGGTTTCGCGTGAGAGGCTCATCGGATCGGCGACGCTGCTGGCGACCCTCGCCTTGTCCGGCGACGCGCGCGCGGAGGTCACGCTCGAGGGAGACTGGCCGGGCGAAGGAGAGGCGGTCTCGCTGGAGCTCTCCGGCGTGTCACGGACCGAGGCGTTGCGCGAGCTCGCCGCCGAGGCCGGCTGGAGCTTGGTCCTGCGCGACGGCTTCGACGATCGCGTCGACCTCACCGTGAAGGGGCAGCCCGCGAAGAAGGTGCTCGACGCCCTGCTCGACGACGGCAGCTGGGTGGCCAAGCGCTCGGGCACGATGGTGACGATCAGCCGCTCGAAGGGATCGCCCAGCGCGGAGAGCGCCCCGCCCGCCGAAGCCGAGGACGGCACTGCCCTCCCCGAGAAGCAGCGCGACGTCGAGGTGTGGGGCAAGAACCTGCGCATCGGCAAGGACGAGGTCGTTCATGACGTGACCGTCATGGGTGGCACGGTCGAGATCGAAGGCCGCGTCACCGGCGACCTCGCCGTCGTCGGCGGCCAGGCCAACCTGCTCAAGGGGGCGCACGTGGAGGGCGACGCCAGCGCCACGGGCGGCCTCATCCGGATCGAAGAAGGGGCCCGCATCGACGGCGACCTCGGCGTGGTCGGCGGATCCATCGAGGGCGCCGAGAACGCGAAGGTGGGCGGCTCGGTGAAGCTCGACCCCGCCGAAGGGGAGTCTCGCGCCAGCTGGGGGGAGCGGGCGGTCCACAAGATCTCCGAGGCCATCCGCACCGCATCGTTCTTCTTCGTCATCGGCGCGCTCACCATCGCGCTCGGCGGCGCGCGCGCCGAGTCGGTCCGGGCGGAGGTCGCCGCGCGTCCGATGCGATCGGCCGCGATGGGGCTCGTCGGCATCCTCGGCGCGGCCCTCCTGCTCGTCGTGGCCGCGCTGACGATCATCGGGATCCCCGTGGCGTTCGTCGGGGCGCTCGGCCTGGTCGTCGCGCTCTTCGCCGGGATCACGAGCGCGCTCACCGTGCTCGGTGCGGCGGTCGCGCGACACAAGACCGAGAACCCGTACATCCACCTCGCGGTGGGGTGTGTGCTCTTCTTGCTCGCCGGGCTCCTCCCGGTGGTCGGCGGCCTCCTGCAGCTCGGCGTCGTCCTCGCCGGCATCGGCGCGATCGTGACCACGCGCGCAGGGGGCCTCTTGGACAAACGCCTCGGTGGCTCCTCGGACAGGTCCGGCGCGCCCTACCGCTGATCCGGTCGCCTCTTGCGCCTCGGCGGACCCTCGGTCACCCTTCTCCCCATGCTCGAGATCATCTGCCTCGCGGTCATCTCGCTCTTCGTCTTCCTCCTCGTCGCACGCATCACGAAGAAGCGCGGAGCGAAGGGAAAGACCACCGCGGTCCGCGAGTCGGCGGCCGAGGTCTGGGCCCGCGCCGAGACCGCGCGGATCGTGGCCACGAAGCTCGCAGCCGAAGAGGTGGACGTCGCGGCGACCCTCGGCGGAAATCCCGATCCAGACCTCGTCTCGCGCATCGAGAAGGCCGTGCAGAAGGTCGAGGTCGTCTACGAGCGCGTCCCCGGCAGCACGACGAGCGCCGACATCCGCGTAGAGGTCACCTTCGAGGACGGCAGCACCGAACGCGTCGTGAAACGATCGATGTTCGGCGAGCTGCCCGAGACCGTGAAAGACGACTTCGCCACCAGCGGCGCGGCGCACGTGTTCCGCCCGTGGCTGTTCCCCTGGCAGAGCTGAGGAGCCGCCGGCCGCGAAAAACGGCAGCCGCCTAGCAACTGGCGGCGCGTCGCGCCGACTTATCGATCGTGGACGTCCACGATCTCGTTCCAGAGCCCCTGCTCCTCCTCCCAACTGAGGTAGGGTGCGGGTCGATGTCCCGGCCGCGCCAGCCGATCGGCCCCGCGCCTGCCAAGGGTCCGCCCCCGCGCGGTCCCGCGCAGGGAGGCCTCTTCGTGCCGAGCCCCGTCTCGGCCGGCGGGGACGTCGTGCTCGAGGGGGAGGTCGTCCGCATCACGTACGAGAGCGCCGAGAGCGGCTTCCGCGTCATCCGGGCGCGGGCCGACGGCGAGGCGCTCGAGCGCACGCTCGTGGGCGTCTTCCCTCCGGTCATCCCGGGCACGCGCGTCCGCGTGACGGGCAAGCTCGTACGCGATCTCAAGCGCGGCGAGCAGGTCCGGGTCGAGACGCTCCTCACAATCGCCCCGGCCACGCTCGCGGGCCTCGAGAGGTTCCTCGGCTCGGGCCTCGTGCGTGGCGTCGGCCCGGCCTACGCCAAGCGCATCGTCGAGATGTTCGGCGAACAGTCGCTCGACGTGCTCGACAAATACCCGGAGCGCCTCCGCGAGGTACCCGGCTTGGGCAAGGAGCGCGCGGCGGAGGTCCAGCGGGCCTGGGAGTCACACCGCGCGATCGGCGCCATCATGATCTTCCTGCAGTCACACGGGGCGTCGCCCGCGCTCGCTTCGCGTGTGTACAAACGCTTCGGCCCCAAGGCCGTCGCGATCGTCTCGCAGTCGCCTTACCGGCTCGCGCTCGACGTTTGGGGTGTCGGCTTCAAGACAGCGGACCGTATCGCCGCCTCGCTCGGGATCGGGAAGGAGTCACCCGAGCGCGCGCAGGCCGGCGTGCTCCATCTCCTCTTCGAGCGGGCGTCACAAGGACACGTCTTCGCGCCGCGAGGGCAGCTGGCCGAAGCGGCGTCGGCCATGCTCGAGATCGATGTGATCACGGCGGAGTCCGCGATCGACGCGCTCGCCGCCGCCGAGCGCGTGAAGATCGAAAAGGGTCTCGAAGACGACGCGGTCTATTCGCCGCCGCTCTGGGCCGCCGAGGTGGGCGTCGCCACGCGCCTCGCGAGCTTGCTCTCCGCCCCCGCGGCGGGCCGCGAGCTCACGCCGCTGGTGACCGACGCGCTCGACGCGTTCGAGCGCCGGGCCAAGGTCTCGCTCGCGCCCGAGCAGCGGGACGCGATCGCGCTCGCGGCGGCGAACAAGGTCGTCGTCATCACGGGCGGGCCGGGCGTCGGCAAGACGACGATCGTGCGCGCGCTGCTCGACCTGTTCGACAAAGCCGGGCTCCGCGCGAGGCTCGCGGCGCCGACCGGCCGCGCGGCGAAGCGGATGACCGAGGCCACCTCGCGCGAGGCGGTCACCCTGCATCGACTGCTCGAATACGATCCGAAGACGGGTGAGTTCACGCGCGACGAGGACAACCCGCTCGACCTCGGCGCGCTCGTCGTGGACGAGTCGTCCATGGTGGACATCCAGCTCTTCGACTCGCTCTGCGCCTCCCTCCCCTCTGGCGCGCGGCTCGTCCTCGTGGGGGACGTCGACCAGCTCCCCAGCGTGGGCCCTGGCGCGGTCCTCCGCGACGTCATCGACAGCCGTGTCATCCCGACCGCGCGCCTCACCGCCGTCTTCCGCCAGGCGGAGGGAAGCCAGATCGTGGAGAACGCACACCGAATCCACGCCGGGCTCGCGCCCCATTCGGAGAAGGGAAAGACCGGTGAGTTCTACGTCGTGGAGAGGAGCGGCGACGAGGCGAGCGCGGAGGCGATCATCGATCTCGTCGCCACGCGCATCCCGCGCAGCTTCGGCCTCGATCCGGTCCGCGACGTCCAGGTGCTCACGCCGATGCACCGAGGCGAGTCCGGGACGGCCAAGCTGAACGAGCGCCTGCAGGCCACGCTGAACCCCAGCGGGCCGTCGGTCCGCGTCGGGCAGCGGCTCTATCGCCTGGGCGACAAGGTCATGCAGCTCAAGAACGACTACGAGCGCGAGGTCTACAACGGGGACGTCGGGATCGTCGCTCGGCTCGATCAGGAGGCGCGCACGCTCGTCGTTCGGTTCGACGATCGCGAGGTCACGTACGGTGAAAACGATCTGGACGAGCTCTCGCTCGCCTACGCGACGAGCATCCACAAGAGCCAGGGGTCCGAGTACCCCGCCGTGGTCATCCCGATCCAGATGAACCATTTCGTCATGTTGTCGCGGAACCTCCTGTACACCGCCGTGACGCGCGGCAAGCGCCTGGTCGTCCTCGTGGCCGACCCACGCGCCGTCTCGCTCGGCCTCGCCGAGATCCGCAAGGGTTGGCGCGCCACCTCGCTCGCCGAGCGGCTGACCGCCGCCGTCCGGGGCACCTGATCGCCGCGGCGCTCAGCCGCCGTCCAGGTACGCGAGCGCGGCGTCGAAGACCCGCGGCAGGCGCCGGGAGAGGCGGAGGAACGGGCGGTGCAACCCGCGGCGCCCCGCCACGAAGAGGAGCGCGCGCGTGAGCCTGTAATAACGCGCCGTGGCCTCTCGATATCGCTCGTCGTACGTGTCCGGACGGCCGTCCACGACACAAGCGACGGCCGCGCGTGCGGTCGCCAGGGCGAGGGACACCCCTTCGCCCGTGAGCGGATCGAGGTAACCCGCTGCGTCCCCGACGAGCAATGTCCGCCGCAGCGCGCGCCGCAACACGCGCTGCTCGAAAGGGCCCGCGCCACGCACCGTCGAGACCTCGACCGCCGAGCCCAAGCGCTCGCGCAGCAGCGGGAACCCTCGCATCGTAGCCTCGAACGTGGCCGCGCTCCGCTGCAGGAAGGCCACGCCCACCTCTCGGTCCGAGACGGGCGTCACGTAAGCCTCGGCGTCTTCGCCGAAATGCACCTCGACGAACGAGGTCCACGGCGCGACTCGGTAATGCCTCCGGACCCCGAACCGCGGCGGGAGCGTCGGAGGGCGCTCGAGGCCGAGCCGACGCCGGATGGGCGAGCGCAGGCCGTCGGCCGCGACGAGGTAACGCGCGCGCTGCCCGTCGACCTCGACGAGGTCGGGCCCTTGTTTGATCTCGCGGACCGCGTGGTGGACCGTCCGCACGCCGAGCGCCGCGGCGCGCGCTTGCATGGCGCGCGAGAGCGCGACGCGCCGCACGCCGAGCGCGGGCCCGCTCCGGAACCTGCCGTCGGCCGAGAGCGCCGCGACGCTGGCGTCACGGTAGCGGATGCCCTCGATCGGGTGCCCTCCGGGCAGACACACGCCGAGGGCTTCGAGGCGCCGCAGCGCGCTCGGCAAGAGCCCCTCGCCACACGCCTTGTCGATCGGACCTTCACGCGGCTCGTAGAGCAACACCTCGAGCCCCGCCTCGCGCGCCCCGATCGCCGCGGCGAGGCCGCCCGGACCGCCCCCCACGACGACGAGGTCGATGGGCGCGCTCACGGCTCGCGAGCAGCGCCGCCGTCGCGGAGCTTCTCCTGAACCAGCGAGACCACGTCTTGGAGCGACACGAGCCTCGCTTCGTCCTCGAGCGCGAGGCGGATGCGGAAGTGGTCCTCGACGGCGACCGCAAGCTGCATACGCTCGATCGAGCCGAGCGCGGCCACGTGCTCGGCCACCTCGTGGGGCAAGATGGCGAGCTCCTCCGCGAGCAGCGCTCGCAGGCGATCGGTGATCTCCTCCGCCGTATCCTGGTGGGCGCTCACGAATCCCCCTTCCTCGTCGGCTCGACGCTCTCCATGGCTCCCTCGGGGCTCGTCCCGGTCGCCCATGCCAGAGCCCGATCCTCGCAGCGGATGCGGGTCGCAAGGATCAAGCCATTGACGAGCGCGAACCAGGCGGCGGTCATCCACGCGCCATGGACGAGCGGGAGCGCGAGCCCTTCGATCACCACGGCCACGTAGTTGGGGTGGCGCAGCCATCGATACGGTCCGCTCACCACACGAGGGGCGCCGGGGACGACGATGACACGTGTGTTCCATCGCCGTCCGAGGCTCGCGATCGCCCACCATCGGAGGCCCTGCGCGGCGAAGACGGCGAAGAGCGCCGGGAGACCGACCCACGGCAGCATCACCCGCCCGAAGACCCAGGGCTCGAGCAGACAGCTCACGAGGAACGCTGCGTGAGCGGCGACCATGAACGGGTAGTGCTCCCGGCCCAGCTCCACGCCGCCCCGTGAGAAGCTGAAGGCCGCGTTGGACCGCGCCACGAGCAGCTCCGCCAGGCGCTCGGCGGCGACGAGCCCCACGAGCGCCGTGTACGCGGCGAGCGAGCTCACGTCAGCACCAGGAGAGGAGCACGAGCTCCGCGCAGAAGCCCGGCCCCATGGCGAGCAGCAAGCCGAGATCGCCCGGGCCGGCGTCGGGCCAGGTGCGGTCGAGGACGAAGAGGACCGACGCGCTCGACAGGTTGCCGACCTCTTCGAGGAGCTCGCGTGAACGGCGCAACGCGCGTGTGCCGAGGCCGAGCGACTCCTCGAGCGCCGCGAGCACCTTGGGACCACCCGGGTGGCAGATCCAATGGTCGATGTCGGCGAGCTCGTAGCCCTGCGCGCGGACGAACGCCCGCACGTCGTCGGCCACGTGGTCGCGAATGAAATCGCTGAGCACGCTCGAGAGCACGACCTTGAGCCCGGTGTCCTTCACGTCCCATCCCATGATCCATTGCGTGTCGGGATAGAGGACGCTCTGCGTGGCCACGACGCGAACGCGACGCCGCGCCGCGTTCGCGCGCCTCGCGCCCACCGCGACCAGCGCGGCGCAGCCGTCGCCGAAGAGCCCGGTCGCGATGAAGTTGGGGATGGATAGGTCGCCGCGTTGCAGCGTCAGGGAGCAGAGCTCCGCCGAGACCAGGACGGCGACGTCGTCCGGGTGGCCGCGGAGGTAGTCGGCCACGCGCGCGAGCCCGGCGGCGCCGCCGACACACCCCAGCCCGAACATCGGCACGCGCTTCACGTCGCGCCGGAGCGAGAGCCGATTGACGAGGTGTGCGTCGATCGACGGCGTCGCGATACCCGTGACGGTCGTGAAGAAGATCGCGTCGATATCCTCGGGCGCGACGCCCGCTCGCGAGATGGCTTGCCGCAGGCTCGTCTCCGACAGCTCGCTGGCGACCGCGACGAACGCGTCGTTGGCCGAGCCGAACCCACGCAGCTCCTCGTAAGCCTCGATGGGTAACGCGAGGGCCCGACCGCCGACCTGCACCGACTCGTGGAGCCGAACGAGCCTGTCTTCGTTGAAGTGGTGCTCCTGCCAGATCCGACGAAGGGCATCCAGGAGCTCCTTCTGGTCGTATCGGTTCGGCGGGAGCGCGGTCCCGAGCCCTTCGATGGAGGGGCCCGCGTACGCGGGGTTCACGGCGAGCGCAGCTGTCACGTTGGTCACCCAGTGGCGCCGTCGCAAGCTCCGCGCCCGCGGGTGCCCGCGGGCGCCGGTGCGGTTCGCGCGGAGGAGCGGGGCGAACGTGCCTCACGCGCATCACGGGTGTGGTCGTTCGGGAGCGCGCGGTCTCGGCGAAATCACCACGACGCACCCAAACGTCACGAGGCCGCGAATTGTCTCGCCCGACTTGCGCCGACAATCCATCCGTACAGGTCCCCGCCTCCGGCACCCGAGGAGCCAGCCCCTCGACTGTCCTACCAGACGCGACACGAACACCGAGAGGGCCAGATCATCCGACGATCCAAGAACCTCCAGCCACGGGAATGTGCGCTCCGGCCGCTTCGTATCTTGAGCTCTCGGAACTTTGATGATTGGTTTGTCATGCTGGGCTCGCCTGCGCGCGAGCACAAAATCTGACAACGCACTTGGAGGGAGTAACGTATGCACCTACGAACCGTTCTCGGCGTGATCGGCTGCATGATGCTCGCGGGGTGTGGAGTGGAGAGTGGACCGTCCGAGGAGGAGCTCGGGTCGGCGGAGCAGGCGATCTGCAGCCACGACGATGACGACTTCGAGGTCGACTTCTTGGGATGCACCGAGTTCGCCGGGGTCGGGGTGATCCCGTTCGCCAACGCCCGAGCCGCCGTGCCGGCCGAGTACTCGCCGGTGGACCTCGGCAACGGGCAGGGCCTCGCGGTGGTTCGTGTCGCGAACTGCAACAACGTTGTGATCGACGGCAAGTCGGTCGGCGGCGGCACGGTTGCTCAGGTGGGTGTGAGCCTCATCGCGCCCGAGGGTGACGGCGACATCAACAACTTCACGGTCTACTACGACACCGACTCCAAGAAGCTCGCGAACGCGCTGAAGGACGCCGGCGTCCCTGCCCGCTACGTCCCGAAGCTCAAGTACGACTACGACGCCGGCGACAACACCCTGGAGATCCGCGTGCCCCCTCCCTCCAAGGCGCGCTACACCGTCGAGGGCACGGTCATCCCGCCGTCCGGCACCCCGGTCCCGTTCATCGCGAACTGGTGGGCGACGACCAGCAACACCGAGACGAAGATGAACACGGTGCTGCCGGCCATCTACTTCAGCGGCGCGCAGATGACGCTCACCGCCGATCACAACTCGCCGCTGCCCGCCCTCCTCGGCAGCGACCCGTACGTGTTCCCGATCCTCGACAGCTACAACGCGTTCGGTGACGCGCACATGGTCGTGGACGTGCGCTGAGCCGGTGCAGGCTCACTTGCTGCGGGGCGACTTCGAAGACGGAGGGGCGCCCCGCAGGTAGGCGAGCGCCTCCTCCTCATCGAGGAACACGCGGCCGCTCGAGCCCCCCTCCCGGAGGAGGCGTTGCGTGTGGAGGAGGCCCGCGGGCGTCTTGACGAGGACGACGACCGCCCGAAAGCCCTCCACCATTTGCTGCCGGTGGTCCGCGAACATCGCCTCGGACTGCGGATCGTTACGACCGACCACGGCGCGCGAGTCGATGAGGATGCCATGCAGCGCGCGCCCGGCGGCGTCGAGCGCGCGCTGCACCGGGACACACGCGGTCTCCACGTCTTGTCGACTCTCGAAGGGTTTGTCCTTTCGGATCACCTTCAACACCCGGCCATCGAGCTGCTCGACCCGGTAGAAGTCGCTCTCGTGGAGCACACGCACGGCGCCATGTAAGCCACAGCGGACGCGGGGGGTCAAAGCTTACGAACTGCTGGCGGCCAGCGGCGGCGGCTCAGCGCCGAACGTTCACCACGACGCTCCGCCCGGCCGCGCCTCCGGCGATCGCGAGCCGCGCGACTTCCACGCCGGATGACCGCAGCACCAAGGTGCCGGCACCGGCCAGCCGTACCGTGTCGCCCGAGAGGCAGGGCGCGATCGGCGTCGACCCACACGCCGAGAGCGCCACCTCGGGCTGGCCGTCTGCGGCGTAAGCTGCGGAGAGCTCACCGCTCGCGTCTGCGACGTGCTCGAGCACGTACGACAGCCCGGCAGCTTCGGTGAAGCTCGCGTCCCCTCCGAGAAACACACGCAGCTCTCGATCGTCGCCCACGCTCGACGCGTCCGGCACGGCGGCCGAGCCACGGACGAGCGTCTTCACGCCAGGGGGGAACATGGGCACCACGGCGCCCGCGCGAACGAAGACCGGAATCTCGGTCAGCGGAGCATCGACCGTCACCCTTGCGGGTCCGTCGATCGGCGCGCCGCCTTCCCAAGGAAACCAGCGCCCAGCCGGGAGGTAGACCTCGCGCGAAAGCGCGGACGCCGCGACCACGGGCGCGACGAGGATCGAATCACCCAAGAGCACCTCGTCCACGATGGGCCACGCGGCCGGGTCGTCCGGGTAATGGATCGCGAGGCCGCGCCAAATCGGCACGCCGGTCTCCGATGCGGTCTTGGCCAGGCCGGCGAGGAGAGGCACGAGCGCGATGTGCAGCTCCGCATAACGACGGAAGTGGTCGATCGTCTCCTGGTCCTTCTCCCAGCTCCATTGTTTGTCCGGCTGGGCCGCGTGATGCGTGCGCATGACCGGTGACCACGCGCCGAGCTCGGTCCAGCGGAAGAAGAGCTCCTTCGTCGAGCCGGGGATCCCGGCGGATTGGTAGCCCGCGACATCGTGGCCGTAGGTTGAAATGCCCACGATCCCGAGACCGATTCCTTGTGGAACGATCGTCGGGAGCCCGTCGTCGGCGTTGAATGTCGTGCTCTGGTCACCGGCCCAGAACACGTCGGCCAGGGGCGGCGTCCCGAGCCAGCCGCTCCGCGCGAAGAAGAGACGCTCATGGCCGTCCCCCACACCGTCGATCGCGGCGCGCGCGACCTCTTGCCATTGCACGGGGTAGCGGTTGTGCGCCTCGTAAGCGGGCCCCGCCGCGGTGAACGCGTCGGTCGGCAGCCATTCGGCGAAGTCCTTCATCCAGCCGTCCGCCCCGAGCGCGATCCCGTCTTGCATCTTCCCGACCGCCCACGCGAACCCGCCGGGGTCGTCGAGGTCGATCAGCCCGCACTCGGTGAACTTGGCGCCCGTGAACGTGTAGGGCTCTCCGCTCGCGTTCTTCACCAGGTAGCCCTTGTCGGCGGTCTCTTGCCAGGCCTTCGAATCCTTGTAGACGAACGGGTTGAAGTAGATGTGAAAGTCGAAGCCGAGCGCGTGAAGGTCGTCGGCGACGGCCTCGATGTCGGGGTAGAGCGTGCGATCGACCTCCCACTCTTCCTTCAGCGAGTAGTTCTCGCCGTCCCGGTCGCCGCCGCGCCAGTCCTCCGTCCAGATCACGCTCGACGGGATGCCCTCGTCACGGAGCTTCTGCGCGACGCGCCGCACGTTGTCGCTCCCGAAGACCGCGTCGAGCCACGGCGCAAACGCGACGAGGGGCGGCATGCGCGGGCGGCCGAAGGTGGCGGTCGCCTTCGTCAGCGCCTCGACCGGCGTCGGGCCGTCGAAGACGTGGATGGTCGTCGGCAGATCGATCTCGATACGAGCCGCCGTCTCGCGCTCCGAGCACAAGGCGAAGGTCGAGCGTCGATCGGACTCGGCGACGAGGACGTACCCGCGACTCGAGAGGTACTCGGGGATGGGCGCGTGGCTCGAGTGGCGCTGGCCCTGGAGCATCCACGCGCCGAGGAACTCGTCGGTCGTCGACTTGCCGATGCCTCCCTCCGTCACGAAGCTGGGGACCGACTGCCCGCGATGGTCGGCGTCCCAGGTCTGCGCACCGAACCCTGCGAAATGATCCTGGTCGTCACACGCGAAGCCCCAGGAGAGCTGATAGCTCCGCTCCGGCTCGGCCGGGTCGAGCGTGGTGCCCTCCGGAGGAGAGGCGGAGACGACGAGGTGCCCCGGCTCGGGCGCGGAGAAGACGAGGCGTGCGATGTCACGCGCGCCGACGCGCACGAGCACGTCGCCGCCCGACTTCTCGAGCGAGCTCGCGACGACCCACGGGCCCTCGGGCGTCACCGTGGGCCGGAAAGCGCCGAACTGCATCTCGTACGTGGTCGTGACCTCGCGCGCGGCGAAGCCGACGAGCGGCGGCTCGTCTGCTGCGACGACGCCTGGGGGCAGACCGTCGAGCAGGACCCTCCCATCGCTCGCGGCGATGACGAGCCTGTTGCTCGCCTCGAGCGTTCCGCTGAAGCCGCCGCCCAGGCCGAGATCCACCGTGGACGGCGCGTCTTCGTCATCGCCGCAGGCCGACGCGGCGGTCGCCAGACACACCACCGCGAGCCTCCGGATCGAGCGCATCGGAGATCTCAGGAGCCGCCTGCGCCGCCTGCGCCGCCGACGTTTCCGCCACCCGGGCCGCCGCCGCCGGGGCCACCACCACCGCCGCCACCGCCTCCGGTACCTGCGTCACCGAGCGGGATGACCGGGTCGAGACAGAAGGGACCGTGGATGGTCTGCGTGCATTGATCGCCGGACATCGGATCGCAGTCGCCTTGCCCGCCCGGGCACGGCGTGGCCGTGAAGCAGAAGCCGTTCGGGGCATAGCTTGCAGAGAAGCACCACCAGCCCGGGTTTGCGCAGTCGCTCTGCACCGAACACGCCGGCGAGCAGAAGCCCTGGTCCCCCGGGCCATAGCCGCTCGGACGGAACACACAAAGCCCCCCTTCGAGCCCCCCGCAGTCGAAGCTGTCGAGCTCGCCACCCAGGACACACCGGTTCGTGCAATACGCGGGCGGAGCGCCGGGGTCCGTGCCGAAGTTCACGCAGACACCCGCGCACTCGGGCGGGTCCGCCATGGGATCGCAGAGCTCGCCGTTCTCGAGCCCCGTGTTCGGTGTGTCGACGCAGATGGCGAGCTGCGGGTCACACGAGCGCCCAGCCGGGCACTGCGCGTCGGAGCCACACGTCGGAAGGCAGACAGCTCCGTCATTTGTGTCGACACATCGCAGGTCCTCGCGCTGCTGGCACTTGTCCTCCAGGAGCGGGTCGTCGATGAACTCGAGCGGGGGCCCGATCTCGCACCCGAGCACGCAGATGCCGTTCTCGTCGTTGGCGTCGGTGAAACACAGCCCGTTGCCCGGGCACTCGCTGCTCGTGGTGCAGGCCTTCGTGCAGTAGCCGTCCGCCGGGCCTCCGAGGCCGAGCTGCTCGATGTCCTCGTCGGGTTGGAGGCAGCGACCGTCCATCCCGCAATCGCCGTTGTCGAGGCAGGTGCGGCCGACGTAGACCGTGTCATCCGGCCCCGTCGACGCCGTGACCGTGGCGCTCTTCGTGGTGGTGGTCGTCTTCGTGGTGGAGCCGGATCCACCCGCTCCCCCCGTCCCGCCAGAGCCGCCGGAGCCGCTGTCGTCCCCACACCCCCAGAAGCCGCTCGCGAAAATTGCGCCGGCACCAACCAGAAGCCCAAGCCCACGTCGCATCATGAGTTCCTCCGCGGAGCGAGAATACCTTGTGAGCACAAAGAAAAAAGAGGCGCACCTCGGGTGAGGTACGCCTCTAAGCATTCGTGAATTCTTCGGCGCTGTCGTGTTGAATTTTGCGACAGCCGCTGCTCCGCCCGTCGCGAGCTACTGCAGGCTGATCTTGCCCTGCAGGATGAAGGCGACGACGAACGCGAGGAGCACGAGCGACTCGATGAGGGCCAGACCGAGAATCATCGGGGTCTGGATACGAGCCGCTGCGCCCGGGTTGCGCGAGATGCCCTCGAGCGCAGCGGCCGTTGCACGGCCCTGGCCGAGCGTGCCGCCGAGCGCAGCGAGGCCGATGGCGAGACCAGCGGCGAGGCCGAGGTAGCTGCTCGCATCGAACTTGTTGGCAGCGGCGCCCGCCTGCTGCGCAAACGCGAGCGCGGGGACGAGAAACGCCGCAGCGAACGCCGCGAGGGACACAAGCTTGCTCTTGAGGGACATCCTGGATTCGCTCCTTTCAGGGCCGAGCGACGACGAGTTCGGCGCGCTCTCTAGATCGATTCTCCGGCCAAGGCCAGATGAATTTGTTTCCGAGCGGGATTGAGGCCCGCTTGAAGGGTTGGGGGAAGATCAGTGATGGGCTTCGTCGTGTTTCTCGGTCGCGAGACCGATGTACACGCAGGTGAGGAGGCAAAAGACGATCGTCTGCACGACGCAGACGATCACGCCGAGGAGCATGATCGGGATCGGGACGAACAGCGTCACGAGCCCGAGGAACAGCGCCCCCAGGAGGTGGTCGACCGAGATGTTGACCATGAGCCGCACGCTGAGCGTGAACGGCCGAACGATGATCGTGGAGAACAGCTCGATGGGCAGGATGATCGGCGCGAGGTACCACTTCGGGCCGGCGAAGTGCGCCAGGTACGCCATGCCGTTTTCCTTCAGACCGTAGTAGTTGAAGGTGACGAGCACGACGAGCGCGCAACCCAGCGTGACGCTCCAGCTCGACGTGGGCGAGGAGAAGCCAGGCACGAGGCCGATGAGGTTGCAGAAGAGGATGAAGACGGCCGACGCGCCGATGATGGGGAAGTAGCGCTTCGCGTTGTGCGCCCCCATGACGTCTTTGGCGAGGTCGTAGAAGTACGAGACCAGCACCTCGAAGAACGTGGTGAGCGTCAGCTTGTCGCTCGGGACCACCGCCTCTTTCAGGCGGACGACCTTGGACCGGACGGCGAGCGCCAGGACGAGCAGCACCACCATGTAGAGCAGGCTCGTCAGGACGGGCTCGGTGCTCTTGTAGTCCGGGTGCTGGTGACCGAGGAACTCGTCCCCGAACGGACGCGTGAGCGCCTGCGCGTTGTGCTTCAGCGCGGGGAACTTGTCGAGCAGGTAGGTCAGCCAGTAGGTGTGCTTGGGCATCGGCGTGCCTCGTGCCGCGTGTGCGGCCCGTTAGCGCGGCGCTCCTTACCACAGCCGCGGCGAGCGGGGCGAGGGGAAAGGCAAAAGGGGGGGAACGCCGGCGGTCTAGGGCTCTTCTTTGCGGAAAAACAGGTTCGAGAGCGTGATCCCGATGGGCATCGCTCCGTAGCCGACGACCAGGGCCAGGGCGGACACGTCCCCTCGGCGCAGGATGAGGTAGACGGCGCCGAAGAGGGCCAGGAGCTTCAGGAAGCCGAGCAGCGCCCAGGGCGTCCGCGGGCCCTTCTGGTCGAGGAAGGCGTCGCCGAGCCGGATGAAGAGCACGAGGTTCGCGGTCGCCAGGGCGCCGCCCAGGAAGACGCCCACGGCAGCGCGGAAGTCCGTGAACACGGCTGCGAGCACCGTGAGGACCAGGCCGCTCACCGCGACGGATTTCACCGCCGCCCGGAGGACGGGGTCTCGCTTCTTGGGCGTGGTCTGGGGCTCGGGCTCGGTCACGACGACTTCTCCTCGGTCTCGTCCTCTTCCACGACGCGGTTGTCCCGCAGGGCAGCCTCTTCGCGGCGGCGCGCCGCGCGCTCGGAGCGCGACTCGTAGAGCGGAGCCGGGTTTCCCTCCTCCGCCTCCTCTCGGATCGTCGCCGCGCGCATCATTCTCATGGCTCGAAGCACGCTGTGGACCGCGGTCGCGAGCCCGAAGGCGAACCCACCCCAGGTAAACCAGGGATCGGTGCCGTAGCGCTGGTCGAGCCAGCTCCCCACGAACATGGAGAACACGATCGCGAAGACGATCTCCATGCCGACCGTGGCGTAGCCGGCGGAGCCCTTGTACACGCGGGCCACGCTCTTGATTCGGCTCACCCGGCACCTCGCGAGGCGAGGATGCGCCGGGCCTCGGCGAGCCGCGCCTCCAGCATCGACTCCACGTGAGGCAGGAGCGCACGGGCGGCCTGCCCGCGGTGGCTCATCGTGTTTTTCTCGTCCTCTTCGAGCTCGGCGAACGTGCGCGCGCCCCCTTCGACCAGGAACAGCGGGTCGTAACCGAACCCGCTCTCGCCGCGGGCGCTCCGGGCGATGACGCCGTCGCAGCGGCCCTCGACCACCACGGGCTTGAGCCCCTCCGAGAACGGATCCACCAGGGCGATGACGCAACGGAAGCGGGCGGTGCGCGACGCGTCCTCCACCTCTTCCAGGGCCGAGAGCAACATCGCGTTGTTCTCCGCGTCGGTCGCGCCTTCACGCGCGAACCGGGCGCTGCGCACGCCGGGCCTGCCTCCCAGCGCGTCCACCTCGAGCCCCGAGTCGTCCGCGATGGCCACGAGCTGGGTGGCCTCGGCGGCGGCCCGCGCCTTCTTCAGGGCGTTTTCCTCGAAGGTGGCGCCGTCCTCCACGGGTGGACCGTAAGAAGGCACGACCTCGCGGATGGGGACCACCTCCACCGGGAGCGAGGCAAAGAGCGAACGCAGCTCCGCCAGCTTCCCCGGGTTGTGCGTCGCCAGGACGAGGGTCATCGCCTTCACGTGCATCAGGATGTCCTCCTCGGGATCTAGCTCGGCGTGAGGAGGGAGGCGAGCGTGACCCCGGCGCCGGCCAGGACCTCGGCCTGCATCCGGGTGAGGGTCGTCACGCCTTCGATCGCCAGATCGACCATCTTGTCCATGTCGGCGCGCGCGATCGCCTCACCCTCGGCGGTCCCCTGCACCTCGACGATGCGGCCGCGCTCGGTGCCCACCAGGTTCAGGTCCACGCGGGCCGCCGAGTCCTCCACGTAGACGAGATCGAGCGCGAGCCCGTCGTCCAGGAAGCCGACGCTCGTCGCCGCGACCTGCTCGCGAATGACCGGCTTGGCCAGCTTGCCCGACTTCATCAGCTTGTCGATCGCGATGGCCAGGGCGATGAACCCGCCCGTGATCGACGCCGTGCGCGTCCCGCCGTCGGCCTCGAGGACGTCGCAATCCACCACGATCTGCCGCTCACCCAGCGCTTGTAGGTCCACCGCCGCACGGAGCGATCGGCCGATGAGGCGCTGGATCTCCTGCGTGCGCCCGCTCGGCGCCTTGCCCCGGCCGTCGCGCGACTCCCGCTTCTCGGGAGCCGAGCGCGGGTGCATCTGGTACTCGGCCGTGATCCAGCCCTTGCCCGAGCTCAGCAGGAACGGCGGGACCCCGGGGTCCACCGAGGCCGTGCACAGCACGACCGTCCGACCTGCGCGGTAGAGCACGGAGCCCTCCGCGTTCCGTTGAAACCCGACCGTCGTCTCCACCGGGCGAAGCTGGTTCGCGGACCGTCCATCGTGGCGTGCCATGCCGCGGCCCTACCATGGGGTCGGCCGGCCCGCGATGGATCGCCGCGCCGCGGCTGGACGGGCGGCGGATCCGATCTACGCTCCAGGCAACGGACGGGAGCGCCATGAGCCAAGGTCGCAAGAGCGTGGTGGAGGAGTCGAAGAGCAAGGGCATGGCGGCCGGAGCCGCGGTCGCCGGAGCCGTCGTCGTCGGCGCGCTCGGCTTCCCGGTCCTGGCCACCGTCGCGTCGGTGCCAGCGGCCGTGCTCGCCTACCGCTGGTGGAAACACCGCGCCGAAAACGGCATCAAGTTCTAGCGAGCAACATTACGCCGTCGGAAAGGTGCTCGCGGTTCGGAATCCGCGCGGCCCGGGCCCAACCTCCGGCGCCATGTTCGCTCCCGCCCGCCTTCGCTTCTTCCACCTGACCCCCGCCCTCCTCCTCTGCGGCTCGCTCGCCATTCCCTTCTTGGCCGACTGCAGCGGCGCCGCCACGTGTGACGCCGTCTGCGACAACGTCCTCGACAAGTGCACCGACATCGAGACGGACTTCGCCCGCAACAGCTGCCTCGAGCAGTGCGAGCAGCGCAAGCAGGTCGTCCCGGAGTCGTGCGCCGAGGAGCGCGACGAGGTCCTGCGGTGCCTCTCGATGGCCGAGTCGGTTGACTGCGGTGACCCGCAGCAGTCGGCGGCTTGTTCGGCCGAAAACGAGGCGCTCGCGGACTGTGCCGCGGACACGACCGGGAACAACGTCGGCAGCACCGGGTCGGGCGACGGCGGCGCCCCTTGCGAGACCGACGACGACTGCGCGTCCGGGCTCTGCAATTGGAAGCTCGAGCAGTGCTCGACGCCCGGCGATCTCGGTGCGCCGTGCTCGCGCGACGAGGAGTGCGCTGGCGACCTCTGCAATTGGACCACCGACCAGTGCAGCGCCGCCGGCGGCGCCGGCGCCCCCTGCGGACGCGACGAGGAGTGTGTGAGCGGTCAGTGCAACGAGACCTGTTCCTGACGGCTCCTCCTGGGCTCAGTCGTCGAGCGCGCCTCCGCAGATCCAGTCCGTGATGGCCTGGATCTCCGCGGCGTCGAGCTGCGGCTTCGTGGCAGGCGGCATCTTCTTGCTCGTGCCGCAGAGATCGGTGCCCATGATCTTGTCCCAGAGGTAGCTCTCGGCCGGATCGCCCGCGATGACGCGCGTGCGATCGCCACCGCAGCTCTTCGTCGCTGTGCCGACCGTGTTCGCGTGCGCGACCATGGCGCTCAGATCGAGGCCGCCGTCCGCGAGGCCGCCGACGTGGCAGTTGGCAGTGGCGCACTTCTGCTCGAGGATCGGCGCGACGTCCGCAGCGAACGACACCGTGCCCGCGCCTTCACACGGGTCGAGCATCATGCCGGTCGAAGCCGAGGTCGAGGTCGAGGTCGTCGAGGCGACGCTCGTGCCGTCCGTGGTCGACTCGCTGCCGGTCGTGGTCGTCGTGCTCCCACCGCCTCCGCCGGAGCCGCCGTCGTCACCACAAGCAGCGGCTAGCGCCGCAAGCGACACGAAGAGGCCGACGGAGAAGAAAGTGCTGCGTCGCTGCATGATGGGTGAGCCTAGTCCGGCCCCCCGCGAGCGGCGCGCGCCATTTTTGGAACGGCACCGTTCGCTCGAGCCGAACTATTGAACCGGGCAGCCCAGCGACTCTTCCACCCAGATGCCGCCCTGACAGGTGCGGCGCGTGCTGAGGTACTCGGCGCCGTAGGCGTAGGTCGACTCGAGCCAACACGCGCCGTACTCACACAGCTGGCCTTCTTGCTCGCAGGCGTGGCCGAGGAGCGGCGCGTCGTCCGGGCACCCCTCCGCGACTTGAACGCAGCCCCAATAGGCCGTCGTGCCGCTGCAGTCGTCCGTCGCGAGGCACCGCGAGCACGCGCAGTAGTTTCCGTTTCCGTAGTCGCAAAGCGAGTCGTATTCGCTCGGGTCGCACATCGTGCCCATCGTCGGCTGGATCATCGGGCAGGTGGCGTAGGCCGGGTCGAAGTTCATGCAACTCGCCTCGGGGATGCTCTCCCACCCGTTCACGCCGCAGGTGATCTTGTCGCGGCAGTCGGCGAAGTCGTACCAGGCGTTCCCGTAGCGATACTCGCAGACCAGGCCTTCCAAGCTCGGGCAGTCTTCACCCGTGGTCGGCCGGTCCGAGCCGTCCGGGCAGTCGCTGCAGGTGACGTCGTACGCGCTGCGGCACTCGCCTTGGCCGTCGCAGACGGTGTTGCACGGCGGCTCGTCGCACAGCTCGCAGGGCTCGCCGCAATCTTGCTTTGCGCACACCGAGCCGCCGCCGCCACCGCCGCTCGTCGACGACGAGCCGCCGCTGCCGTCGTCGCCGTCGAGCGTCTTGGCACAGGCAGCGAGGAGCACGAGGGAAAGCAGAACGGGGGCGGGGACGCGGCTCACGCTGCGTTCTACCCAGCCTGCCTTCGATTCCTTCCGCGAGCTCAGGTCGCGACGCCCTCGAGCACGCTCATCGTCGGGTACTCGAAGACGCGCGCGAGCTTGAAGCCGCCGTCGGCCAGGAGACCACGGATCTCCTCGACCCCGCGCTCGCGGCCGTTCGAGCAGATGGTCATCATGTGCATGTCGGCCACGGTGCCCATGAGGTGGGACGAGTTTCGCTCGACGAGCGACTCGCTGATGACCAGCTTCGTGCCTTCGGGGCAAGCGTCGCGGATCGAGTGGAGGATGGTGCGGCAGCTCGCGTCGTCCCAGTCGTGCAGGATGTTCTTGAGGACGTAGGCGTCGGCGCCCGACGGCACGCGCTCGAAGAAGCTGCCTGCCACGAGCTCCACCCGACGGCGGACGCCGCGCGCGGTGAGGAGGGCGTCAGCCGAGTCGAGAACGCCCTTCGCGTCGAACAGCACGCCCTCGAGGTGAGGGTGCCGGACGAGCAGCTCCGACAGGAGCGAGCCACGACCGCCGCCGACGTCGCAGACCTTCTTGATCTCGCGCCAGGGATAGACCGTGGCGATGACGGGAGCGTCTTGCAGCGTGAGGCCCATCATCACGTGCGCGAAGATCTCGCGCTCGTCCGGGTTCTTCTCGAACCAGTCCCACACCGTCATGCCGTGCACGCGGTCGAACGCGGCGCGACCGGTCGCCAGCGTGCGGGCGAAGTCACCCCAGGCGGCCATGTGAGAGCCCGAGGCGTAGTGGATCGCGAGCTCGCGGATACGCGAGACCTTGTTGCCGCAGAGCGTGCGCGAGAGGCGCGTGTTCTCGAACTTGCCGTCCGAGCGGAGCCGGAAGATGCCGATGGTGGAGAGCGCCCGAAGCGTGCGGTGAACCGCGTCGCCGTCGAGGCCCTTCTGCGCGGCGATCCCCTCTGCGTCGAGCGGCCCGCGCTCGAGCAGATCGGGGATGTCGTGCCGCGCCACCGCGCCGAGCAGGGCCGTCTTCCCGACGCCCGTGATCGTGTCGAACATCGCGAGCTCGGGCGGGCAGAGCGCGTCCGTCAGCTTCTGCATCGCGCGGCGCAGCCGGAGCACCGCGCGCACGCCGAACGCGGGCGGCGCGTTCGGGAGCGGCTCCGCCCCGAGCCCGAGCGGCGACGGATCGGGCAGCACCTGGTAGCCGGCCGAGCGCGGCATGGGGTGCGCGGCCGTTCCGTGTTGCGGGACTTCGGCCTTCAGCTCTGCGCTCTGCATCCGAGCCCAATACACGAAACGAGGGCGTTCGTCGCATGGATCCGTTGCTGGAGAAGGGCCGCGCTGCTAGCGTCCGCGTCCCTCGCAAGCGGAGATTCATCGAACATGACGGGCAACGGCCAGACGGTATCGGGGCTGCAGATCCAGGGCGGAGCGGCGATCGTGGCGCCCATCACGGCGTTCCAGAACGGCGTTCCTCCGAACGCGCTGGTCGTGCTGCCCATCCAGAAGATGACGGACGAGTTCAAGGACAAGCTCAACGAGGGTCCGCTCGCCGTCACCCAGGAGCAGCTCTGGAGCCTGCTCGGCTTCAACGGCCCCGCCGTCCAGGTCCAGGACGAACAAGGCCGACCGCTCATGATCGGCCTCGAGGACCTGCTCGCCGGGCTCGACAAACACTTCAACGAGAAGCCCGAGGACCTGGGGCGCGGCCGCATCTACGCGCAGGAGCTGATGAAGCACGAGCGCTTCCAGCGCGCGGAGCAGGTGCTCGCCAAGGTCGTCGCCAAGGGCGGCAACGGGGAAGACTGGCTCGCCCTCGGCATCTGCCAGCTCCAGCAGGACAAACACGACAAGGCGGAGGGCACGCTCAAGGGCGCGCAGAACCTCCTCAAGACGAGCCCCTACCCGGCCCTGCACCTCGCCAAGCTCTTCCGCGCGAAGAGCGACAACGATCAGGCTCGCCAGCAGATCGACAAGGCCATCGAGATCGATCCCGAGCTCGTCGACGCGTGGGCCATGCTCTTCACCCACCTGAAGGAGACGACCGACGAGGACAAGGCCGCGGCGGAGCTCGAGAAGCTCGGGTCGGACAAGAAGAACTCGCGCGCGCTCGTCGCGCTCCAGGCCTACTTCGGCGGCAAAGACGAGACGCGGGACCGCGCCATCGCCTACGGCAAGAAGGCGCTCGAGCTCAACAACGACGACGTCCTCGCGCTCCTCGCGCTCTCCGCGCTCCACGGCCAGAAGGGCGACCTCGAGGGCGTCATCAAGACGCTCCAGCCGCACGAGGCGAAGATGACGCGCGACGTGCGCCTCGCGAACAACTACTTCGAGGCGCTCTTCCAGTCGCGCCAGATCGACAAGGTCACCAAGCTGCTCAACGCCCTCGCCGGCTCGCAGAACCAGCAGGTGAAGGAGTTCGCGATCCAGCGCTCGAAGGTCGTCGCGCAGCTCCTCCAGCAGCAGCAGCAGCAGATCGCCGGCCTCGCCGGCCCCAAGAAGTAACGACGGACACGCGGCGCGATCCGCTGGCGGCGCCACCCCCGATTTCCGGCGCCGCCAGCCCCTGACGCGCCGTTTGCCCGTGATCTTCGAGCCGTCCGGACGGCACGAGCCTCGCAATGCGCCCGCGCGGAGGCTCTGATGGCGCACACGATTGGCGAGCGGCTCGCGCAGGCTTGGGCCGCGGCGCGGGAGTCCGCGTGGATCTCGCTCCTTCCGAAGATCGGGCTCGGCGCGCTCGCGCTGGTTGGGTTGGGTCTGCTCGGCTCCGGCGCGCTCGACCGGTACATGCCGGCCCAGGCCGCTGTCGCGCCGGCAGAAGCGGCTCCGGCGAGGCGCGCGGCGCGACCTCCCGCATCGGCGTCGGCATCGGCATCGGCATCGGCATCCGCGTCGGCATCGGCATCGGCATCGGCGGCTCTCGGGCCAGCGGTCGTCGACGGCAAGGTCGTCTTGAACCGCGCGACCGAGGCCGATCTCGTGAAGCTCCCGGGGATCGGCCAGAAGAAGGCGCAGGCCATCCTCGCGTTACGCGACAAGCTCGGCGGTCGCTTCAAGAAGCTGGAGGAGCTCATGCGCGTCCGCGGCCTCAAGCGCAAAGCGCTCGAGCGCCTGCGTCCCCTCGTCGTGCTCGACGCGGAGGCCGCACCGGAAAAGCCGGCGCGTTGACGGATCCGAGTATGCTGCTCGCGCATGCGACACCTGGCCCTCGCCCTCGTCCTCGTGGCCTGCTCCTCGAAGGACCCCGCGCCGTCCGCTTCGAGCTCGAGCAAGCCCGCGAGCGCGCCGCCGCCCACCACGACTTCGGCCTCCGAGCCGCGACCGCCTGCGGATCACCTCGACGTCGAGCCGATCAAGAAGGCATTGAAGTGCCCCGCCGAGTCGAAATCGGGTCCATGCAAGATCCTGGACGCCGTCGCCTCGTGTGGGCCTTGGGAGGGCACCTCGCCCGGCGGCGAAGCCAAATGGCTGGGCCATTCCTGGGACGTGAAGGACGGAAAGCAGAAAGACGGCTACGCGGTCCTGCGGTCGCGAACGGTACCCCTCGACCAGGCCAGCGGCGGCATCCCCGCGCGCATCGGCTTCGACCAGGTCCCCGAAGACTTGCCGTCGATGCTCGGCATCCAGAAGGCGGTGTCCGCATTCGAGCGGCACGACGTCGCGCAAAAAGGGAACGCGGGCCTCGCCTGGGTGAAGGACAAGAAAGACTTCTCCGAGGCGCCGGCGTTCGCGACCACGAAAAAAGGCGTCCTCGTCCAGTCCGATGACTTCGCCTACGTGTGCCAGGGCAAGTCGCAGGAGCTCTTCTACGCGCGACCGCGAGCTGGCGGCGCCGCCAAAGGTGACGGCGTGTACGCGGAGCTCTGGCCCGTGAGCTGGTGATGACTGCGTGGGCTCCGCGCCCCCTTGCCTCGTCGGTCGCCGTATTCGCGATTGCGTGCAGCGCATCGGCCCCGCCAGCTTCTCCTTCTGTGCTGTCCTCGGCTTCGGCACCGTCCGCTTCGGCCCCTACGCCCGGCGCGATCATCCAGGTGCGCTACAGTCTCGCCGCCGACGTGTTCGAGGTGCTCGACAACACCTCGGCCTGGTACCGGAAGAAGTGTGACCCGGAGTACCGCGCGGCCTGGGAGAGCGACCTCGGCCTCACGCCCGAGGATGAGCGCTGGTTCGAGCGTTATGCCGAGATCCGCAAGCGCCATTACCCGATGCCTCCCGAGGAGGAGGGCCCGCCGATTCTCTTCGCTCCCGAGAAACACGACGTCCTCGCTGACGCCTTCTACGCCGCCGAATCGGTGAGCGATGCGCTCGCGGCCTTGCGCCCGCATCTCCCACCCGAGGACGTCGACACGCTCCAGCGCTTCTACGCTGCCATGTTGCCGCGCGCGCAGCGTTGGTTCGACGAGAGCGCTGCGTTCGTGGAGATCGGCGAGAGCCTGAGCGCACGCCTCGACCAGCCAGACACTCGCGCGTTCGTCGAGCGCATGGCCCGGTTCTACGGCGTGACGCCGGCGGCCTCCTTCACCGTCCTCCTCGTCTGGTGGCCTCCCGTCGGCCACGTCACCGCGTCGAGCCGAGGGTCGACCCTGCTCATGAAGTACAACCCCGTGCGCCACCGCGATCGGGCGGGCCGCGACGTCGACGTCCCCATTCACGAGCTCGCGCACTTCACCTCATCGCGCCAGTCGGCCGAGCAGAAGCGCGACCTCTCGGCCGCGTTCCTCTCGAGCTGCGCGAGCCACCCCGAGCCGAGCCCCGCTCTCCTGGAAGAGCCGCTCGCCGTCGCCCAGCAGAAGGTCTTCCTCTCCTTCGCGGAGCCGTCGAGGCTCGACCTCGAAGCGCCTTGGTACGGCGACGCGCCCTGGATCGGCCACTACGCCAAGCGCATCTATCCGAACGTGCGCGCGCGCTACGAAGAAGGCCGACCGATGGATCAGGCGTGGATGCGCTCGCTCGGGGCGCGCTGCATGAACTGAGCTGGGACGACGAGGGCTCGGCCTCACCGCGTCATCGCGACGAGCAGGGCGACCGCGACGCCGAAGAGGACGATGCCGCCGAACGTCCATTTCAGGGCGCGCAGCCCTTCCGCTCGGATCTTCTCGTCGTGAGCTGCATTCTGGACGTCGGCCTTCGCCTGTTCGTTCGCGTGACGCTCCAGGGCCCGAGCCATGACCATCTGACCAGCCCGTTTTGCCGCTTGCTCGGGAGAGAGCTTCTTCGGCGCTGGCTCTCTCGCGCTGTCGAAACGAAGGGTGCCGTCCTCACCGAAGCATCGGACGCTCGACGGCGACATGATTTCCCAGACGAGATCGTCGAACCACAGATAGATGGCTCGCTTCCTCGGCTTTCCTTGGGAGAGCCGCACCCGCTTGCCGGTCGCCTTCGGAACGAGCTCCTCCGCTTCGATCTTCACGCGGCAGGCGCGGTCACGCTGGTCGAGCAGCCGAAGCCCAGCGACGTCGACGTCGACCGGCGCGTCCGCAATGGGCACGACGAGGCCCTCGGAGCCAAACGCCACGAGCACCCCGTCGCGAAGTGCGATCTCGGGCGGCTCATCTCCTTCGACAGGCGCGCGACGCACCCTCTCGCTGACTCGAAAGAGCGTCCGCACCTCCGCATCGAGGCCGAGGACGAACCGCTCGACGCGCTCTTCGATCTCGCCGTTCGGCAGGGGTGCCCACGCCTTGCGGTGTCCTGCCACGACCAGCGCAACTGGCGCGAGGACCGCGACGGAGACTGGCCCGTACCAATCGATGAGGCCTTGGGTCGCGGCGTTGCCGCCCTCGGGCGCCTCGAACAGCCGCGAACCGACGAGATGAAACGGCTCCGCCACCCGACGGAGCCCACGCCTGAGAAAGGCCTTCGGGACGTGAGTCGTCGTGCTGCAATGGCGGCAGCGCACGAGCTCGCTCCCGTCGAGCTGGAGCGGCGCCCCGCAGTGCGAGCATGGAAACGCCGCGGGGAGCGCGTCGCCTTGCGAGCCGCCTGTTTCCTCGGCGTCCTCCCCGATGGATGTCTCGACAGAAGACATCGACAGGCCCGGCCAGCTCGACCTCGTCGGGACGAACGCCTTGCACGAGTCGCACGTCACCCCGCCGACGGCGGGAGTCCCGACCGATGCGCGGAGCGCCCCGCGGCAGCGCGGACACGAGACGACTTCTCGAGACATCCGCACGCGAAACCGGCGAACACGTTGCTGCAGAGCTTCACGGGGAGCGAGCCGGCGCGCCTCGTAGAGGATGATCTCCAGCGCCGCGCCCAGCTCCGCAGGGTCGATCCCCACGGTACTGTCGCAAGCGTGGCAGTGGAGCGACGTCCCGAGCCGGTTGACACCGACGGTCGCGTTGCATCGCTCGCAGCGCGTCTCGATCTCGAGGCGCAGACCCTCCATCAGCTCCTTATCGATCTGCCCCAGCCGGTTGGCAACAAACGGCACCTCGCGCCTTGCTCCGCTTGTCGCGACGCGCTCGGTCCACTACTCGGCTGGGGATGCGCAGCCGCCCCCGCCGGAGCCCGACCACCCCCCTCATCGCGCTCGGCCCCGTCCTCGGGGCCGTCGTCCTGGCATGCGGCGCCGGCGCCTGGGGCCCGCCCGTCTGCACGGGCGGCGCCCGCGCCATCGGGTCGAATTGCTTCTGCCCGCGCGGTACCACCTTCGACGGCCAGTCGTGCCAGGGCACCCCGGAGCAGGGCAGCTGCGTCGCCGGCGCGATGGAGGTGAGCGGCGATGGGCAGTCTCTCTGTTATTGCCCGGACGGCTGGGTGTGGGCCGACGCGAACAAGCAGAGCTGCGCTCCCTGCGAAGGAGGCTCCCTGGCCGTGGGCGACACCTGCCAATGTCCGCAGGGCACCGAATGGAACGGCAACCAGTGCCAGGAGGTCGTCATGGCCGCTCCCGCCTGCACGGGCGGCGCCTTCATGACCGATCAGGGCTGCATGTGCCCCGACGGGACCGCGTGGGATGGCGCCAACTGCGTTGCCTCCGGCCCCGCTGCACCGGCCCCGCAGCAAGTCATCATCCGCCAGCAGACGAACCAATCGAGCTCGTCGTTCACGTGTTGCATCAATGGCGCGAAATACACCTGTCCGAATGACGCGGAGTTCCGCAACTGCATGACCCTCCAGGGGCACGGCTGCGCGCGGGCCGGCGGCTGCTGAGCCGCCGCCGTCCGGAGCGCCTCAGTGCTTTGCGGCGCGCCGGAAGAACCAGCCGTGCCACGGCTGATTCTGACCACCGACGGGCTCGTAGACGGCCTTGTTGTGAGCGAGGAGCCCGCCCGCGAAATAGGTGTGAGGCGCGGAGACGGTGAGCTCGTAGACAGTCGTCGGCGCCGCGATCTCGCGGGGCGCGGCCATCATCGGCGTGGGCGCGAGGCCCTCGCCGAAGAGGCTCACGCCCTCCGCGAGCTGGTCGGCGCGAACGAACACCCCGTCGGCCCAGAGGGGGTGGGAGCCGGTTACGCGGAGATCGCCGATCTGCAAGGTGCGCTCGACGTGCGCGCTCGTGACGTGCTCCACGATGGCGGTTGTCTTCACGTTTTGCTCCGGGTCGAACCCCACCACCACGTCGCCCTCGTGCAGCACCTCCACGGCGCGGTCGCCCGTGGGCGTGAGGATGCGCGTGCCCTGCGCCACACAGGTGAAGTGGCTGAAGGAGTCGTAGTTGCGAACCGCGCCCTTGGGGTCCAAGAGGACCTCGACGACGTTCACGTCGTAGCCGGTGCGCCCGCCGTTGTCCGTGTCGACCTGGAATCGGAACCACAGGTTTCCGTCGACGTCGTCGATGACCGGTGCGGTCGACCGCGGCGGCGCGGACAAGGCCCGCTTGGATTTCACCGCGTCGGCGGCGAGCGCCTCGAGCTGCTCGAGCGGAAGCTGCGCGTCGGCGGCGACGACCCGGAACTTGAGCGGTCCCGACCGCATCGGGATCGTCCGCTTGCTCGTCTTGAGATCTCCGGTGATGACGATCTCGTAGTCGCCAGGCTTACCGAAGAGCTCCTTCGGCGGAGCCTTCCAGGGAATACGCGACTGCCATCGGCGCATCCCGTCCGTGCCCACGAAGAGGTCCACCGCGAAGGCCGTGAGCACCGTCGTCGCCGGCGCGCCCAGCTTGCCCTCGCCCTGGAGCGTGACCTTGCCGCCCGGCCCAGAGATCTCGAATCGGAGCTGCGACGGGGCCTCCGCCATATCGATCGTCTCCTGGGTCCACGGATGGTCCTTCCCGATCGGCTGCTCCGGGCGGAGCTCGAGCGCGACGTGGAGCTCGTCCTTCGAGGTGACTTGACTCACGAAGAGCCGACTCGCGAGCGCGGCGCCGTCTTTCGTCTCGCCCGGCGAGCTCGCATCCCGAATGGCCGACGTGATCTTCTCCGGCTGTGCCTTGTTGCCGTCGTCCGGCGTCTTGGGCGCGCTCGCTGTGCTGGAGCCGTGCGGGGCCTGGCTCGATCGGTCGGAGGGCGGTGCGCTCGCCGTCTTCTTGTCGCCCGCACCGTCGGGCGAGGAGCAAGCAACGACGAGAACGAAGGGCACGAGCGAGGACCAACGACGAGACATCCTCGTCAGCTTATTCGAACAGAATCGCGTCGCACATCAGGTTGCCGTGGCGGTTCTTCGCGCTCGTCCCGATGAAACACCCTTGCTCGCCGTAGGTGGATGCCCCGATGAACGGCGCTTGCTGGATCCTCTGCGAGAAGCGCTCCGCCACGAGCGACGTCTTGTGGCCGATCATCCCGACGCAACCAGCGCAATAGATCAGGATGCCTCCGCGGAGTGCCCCTGCGCCGCGCCCGGCGCGGGCGGCGACCTGATCGGTGCGGTCGAGCAGGGCGGCCTCGCTCCCGAGCATGAGCGAGAGCTCCTCGCCGACGGCGATGTCGGTGAAGAAGGAGAGCGTGCCGTCCTCATGCAGCTGGTGCGGATGCGAGAGCAGATAACGCGGCACCTGCCCCACCTTGTCGATCATGCGCCCGAGCGGGTGCAGCGTCGTGCGCGCGAGCACATTCCCCCCCGACTGGATCACGTCCGACAGGGTGCCTTCGAGCCACTCGTTGTAGACCCGCGCGGCCGGTCGACCGTCGATCGTCGCCACTCTCCGACCCGACGCAGCAGTGACCCGCCCGCGACGTTCGGTCGGCATGTAGCCGGCGACGAACGATCCGTGCACCTGGTTGTCGGACGCGAAGCCGACCAAGACGAACCCTTCGGCGATCGCTTGGGTGCCGCTCAGCACACGCCATTTGCCGGACAGGTCGTCGTCCGCCGCGCTTCCTCCGTAGAGGGGCGGCGGCTCGTCGTCGAACGCGTCGCTCACGCCATCGAGGATTCGCTCTTCGAAGCCGGGCGTGGCGTGGAGCAAGAGCACGTCCGGTCGCTTTCCTAGCCGCTCCCGAATCTCGGCGCACGCCGCGCGAGCATCCGCGCGGGCGCGCCCCGCGCTGCTGGCCCGCACGGCCTGGACCGCCCGCGGATCGCCGGCTTCGCCGACCAGCGCGAAGACACCTCGCCGAAACCCCGTCGGCAGGAGCACGCCACGGAAGCTCGTCGACCCGAAGATCTCCGCGGCGGGCGCCGCTGCGGCGAGCTTCTGGAGCGCCGACGAAAACGGCGCCTCCACGGAGGAGTAGACGAGCGCCCAGCGAGCCCCGGACGGAAGAGACAACCCATCGTCATCGAGCGACAGAACACGCATCGATCCCTCCGCAGTCGAAGCGAGCATCTTACGCCGAGCTGCGGTTCGGGCGGTGGTCTTCTGGCCGGCCCTTGGGTGCGGCCGTGGGTCTGGGTTCCGTTGAGGAACGTGAATCGCTCGCGCTCACCCGCCCACGCAGAAGCCGTCGATGCAATCGAGCGAGCAACAATCGAAGCCGGTCTCGCAGAACCCGCCATCGTGCAGGCAGGTCGTGTCGCTATCCTGACAGAAGCCGTCGGTGCACACGTTCGAGCAGCAATCGAGATCGTATTCGCAGAACGCGCTCTCGTCCTGGCAGCCGCCGGACGACGTCGACCCCGAAGGCCCGCTCCCAGACGTCGCCCCACCGCTCGTCGCGCCGCCGCTGGTCACACCCCCCGTGTCTCCGCACGTCCCGTCGGGATCCTCCTGACACGCAGAGGGGTCGTGGTCCGACGAGGTCCACGACGCGAAGCACGCGTCCTGGCACTCGAAGTCGTCGAACGAGCAAGCGCTCATGCAGCCGTCGATGTCGAACCCGGCGCACTGGTCGAACGCGGCCTTGTTCGGGCACACGTAGAACGCGTCGTTGATGCAACACGTGTAGGAGTTGCCCGACCCCGATCCTTTCCCCGCGCCGGAGCCCTTGCCGGTCGACTCGCTCCCCCCAGCGCCACCTTCCCCGCCCTCTTCTCCGCCGCAGCCCACGACCGACGCTGCCACCACCAAAATCCCAAGATAGCCATGAATCCCGAAGCGCATGATGCGTACCTCCGAGGCGCTTCATGGCAAACCGCCGCGCTGCGCTCCACCGGATGGCGGTTACATCCGGTTACACGCGTCGGTCACCGAGGGGGTCAGAGGAGCCGCGGAGGCGCTCGCGCACTGAGCATGTTCCGTAGCCCGCTCTCCTTGGTTCGCGTAGCACAAGCCTGTCCCGCAGCCCGCTCTCCCTGGTTCGCGAAAGCGAGGGCGGGGAGGGGTTGGGCCTTCTCCGAAGCGCAGTGAGTATGTCCCGAAGGCCGCTCCATACCCTCATGGAGAAGATCTCGGCCGGGGGGTCTGATCCCCCCGAGCCGAGCCCCATGCGGCCTGAGGGACCGGCGAGACGGAGCGAAGGAGAAGGCCCAACCCCTCCCCGCCCGAGCGGCCCCGCGCCCGCGTCTACTGCGCCATCGCGCCGAGCGTCGGAGGAGCCTCCGCCGCGCGCGGCTTGCCCGCTTGATGCGGCACGTATTGATACTGAACCGTGTGCTCCGCCGGAACCATCGACGTCATGTCCGAGCCCGCACCGACGATCGCCGACCCGGACGCCGGCGTGAAGTCGCCGTTTGCTGCCGACGTGAATCCTGGATCCGTACCGCCGAGCGACGCCTCGAGGCCCGTCACCTGAGCGGTCACGTTCATCGCGCTTCCGATCTGGTTCGTCGCCGTCCACCCGGTCGTCACCCAGTTCGTCGTGAACGTCGCGACACCTGCGGTCACGCCGTCGCGACCGCCCAGGAGCGCCACGCCCTTCAGACCGCTCGGGCTCACGGCGCTGTAGAACACGTTGTTCGTCGCCGAGACGTGCTCCTCGTTCGTCGAGATCTCGAACACCTCGGGCACGTCGTAGTCGGACGCGGTGTCGTTCTTCACCACCAGCGTGTTCTCGTAGAAGTGGAGCGTGCCCTTCCGGTAGTTCGCGTAGATGCCGCTGTCGCCGCCGTAGTGGATCATCGATCCGCCCGGCATGTTGCTGCGAATCATCACGTTGCCGTAGACGAACGTCTCGTGGAAGCTCGGCATCGCCACGGTGTCTGCTTGCGCCTCCTGCGCATCCACGATGTCGAGCAGGTGCCCGCCGTCCTCGATCCAGTTGTACCGAATCACGACGCCGGCCGACCGGTCCTTGATGTTGGCGCCCAGCACACCGTATTGGCCCGCGCGCGGCTCACCCAGATAGTTGAACTGGTAGATGACGCCGTTCACCTCGTTGTAGATGTTGTGCTCGTACCAATCGGTGAGGCTGCCGTTCTGGTAGATGCGGTTACCTTCCACGAGCACGCGCTCGGTCATCTCCGCTCCACCGCCCGAGCCCATGAACATCCCGTTGTTGTTGTCGTGGATGTCGCAGCCCCGGATCGTCAGGTCGTCCGCGCGCTGCACGAAGATCCCGGCCGCCATTCCGCTGAATGGCTGCACCTGACCGGCCTTGTCGGTGAAGGAGTTCTCGGGCGACGCGTTCCGGATCTCGAGGGCCTCGATCACGATGTGCGTCGGCTGCTCGTCGTACGGTTTGTCGTGGGGGTGCCCCACGATGACCAGACCGCGAGCTTGGTGCCCGGTGAAGGGGAAGTCGAGAGTCGGCCGCGTGGTCGCGTTCTGTCCGTCGATGACCGGCAGCTCCCCTTGAGGTCCGGCAACGCCGCAGACTCGAATCGGCTGGTCGGCCGTCCCGACGCCGGAGATCATCATCTTTTCGTGGTACGGCTGTTCGCGCCAGAAGATGCGAACCGTGTCGCCGGCCACGAGCGACTCGAACGGTACGTCGCCGATGTTCTCGTATGCCTTGCCCGGACCGACCTGGTAATCGGTGCCCGCGCCGACGTGCGTGCAATCGACAGCCGCTGGGTCGACCGGCCTGGATCCATTGCCGCCGCCGCTTCCGGCGCCCGAGCCCGACGGCCCTGAGCCCGTGCCCGAGCCCGACGGCCCCGGGCCCATCGCCATTCCGGCGCCGCTCCCGTCCGTCTCCCCCCAATCCGAGCCTCCGTCGCCCCCGGGCTCGCTCCCGCTCGAGCCGGAGCACCCGGCAGCGGCGGCCAATCCACATACGATCATCGAGCGATACAACTGCTTCACTACGACCTCTTCGTTGGTTTCGCCGGTGAGTCGCTGCGATTGTCATCGCAGCGACTCCACCGGCGACGGGCCAATGGCAAGGTCGGTGCCGTCTCGAAAGCAGGAAAACGACGGCGTTATCTCGAGGGGTCGCGAGGGGCCGTGACCTCAGCTGAAGCGCGAGCCCTTCAGCTCGCAGGCTCCAGCCGAGGCTCGCTCGGCCCGCTCAGCCGCTCGTGCCGGTGCGACGGTTGCCGACCGTGCGGAGGCCGTAGCGCTGCAGCAACCGGTGAAGGTGGATGCGGTCCATTCCGGCGCGACGAGAGGCCTGGCTCACGTTGCCGTTGGACCACGTGAGCAGCGCGCTGAGGTACGCGCGGTCGAAGGCCTCGATGACCTGCTCCTTCGACTCGCGAAACGAGAGGTCCAGGTTGATGTTCGGCGTCGCGGCCGACACGACGCGGTAGGTGCCGCTCTTCGCCGGCGCCGCGCTCTTGAGGACGATCGCGCGCTCGACGTAGTTGCGCAGCTCGCGGACGTTGCCGGGCCACTGGTGCGTCGCGAGGTCCGCGAGCACCTCCGGCGTGAAGAGCGCCTGCGACTCCGCTGCGCCGGCCTGCTGCAGGAAGGCGGTGACGAGGTCGGGGATGTCTTCGAGGCGCTCGCGGAGCGGCGGCACCATGACCGACACCACCGAGAGCCTGTAGTAGAGGTCCTCGCGGAAGCGTCGCTGGTTGACCTCCACCTCGAGATCGCGGTTCGTCGCCGCGATGACGCGGACGTCGATCTTGCGGGTCTGCGTCTCGCCGACGCGCCGGATCTCGCGAGACTCGAGCGCGCGGAGCAGCTTGGGCTGCACCTCGAGCGGGAGCTCGCCGATCTCGTCGAGGAAAAGCGTGCCGCCGTTCGCCGCCTCGAAGGCGCCGATGCGGTCCGAGTCCGCGCCGGTGAAGGCGCCGCGCACATGGCCGAAGAGCTCGCTCTCGACCAGGCTGGGTGCGATGGCGCCGCCGTCGACGATGACGAGCTTGCCGTCACGGCGAGGGCTGCGCTGGACGATCTCGGTCGCGATGACCTCTTTGCCGGTCCCGCTCTCGCCCTGGATGAGGACGGTCGCGTCGGTCGCGGCGATCTGCTCGAGGAGCGCGAAGAGCCGGCGCATGGCCGCCGAGCGGCCGTGGAGCGCGCCGAAGCTGGCGGTGGCCGGCAGCTCCTCCTGCGGGCGCGCGCCGGCTTCGCTGATGCGAATGACGGAGCCGCCGATCTCGAGGCGGCCGTGCGGGAGAGGGAGGTCGGCGTCTCGAATGCGAACGCCGTCGAGGCGCGTGCCGTTCGTCGAAGACTGATCTTCGACACGCCACACACCGCCGACGACCCGGAGCTTGCAGTGGAACTGCGAGACCATCGGGTCGTCGAGGACGAGGTCGTTCTTTCGATGGGCGCCGATTCGGAAGACTTCGCCTTCCGCGAAGGCGTGCCAGGGCACGGGGTGCCCTGCCATCTTCTCGACGAAGAGCTCGAGCCGCGGAATGACTCCGGGCTCACGGGTGTCGGGGGTCGTGGCGATGGCGTCACGGGGGTACTGCATGGTCTCTCTTCGGGAAAAGTAGGGTTGGCAGAAACGAGCGTAGCTTCCTAGCAGTCGGTCTGGGGAGGGCAAACGCGATGCAAATGCGTTTTCGAGGTCGATTGACGAAAGGCGCCGTGAGCCTGAAAAATGCGCGGGTGCAGAGGCGAACATTTCTCGGCGGGGTCGCGGCGCTCGCAGCGCAGGCGTGCGGTAACAAACAAGGCGGCGCGACGAAGATCGCGGTCATCCCGAAGGGGACCACGCACGAGTTCTGGAAGGCGGTCCACGCCGGCGCCGTGAAGGCTTCGCGCGAGACGAGCGTGGAGATCGTCTGGAAAGGTCCCCTGAAGGAGGACGATCTCAAGGAGCAGGTGGGGATCGTCGAGAGCTTCATCGCCCAGGGCGTGAGCGGCATCGTCGTCGCTCCGCTGAACGACAAAGGCCTCCTACCGCCCGTGAAAGCCGCGAAGCAGGCGGGCATCCCGGTCGTCGTGTTCGACTCCGCTCTGCAAGGCGAGGACCACGTGTCGTACGTCGCGACGGACAACGTCGCCGCCGGCAAGCTCGGGGGCGAACGATTGATCAAGGCGCTAGGCGGCAGCGGCAAGGTGGCGTTGCTTCGATATCTGGAAGGCTCCGCGAGCACGAGCCAGCGCGAGCAAGGTTTTTTGGAGGCGATGAAAGGCGCGAGCGGGGTCAGCGTCGTCAGTGACAACCAATACGGGGGGGCGACGACGGAGTCGGCACACTCGACGAGCGAGGCGCTCCTTCTCGCCAAAGGTGCGGACAAGGGCGAGCTCGCCGGCGTCTTCTGCCCGAACGAATCGACCACGTTCGGAATGCTCCTGGCGCTGCGCAAGCTCGGATTGGCGGGGAAAGTGAAGCTGTGTGGCTTCGATGCATCAGAGAAGCTCGTCGGCGCGCTCCGTGAGGGCCACATCGACGGCTTGGTCCTGCAAGACCCGATGAAGATGGGCTTCCTGGCGGTGAAGACGATGGTGCAGCACCTCAAGAAGGAGCCCATCGAGAAGGTCATCGATACGGGTGCGCAGGTCGTCGACAAGGAGAACATGGAGCAGCCGGCCATCCAGGCGCTCCTCGCGCCGGACCTGAAGCCGTACCTCGAGCCATGACGGCGCCTGCCCTCACGGCGACGAGCATCAAGAAGAGCTTCGGTCCCACGGTCGCGCTCGAGGGCGCGAGCCTCACCGCCTTTGCCGGGGAGGTGCACGCGCTCCTCGGCGAGAACGGCGCGGGGAAGAGCACGTTGCTCGGGATCATCGCGGGGCTGATCGAGCCCGACGGCGGGACGCTCGAGCTCGGCGGCGCGCCGTATGCGCCCGGCTCGCCGGTCGACGCGCGCGAGGCGGGCATCGCCTTCGTACCGCAGGAGCCGACGCTCGCGCTCCACCTCGACGTGACGGAAAACGTCGTGCTCGGGCGCGAGCCTTCACGGTTCGGCTTCGTCGATCGCCGCGCCTCCGAAGCGATCGCGCGTGCCGCCCTCGCGCGGCTCGGTCTCTCGCTCGATCCGCGCGCGCCGGGCGCGAGCCTCTCGCCTGCCGAGCGCCAGCTCGTGGGGATCGCGCGCGCGCTCGCCGGCGCCACGCCACGGGTCGTCGTGGTCGACGAGCCGACGAGCAGCCTGGCCCACGCGGAGGCCGAGCGCGTCCTCTCGGCGGTCAGCGATCTGGCGAGGTCGGGCGTCTGCGTGCTCTATGTCTCGCACCACCTGGAGGAGATCCTGCGCGTGGCGCAGCGGTACACGGTCCTCCGCGACGGCCGCACGGTGCAGGCGGCCTCGATGGAGGGCACGACCCTCGCCGATCTGACGAAGCTCCTCCTGGGTCACGAGGTCGCGCCGGTCTCGCGCGAGGAGACGGCCCGGGGCGAGCCCGTGCTCGAGGTGAAGAACCTCTCGGGCGCTCGGCTCCCGCAAAGCGCGTCGCTCGTCCTGCACCGCGGCGAGGTGCTGGGGGTCGCCGGCCTCGTGGGCTCGGGCCGGACGGAGCTCTTGCGGGCGATCTTCGGTCTCGACCCGGTGGTGAGCGGCGAGGTGCTCGTGAAGACGTCCCGGGCTGGAGCCTCGCGCGGCGGGAGCCCCGCGGCTCGAATCGCTCAAGGGGTGGGCATGGCCAGCGAGGACCGCAAGGAGGAAGGACTCGTGCTCGGCATGCCCATCGCCGACAACCTCACGCTCTCCGCGCTCGGGTCGGTCTCGCAGGGCGGCTTCGTCTCGCCGGGGAAGCAGCGCGAGGTGGCAGAGGCGCTGGTCGGCCGCTTGTCCATCCGAGCGGCCAGCACCGATCTGCCGACCTCGACGTTGAGCGGCGGCAACCAGCAGAAGGTCGCCCTCGGGCGCCTCGTCCACCAGGACGCGGACGTCCTCCTGCTGGACGAGCCGACGCGTGGCATCGACATCAAGAGCCGCGAGCAGATCTACGACATCGTTCGTGCGCTCGCGGCGCGCGGCAAGGCCGTGCTCTGGGTGTCGAGCCAGCTCCCGGAGCTGCTCCGCGTGTGCGATCGCGTCGTCGTCATGAAGAAGGGCGCGGTGGGCGCGCCCATCCCGGTCTCGGGGCTGACCGAACATCGGCTCCTGGAGAAGATCAGCGAAGAATGATCAAATCGTTAGCCTCCAAGGTGCTCTCGCGGCCGTGGCTGGGCCCGCTCATCGGCCTCGCGCTGGTGTACGTGCTCCTCGCCGTGCTCACCGGCGGGGACTTCTTGCGACCGTTCACCCAGGCGACGATCGCGAAACAAACGGTCATCGTCGGGCTCGGCGCGGTGGGGATGACGCTGGTCATCGTGGCGGGTGGGATCGATCTCTCGATCGGCTCCGTCGTGGCGCTGGTCGCGGTCGTGGTCGCGTGGGCGCTGCGCGCGGGGCACGGCCCGTGGGCGGCCGCGTTCTTCGGCCTGGTCGCGGGGCTCGGCTGCGGGCTCCTCAACGGCGCGCTCGTCGCGCGCTTCCGCATCACACCGTTCATCGTGACGCTCGGGACCATGAGCGCGATCCGAGGGCTCGCGAAGGGGCTCGCGAACGAGCAGAAGATCGACGCCGACGCGCGTGGGCTCGACGAGCTCATGGCGATGCGCCCAGGCAGCCTCTCGCTCTTGCCGATCGGCGTGTTCATCGCCCTGGCGCTGGCCGCCGCGGGCGCCGTGCTCCTCGAGCGCACACGGCTCGGTCGTCACCTCGTCGCGGTGGGCTCGAGCCCGGCGGCGGCGCGCCTCGCGGGCCTCTCGATCGGCGGGGTCACCGTCGCTGCCTACACGATCGCCGGGCTCCTGGCCGGCGTCGCAGGCGTGATGGACTTCGCGACGCTGACGGTCGGCGATCCGACCGGCTCGGTCGGCCTCGAGCTCGCGGTCATCGCGGCGGTCGTGATCGGCGGCGGCTCGCTCTCCGGCGGGCAGGGCTCCATCCCGGGCAGCCTCATCGGCGCGCTCCTGATGACGGTGCTCGCCACCGGCGCGACCCAGCTCGGCGTCGCGAACTGGGTCCAGGAGATCTTGACCGGGTTCATCATCGTCGCGGCCGTCGGTCTCGACAGGCTGCGCCAGAAGACGACCTGAGCGTCACTGCGGGACGGGCGGGACCACGACCTCGCTCAGCGGCTGCACCGAGGCGCCGGCCGGGTAGGCGTAGCTGACGTATTGCGAATAGGGGAACTGCAGCACGCTCGGGTCGCCGCCGGTCGCGCCGCTCCCCCAACCCCACACGGTGATCGTGAAGGGCGCCGCGCTGCTCGCTTCGTGGCGGCCGTTGTCGCAGCCGTTCTGCGGCTGGAAGTTGCCGGTCACGAGATCGACGTACGCGTATTGATAGGTCCCGCCCGAGCCGATGGGCTGCCAGCCGGTGATGGGACCGCTCATGCACGCGAGCTTCACGTCCTGGAACCCGCTTGGACCGGACTTGCGGATGACGGTGAGGCTCGTCTCCGGGTAGGTCGGATCGGTGAAGAACACGTATTGATCCAGGAACTGCTCCGACGGGATCGCGTTCACCGTCTCCGGGTCGCCGCGGCAATCCCCGAACTGATCGACGCTGACCTGCGAGCAGCCGGTCATGTGGCCCGACACGTAGAAGGGGTGATCTTTGTCCTGGCTCTTCACCACGAACGGAGCCGAGGTCGAAAACTCCACGATCTGCCCGGACCCGATGGTGGTCGGCGCACCCGGCGGCGGCGCCGGGTCATAGCTCAGCGTCGTGCCGTCGACCGCGCCGACGATGCGCCACGGCGGCGACTCCTCCACGTTGGGGAACCGATTGCGGTGGTGCACGGCCGCGTATTCGGTCCCGAGCGCGCGCACGGGCGGGATCATCTGATGGCCGGCGTCGCAGGCGAACACGCCCGAGTCGGGGATGACCATGCAGCGGTTTCCGCCGAGGAGCCCGATGGGCTTCGTCGATTGCACGGGGCTGCCGGTGAGGTCCGTCTCCTGGGTGAACTGGAGCACCTGCCCGCGGTTGATCGTGTACGTGGCCGGGACGCCCGCGCCCGTCGCCGGCACACCCGGGCCGCCGACGATCGCCGCGGTCGGGCTGATCGTGACCTGCGTGTCGTCTTCGGCCGCGACGATCTGCACGTACTCGTAGAAATCCGGCGTGCCCGGGCTCGTCTGCTTGTAAGGCTCGACCGCGATGTAGTTGGTGTCCCAAGCGCTCGTCGGGAGGAGCAACGTCGCGCTGGTGATCGCGCTCGGTCCGCCGCCGTACGGGAAGATGTCGTACGCGACGACCGGTACGCTCGACGTGATGCGGAAGGAGCTCGCGATGCCCGTCCCGTGGAGCGCGGCGTCCTGCGCGGAGACCGCCGTGGTGATGCCGGCCGGGCATGCCGGGGTGTAGAGGCCGCCGGGGTTGAACTGCGCGAGGAACAGGACGGCCACCTGCCCCGGCGGGATCTGCCCGCCCGGCAGCGGATCGTAGGTGATCGACGCGCCGCTCCCGTTCGGGATGCGCGCGAACGACGAGGCGTCGAGCATCTGCCCGTCGCGCTCGACGACGAGGCTCGCCGGCGTGGTCCACGTGTTCGCCACGAACGCGGCGAAACACGCGCCCTGCGAGAACGTCACGTCGGGGTTCACCGTGTAGTAGTCGCACCCGACCGAGCTCTTGTTCGCCTTCGCCGCGTCACACGCCGGGATGCAGGCCCCCGCAGCGCAGCCTTGATCGTCGGCGCAGGTCTTCACGACCTGCCCGTCACATACGACGTCGTGCAGGTCCGCCGAGCAGGTCAGGTTCTCGCACGTTCCCCCGCCGCCCTGGCCGAACCCGCCTCCCTGTCCGGTCGTCCCCGGACCGTTTGCGGCGCTCGCGCCGCTGCCGCCCGTGCCTGTGTCCTCGTTGCCGGCCTCACACCCCGAGCAAGCGGAGAGAGCCATCGCCGCGCAACCCAACACCACCCCCAAAGCCAAGCCTCGCATGAGGCAGATGATCGCACCGCTCGAGGCCACCGGACAAGCCACGCCGCGCCGGCTACGTTTGTCGAGTCATGACACCCGGGAGCTTGTGGTCGTCTTTGCCCGTCCTGGCGTTGCTGGCGGGCGCCCCGAATGCTCCCGACGCGCCCTCGCCTGCCCCGACGCCCGCGAAAGATGGCGACGCGCCGAAGCGCACGTACGTCGTCGCGGCGATGGGTGACTCGCTGACCGACCCGAAGTCACACGGCGGCCTCTACCTCGATCACCTGAAGAAGAAGTGCCCGAAGAGCCGGTTCGACAGCTACGGCAAGGGCGGGCAGATGGTGAGCCAGATGCGAAAGCGCTTCGAGCGCGACATCTTCGGGGAAGACAAACCCAAGTACACACACGTCATCATCCTCGGCGGAATCGGCGACATCCTCAGCAACGAGACCGCGAAGCGCACCACCACGAAGATCACGGCCGACCTCGCCGCGATGTACGCGACGGCCAAGAAGCATGACACGACCGTGATCGCCATGACGCTCCCGCCGTGGGGCGGCGCCAAGGCCTACAACGAAGCGCGCGACCAGATGACGGGGGAGCTCGTCAAGTGGATCCTCGTTCGCAAGAAGGCGCTCGAGGTCGACGTGTCCGTCGACATCTACTCGCGGCTCTCCTGCGGGAAAGACCGGGAGCTCTGCGAAGACTACGCGTGGCCGGACAAGCTCCACTGGAACAAGGCCGGCCACGAGGTCGTGGGAGAGGTGCTGTTCGAGTCGGTCTTTTCGGACTGCGAGTGAGCGCGTCGATGAGGCGGAAGAAGAGGGCGACGAAGGAGCTCCCGCTGGATCTCGTGGCGGGCGTACCACTCGACCTCGTCAGCAGACTCGACCTGGGGGAGCCGGTCCCGGAGCCCGAGCGCGATCTCTTGGTCGTCGCGTACTCCGCGAAGGAGGGCGGTCGGATGGTCGAAGTCGCAAGAGCCGCAGGCTTCGCGGTCGCGGTCCGCAGGCTGATCGACTCTCTGCAGCTCGAGGGCGGGGACCCCTCCGCCTACTTTTTCCTGGCTCCCGAGATCGCCGAAGGCGTCGAGAGGATCCGGTCCGCGGCCTATCGCGAGTTCTTGCTCCTGTTCTCCTCGTCCTTTTCGGTGTGCCTCCCCGGCGACTTCGAGGATGACGAATACCTCGTCGACACCGAGGCGACCTTCCCCGAATACACGCCCATCATCGGGTGGAGCCCGACGGCCATGACCGACGTCGCGTACGCAATTCTGGAACGACGTCGGATCGCGACCTCTCGAGCGGCGGTCCTGGACGAGCGCATCGAGAAGCTCGCCTCGCAGCTCGCGAGCGGGAAAAAAGACCTGAGACTCGCGGCTGCACACCTGCTCTCCAAGGTGAACGACGAGCGAGCGGTGCGGCTGCTCAGAGGAGCGCTGCGCGACCGTCAAACGGACGTGCGTGTCACCGCCGGCGAGGCGCTTGCCCGGATGGCGTCGGAGGCTGGGTTCGACGCGTTGCTGGCCGGGCTCGATGACGATCCCGATGACGGAGCGCGAGCTGGCCTTGTCGAAGCCGGCACCGCCATCTTGTCCCGCCTAAGCCCGTACGTGCCCAGCCATGGCCCGGCCATCGCTCGATGCATCGGAGCGATCGCGGAGAAGAGGGGGAAGCTCGACGAGCGCGCCCTCGCGATGCTTTTCGAAATCGCGGCGCAACCAGGTTGGCGTTCTCACGAGGCCGTCATCCCCGTGCTCGCCAGCCCGATGTTGCCTCACCTACCCTCCGCGCGCGCGCTCCTGGAGCGCTACAAGACGAGCCCGAGCCCCACCGTGCGCCGTTTGGCGACCAGCTGGTTGGTCGTCTTCGACGAGCGGCAGGGCTGAGGCCTCGCCTACTGCGCGTCGGCCGTGATGAGCGCCTCGATCTCCGCGAAGCTCCCGAAGCCGTTCTGGACCTCGAGCACGTTGAGATCGGGATCGACGATCGCCATCGACGGGTAGCCGACGGTGTCGCCGAACACGTCGATGAACATCGTCAGGCCCCAGCCGCGGTCGGCGAGCACCGGCGAGGTGAGGTCGTAGTTGTTCGTCCACGTGTCGAGCATGTTCTTCGTGGTCTCGCCGAGCGGGTTGGAGAGCGACGGCGCGAGCAGCGTGACGACGTAGACGGTGATGCCCTGCGCGGCCATGTCGGCGATGAACGCCTCCTCGTCGCCGGCCATCGCCTGGCAAGGCGGGCAGTCGCGGGCGCCCATCTCGACGATGAGGTACGCGCCCTTCAGATCGTGGAGGCGCACGGTCTCGTCGCACTTGTCCTTGAAGAGCCCGTCCGGCATCTGCTGGCCGACGACGACGGTGTAGTCGCCGGTGTACGCGGGCGGGTCGGCCTTGGGCCAGCCGCAGGTGTACGTGGCGGGCGGCGTGAAGCCGTTCATCGGGTCGCCCTCTTCGGTGCCCATCGTGAAGGCGCCCGCGATGGCGAACTCCATCGTCCCGCCGACCGGCGCCTCGAGCATGGTCACCGCGTGGGTCACGGTGCCCATCGTGCCGTCGAGCGCGATCGTCCCCTGCTCCGCCATCCGGATGCCGGTGCCGCGGTAGTAGGTGCCGTTGCCGTAGCCGATCCACTCCTCCTCGAGCGGGGCCAGATCGGGCGAGACCTGCGAGAAGCAGTCCTCCAGGCCTTCGGTCATCTCGACCGTCGACTTGAAGATCACCTCGCAGTCCGGGCAGAACCACTTCGCCGAGTTGTCTTCCACGCCCTCGTAGTGACGCGTGTACGTGCAGTCGGTCGCGCCCGCGGCCTTGGCCACCTCGTCGAACGTCACCGTCCACGTCACGTCGCCCAGGATGTTGTCGCGCATGAGCGGAGGAGGGTTGTTCATGCCACCTTCGCCGCCGGTGCCGCCCGTCGAAGACGAGGTGTCACCCGTGGTCGTCGTCGGGCTGTCGCCACCGCCGGATCCGCCGTCCGAAGGCGTAGCGCTCTCGTCACCGCAGGCGACGGCGAGAGGGAGGGAAGCGAAGGCAGCGAGGGCGAGGAGGGTGGTTCGGCTCACGGTCCGACGCTAGATCGGCTGCCGGCGCTCCGCTACGGTGCCCGCGCGCTCGCCCAGGTGATCACGACCCGAGATCGAGCCCGCTGGTAGAACGCGTCGAGCGCCTCGGAGAGCCGCTGCGCGACGACCCAGCGGCGCAGCTCACCCGAGACCTCCGCAAACGGCTGCTTGGAGAAGGGCGTCTGCCCCGACGCGTGCAGCTGGCGCAGCTCGAGGTCCGTCGGATCGACCTGGGGGGCGACCATGCGATCGAGGTAGAGGCTCGCCCGGGCCGTGCGGCGGAGCAGCGCGTCGAGCTCGTCGGTCGAGATGCGCTCGATATCGAGCGCGGCCCGCAGCCGCTCTTCCCCACCCACACGCGAAAGCAGGAAGCGACGCGCGCGTGTGGCCTGCTCACCCACCTGGGCGGGAGTGGGCGCCGGGTCGAGGGGGAGCTCGGCCAGGAGAGCCTCGGTCACGTGGCGCGCCAGCGCCGCGCGGACCTGCGGCTCGGTGATCGGCGCGGTCGGCGCCTCCCCTGCGGCCATGGCTTCGAGGCGCGCCTCGAACGCGAGCTCCCGCGCGAAGATGGGCCGAGCCTTTCCCGGCTTGCCGCCCTCCACCACGCGCCAGCGCCCGATGACGCGATCGACAAGAGACGGCGCCGCGGAGGCCGTCGCGGGGACAAACGTCAGCAAGAGGGCGAGCCAGAGCGCCCTCACCACTTGACCGTCACCTCTTTGGGCTCGACCTCGGCGTCGACGTTCGGGATGTCGACCTTCACACGGGCGCGCACGCTGCCCTTCTTGGCCAGATCGGTCTCGGGAGGCAGCTCCACGTACGGGGCGATCTGTTCGGCCTCCAGGCTCGCCACCACGTCGGGGGCGCCTCGCACCTTCACGGTCACCCGCTCCGGTGCGGTCGTCGCCTTGGGCGCGCCGATCACGTCGACGCGCAGCCCCTTGAACGCGCTCAGGCGCTCCTCGCGGGCGATCTCGATGGTGGCCTCGACGGTGCCCATGTTGAACGACACGCCCTCGGGAGGCAGATCGAGCAGGAGCTTCCGCGTGTGGTACCCCTCGGTGAGGCCGGTCACGTCGAACGACTGCACGCGTGCGACCTGGATGAGGTTCACGATGCTCTGGGGCCCCTGCGCCAGGACGGTCTCGGGGTTGGTCGTCACCGAGCCACGCACGGTGTAGTCCTCCGGCGGATCGCCGGTTCGACCGACCTGCACAGGCACGGGCTTGGCGACGACGTCGTCCCAGCGGAGCTCGATGCGCGACGGAAAGATCTCCTCGACCTGGAGGCCCGGCGGGATGTTCGGGATCATCGACGGGTCGACCTGGATGGTGTTGCCGACCCCGGACGACAGGTCGAGCACGATCGTGCCGAGGTCGCGAGGCAGCGACTCGAGCTGCGTGCGCGGGCCGACGAGCTTCACGCTGAGCTCGGCCGGCGGCTCCTTGATGAGGACGCGATTCGCCGAGTCGACGGGCGTCGTGTAGGCCACGCCGACGTCGAAGCGCATCTCGGCGCGCTCGGCCCCGCGGATGAACACGAAGAAGCCGAAGGCGCAGAGGAGCGAGACGATCTTCAGACCGACGTTGTCGAAGAGCGCCTCGCGCGCGAAGGTGGCGGCACGGATCTTCACGGCTCCTCGCTGCGAGGGGCGCGCTCGGACGGCTCCTCGGGGTTGGGGCGGGGCGAGACGAAGCTCGACCGCTCGGAGACCGGCGGCTCGTCACCAGACGGCGCGCTGCTGGTTCGCCCGGCCGGCGGGTTCGGCAAGAGGCTCTTCGTGGCCTTCGGCATGGGTGTGCTGACGCCCTTGGCGGGCGTGGGCGCAGGCTCCAGGACGCGCTCGGACACACGCTTCTCCACGCGCACCTTGGGGATGGGCGTGCTCGTCGGGGCGGGCGGCGGGTTCACCGAGGTCGAGTGACCGGGCTTGCCGGAGGAGGGAGCCGCGACCGGCGTCACCGTGGCCTCCTTGCCCTCCGCTTTCGCTGCTGCGCGCTGCTCAAGCAGGCCTGCGAGCGACTGGCGGAGGAGCGTCGCGTCGATGTTCGGGACGATGTTGCCGTTGAAGCAGAAGCTGATCGTGCCCCGCTCCTCGCTCACGACGACAACCACCGCGTCCGTCTCCTCCGTGATGCCGATGGCGGCCTGGTGCCGGGTTCCCATGCTCCTGTCGACCTTGCCCTCCTTGGCCTCGGGCATGGGGAAGAAGACGCCCGCGCGGGCGATCTTCAGATCTCGAATGACGACAGCACCGTCATGAAGCTTGTTGACGCTCTCCGGATAGAAGATGGCGACGAGCAGCTCCCGCGTGACCGCGGCGTTGATGAGGACGCCCTCGCGCTGCGTGAAATCCCCGAGGTTCGCGTCCTGCTCGAACGCGATGATGGCGCCGATTCGGTGCCGGGCGAGCTCGGTCACCGCGGCGACGACCTCGTCGATGACGCGTGTCTGCTCCTGCTTCCGGCGGCCGGTGAACCACGCGCGACCGCCGACCCGGATCAGCGCTCGACGGATGTCGTTCTGGAACACGACCACCACGATGAGGATGAGCGACGACAGGACGTACGAGAGCAGGCTCAGCAGCGTGACCAGCTGCAGGTATTTGGCCGCGACATAGAGGAGGAACACGACACCCAGGCCGGTGCCGACCTGCATGGCGCGCGTGCCGCGGACGACGAGGAGCAGGCGGTAGATGACGTAAGCGACGATGAAGATGTCGAGGAAGTCGCGCGCGACCTCGAGCGCCGACCGGCCCGCGAAGACTCGCTCGATGGACTCAAGCACGGCGCACCGCCTCGTCGAAGGCGAGCGCCTGCTTCACGGCGGCGACATCGTGGACCCGAAGGACCGCCGCGCCCTTCTGGGCGCACACGAGGCAAGACGCGATCGTCGCGCCGAGCCGCTCCTCGGGAGGCGGCTGCTCGCGCCCCGGCTCGGTCGTCACGACCGCCAGGAACGACTTGCGGCTCGAGCCGACGAGGACCGGGAAGCCGAGCGCCACGAGCTCCTCCAGGCGGCGGCACAGCTCGAGCGAGTGACGCGCGCTCTTGTGGAAGCCGAGGCCCGGGTCGAGCATCACGTCGGACTCCGGCAGACCCCGCTCGAGCGCGGCGTCTTTCGCTGCCGACCACTCGCGCGCCACGTCCGCCACGACGTCGCCGTAGGCGCGCTCCTCCGTGGAAGAAAAGCCTGACATCTTCGTCATCGACCCGCGGCTGTGCATGAGCGCGAGCATCGCGCCGCCGCGACGGGCCACGTCCGCCAACGGACCGGCCGCGGCCAGGTCCACCGAGTTGACGAGCTCCGCCCCCTCGTCCACCGCGTAGGCCGCGACCTCGGGCAGCGTCGTGTCGACCGACACGGCGACCCCGAGCTCTGCCACGCGGCGGATGATGTTGCCGATGCGCGCCACCTGCTCGCCGGCAGGGACGGGCTGGGAGTTGGGCCGGGTCGACTCCGCTCCGACGTCGATCATGGACGCGCCCTCGCGGACCATACGCTCGGCGGCTGCCAGCGCATTTCCGTCATCGAGGAACCGTCCCCCGTCACTGAACGAGTCCGGCGTGCGGTTCAGCACGCCCATGAGGAGCGGCCCCTCGCGAGAACGCAGCGTGTCTCGGAGGGAGGCCATAGGAATTGCTTATCAACCCGGGCCCCCCCGGGCAACACACCTGCCCCGTCCTCCGCCGTGCTCAGCCGTGGGCCGTGGGGCAGCCCCCGCGTCCGGTTCCCGCGCCTAACGCCTGAGCGAGATCGCGATGACGAGGGCGGTCACGACGAGGAGCGCCCCGATGCCGATGCCGATGAGCAGCGCCACCGCGCCCCCGAGCTTCTTCCCCTTGCCCTTGGGTCGCCAGAGGGCGGCTTCGTTGGGCGCCTCGGGGCGGACCGAGGGTCGGTCCTCGGGGAGCTTGACGGGCAAAAGCTCGGTCGTGGGCTTGCGGGCGGGCGCGGAGGGCTCGTCGAGCGGGATGGACGGCGCAGGCGGCGCGGCAGGGATCACCGGCACCGCCACCCCAGCCCCGCCGGGAGGCGACGACGCGAGCGGAATCGGAGACGGCTTGGCAGGCGGCACCGGCGCGGCGGCACGGGCGCGTTGCGCCTCCTGGATGGCCTTCTCGGTCTCGTCCGAGTCGATCCGCATCGTGTCGCCGAGCGCATCGATCCGCTTCGGCGCGCTCGGCCCGGGGTTCGGGGCGAGGAGAGTGGGCTCGACGCTCTCGGGGCCCGCCATCGAGGGCAGACCGCCGATCTTCGGACCGGGCGAGTTGGCGGGTGGCGGCGGCGGCAGGGCGAGGGCCTTGGCCATCGCTTCTTCGGCGAGGGACATGCGCGCGTCCGGCGCCGTCGGGGGCTTCACGACCGTGGCCGCTTCGTCGTCGTCGCTCGAGGCGGGCGGGACCTCCGACTGCAGCGTCTGCGAGAGCGCGCTCGCGGCTGGTGAGGGCGGCCGAGCCGGGCTCACGACCGGCACCGCCGGCTGCGGTCGGGCGACGGGCGCCCGCCCCACCACCGACGCGCCCGTCGCCGAGGCGTTCACCACGGCGGCCGGCCGCGCGCCGTCCGTTCGGTGTGTCGGCGACGGGTCGGTCGACGGGAGCGGCCCGGAAGGCACACGTGCCGTGGCCGCCGGCATCGATTTCTGCGCGGGCTCGGCCGGCAGCGGCGGCAGCTCGGGCGGGAAGATGTCGTCCGGCACCTCGATGTTGAGCGTGGGGAACGGGTTCGCCTCCGCCTTCGTGACCTCCGCCGAGGCCGCCTGCGCAGCCGGCTTGGCGACCGCCGGGGCGCCCGCGGCCGGCCGCGGCCGCTGGGCGGCCTGGGGGGGCGGCTGCGGCTCGAGCACCAGGGTCTTGGTGACGATACCGTCAGGTTCCTTGACGGTGGCCGGCCCAGCGAGCTTCGGGAGCATGGCGAGGAGATCGAACGCGAGCTCCTCCGCGCTCTGCTGCCGCTCCGACGGCCACTTCGCGAGCGCGCGCATGATGAGCCGCTCGAGATCGCGGTTGATGGTGGGCAAGAAGTCCGAAGGGGGGCGCGGCGGCTCGTTCACGTGCCGCATGACGACCTGCATCGGCGTCTCGCCGGTGAAGGGCACGCGCCCGGTGATGAGCTCGTACAGGAGGACGCCACACGCGTAGATGTCCGTGCGCGCGTCCACCGACTCCGCCCGCCCCTGCTCGGGAGCCATGTACGCGGGCGTGCCGACGATCGTGCCGACGCGCGTGAGCATCGACTTCTCCTGGGTGATCGGCTCGATGCGCGAGTCGACCGGGGCGCCGGGCTCGTCGTCCAGGATCTTCGCGATGCCGAAGTCGAGCACCTTCACGAAGTCCGTCGGGTTCATCCCCGGGACCGGCGGCGGCACCCCGGGCGGCTGCCGGACGAGCATGATGTTGTCAGGCTTCAGATCGCGGTGGACGATCGACTGCTCGTGCGCCGCGGAGAGCGCCCGGCAGACCTGGACCACGATCTGCACCGCGCGCGGCTCCGGGATCTTGCGCTCCCGGTGGAGGAGCATCGCCAGGTCCTGGCCCTGGAGCAGCTCCATCACCATGAACACGTAGCCCTGGTCGACGCCGAACTCGACGATCTGCACCGTGTTCGGGTGCTTGAGCATCGACGCCGCCTTGGCCTCGCGACGGAAGCGCCGGACGAACCGGCTCTCCTTCGCGAGGTCGGGGTTCATGATCTTGACCGCGAGCTCGGTCTTGTTCCGGTCGACCCCGCGATAAACGGTCGCCATGCCGCCTTCCCCGATCACACCCGTGATCCGGAAACGGTCGGCTAGGTTCAGGCCGATGAGAGAGTGATCGGACATGGGCCGAGGGACGGAAACCCGACGCGAGGATACACGAGGCGGCCCGAGCGCGCGTCCTTTTGCAAACGAGAAGTCGGAGGTGCGTCAGCCTCGCAGAACGGATAGCCTGGCGGTCGCGTCGCACCAGCGCCGGACGACATCCGCCACCCCGGTCAGGCCGTCGAGCACGATGTCGGCCTTGGCTGCGAGCAGGCGCTCGCGCGTGGAGAACGGGCTCGTCACCCCGATGACGCGGCAGCCGGCCGATCGGGCGCACTCCACGTCCTGCGCGCCGTCCCCCACCATCACGAGCGCCGAGGGCTCGAGGCCGAGCTTCTTGGCGATGGCGTGGAGCGGTCCCGGCGCGGGCTTTTTCTCCGGGCCGTCGCCGCCGGCGTAGAGGGCGCGGAACCGGGTCCGTACCCCGAGCGCGGCGAGGATGGCCTCGGTCACGTTGCGCGCCTTGTTCGTGCAGAGGCAGATCGGCAGGCCCAGCTCCGCGACCCGATCGAGGACGTCGGGCGCGCCGTCCATCCATTTCGTGAAGTCCACCGGATGGTCGACGTAGTAGGCCAGGAACCGCTCGACCAGGTCGTCGACGGCCGGATCGGCCTCTGCGAGCTTGCTCGCCCGCGCCAGGAGCGAGCGCGCGCCATCGCCGACGTAGGTCGAGATCACGCTGACCGGGAGCGCGTTTCGGCCCGTCCCGAGGAGCGCGTGATTCACGGCCGCTGCGATGTCCCCCCGGCTGTCGATCAACGTCCCGTCGAGGTCGAAGACGACCGCGGCGGGGGTGAGCTCTTTGCCGGTCAACGCTACCACGGCTCCACCTTACCCCCATCTCCCCCTTTCCAGGAAGTAGACGCCCAATTCGTTTGAGGCCAAACGACTTGACGCCGGCCCGGGCGAGGGAGGGATCAGCGCTTCTTTCCGGTCACCTTCACCTCGCGGAGGCGCGCACGGAACGCGGCGAAGCGCTCCTTCATGTCCTTGAGGCCCTCGGCGCCGGCGTCGGCCAGATCGCGCTCCTCGCCGGGATCCGACGCGAGATCGTAGAGCGAGAAGCGGCCGTCCCCGGCGACGATGAGCTTCTTGTCCTCGTGGATGAGCGCGCGCCGCGCGTCGTTGTAGGGCCCGGCGGGCATGTCGACGTAGACGTCGCGGGTCGCCGGCTCCTTTCCGGGCGGCAGGTAGAGGTCGACGGCGAGCGACTGCCCGGACACGAAGTCGTTGCCCTGGTCACCCTTGGGCGGCGGCGCCGGGGCGTGCATCAGCTCGAGGACGGTGGGGACGAGATCGACGAGGCTCCGGCGCGCCTTGATCCGTCGCGCCGCCACCCCGGGCACGTGCACGAGCAGCGGGACACGCACGAGCGGCTCCCAGACCTCGAAGCCGTGCCGGTACATGCCGTGCTCCCCGAACGCCTCGCCGTGATCGCTCGTGAGGACGATGGCCGTGCGCTTGCCGAACGGCGAGGCGTCGATCGCCGCGAGGAGCCGGCCGATGTGTTTGTCGGTGAACGCGATCTCTCCGTCGTACAGGTCGCGAGCGGAGTTGCCGAAGTCGATGCCCTCGTGGCGGAGGTAGTCGGCGTGAGGATCGAGGTAGTGCACCCAGAGGAAGAAGCGGCCCTTGGTGTTCTCTTCTTTGCCCAGCTGGGCGATCGCGGCGTCCGTCAGCTCCGCGCTGGTCGCCTTCGTGTCCACGTCCCACGGGGCATCTTTCGGGGGCGCGGCGCTGAAGTCGAGGACGTCGAAGCCGCGCTCGAGCCCGCCCCACACGTCGAAGTAGCGGTGACCGTGCACGCCGATCGTGCGGACGCCTGCCTTCTGGAGGCGCTCCGCCAGGAAGGTGTCTTCGGGGCCGAACTTGTTGAAGTGGCCCCAGTTGCGGTTCGTCTCCTCGCCGTATTTCCCGATGAGCATCGGGCCGATCGACTTGCCGGTGTAGCTCGCGAGCGAATACGCGCGCTCGAACACGACCGAGCGCGCCGCGAGCGCGTCGATGTTGGGCGAGATGGGGCGCTCGTAGCCCATGTACCCGAGGTCGAAGCGGAGCGTGTCGACGCTGATGAGGACCACGTTGAGGTCCTTCGGCACGAGCCGCTCGTCGACGCGGGCCGCTTCGGGCGAGGGCGCGAGGGAGTCGATGACACGCTTGGTGAGATCCGCCCCCGAGCAGTCTTCGTCGACACCGTTGTCGAGGATCTCCTCGGCGCCGGGGTACACGCCGGGCGCCTTGTCGTCGCAGTCCCCGCCGCCGAAGCCCGCTCCGAAGCCGTCTTTGTCGCGGTCGGTGAGCTTGCGCAGCGGCGAAAGGAGGAGCTTCGTCAGCGGAGCGCCGCGCTCGATGGCGAGCGCGAGATCCCCGCTCGCGGTCATCCGTGCGGACGACCGCGCGACCAGCGCGAGCGGTCCGACGGCCAGGGCCGCGAGCGAGACGAGCATGAAAAGCGACGGCGAGCGCGGCGGCTTGGCGACGCTCTGCGCGAAGGTCGCGGCGAGCGCGATGACGGAGAGCTCGGCTACCGCGCGAAGATCGAGCTCCGGACGCTTGAAGATGCCGTAGATGCCGAGCGCGCCGCCCTCGCCGGAGACGGTGCCGCTCATCATCCCGAAGGTGAACAGGCCCGCCGCGAGGAGAAGCGCCGCGCCGCCCGTGAACGCAGGGTCCACGAACACGGGCCGCGCCTCCGCCAGCCTCGCCAGGAGGCGCCTGAGCGGCGGGACGAACGCGAGCGTGATCACCGACAAGAGGAGCGCGAGCCCGATGGTCCCGCCGACGGCCGCAAGACCGGCCAGGCGCGGGCCTACGGCGAGCCCGAGCACGACGCGCCCGAGCTGCGCGGAGCCGGTCATCCACAAAAAGCCGGCGAGCACGGCCAGCGGGACGAATGCGGCGAAGCTCGCCTGTTTCCCGGGCCCGACGCCGCGGAGCTCGGCGATGGAACCGGAGAGGCTGGGCGGCGCCGCAGGCGAGACGAAGAAGCCAAACGCCCAGGCGCCGAACGCGACCGGCAGCGCGACGACCGCGACGAGGGCGAAGGTCGTGATCCACAGGTCGACCCAGCCGGGCGCGTGTGGACCTGCCGCGGCTCGCGCCCAGACGCCCTCGAGCGCGGAGCACCCGAGCGCCGCGAGCGCGCCGCCGAAGAGCGCGTGCGCCAGCCGCCGCAGGATCTCCGCCGGGCGCTTCACGGCCGCTTCCCTCGCGCGAGCGGGTGCGCCTCGTCGTAGACACGCAGGATGCGATCCATCGAGACGTGGGTGTAGCGCTGCGTCGTCGCGAGGCTCGCGTGACCGAGCATTTCTTGGATGCTGCGCAGATCGGCCCCGCCCTCGAGCATGTGGGTCGCGCACGTGTGACGGAGCGCGTGCGGGTGTACGTCCGATCGGCCCGCGCCCAACATGCCCGCGCGCTTGACGAGACGCTGGACGAAGCGGACCGTCACCCGGGCGCCGCGAGCCGTCAGAAAGATCGCCTGGCTCCCGGACGTGTCGAGCCCGGGCCGCAAGGCCAGGTACCTCTCGAGCGCGGCGACCGCGGTCGAGCCGATGGGGACACGACGCTCTTTGTTGCCCTTGCCGATCACGCGGGCCTCCGCGCTCGCGACGTCGACCGAGCCGAGATCGAGCGAGACGATCTCGGAGACGCGGAGCCCGCTGGAATAGAGGAGCTCGAGCAGCGCCCGGTCGCGGAGCGCCGCCGCGTCGTCACCGTCGCTCGCGCGGCCGGCCGTCTCCACGACGCTCGCGGCCGCGTCGACGTTGAGCACGGTCGGGAGCTTTCGGCGCACGCGAGGCAACACCAGGGCCGCGGCGGGGCTGTGTTTGACCGCGCCTCGCTTGAGGAGGTGACGGTAGAAGGCCCGCACGGCCGCGATCTTCCGCGCGATGCTGGCCGTGGCGTGGGTCTTGGTGAGCTCCGCCAGCCAGCGGCGCAACACCATGACGTCGATGTCGGATGGTGTCTTCGCGTTGGGCCGCGCGACCTCCACGAAGGCCTTCAGCTGCGCGAGATCACGGCGGTAAGCCGCGAGGGTGTGCGGAGACGCTCGGCGCTCTCGCTCGAGCGCTGCGAGGAACGCCTCGAGCGCTGCCTCGAGCCCGCTCTCCGCCTGCATCTTTCCCTGGCTACCACTCGCGCGCGGACGAGGGAAGTTTCCCGGCGGTTGACGACCGACACCACACCGCGCTGTCATCCCCGCATGACGCCCTTACGGAACCGTTGTGGACGCCGGCTCGAGACGGCCGCCCTCGTCACGGCCCTCGCTTGTCTCGGCGTACTGACCGGCTGCGAGCAGAAGGGAGCCAACGAGCCGAAAGCGGTCAGCATCGACCAAGGCTCGTCGGCGCAGCGCTACCCCGCGATGCTGGAGCGCTCGAACCAGAAGATCCGGGATCGGGAGGCCAAGGCGAAGGAGGCGAGCGCCAAGCTCCCCACCGCCATCGACAAGATCAACGAGACCGACTGGGCCCTCGTCGAGAAGATCGTCGAGGCGTCCGACAAGGCCGGCCAGGACGGCGGCTACGGCGCCGCGATGCGCGAGCTCGAAGGCGCCCGCACCTTCTACGACGAGGAGCGCGAGCCCATCGTCCGCAAGGTCGGCGGCTCGGCCCAATACGTCGTGAAGCAGAAGGGCTGCGACGCAGACGTGTACGGCGCCGTGAACCAGGGCCTGAAAGACGCGGTCGACGAGCGCATGCGCGAGCGGCTCCGCGCTTCGAATGACGCGTTTGTCCTCATCGCTCGCCACGAGGAGGCGCTCGGCAAGAAAAACGTCCCCGCGCTCGAGGAACTGGCCGACGAGATCGCGCAGACGAGCTACACGGTCAACGTCGAGATGCCCGAAGCGAAGGAGCAGCTCGAGGCCGTGCTCTCGGGCGCGAGCGACGCGCGGAGCGCGCTCAACTCCTTCATCGCGGAGGAGAAGGAGTACGCGGCGGACGCGAAGCGCAAGCCGGCGGAGAAGCAGGCCTCGGACGCGCGCATCAAGAACGCGGAGGCGCAGCTCCAGGCGCTCGAGAAGGCCGAGACCGACGCCAAGGAGAACCTGAAGGATCTCGAGCAGCGCGCAAAGGACCTGGAGAAGGCCTACGACGACGGCCTCTCCAAGCTGAAGGACGCGATCAGCGCGAAGAAACCGAAGTGAGCCTTCGACCCTTGCTCATTGTGAACCCCAAAGCCGGCGCCGGGCGCGCCGGCGAGGGGCTCGACGGCTTCCTCCGCGTGGTGGAGAGCGCGCTCGGTCCGCTCGACGTGGCGAAGACGACCGCGCCGCGTCACGCGGTGGATATCGCGGAGACCGCGGCGCGCGAGGGTCGGGAGGTCGTCATCGCCACGGGCGGCGACGGCTCGATCCACGAGGTCGCAAACGGGCTGCTCCGCGCGCGGGAGGCCGGCTTCACGCAAGCGGCGCTCGGCATCATCGGCCGCGGCACCGGCGGGGACCTCTGCCGCACGCTCGGCCTCGAGCACCGGCTCGAGCGCTACTTGTCGGCCATCGCGGCGCGGCGGCCGCGCTCGATCGACGTGGGCCGATTCTCCTACGTCAGCCCGGAGGGCGAGCGGTCGACCTCGTACTTCGTGAACATCCTCTCAGCCGGGCTCGGCGGCCTCGTCGACAGCTACGTTCACCGTCACTCGCGGTGGGCAGGCGGCAAGGTGGGCTACTTCATCGCCTCGGCCGAGGCGCTCATCAAGAGCGAGATCGGCGTCTTGAAGATCCGCGTGGAGCACGAGGGCAAGACCCGCGAGGAGGAGATCGTCACCCGCCAGATCGCCATCTGCAACGGGCGCTACTTCGGCTCGGGCATGTTCGTCGCGCCGATGGCCTCGGTGGAAGACGGCGTCTTCGAGGTCGTGGACCTCGGGAAGGCCTCCAAGCTCAAGTTCGCGGCGAGCGGCTCGGCGATTTACTCGGGCCGCCACCTCCAGAGCCCCGACGTGTCGCACTTCTCGTGCCAGAAGATCTCGATCGAGGTCCTGAACGAGCGCGCCCGCTCGACCTTCCTGCTCGACGTCGACGGCGAGCCGCTCGGCAGCCCGCCGCTCGAGCTCGAGGTCGTGCCCAAGGCCCTGCCGGTTCTCCTGCCGGTCTAGGGCCAAAGTCGCGGCTCGACATTCCGTCCGGTCGACGGTAACTCATGTCGAATGCAGCTCGTGGCCTGGGGAGGGTTTCTCCTCCTCGTCGCGTTCTTCCTCGCGCTCGACCTGGGTGTCTTCCACAAGGAAGACAAAGAGGTCTCCACGAAGAGCGCGCTCGCGTGGATGGTGGTGTGGTTCGTCGTCGCCCTCGGCTTCAACGGCTTCGTCTACTACGGCTACGAGCACCACATCCTCGGCCTCGGGCTCGACCCCGCGTCGGAGCCTACCGGGAAGGACGCCGCGCTCAAGTTCCTCACCGGGTACGTCGTCGAGATGAGCCTCAGTCTCGACAACATCTTCGTCATCGCGCTCGTCTTCCGGTTCTTCAAGGTGCCGCCCGTCTACCAGCACCGCGTGCTGTTCTGGGGCATCCTCGGGGCCGTCTTCCTGCGCATCACGATGATCTTGCTCGGCGCGGCGCTCATCCGGAACTTCCATTTCACGATCTACATCTTCGGCGCCATCCTGGTTTACACCGCCCTGAAGATGGCGTTCTCCAAGGGTGAGGACGACTTCGATCCCGAGGACAGCACGGTCGTCAAATGGGCGCGCAAGCTCGTCGCCATCAGCCCGAAGATGGACGGGCACAACTTCTTCACCCACGTCGACGGCAAGCGGATGGCCACGCCGCTCTTCCTCGTCCTCGTGGTCGTCGAAGGTAGCGACATCGTCTTCGCCGTCGACAGCATCCCGGCGATCTTCGGCGTGACGACGGATCCGTTCATCGTCTTCACGTCGAACATCTTCGCCATCCTCGGGCTGCGCTCGCTCTACTTCGCCCTCGCGAGCCTGCTGCGCCAGTTCGTCTACCTGAAATACAGCCTCATCATCGTGCTCCTCTTCGTGGGCGTGAAGATGCTCGTCTCGAAGTGGTGGCACCCCTCCAGCCTCGTCTCGCTCGCGGTCATCCTGGGCCTGCTCGCGGCGGGCGTGGTCGCCAGCATCGTCTTCCGCAAGGAGGAGGACGAAGACGAGCCGAGCCCCGAGTCCAAGGCCGCCGCGGAGGCGGACGGCAGCGAGGCGAACGGAGGCTGACGTTGGCTTCGCGTTTCTTGGTCGTCGGCGCGGGGGGCATCGGCGGGATCGTCGCGGCGCACCTGGTCGAGCAAGGCCACGACGTCACCGCGCTCACCACGAACCCGCTCATCGCCGACGCGGTGGCCGCGAGCGGCTACCGCGTCCGAGGGGAAGGCGCGCCAGGCCCGGTGCGCGGGCCCATCGTCCAGAGGCTCTCCCCGAAGGACCGGTTCGACTTCATCCTCCTCGCGACGCAGCCACCCCAAGTGGAGGAGGCGACGCGCACGACGAAAGGCGCCCTGGTGGAAGGTGGCCGCTTCGTGTGTTTCCAGAACGGCCTCTGCGAGGAGCGCGTCGGCGCCATCGTCGGCATCGACAACGTCATCGGCGCGGTCGTCGCGTGGGGCGCGAGCATGATCGAGCCGGGCGTCTACGACCGCACGTCGTCGGGCGGCTTCCAGCTCGGCCGGTGGGACGGCACGGTGGACGATCGGGTGGAGGAGCTGGCGACCGCGCTCGAGTGCATCGGGCCGACCGTCGTGACGAAGAACCTCGTCGGGTCACGCTGGTCCAAGCTCGCCATCAACTGCGCCATCTCTTCGCTCGGCACCGTCGGCGGCGACCGGCTCGGTGTCCTCATGCGCCAGCGCTACGTGCGCCGCCTCGCCCTCGAGATCATGACGGAGACGACCGAGGTCGCGCGCGCGAACGGCGTCCGCCTCGAGAAGGTCGCCGGCACGCTCGATCTGGACTGGCTCGCCCTCTCGGAGGACGACAAGACCAGCTCCGGGAGCGCGAGCCTCGTCGCCAAACACGCGCTCCTGCTCGCGGTCGGGGCGCGTTACAGGCGGCTGCGCTCGTCGATGCTCGCCGCCATCGAGCGCGGCCGCCCGCCCAGCGTGGACTTCCTGAACGGGGAGGTCGTCTCGCGCGGTCGCGCCGCCGGCATCCCCACGCCCGTCAACGCCGCCATCCGTGACGAGGTCCTCTCCATCGCGAAGGGCAAGAGCAAGAGCTCCCACGAGCTCATCCGCGCCTTCTACGACCGCACGCGCTCGCTCCTCGTAGCCACGCCGGTCTCGGTCCCGCCGCCGCCCGCGCCGGACGCGGACACCATCGAAGAGCAGCCGCTCGACTTCGCGCCCGCGGCGAGCTCACCCAATCCGGCGGTCACCGATCCGTCGGAGCCTCTGCCCGAGGCGATGGAGAAGCCTCCCGAGGGCGGGGCGGGCTGATCGCCACGTGAAGCTCGGTCGCGCGCTCCTCGTCGCAGCCGGCGCGGCGGTCGCCGCCGCGGCGATCTACGGCCTCGCTACCTCGAGCCTGGGCGAGCCCGCCCTGCCGGGCACCGCCGTCCCCGCGCTCACGGCGCGCGACGGCAAAGGCGAGACACACGCCCTCGCGGATCTGCGTGGCAAGCCGGTCGTCGTGTTTTTCTACCCGAAGGACCAGACCCCGGGCTGCACCAAGGAGGCCTGCGCGTTCCGCGACGTGTGGGCGCGTTACGAAGCCGCCAACGTCGCGGTGCTCGGCGTATCGGCGGGCTCCACCGAGGGCAAGGCCGCGTTCGCCGAGAAACACGGCCTCCCCTTCCCGCTCCTCGCCGACGAGCGCCTCGACTGGGCGCGCGCCTTCGGGGTGCGTGTCCTCTTCGGCATCCCTTCGCGCGTGACCTTCCTCCTCGACAAGGAGGGCAAGGTCGCCAAGGTCTACCGCGACGTCGACCCCGGCGTTCACGCCGAGCAAGTGCTGGCCGACGCGCAGGCCCTCTGACGCGCGCCCTCCCTCAGGGGAGGATCTCCACCTCGACGGACGTGTCGTAGGTCTCCACGCGCACGCGGTTGCCGCTCGCGGTGATCGACTCGGGCGCGCTCTTGAGCGGGAGCTTCGTGACGACCTCGCCCGTGTCCTTGCGTAGCAAGAAGAGGTTGTCGGGCTCGGCCGTGAAGCCGTATCCGGTGACGAGGAAGCCATCGATCGAGGCGAACGTGGTCGCGTTCATGACGAGCGGCTGGCTCCGCCACAGAAGCGATCCCGTCGCCAGATCGATCGCGCTCACGTAACCCTTGGACCCGCCCATGTCCTTCGCGTAGCTCCCGCCTCCGTTCGCGAGGTAGAGCACGCCGCCTTCCACGACGCCGTACGTCGCGTCGCTGACGGAGAACTCCTTCATCTCCGCGTTGACGCGAGGGGGGACGAGCCAGGCCTCGAGGTCGAGCACGACCTCGGCGGTCGAGCCCTTCACGACGGCCACGTACCGGCCGCCGTAGATCAGGACCAATCTGTCATCTTTGCTGGGGATGGCCGCGCGCAGCGTCTCGAGCCCGTACGAGCCGGGGATGTCCGGGCGAGCGCCGGGCGGGAGCTGGCCCTGGTCGACCGGCGCGAGGAAAAACGGCTGCCCCGGCTCGACGCGCGCGCCGCGCCGCCGGAGCGAGCGCACCGGGTCGGCCGGGGCGCTCGACCGCTGGACGAGCTTCGGCCTCGTGGTGACCGGCTCGGTCGCGGCGCGCCCGAGCTTGTAGACCCAGGGCGGAGCCGGGAGCCGCTTGGCGACCACGGTCGTGAGATCGATCGCCTTCGACGCCGTGCTCTGCTGCTCGAGGAAGAGCTGCACGCCGTCGAAGGCGCCCGCGAGGTCGGGATCCGCCGCGCTCGCCTTGAGGCCCTCGATGGCGCGCGCCAGGGCCTTGGGATCGCGCGCGTCGATCGACGCGACGGCGTTGTGCACCCAGCAGCGCGTCGCCGGGGTCATCTGCGCTTGCCCCGCCGCCGCCAGCGCCGGGAGCTCGGCCGGCGGCGCCGCGCCAGGATCGGGCGAGAGCTTGAACACCGCCTCCGAGTCGTACGTGCGGACGAAGACGCGATCGCCTCTCCGCAGGATGTAGTCCGGCCCCGAGCGGAGCGTGAGCTTCTGCACCGTCTTGCCGGTCGCGAGCTCGAGGGCGAAGAGGTTGTCGGGCTCGGCGGTGAAGCCGTACCCGGTGACGACGTGATCGCGGGTGACGACGAAGCCGCCCATCGACGTGACGAGCGGCTCGCTCGCCCAGAGGAGCGCGCCGTCGTCGATCGAGTAGGCCGCGATCTGCCCCGTGCGCCCACCCACGTCTTTCGCGTAGCCGTTGCGCCAGGACGCGACGAGCAGCGCGCGACCGACGACCTGCGCGAAATGCACCTCGTGCAGCGCGCTGCTGTCGAAGACGAGCGGCGTCTTGCCCGGCGCCGTCACCAGCAAGATGCCGTCGCCGTAGCGAACGATCTCGTGATCCGCATGGGAAAAGAGCCGGTTCGCGCGGGCGCCCAGCGCCTGCGGCGCGCCGTCGGGCAGATCCTCCGGGCGCGGGAACCGGGTGTTCGCGGTGAGGCCGTTTTTCTTCATCCAGTCGTCGGTCGAGGCGAGCACCGGGACCGAGACGTCGCTCACGCGATCGATCTTGATGGTTGCGCCGGCGGTCGCCGGCGCGAGCGGCTTGGTCGTCACGGCCGCGCCCGAGAGCGCGGCGAGCCGCTTCGTGTCGAGGCGCTCGATGGCCTGGGCGGTCTTCTTGCTCGCGAGCGCCGCGCGCGTCCGGCTCGCGACGAGCAGGGCCTGCGCGGCGATGTCGTTCGGCGCGGCCTTCACCCGAGCCTCGAGCTTCTCGATGGCCTGACGCAGGTTGCCGGCGATGAACGCCTCGACCGCGGCGTCGCGCTCGGGCGACGACAGCGACGACGTACCGGGCTCGGCGCAGGCGCCGGACGCCGGGTCCGCCACGGTGAGGGGCCTCACGTGGCCCGGGCCCGCGTGGTCCTCCTGCGCGCCGCGGATGGGGCCGCCGCAACCGAGGAGAATGAAGAGCGAGAGGACCGACGGAGAGAGCGCTCGTGTCATGGCTTGAGGGAGAGCGGCACCACGAACCGAACGGGGCCACCCTCGGGGGCATCGAAGCGCAGCGTGCGGGCCTTGCGCAAGACACACCGGGTCACCCGCTCCTCGGGGAAGGGTCCGCCCACCTCGAACGCCTCGCTTACCGTTCCGTCATCTTTCACCCGGAAGCGGACCGCGATGGTTCCCCAGAGCTTCGGCGCGTAGGCGAGCGCTTGCTCGTGACAGCTCCGGAAATCCGGCGTCGCCGCCTCGACCACCGCCTTCGCGCGCGACAGGTCCAGACTACCCGCGCCCTTCTCCACCACCTCCTCCGGCGGTGGCACCGGATCGTCCCCCGGGAAGACGCGCACCTGGATGGTCGCCGTGGCCGTGCGCCTCGTCTTCGGCATCGCGACGCCGACGAGCGCCTTGGCGAGGCACGCCTCGACGGCGTCTTTGCTCTTGGTGCGGATGAGCCGCGCGCTCTTGATCGCGCTCTTGCTCACGCTGACGCGCAGCTTCGTGTCGACCTCGAGGTCGGGCTCCGACCAGGCCTTCTTGCGGTAACACGCGACGATCTTGCCCCAGGAGCCGGCGCGCGCCGCGGCCTCCGCCTCCTTCTTCTTCATTCCACGCGCGTCGAGCACGTCCACGATCACGCGGGGAGCAGGGTGACCCGCCTCCGGCGGACGATCGCCGACGAGCGGACCGAGCTCCCCCTGCTTCGGCGGCAGGGGCTTGTCGCCCAGCAAAAATGGCTCCCCCACGGCCACCTTCGACGTCGCGGCGGACGCGCCGGTCGCGACCGCGAGCGAGGCCAGGGCGAGGAAGAGGAGCGGCCGTGCCAAGACCACTAGTGTACGGTGCGCCGCACGATGCGCAGCCTCTCTTTCCTGGTCCTCGCCTCGCTGCTCGGGTGCACCTCGAGCGCGCCGCCGGTCGAGCCCGTCGCCACGGCCGCGCCGAGCCCTACCGAGGCGCCACCTCCGGCTCCTGCCTCCGCGTCGGCGCCCGCGCCCGCGCCCGCGGCCCCCGAGGCGATCGAGATCCCGCCGGCCATCCGCGCCGCGGTCGACGCCTCCGATCGCAGCGCGGACGACCGCGCCCTCGATGACGGCCGCCACCCGGCCGAGATGCTCGCGTTTTTCGGGGTCGCCCCCGGCGTGCGTGTGGCGGAGCTCGGCGCCGGCGGCGGCTACACGTCGGAGCTGCTCGCGCGCGCCGTCGGCCCCACGGGCCGGGTCTTCGGCCAGAACACGAAGTTCATCCTCGAGAAGTTCGCCGAGAAGCCCTGGTCCGAGCGGCTGAAGAAGCCGCCGATGAAAAACGTGGTGCGGGTCGATCGCGAGTTCGACGATCCGCTCCCGCCCGACGCGAAGGACCTCGACGTGGTCTTCGTCGTGCTCTTCTACCACGACCTCTATTGGATGAAGGTCGACCGCGCCAAGATGAACAAGGCCGTCTTCGCCGCGCTCAAGCCGGGCGGCATCTACGCCATCGTCGACCACGCCGCGCGCGCGGGCGCGGGCGACTCGGAGGTGCAGACGCTCCACCGCATCGAGGAGAAGACGCTCCGCGCCGACATCGAGGCAGCAGGCTTCCGCCTCGAGAAAGAAGGGCGCTTCCTCCGCAACGCGGCGGACACGAAGGACTGGAACGCTTCGCCGTCGGGCGCCGCCGAGCGACGCGGCACCACGGACCGCTTCGTGCTCCTCTTCCGGAAGCCGTGATCACCGGAGGCCCGGCCGAGCTGGCTCGGGCGGGCCTCGGTCGGCTGCCCTAGGTGGGCGGCCTCAGGCGCTGAAGCGGACGCCCGCTCAGGAGCGGACGCGCGCGTGGCGGTTCGACAGGCCGGCGAGCTTGCGGAGCTCTTCCATCATCGCGTCGCGGCGGATCTTGGTCGCGACGGCGCTGACGAGCTGCGTGGCATACTGAGGGTCCCGGCGGCGCTTCGGGGGGTCGACCCCGAGGGCCTTGGCCAGGCGTTCTACGTTCTCGAGCCTTGCGCGACGCAGCAGCGAGACGTCAATCAGCATTGGCCGATGCGTCTACACCGTCCGCTTTCCCCTATCAAGTATTCTGCTAAACGGACCCGTCACGATCGCATCACGGTTCGGCCATGTCCCAGATTCCGCAGGCCTTTCTTTCCGACAAGCCCGAGCAGGGCCCCAACCCCCGGCGGGCACGCACGTTCGAGGAGCTCTTCCAGGGCTTCCCCGTCATCCTCGCGCCCATGGAAGACGTGTCGGACGCTGTGTTCCGACGCCTCACCCGGCGCTACGGCGCGGATCTGTGCGTGACGGAGTTCGTGAACGCGGAGGGCCTGCTCCGCGGCTGCCGGAACGCGAAGCGCAAGCTCACGCTCGACGCGGACGACACGCCGACCGCCATCCAGATCTACGGGGCCGATCCCGCGCGCCTCGCCGAGGCCGCGCGCGTGGCGGAGGCCGCGCAGCCCGCGTTCATCGACATCAACTGTGGCTGCTGGGTGCCCAAGATCGCCGGCCGTGGCGCGGGCGCCGGCTGGCTGCGTGATCCCAAGGCCATGGTGGACATGGCGAAGCTCATCGGCAGCTCGGTCAGCCTGCCGGTCACGGTCAAGACGCGCATCGGCTACGGCCCCGAGAGCGAGATGCCCATCATCGATCTCGCGCGCCGCCTGGAAGACGTCGGCGTCCGCGCGCTCACCATCCACTGTCGCACCGCGAACATGGGGCACTCCGGCGCGGCCGACTGGACGTGGGCCGCCAAGGCCAAGGCCGTCGTGTCCATCCCGGTCATCGTGAACGGGGACATCAAGACCGCGGAGGACGCGGTTCGCGCGCGCGACACCACCGGCTGCGACGGCGCGATGATCGGGCGCGCCGCCATCGACCACCCCTGGGTCTTCGGCGAGGCCCGCACGCTGCTCGACACCGGCGTCCCCGTCCCGCCGCCCACGCCCGCCCAGCGCTTCGCCATGTGCCGCGAGCACCTCCTCGCCAACGTGGAGGAGCGCGGCGAGCCACACGGGGTGCGCGTCACCCGCCGCCACCTCACCGGCTACCTGCGCGGCCTCCCCGGCGCGGCCTCCATCCGCAAGCGCCTGCTCTTCTGCGACTCGCTCTCGGGGTGCCTCGAGATCCTCGCGGAAGAGTCGGAGCGCCTCGCGGCGTAGCGGGCGCAGGCCGCCGACGCGGCCTGCACCTCATGACAGTACCGTCAGTTGCAGACGGCGGCGTAGTCGGCGCAGCAGTCGCCGTACTGGGCGCACAGGTCGTCGCAGTAGCAGCTCTCGTCCGGGCTCGGTCCGCCGCAAGACTGCGCGCACGAGCCGCCCGTGGGGGCCGGCTCACCGGCGGCGCACGCGCCGTAGCACACAGCCGGGCAGACCATGCCTTCGGGGCAGTTGCTCAGGCAGACGCTCATGTCGCAGTGGTTGCCGGCGCCGCACTCGTCGTCGCCCAGGCAGAGCTGCTGCGACGCGGCCTCGACCGTCGGGAAGACCTGGCTCACCTGGAAGACCTTGTGTTTGCCGAGGGAGGTCGTCTTGCTCACGATCTTGCCCGAGACGACGAGGCCCGTCTCGAAGACCGTCGTGAGGTACGCGCTCGCCTGCTCGTCGGAGAGACCGAGCGCGGAGAGGTCCACGTCCGTCACGGGCTTGATGCTCGTCGAGTTGAGCTTCGCGGCCTCGACGCTGGGGCAAGGCGCCTTGATGCAGGTGATGCCGCTCGACTGGAGCGTGTAATACGAGCCGGTGACCTCGCTGTCGGTCGCGGCCTGGAAGGCCTTGAACGTCTTCAGGGCGCCGTAGCCGTTCGGGAAGCCCTCGGGCGTGACCTTCGCGATCTCACCCGACAGGAGCACCTGACCGCTCGTCGCCGCCGCGCGAACGTCCGCCGCCTGGTTCTCGGACAGACCCAGCGCGTCGACGTCGATCGCCGAGACGTAACACTCCTCCTGCTTCGTCCCGTCGAGGCACTTGGTCTTCGACTTGTTGACGGCCTTCACGAAGACGCCGCCACACATCGGGAACGCGCACTTGCGCATGTCCTGCCGGGTCACCACGAAGACGGTGTCGCCGCTGACCGCAGACTCCTCCGTGTCGTCCGCTTCGGTCGTGCCGACCGGCGACTCGGGCGCGCACGCGGCGAGGGGAGTGAGGAGGAGGGAGGCGGCGAGGAGAGATCGGAATCGCATGGGAAGCTCCTTCGGCGCCAACCCCCGGCGCCAGGGATGCGCACCCTGTACTCCCCGCACCCACACCTGACAAGAGGCAACCGCCGTCGAGCTCAGCCGAGCGCGGGCGTCTGCGTTCGCGAGGCGCGCTTCGCTCGGAAGCGCATGTTGAGGAGCTCCACCCCGAGCGAAAACGCCATCGCGAAGTAGACGTATCCCTTCGGGATCTTCTGCCCCATCCCCTCGGCCACGAGCATCACCCCGATCAGGAGCAGGAACGCGAGCGCGAGGATCTTCACCGACGGGTGGGCGAGGACAAAAGCGGAGATGCGACCCGCGAACAGCAACATGACCACCACCGAGACGAGCACGGCGGTGACCATCACCCAGATCTGCTCGGGGGGAATCATCCCGACCGCGGTGATCACGGAGTCGAGCGAGAAGACGATGTCGAGCAGGAGGATCTGAACCACGATGAGCCCCACGCTCGGCGCCGCGGCCTTGCCGTCTCCGAGGTCCTCGTCTCCCTCCACCTTCTTGTGGATCTCGTTGGTGGCCTTGGCCAAGAGGAACAGCCCGCCGCTGAGCAGGACCAGGTCGCGGCCGGTCACCACGTGCTCGAGCAGCGTGAAGAGCGGCGAGGTGAGGCCCATGATCCAGCTGATCGCAAAGAGGAGCCCGACGCGCATCACCAGCGCCAGCCCGATTCCGAGCCGCGCGACCGGGTTGCGCTTCTCGGGCGGGAGGCGGGAGGTCAGGATCGAGATGAACACGACGTTGTCGATCCCGAGCACGATCTCCATCGCGCAGAGCGAAGCGAGCGCGACCCAGGTCTTCGGCTCTTCGATCCCGGCGAACATTCGGCCCATTGAACGCGGCTTCTCCGCCGCGAACCATGCGGTCCTTTCGCAGCGTGAGATCGAGCGGACCGAACCGCGCCGGCCTACTTGGCTTCCGCCAGCGCGCCGTTCTTCAGCTCGAACCGCTTCTCGATCGTGATGGTCGGCGGCATGTCCTCGGGGACGCCGTCGTCGCGCCCGAGCATCTTCACGGCCACGCCGCCCTTCGGGTGCGGCGAGAGCCGATCGACGAGCACGTTCTTCCCGAGCCGCAGCGTGGTGATCTTCCCCGCGTTGGTGATGACAGCCAGGTAATGAACCTTGAGCGGTCCGTCGTCGCGCGTGACGACGACCGCGCAGTCGGTCGAGCCGTCGCCGTCGAAGTCGGCGTCGCTGCGGACTTGGGTGAGATCGGTCGCGACGACGTCGTCGACGCCGCTGCCCGTCTTCACCTCGTGCATCCCCTTCTCGAGCGTCACGGAGGTGCCGTCGAGCTCGTAGGTCGCGTTCGCCGGGTCACCGGGGAACGGGCCCCCCACGACCGTGGGTCCGCCGCCACACGCGGCGATGCCTGCCAGGGAGAGGAGAGCGATGAACGGGCGCACCATGACGACCCGAACTTACAGTAACTTGGTCGACGTGGACCGGTTCGTCTGCATCCACGGGCATTTCTACCAACCGCCGCGCGAAAACGCCTGGCTCGAGCGGATCGAGCGGCAGGAGTCGGCGTACCCGTTCCGCGACTGGAACGAGCGCATCGACTCCGAGTGTTACAGGCCCAACGCCAAGGCGCGCATCCTCGACGACGAAGATCGGATCGTCACGCTCGCGAACAACTACGCGCGCATCAACTTCAACTTCGGCCCCACCTTGCTCTCCTGGATGGAGCGCCGCGCCAAGAGCACCTACGAAGGCGTGCTCGCCGCGGACGCCGAGAGCAAGAGGCGCTTCGGGCACGGCTCGGCGATGGCCCAAGCGTACGGGCACATCATCCTCCCGCTCGCCTCGGAGCGCGACCGGCGCACGCAGGTCCGGTGGGGCATCCGCGACTTCGAGCGGCGGTTCGGCCGCAAGCCCGAGGGCATGTGGCTGCCGGAGACCGCCGTCTGCACCGACTCGCTCCTCGCCATGGCGGAGCAGGGCATCCAGTTCACCGTCCTCTCGCCGAGGCAGGCAAAGGCGATCATCCGCAAAGGAAGGGCCGAGCCGGAGGAGGTGAACGAGGGCACGCTCGACACCCGCCGGCCCTACTTCGTGGATCTCGGCGCCGGACGGCGCATCGCCGTCTTTTTCTACGACGGGGCCACGTCGCAGGCGATCGCCTTCGAGCGCTTGCTCTCGAGCGGAGACGCCTTCGCCAACCGGCTGCTCGGTCGCTTCCGCGGCGGCCCGGGCCCCGAGCTCGTCCACGTCGCGACGGACGGCGAGACCTACGGGCACCACCACCGGTTCGGTGAGATGGCCCTCGCCTACGCGCTCGACCGGATCGAGAGCTCGGGCAAGGCGCGCCTCACGAACTACGCGACCTTCCTCGCCCTGCACCCCCCGGAGGACGAAGCCATCATCGTCGAGCGCAGCTCCTGGAGCTGCGCTCACGGCGTGGGCCGCTGGAGCGCGGACTGCGGCTGCAAGACGCGAGGCGACTCCAACCAGGCCTGGCGCGGGCCGCTGCGCAAGGCGCTCGACAAGCTGCGCGATCGAATCGACGACCTCTACGAGGAAGCAGCGGCGGGCCTCCTGGTGGACCCTTGGGCCGCGCGCGACGACTACGTCGACGTCGTGCTCGATCGCTCGGAGGACAACGTCCGGGCGTTCCTCGATCGGCACACGAAGGACTCCTCCGCCGAGAACCGCCACCGCGCGCTCGAGCTCTGTGAGCTCCAACGCCAGCGGATGCTCATGTTCACGAGCTGCGGCTGGTTCTTCGACGACGTGAACGGGATCGAGACGACGCAGATCCTCCAGTACGCGGCGCGCGCGGTGGAGCTCGGCTCGTCCGTGAGCGGCGTCGCGCTCGAGGCGCCCTTCCTCGCGGATCTCGAGCCGGCCCGCGCGACCACCCCGGGCGCGCTCAGCGCGCGCCACGTCTACGAGACCGCGGTGAAGGGCGCCCACGTCGACGCGGAGCGCCTGGCCGCGGCCTTCGCGCTCATCACGCTTTTCGGGCAGAAGGCGACGCCGACGGAGGCGTTCGAGATCGAGGAGCACGAGCTGCGGGTCGCCAAGAACGACGGCGCACGCCTCGCGGTCGGCCGCATCACGATCAAACACCTCGTCACCACGCGAGCGCGCACGTTTGCGTTCGCCGCCTTGCACCGCGGCGGGCCAGGCGTCGAGGGCGGCACGCGAACCCTGGCGCACGTACGCGAGGCGGAGGACGAGGCGGAGGAGCTCATCACGGCCTTCGAGGAGGATCGCGACTTCGAGGCCACACGCGCGCGCATCACGCAGCGGTTCCCACACCACTTCCACTCGCTTCGCGTGCTCCCGATCGACGACCGCATCACGGTCGTCGAGAAGATCGTCGCCGAGGCCGTCTCCACCGCCGAGACCGCGCTCCGCCAGGTGTTCGCGCAGAACGCGCCGCTCCTCACCGAGCTCGCGGCGACCGCGGTGCGTCCGCCGGCCGTGCTCACCGCGGCCACTCGTGTCGTGCTCGAGGCCGATCTCAACCGGGCCGCGCGCCGCGACCCGCCGGACACGCGCACGATGCGGAGCCTGGTCGCCGAGGCACGCGCCGAGAACGTCTCCTTCGACGAAAAAGGCTTCTCTTTCCAGCTCGGGCGCGCCATCTCGCGCACCTGCGCGGCGCTCGAGCGAGACCCGGCGGACGACAGCGCCCTGGGCAGGCTCGGCGACATGATCGAGATCGCGCGCAAGCTCTCGGCCACCTTCGATCTCTCCGTCCCCCAAGATCTCGCGTGGAGCGTGGTCCGCGAAGAGACGCCGCTCGCCAAGCAGGTCCGGGAGAAGGGCCGCCTCGGCGCGTGGACCGAGATCGCCAAGACGCTGCGCATCCGCGTCGGCTGAGCGCCCCTCTCAGAGCCTCTCTTCCAGATCCGCGACCACGTACGCGAGCACCGCGATGGCGGCGACGCCGTCGGCGAGCATCTTCGGGTCGACCTTGTCGAGCGTGTCGGCCTCGCTGTGGTGGTAGTCGAAGTAGCGCTCACCCGCGGTCACGTAGCCGACGCCGGGCATCCCTTGTTTCACCAGGGGAATGAGGTCGGCCCCCGAGTGCTCGGCGGCGACCTTGAGGGCCCCCACGGGCTCGAGGAGCTTCGCGATCTGCGCCACGGTCGCCTGCACGGCCGCCTCGCGCTCCTTCGGCACCTCCACGTTGAAGCCGAATGGAGCGAAGCCACCGGAGTCGGCCTCGAGCCCGAGGACGTGGCGCGGAATCTCGGCGGCGTGATCGGCCGCGTACGCCTTCGCGCCCGCGAGGCCGTTCTCCTCGTTGGTGAAGAGGACGACGCGGATCGTGCGGCGCGGCCTCAGGCCGAGCGAACGAATCGTCGTCAGCGCCTGCATGACCATCACGCAGCCGGCGCCGTCGTCGTGTGCGCCCTGCCCCACGTCCCACGAGTCCAGGTGCGCGCCAATCAGGACGATTTCGTCAGGCTTCTCGCGGCCGACGATCTCCGCGATCACGTTGGCAGACGGCGCGTCCGGCAGCTGCCGGGCCCCCATGGCGAGCCTCAGCCGGACGGGCGCCCCACCCTCCGCGAGCCGGGCGATCAGCGCGGCCTCTTCGGTCGATACAGCCGCCGCCGGGATCTTCTTCACGCCGTCTTCGAAGCGCGTCGCGCCGGTGTGGGGCGTGCGCAGGCTCGCGGTCGCGAGCGATCGGACGAGCACCGCCTTCGCGCCGAGCTTCGACGCGCGCGACGGTCCGCTCGATCGAAACGGGACCGCCTCACCATAACCCGACCCTTTCTCCTCGTCGTACGGCCGCATGGGTACGTCGTAGAGGACGATCTTGCCCTTCACCTGCTCGCCGGCCTTCTCCAGCTCGTCGAACGAGCGCACCACGAGCACGTCCCCCTCGATCCCGCGCTTCGGCGTCCCCTCGCTCCCCCCGAGCCCGAGGATCGCGATGGGTCGGCGCACGGGCGAGACGATCTCGGCCGACTCCGCGCCTCGGTCCCAGTGAGGCACCATCACCTTCTCGCGGCGCACGTTGTCGTGGCCGTCCGCCTTCAAGCTCTTGTCCGCCCACTCGACGGCGCGGTCGAGCGCGGGTGAGCCGCTCAGGCGGTGACCGACCCCGTCGGTCAGCTCGCGCAGCCGCTCGAACGCGGTGGAGCGAGCGCGCGCGGCCTCGATGATCCGCCGCGCGTCCAGGCCGTACCTCTCCTCGATCGGTGAGGCAGGCGCGCTCGCGGCCACCGGCTCTGCCCGCTTGGCGCGAGACGCCACGATCACGGTCGGGGCCGACGGGGCCTCGCGACACGGCGGCGGCGTGCTGCCGCAACCCAGGATCGCCGACAGAGCGGCGAGAAACACGGCGGCTCGTTTGCGGTGAGACACGACGGGCCGAGTAAAGCACCCGACGAAGGCGGTGGCACGCGTCTCGCAGCCTGCGAGGCCATGATCCCCCTGCCTGGGCCGATGCTCCTCGGTTGGGCGCTCTCCGTCTCACCCCGCGGGACCGTCCCCGACCCTCCGCCCGAGACGTGCATCGTGGTCTCGGCGGAGGTGCGGCGACAGAGCTACGGATATGACCATTTCGTCATTCTACGAAATGGCTGCGAGGTCGAGCGCGAGTGCTGGGTCTCGACGGACGTGAGCCCGGCGGCCGTCTACCTGCTCGTGGGCGCCGCGAACGAGGTTCGCTTGCTCACCACCCGCGGCGCCCCGAGGCGCTCGTTCTCCGTGACGGCGCGGTGCGAGGCGCCGCCCCCTCGGTCGGACCGAGCGCCCGGGCTTTCGATCTAGCGCTCGACCGGAAGGCCCGCCGCGTTCCAGGCCATCATGCCGCCCGCCATGTTGATGACGTCCTTGAAGCCCAGCGAGACGAGGAGCGCGGCCATGCGACCGGAGCGCGCGCCGGATCGACAGATGAGGACGACGCGCTGATCCTTGTTCCACGCAGGGCAAGCGCCCTCCACCTGCGCGACCGGGACCAGCTCCGCGCCGGCGATGTGCCCGAGCTCGCCCACGTATTCGTGAGGCTCGCGCACGTCGATGAAGCGGGCGCGACCTCGCTCGGAGGCGACGTCGCGGGGAGTGAGATCGCGGTAGCCCGAGGTGCCGCTCACGCTTCCCCCCAAGCTCATACCGGGCCTCCGTCGTCCCCCGTCGGGTTCTTCAGGTTCATGGGCGTGGCCAGGTAGCGGAGGCCGTTTGCGTGCGGCTTCGGGAGCCGGCCGGCGTCCACGTTCACCTGCACGCTCGGGTAGAGCAGCCGCGGGGCGTTGAGGCCCGCGTCGCGCTTCTTGCGGAACGAGACGAACTCCTCCTTCGTCGTCTCCGCGCGCAGCTGGATGTTCATCTGCTTCGACCGGCCGATCGTGGTCTCCCACCGGACCTCGCGACCGTTCGGCTGGTAGTCGTGGCCGACGAACACCCGCGTCGAGTCGGGGAGCTTGTAGAGCTTCTTGATCGAGTCGTAGAGGTCCTCCGCGCTGCCCTTCGGGAAGTCGCACCGGCCGGTCCCGTAGTCCTCGATGAAGAGCGCGTCGCCCGTGAAGAGGGCGTCACCGATCTTGTAGGTGACACACGCGGGTGTGTGCCCGGGCGTCGCGATGGTCTCGATGGTGAGCGTCCCTGCCTGGAGGGGCGTGCCTTCCTTCGCGAGCACGTCGAACTGCGAGCCGTCGGTCGCGAGCGCGGGCAGATCGAAGACGCCCTTGAAGACCTCTTGCACCGCCTTGATGTTCTCGCCGATGACGACCTTCGCCTCGAACCGCTTCTTCAGCCATTGCGCGGCCGTGAGGTGGTCGGCGTGCGCGTGTGTCTCGAGCACGTAGTGGACCCGGAAGCCCTCCGCTCGGATGACCGAGGCGAGCATCTCGACCGACTTGGTGCTCGTGGTCGAGCCGAGCGGGTCGTAGTCGAGCACGGGATCGATGACGACGGCGTCCTTCGTCGTCGGATCGAAGACGAGGTACGTGAGGGTGTAGGTTGCCGGGTCGTAGAACGATCGAATCTTCATGACGGTCTCTCCACAGTCAGGGTGGGAGCAGGCTCCGTCGCCCCTTCGGTCTTGCGCAGGCGGATCGAGTCCCAGGTTCGCTGGACAAGCATCCCGGCCGTCATCGCCAGCACGAAGACGATCGGAGCGAGCGAGCCGCTCGCGAGTGAGACGAGCCCTGGCCCGGGGCAGAAGCCGCCGAGGCCCCAGCCGATCCCGAAGAGGGCCGCCCCGATGAGGAGGCGGACATCGAGATCGCGGCGGGTCGGGATGTGGAACTTGGTGTCGAACACCGGCGTTGGCAACCGGCGGACGACGCGGAACAGGATGAAGTGAACCATGACCGCGCCGCCCATGACGAACATGAGCGACGGGTCCCAGCTCCCGGTGAAGTCGAGGAAGCCGATGACCTTCTCCGGCTTCGTCATGCCGGCGACGATCAGACCGAGGCCGAACAGCGCGCCCGATCCGAAACCTGCGAGGGTCGACTTCATCAGTTCCCCCCCAGGTGTTTGACCGCCAGCACGGTGAGCGCGCCGGTCGTGATGAACGTGATCGTGGCCATCATCGAGCGGGGCGCGAGCCGGCTGATGCCGCACACGCCGTGACCGCTCGTGCAGCCGTTGCCCATCTTGGTCCCGAAGCCGACGAGGAGGCCCGCGACGGTGACCGCGCCCAGGCCGACCACGCTCTTGCCGAACCCGGCGGGCCAGACGAACAAGGCGACGACGCCGGCCACGAGGAGGCCAGCCACGAACGCGATCCTGAGCGCGCGATCGGGGACGTGCCGGTCCCAGATGCCGGCGTACAGACCGCTGATGCCGGCCACCTTGCCGTGCGTCCACAGGAACGCCGACGACGCGAGGCCGATGAGGACGCCCCCGATCAGGGGGGGAATGAACGACGAGAGTTGCATGAGCGGATGTAGCGAGTGCAGCCGGCGTGCCAGCCGTCACGCCCCGAGAAACAGCCACCCGAGGTTGCAGAAACGTTTCAGCGCAGCGGCGCAGAAACGCCGAGACGTTTCAGCGGCACGCGCCCGGTCCAATCCAAGAAGGAGCGCGAAATGGCCGTTCCTCCGCAGGATCCCCGGAAAGGCAAGGCAAACCAAGACGGGCACGCCCCTTGCTCAAGGCACCTTCGACGATGGAACCGACCACGCTCATCCTCACCGCTCTCCTCGCCGTTGCCATCGGCCTCTCGCTGGGCCTCCTCGGTGGCGGCGGCTCCATCCTCACGGTGCCGATCCTCCTCTACGTCGCCGGGCTCCAGGCTCACGAGGCGATCGCGACCTCACTCCTGGTCGTCGGGGCGACGAGCATCGCCGCGGTCATCCCGCACGCGAAGGGCAAGCGTGTCCGCTACCAGACCGGCCTCCTCTTCGGCGCCGCCAGCATGGTCGGCGCGTACGGCGCGGGCCGAGTCGCGAAGATGATCCCCGCGGCGGTCCTCCTCCTGCTCTTCGGCGGCATGATGTTGGTCACTGCAGTCGCGATGATGCGAGGTCGGAAGGCTCCGGCTCAGTCGGAAGCCAAGAGCACCGAGAAGGCGCAGCTCCCGTTCGTGAAGATCATCCTCGAAGGGCTCGTCGTCGGCGGCTTCACCGGGCTCGTCGGCGCCGGCGGCGGCTTCCTCGTCGTCCCCGCGCTGGTCCTGCTCGGTGGCCTCGCCATGCCGGAGGCCGTCGGCACCTCGCTCCTCGTCATCGCGATGAAGTCGCTCGCCGGCTTCGCCGGTTACCTCGGCTCGGTCCACATCAACTGGACGCTCGCGCTCGTCGTCACCGCCGCGGCGGTCGGAGGCAGCTTCATCGGCGCCCGCCTGGCCGGCCGGGTTCGCCCCGACCTGCTGCGCAAGGCTTTCGCCTGGTTCGTGGTCATCATGGCCATCTTCATCCTCTCGCAGGAGCTCCCCAAGCTCCTCGGCCACAACTACAGCCTGCGTGACTCCTGGCCGGTAGTCCTGCCTCTCGAGCTCATCCCGATCGCGCTCGCGGCCTACAGCCTCATGCGCGACGCCAAGAAGCTGGCCGATGGCCCGGCGCATGCAGTCGTGGAGCAGCCAGCGCGTAGCTGAGCTGCCTCATGTTCAAGACCATCCTGCTTCCCCACGATTTCTCTGCATCTGCCCTGCGCGCCGAGGGCTACGCCGCGCAAATGGCGCGCACCCTCGGCAGCCGGATCGTCCTCTGTCACGTCAGCGACCTGCCCGGCCTCGACGTCGGCGCGCTCTTTCAACCCGAGGGCGAGCGCACCCCGGCCAAGGTCGAGGAATACGTCGTCCGCACGGCGAAAGAGCGGCTCGAGGTCCGCGCGAAGGAGCTGCGCGCCAAGGGGATCACGGTCACCTGCCGCGCGTGTATGGGAGACGTGGCGCCCGCCATCCTCAAGGAGGCCGACGAGATCGGCGCGGACGTCATCGTCATGGGCACCCACGGTCGAAAGGGCCTCGCGCACCTCTTGCTCGGGAGCGTCGCCGAGAAGGTCATCCGCGAGGCACGGGTGCCCGTCCTCACCGTGCGCTACGCCGAGGACGAGGGCGTGGTCGAGACGGACGAAGAGACCGCGATGCGCGACGAGATGGCGGGGTAAGCGGGGGCAGGCCGTTTGGCCTGGCCCGGCTCGATCAACGCGCGCGCCGGTAGTGCATGGCGACCGCGCCGCAGCGGAGCGGCGTCGCCGAGACGAGCTCGAGCCGTCGCGTGGCGGGCAGCCCGCCTGCGTACAGGGTCGGGCCGTGGCCGGCGATCCTCGGGTGGACGAGGAGCTTGTACTCGTCGATCAGATCCAGCCGGTCCAGCTCGGTCGCGAGCTTGCCGCTCCCGAGCAGCACTCCGGCCGGCGTCGCGTCCTTCAACCGCTGCACGCCGTTGCGCAGATCGCCGGCGACGTGGTGGCTGTTCGTCCAGGGGAAGTCCTTCCGCGTCGACGACACCACGTATTTGGGCTTGGCCTCCAGCTTGACCGCCCACTCGCGGATCACCGGCGGCGCCTCCTGCTCCCCGCGCGCCACCGCGGGCCAGTAGCTCTCCATCATCTCGTAGGTGACGCGGCCCCACAGCATCGCCCCGCTCTCGTCCAGGAGGCGGGTAAAGAGGGCATGCGTCTCGTCGTCGACGATTCCCTCCTGGTGGTCGACACAACCGTCGAGGGTGACGTTGATGCTGAAGGTGAGGAGCCCCATGGGCGGCGAGTCTACTCGGGTCGCTCCCCCATTGCGTCGCGTCTTCGCCGCTGGCGCCGACGATCAGATGGAGCTCTTCGGCACCTACCTCGGTGCGATGTCCCCAGTTGGCGCGCCGTGCACAAACGTTGTCGTGCCGAGACAAGCCCCGACCGGGCGGCGGCTCTACCGTGCCGTCCATGGATCGGCTCGGAAGAACTCTCGGTGGCCGGCGAAGATGGCTCTCGAACGCCGCGGCGCTCTCCGGCCTCTGGGTAGTCTCCGGGGGTTGTTACTACGGCGCGGAAGAGGGCGAAGCGTACGAACCGTGGCTCTATCCGGGGGCGGATCTGCGCCCGGAGAGGTTGATCGTGGGCGCTGCCATCCTCGCCTCCAGCCCTCACAATACGCAGCCGTGGTGGATGCGGGCGACCGCGAACCGCGTCGACTTCTTCTCCGATGCGTCGCGGAACCTGGGCTCGTTGGACGGGCTCTTGCGCGAGCTCACGATCGGCTTGGGATGTGCGATCGAGAACGGGCTGATCGCCGCTCGGGCGTTCGGGCTCGCGCCGGAGCTAGCGCTGTTCCCGAGCGGTGACGAGCCGGCCCACATCGCGACCGTCACGCTCGGCCGAGGCACACCAATGCGTGATCCGCTCTTCGACGCGATCCCCCACCGTCATACGTACCGCGGGCGCATGATGGACGACCCTCCGCCCGAAGACCTCGAAGCGGCGCTCGCGGCGCTCTGCGAGGCCGACGTGCGCCTCACGTTCGTCGACCGAGGGGACAAGAAGCGCGCCTTTCGATCCGAGACGATCGCCGCGACCGAGGCCATCGTGGCGGATCGTTCGATGTTGCTCGACGGTGACGCGTGGTGGAGACAAACCGAGGAGGATATCGAGCGGCATCGAGACGGAGTCACGATCGACACGTCGGGGCTCGGAGCCGCGACGCGGGCGCTCGGCAAGATGGCGGGTCGGCCCTCCCCGGAGAGCTCCGGTGAGTACTGGCTGAGCGCGACGCGAGAAGTGCACACGCGCGCCTCGGCGTTCGTGATCCTCTCGACCGCGAATCGCGCGGATCGAGCGGCCCAGGTCGCCGTCGGGCGCACGTACCAGCGGATCCACCTCTGGGCGACGAGCCAGGGCTTGGCCGTGCAGCCGTTGAACCAGCTACCCGAGCGACAGGATCGGGAGCAGGTGACGGGAGCAGAGCCGCGCGCGCAGCGCGTTCTTGCCACGTTGATCGGCGACGATCGAACCGGGGCCCAGATGCTCTTTCGCATCGGCTTCGCATTCGACGAGGCGCTGAAGAGCCCGCGGCGGCCCTACGAATGGGTGGTGCGCCCGTGAAGCACGGGTCGATTGCTCGATTGGGCTTGGCCCTCTGGCTCGCCCCCGCGCCGGCGCTCGCCGAAGGCGAGCCGCCCGGGGGCGTCGACCTGCTGGCGGGGCTCACCTTCCGTACCTACGACGACTCCCTCCAGCTCGGCGCCGCGCAAGTCGAGAGAGAAGAACTGCGCACGGTCCTGCTGCCCGGCGTCGGCGCGGGCGTGGCCTATCCGCTGACGCCGGACCGCCATGGTGAGGTATTGCCGGTAGGCGCCACCAGGGTGGAGCTCGGCTGGGCGCTCGAGCCAGGGCAGCTGGTCCTCTCGGTCCCCGAGCGGGTCGGCTTCGACCTCCGCGTCGGGCTGGGGTTCGCGATCCACCTGGGGCTCGAGGTCGCTCCCGTCATCAACCTGACGGATCCGTCGCTCAGCCATCTTTCGTTCGGCCCGGCCTTGGCGTTTCGATACACGTTCGTCGAAGCGTCATGGACACCGACCACGACGGTGCCTCTCGCCAGCGAGACCCGCACGGTCTTCGGAGGCGAGCTCCGCCACGAGGTCGCGGCGCGTGTCCAGCCGCTGGGCCTCGGCATCGGGCTTCGCTTTCCGCTGCTTTGATGACCTGCCGCCCGATCAACGCTCTTCGACGCGCGCGCCCCGCGCGCGGAACTGCGCCGGCGATGTCCCAAACCACCGCCGGAACGCCCGGCTGAAGGAGCTTTGCTCCGTGTAGCCGAGCATGAGGGCGATCTCGGAGCCGGACAGGTCCGCCTTCTCCAGATACGCCCGCGCGAGTGTGGAGCGGACCGAGTCGACGACATCGGCAAACGCAACGCCATCCTCGGCGAGCCTCCTCTGCAGCGTGCGACCGCTCATCGAGAGCCGGCGGGCGACCGCCTCCAGCGTCGGTGGCCCATCCGCGAGAAGCGCCATGAGCGCGCGGCGAACCGAAAGGATCAGCGCCGGCGAGCGCGCCGCCACGCTGCGCCGTTCTTCGAGGATCTCGTCCAGGAACTTGAGCAGCTCGTCGTCGCCTCCGCGCAGGGGATGGTCGAGCGCCGCCGCGTCGAACTCGAAGCTCCCCTGGTCGGCGCCGGTGACCACCGGCGCTCCAGCGAAGGTCTCGTAGATAGCCGCGTCTGCGTCCTTCCGCCGAATGCTCACGCGCCTCGGGCGGAAGTCACGGGGCCCGAGATCCCGCCAAAGGTGGATCGCCGTCATCAGGGCGACCTCCGTCGCCAGGAGGCTGCCGGGGCGCGGAGGCCCCAATCGATGTTCGAGGTAGGTCCCAACGCCATCGATCTCGAGCGTATCCACGACCGTGAGGGTGTTGACGAGGGACTGATAGCGAGAGAACCACGCGAGCGCATGCCGCGCGTCTGCGTGTGCGCGAAGCCCCAGCCCGACGGGTCCCAGGGCGCCGACCGTGGTCGAGGTCGCGAGCTCCACCACGTAGCGCTCGAACGGAGCTCTCGATGCCACCAGCTCGAGATGGGCATACACCGCGTCCGCTCTTACCATCACGTCGCGCGCGCCGACCGAGCCGGCGTCGAGCCCGAGCGCGGCCGCCTCATCGAGCGACACGCCATGGCGCACCCCCAACATCACCTGCGGGAGGATCGCCCTGCCCAAGATCTCGGCGGGTCTCACGGATCGGACCGCGAGGATCGCGCGATCGCCGGGGCGCGACAAGGCAGTGTGTCCGCGCTCAGGCGAGCCGGAGTCCGCGATGGCTTCGAGGCCCGTCGCCGCGAAACGCCATCTCGTTGGCCAGCGCTTGTAGGGCATCAGGTCATGTGTAAGCTTTCACACATGGCTACGAACCTGGCGATCGACGACCAGCTCCTCGATGAGGCACTGAAGGTCGGCGGCCACCGCACCAAGAAGGCGACAGTGACGGAGGCGCTGGAGGAGTACATCCGGCGGCGTCGCCAGGTGAGGGTCGTGGAGCTTTTCGGCACCATCGACTTCGAGAAGCTCCAAGGCTCGAAGAGTCAGCGTCGACGACGGTGAACGTGCTCGTCGACGCCACCGTCTGGTCCGCCGCGCTTCGACGAAAGAGCGGGCAGCCTGAGCCTTGCGTGGCGGAACTGACCGCCCTGATCGGTGAGGGGCGAGTGGTCATGCTCGGTGCGATTCGGCAGGAGATCCTTTCGGGGGTGAAGCTCAAGGAGCAATTCCGGGAGCTCCGGAACCGATTGCGAGCGTTCGAGGATCTCGGTGTCGACACCGTCGACTACGAGAACGCCGGGGCCTGTTACAACGAATGCCGCGGCAAAGGCATCCAGGGAAGCGACACAGACTTCTTGCTGTGCGCGGTGTCGCTCCGGCGCGACTTGCCGATCTTCTCCGACGACGACGACTTCGACCACTACGCGAGTGCGATCGGAGTGAAGCTGCACCGCTCTCGGACCGTGTGACGAGAGCGGCATCCTCGTCGAAAGGAGTCCGACGTCGTCGCCCCTTGGGCTGCGTGGCCATACTCAGGCGGTCAGAACGCTCACGACGATAGCGTGCGCGGCGAGTGCAAGGTCCCCCGAACGAGGACGGCTGGCTGGTCCAACGTATCCGTTCGGCCAATCGCGTCGCTGCGCGACGCGGGTCGTGCGCGTATGACCGCGCGCGGAGGTGCGACGGATGGCGAAGCGGTCACGCGCGGCGTGGACGAAGCTCGTTCGTGAGTGGCGAGAG
>WBZM01000061.1_pt1 | contig 175817 bp, 137 predicted proteins | sample 5204271 | NCBI WGS metagenome assembly WBZM01 (sample SAMN12344346, study PRJNA552823) | activated sludge metagenome | biome: Activated sludge suspended growth; feature: Nitrification reactor; material: Wastewater; isolation source: activated sludge from nitrification reactor of wastewater... | reverse complement strand
CAAAAGACCTCTGGATAACCGGTATCCGCGATATCCGCTCCCAGACGGACGACCTGCGCGCGCTTTTGGAACAACCCGGCATCAAGGAAGACGGCGAGCTGGCAGCCGCTATCCAGTCGGCTATCGCCTCAACCGGTGATCTGGTTGCCTGGCTCGAGGCAGAAGCCAAAACAAAAACCGGCCCCTCGGGCATCGGCAAGGAAAACTACACCTGGTACATCCAGAACGTCCACCTGGTACCGCTCACCTGGGAAGACGAAGTCATGCTCCTCAAACGCGAGCTCAGCAGGGCCTGGGCTTCCCTGAAGCTGGAAGAACACCGCAACCGGAAGTTGCCGTCCCTTGTTTCCGCCGAAACTCCGGAAGCCTACAATGCCCTGGCGGAGGCGTCCGCACAAAGCCTGATGCGGTTCCTGGAAGAGGAGGAGATCGTCACGGTGAAACCCTATTTCGAGCCTGCCCTGCGGGAGCACCTGGGCCAGTTTGTGCCCAAGGAGAAACGCCACTTTTTCTGGATTGGCGCGCATTACGACCCCCGGCCCCTGTACTCGCACTTTTACCATTGGTTTGAACTGGCGCGCATGGACCAGGAGCCGCACGCCAGCGAGATCCGGCGCGGGCCGCTGCTGTATAATATTTTCGATTCCCGCAACGAAGGGATGGCCACGGCCGTCGAGGAGCTCTTCATGCAGGCAGGGCTGTACGACGACAACCCCAGGGTGCGGGAAATCGTATACATCCTGATCGCCCAGCGCGCTGCGCGCGGCCTGGGCTCCCTCTATGCCCATGCCAACGAGATGACCATGGAAGAAGCCGGCGGGATCCATTCGGAGTATACCCCGCGCGGATGGATGAAAACGGAAAAGGAACTGCGCATCTTTGAACAACACCTGTACCTGAGGCAGCCGGGTTACGGGACCAGCTACATCACCGGCAAATACCTGGTAGAGAAAGCCCTGGCGGAGTACGCCCGGTTGCAGGAAGCGCAAAACCAGCCCTTCCGCCTGCATCGTTTCTTTGATCAGCTCAATGCGATCGATAATATCCCCATCGCCCTGGGCCACTGGCAATTGACGGGAATGGATGGGGAGGTGCGGGGAATTGGCGACAATTAATAATTGTTTTTATTTCTAAAAATCAGTATTTTTATTGAATAATTGAAATAAATGCTTTTTATTGAATTTCAAAATAAGTTCTCCCGTTACCCGGTTATTCCGGTTATAGAAATCGAAAAGGCCTTTCCAGGTTTCGATCACAATGCCCTGACCCGTTGGCAAAAAAAAGGCTATCTCGAAAAGATACGCAGCGGATTTTATCGCTTGGCAACCCGGCCAATCAGCGGAGAAACCGACAGGTTTTTTATTGCCAATCGCATTTACGCACCTTCTTATATTTCCCTGCAGTCTGCATTATGGTGGTATGGGTTTATTCCCGAAGGAGTGTTTACAGTTACTTCGGTCACTACGAGGAAAACTGAAAATTTCCAAACGCCGGCTGGCCATTTTACGTATCGCAGTATTCGGAGAGATTTGTTTTTTGGCTACCGCATGGAGAAAAAGGAAGATCTTGGGGTCAAAATAGCGGACCCTGCAAAAGCCTTGCTCGATATGTTGTATTTGCATCCCCATCTTGACTCGGCGGATCATTTTTTTGAATTGCGGCTGAATTTTTGGGAGTTGGAAAAGAAGCTAAGCCTTCAGGATTTTCAGCGCTATTTGCAGTTGTTTTCTTCTAAAGCCCTGGAAGAGAGGGCAAAAAAATTCATTCAATTTTTGAAAAACCATGATGTCTCTGGCTGAAATTCGATCGTACTACCCTGAGTTTCTTCAAAGCCGTGGGGAGTTCCTGCTAAGAGAGTATCTGCAGTATAAGTTACTCGAATTGCTTTTTCAGAGTGATTACGCATTGAAATTCTCTTTTCTGGGCGGTACCTGCCTTCGCATCGTCCACAACAATCAGCGTTTTTCCGAGGATCTGGATTTTGACCAATTTGATCTGACCGCAGGAGATTTTGAGCAGGTTGCTGAAATAATAAAAAAAGGTCTCGAAAAACAAGGATTCGATGTTGAGATGCGCAATGTGATTCGCGGCGCCTATCATTGTTATATCCGTTTCCCAGGTTTATTATACGAAACGGGATTAAGCGGGCATAAAGAGGCCAAGATTTTGATCAATTTGGACACAGAACCCCAAGGATTTCTATTTGAACCAGGCGTTTTTTTCCTTAATCGCTTTGATGTTTTTGCCAGCATTCGGGTTACGCCCCCTGATCTGTTATTGAGTCAAAAGATCACTGCTATCTTGGGGCGAAGGAAGCCAAAAGGGCGGGATTTTTTCGACGTTCTGTTTTTACTGGGTAAAACCAAACCCAACCACGCGTACCTGCAACAGAAGCTCGGGTGTTCCAAACCAGAGGACGTGAAAGAAATCCTTCTGGAGGCATGCAAGCAAATCGATTTTCGTGAAATGGCAATAGATGTTCAGCCTTTTCTGTTTAATCCGGAGGATATCCGCCGGATTCAGCAGTTTACAGCGTATATTCAGGCTACTTCCTGGTAAGTATATTATGGCAAAACGATGGAATATATGAAGAATCAGGTAATCCCGAATAAACCCGCCGAAACGCACCCTCGGGCGCCCATCCTGCCCCTGGACCTGGATGCGATCAGAGGTATCCGCGTCAACCGTTCTGCCGTGGAACGCAGGGCAGATACGCTGGGCAAACGCCGTACGGTCAAAAAAGAATGGCAAGCCGCCTGGTTGTTGCGCGCCATCGCCTGTATGGACCTCACGACGCTGGCCGGCGACGACACGCCCGGCAACGTCGTGAGGCTTTGCGCCAAAGCGCGGCAACCGGTCCGGCAGGACCTGCTGGAGAGCCTGGGCGTTGGGGATCTTGGCTTGCGCACCGGCGCGGTCTGTGTGTACCACAACCTCATCGCTTCCGCCCTGGAAGCCCTGGAAGGCAGCGGTATCCCGGTAGCTGCCGTGTCTACGGGTTTCCCTGCCGGGCAGATCGCTCTGGCCCAAAAAATCCAGGAGATCCGGGAATCGGTCCAGGCGGGCGCGCAGGAGATCGACATCGTGATCAGCCGGGCCCACGTGCTGAGAGGGGAATGGGAAAAGCTCTACGAAGAAGTTGCCGTATTCCGGGAAGCCTGCGGCCCCGCCCACATGAAGACCATCCTCGCCACCGGCGAACTGGCTACCCTGACCAACATCGCCAAAGCCAGCCATGTGTGCATGATGGCCGGCGCCGACTTCATCAAAACCAGCACCGGTAAGGAAAGCGTCAACGCCACCCTCCCGGTAAGCCAGGTGATGGCGCGCGCTATCCGCGAACATTACGAACGAACGGGATTTCAGGTGGGCTTCAAACCCGCCGGCGGCATCCGCACCGCCAAACAAGCGCTGGACTGGCTTATCCTGATGAAGGAAGAACTGGGCGCCGACTGGCTGAGCCCCCGCCTGTTCCGTTTTGGCGCCAGCAGCCTGCTCACCGATATCGAACGCCAGTTGGAACATTTCGTCACCGGAACGTATTCCGCCGCCTACCGGCATCCGATGGGTTAACCGGCCCTAAAACCTTTTTCCTCTATGAACGTCAAAGACCTGTTCGAAACCATGGAATACGGCCCCGCCCCCGAAAGCCGCGACGCCGCCGATCAGTGGCTGGATGCGCGCCGGCGCGAATTCGGGTTGTTCATCAACGGCGAATGGACGCCCCCTGCGTCTGGGAAATACTTCGAGACCATCAACCCGGCCAATAAGGAATTCCTGGCCCGGATCGCTGAAGGAGGGCCGGACGACGTCGGCCGCGCCGTTGCCGCCGCCCGCCATGCGCTGCCCCATTGGGCGGCGTTGAGCGGCCATGCCCGGGCCCGCTACCTCTATACCCTGGCCCGCCAGATCCAGAAACATAGCCGCTTGTTTGCCGTCCTGGAATCCCTCGACAACGGCAAGCCTATCCGGGAAACCCGCGACATCGACATCCCGCTCGCAGCGCGCCACTTTTACTACCATGCCGGTTGGGCGCAACTGCGCGATACCGAACTTCCCGGCTACAAGGAAGTGGGCGTCGTGGGTCAGATCATTCCCTGGAATTTCCCCCTGCTGATGCTGGCATGGAAGATAGCCCCCGCCCTGGCCATGGGCAACACGGTCGTCCTCAAACCCGCAGAGTATACCCCCCTTACCGCCCTGCTGTTCGCCGAACTATGCCGGAATACCGGCCTCCCTCCCGGAGTAGTCAACGTCGTAACCGGCGCCGGGGAAACCGGGGCCGCCCTGACCAAACACGAAGGCGTCGATAAAATCGCTTTCACCGGGTCGACCGAAGTAGGCCGGATCATCCGGAAAGCGACCGCCGGGTCGGGCAAGAAACTTTCCCTGGAACTGGGCGGCAAATCGCCCTTTATCGTCTTCGAAGATTCCGACCTCGACAGCGTAGTGGAAGGGGTGGTCGACGCGATCTGGTTCAATCAGGGGCAGGTATGCTGCGCCGGTTCCCGCCTCCTGGTACAGGAAAGCGTGGCGGAGAAACTGTATGCCAAAATACGGGCACGGATGGAAAAACTCCGCGTAGGCGACCCTCTGGACAAAAGCATCGACATCGGCGCTATCGTGGCGCCCGTTCAGCTTCGCACCATCGAAGAGCTGGTACGCAAAGGCGTCGAAGAAGGCGCCCGCCTCTGGCAGCCCTCCTGGGCCTGCCCCACGGAAGGCTACTTTTATCCGCCGACCCTGTTCACCGGGGTGTCCCCGGCGCATGTTATCGCCCAGGAAGAGATCTTTGGCCCCGTGCTGGTAGCCATGACCTTCCGCACCCCGGCGGAGGCGGTCCAGTTGGCCAACAATACCCGCTACGGCCTCGCGGCCAGTATCTGGACCGACAATATCAACCTGGCGCTGGATATCGCCCCCCAGATCAAGGCCGGTACGGTATGGATCAACTGCACCAACGTGTTCGACGCCGCCTCCGGATTCGGCGGCTACCGCGAATCGGGTTTCGGCAGGGAAGGAGGCAAGGAAGGACTTTACGAATATGTCAAACAAACGGTGGAAGAGGCCTTCCAGGACAAACCGGTTGCGCTGAAAAAAACAAAAGCCCAAAGCCAGGACAACGGGATATCCGGCATGCCGCCCATCGACCGTACCCCCAAGCTATACATCGGCGGCAAGCAGGTGCGGCCCGACAGCGGGTACAGCCTGCCTGTTTACGGTCCCGGCAACCTGCTCCTCGGCGAAGTAGGGGAAGGCAACCGCAAGGATATCCGCAACGCAGTAGAAGCCGCTCATGCCGCCCGCGGCTGGGCTTCCGCCACAGGTCATGGCAGAGCTCAGGTGCTTTATTTCCTCGCGGAGAACCTCGCCGCGCGTTCGGGTGAATTCGCCGGCCGCATCGCCGCCATGACCGGCTGTAGCCCGGAAGACGCCCGGCAGGAAGTCGATGTATCCGTGGAGCGCATCTTCTACTACGCGGCTATGGCCGACAAGTACGACGGCAACGTACACCACACCGTTCTGCGCAACGTCACCCTCGCCATGCCCGAACCTGTCGGCGTACTGGGGATCGTTTGCCCCGACGAATCGCCGCTGCTGGGTTTTGTCTCCACGGTCATTCCGGCCATCGCCATGGGCAACCGGGTAGTGGCGGTTCCTTCAGAGTCGTTCCCGCTTTCTGCCACCGACTTTTACCAGGTACTTGACACATCCGACGTGCCCGGCGGCGCGCTCAATATCGTCACGGGCAAGCAGGAGGTGTTGGCCAAAGTCCTTGCCAACCACCTGGACGTAGACGGGATCTGGTATTTCGGCGATCAGTCCGGCAGCCGGATGGTCGAACACGACTCCGCCGGCAACATGAAGCGCACCTGGGCAAACCACGGCCGGTACCGCGACTGGCGGAACCCCGCCCATGGGCAGGGAGACGTCTTTTTGCGCCAGGGGACGCAGGTGAAGAATATCTGGGTTCCGTATGGGGAGTAGGTGAATCCTTGTTTTACGCCTGAACATCGATTCCCATCTCCGCCATCAATTGTGTTGCATTGAAGCTCTGACTAACGCCCTTTTTCAGTTGGTAGTCGAACACGAGTTGGCCGTCGCGGAGTTGTACGTCGATATACCGGTTTTCAATATGGCCCTTGCTTTCGACTTCCAGTGAGGCGAGTTCGAGGTCGTGGGTAGCTATCAGGCCGGCGCTTTGGAGGCGGATCAGTTGGCGGATGAGGGCTGCTGCGCCCTGATGGCGGTCGCGGGAGTTGGTGCCTTTGAGGATCTCGTCGAGGAGAAAAAAGACAGATACAGGGCCGTCTTGACTGGCTTTGGCTGTTTCGATCAGGGTTTTGAGGCGGCGAAGTTCGGCGTAAAATGAAGACGCGTTTTCGGATAGCGCATCCTGGGTGCGCATGCTGGTGAATACCTGTAGCGGGGGTAGTATCATCGCTTGGGAACATACCGGCGCGCCGCTTTGCGCCAGGACGATATTTACGCCCGCACTGCGCAGGAAGGTACTTTTTCCCGCCATGTTGGAACCGGTGATGAGTTTGAGGTGGGCCCTGACGGGCATGGTGAGGTCGTTGCCCACGCGCCGGTCCGGAGAAATGAGCGGATGGGCAAGACCTTTGGCCTGGAGGGCCACCCCGTCTTCTACCCTTGGGAAGGCCCATGCGGGATGGTTGAAATGCAGGTTGCCCAGAGAGGAAAGCGCCTCAAATTGTCCCAACGCTTCAAACCAGCCGGCCAGCACGGGCTTCCATTCGGATTTCCAGTTTTCCAACCGGTACACCCATTGCAGATCCCAGAGGCCGAACAGGTTGAGCAGGATGGCGAAAGGGTTGTATCGCACGTCCAACTGGTGGATCATGTAACCCAATTGTTTTAGCGCCCGGGAGGCGGAGATCCGCGGGGTTTGGATACCAGATTGCAGGGTTTGCAGAAGCGGAGACTGAAACGGTTGCGTTTCGATATGCCGGAGCAACGCCGCGTAGGCTTGCAGCATGGCGCCTGTGCGCGCAGTTGCTTCGTGGGCCCGTTGCACGCGTTTGGCATAACGGCCGGTGAACAACGCAGAAGGGAGCATACAGGCTGCGGATATCCACCAGGGCTCCTGGCGCAAGAGGGCGACGGTAAAGGCGGCTGTAGTGAGCCATGGGAGCAGGATAAGCGTCCAGTACACTGCCTTACGGAAATGAAACACCGGCGCCTGCTCGAGCCAACGCTGGAGCTGTTCCTGATGTCGCAGGCTGGATGGCTGCGCCATGCCGAGCGCCCGGAAGGAATGGCGCCAATCCGGCAAGCGCCCCAGTTCCCGAACCGCTTCCTGCCGGGCGGCAATGGCCGGTGGGAGCGCCGGATGCAGCAAATACGCAGCGAGTGTTTCTTTGCCTTGAGGCGTAGTTGTGCGGTTGATGAATTGGAACACCGAATAGGGGCCAAACAAATCCAGGTCGCCCGAGTAAGGGTGAAGCGGATCCCGGAATTCGGCGCCGTCTTCAAACGACTCAAACCGGTAACCTGCCGCCGCTTCTTCCTCCTGATTGACCTGGGCAAGCAGCTTTTGATGATCCCTCCACTCCGCTATCCGGCTATGTTGCCGCACCAGATAAAGAAACGCCGTCAGGAATATTACCGTCCACAGGCCGGTGAGTACAGGCGACCAGGACCATAGAAACACACCCAAAAACACTCCCGCCAAAAACGCTGCCAGCCGCGCAAGCGCCATGCGGTTGTACAACGCCCCTAACCGAAAGGCATTGGCGGTATGTCGCTGGTAGCGGTCCTGGTAAAACCGGAGCAGATCGTTCATGTGGTTTTTGCCTTAAAGGTACGGGAAGTTACCTCAAAATTCCTTTCAGCGTGCTGGCGTTTAGGCGTTGAGGCGTTTGGGCGTTTGGGCGTTGAGGCGTTAAGGCGTTAAGGCGTAGGGGCGTTGCTCGGTCTTTACATCCTCAACATCCAAACTAGCGCGAGGCTCCTGCCTCGTGCTCAGTACCTCCTTGAGGCTCTGCCTCTAGCCCGCCACCCACGCAGCGTCGTTCACTTCCCAAACCCTTTGAAAAAAAAGCGGACAGGAGAATTTTCGCTAAATTGGGGATTGATGGGCACAGATTTGCCATTTCCGTTTGCGAATTTTCGCTAAAATCTGTTACCTTTGGCCTGATGAGCAATAAAATTCAACAGCGAATCTTATTTGGGTTGAAGGTAAAGCAATCGAGGCAGGCGCAAAGCCTGTCCTTTGCAGACCTGGCCGGGCGCACCGGTATGTCGGTGTCTTATCTGAATGAAATCGAGAAAGGGAAGAAGTATCCGAAGGAAGACAAGATCCAGGCCCTGGCCCTGGCCCTTGGTGTGCAGGAAAGCGACCTGCTTTCACAGGAATTTGGCGAAGGGCTGGCGCCGGTAGGCGAACTTCTGCGATCCAACTTTTTGAACGAACTCCCGCTGGACCTGTTCGGCATCGAAATGTCGAAGGTAGTAGAGATCATTGCCAGCGCGGGCGCCCGGGTGGGGGCGTTTATTTCTACCCTGCTGGAGCTTTCGCGCAACTACGCCGTCAAGGAGGAGAACTTTTATTTCGGGGCGTTGCGCTCCTATCTCGAGTTGCATAACAATTATTTCGACGACCTGGAGCAGGAGACCGAACGCTTCGTCCGGCAATTTCAGATCCCTGCCGAGCGGCCTTTGCCTCCGGATTTGCTCAGGCGGTTGCTAGAGGAACGTTGGGGGTATACGATTCTGGATAACGGCCTCGACGCATTTCCCGAGTTGGCGCCCTTGCGGTCGGTTTTCGTACCCAAACGCCGGGAATTGCTGTTGAACAGCAAGCTGTCTGCCACCCAGCGGTCGTTTCAGTTTGGGAAAGAGCTCGCCTTTCAGTGGCTCCAACTTCGGGAGCGGGCATACACCTCTTCCCTGCTTCGGGGCAAAACCTTTGAGGAGGTACTCAATCATTCCAAGGCGATCTACTTTTCCGTTGCCCTGCACCTTCCTCAAAAACAGTTATTAGAGGAAATGGACGCTTTTTTCCGCAACGATCGTTGGGACGGCGAAGCGTTTCTCCAAATCATGAAGCGGTATGACGCGACCCCGGAAATGTTCTTCCACCGCCTGACCAATCTGCTTCCCCGCTTCTTCGGCATGCGGAAGCTGTTCTTCCTGCGTTTTGTCCACGACCCAGAGAAGGATGTTTTTGAGATGGACAAAGAGTTGCACTTGAACCAAAAACATCACCCGCACGGCAACCGCCTCAACGAGCATTACTGCCGGCGCTGGATCTCTCTGTCGCTGCTTCGCGAACTGCGGGCCCTTCAGCAAGGGGGAATTTTCGCCGACCGCATCGTCAAGGCGCAGATCTCCCACTACCTCAATACCGACGATGCATATCTGTGCCTCACCATTGCCCGGCCTTCCTACCCGGCTCCCAACAAAAACGTGAGCGTCACGATTGGGCTTCAGATCGCCGACGGCCTCCAGGATAAGGTCCGCTTCCTCCACGATCCGGCCATCCTGCGCCGGGAAGTGCACACCACCTGCGAACGCTGCCCTTTGCCCGATTGTGCCGAACGCGCCTGCCCACCGGTCATCGTCGAGAAAAAACAGCAAATGCACCGCATCCTGGAAAAACTCAGGGAATTGGAAGGGTGATGGGGATAAACGATGGGTTCATGCAATAAACTTGACGGCGCCTTTTTTTAACAAACGGACAGCGGGGAAAGGGCACAGGGAGCAGGGGAGCGGCGAATGGACAAAAACCCGGAGTGCTTCTGTATTAACGCAATACGCCCAAAATTCCTTTCGTATGCCGTAATGCGTATGGTATTGCGTTATCCCCCAATAATTAAAAAGGTAATAAAAATAAGCAGACCGGCGGAGAGACCTAAAACGAATGAACCAAGGCTCAGGAATTTATATCCCAGTTTAGTGTTCATATGGGACATCCTGGTCACTACCCAGAAAAAACTGTCATTGGCATGGACTACTACGGCCGAACCGGCGCCAATGGCCAGAACAACCAAGGCTTTGTGTAGTTCGGAGGCGAAGCCCAGGTCTGTCATCATTGGGGCCAGGATGGTCGCCGCAGTAATCAGCGCTACGGTAGAGGATCCCTGGGCCGTTTTGATGGCCGCTGCAATGAGAAAAGGCAACCAAATGCTGAGGTGAAATTCAGAGAGGCTTTTTCCCAGTACAGTGGCAATACCCGAGTCGCGCAACACCTGACCAAAGATTCCGCCGGCGCCGGTGATTAGTAAGATCGAAGAAGCGCCGGTGAGGGCGTTGCCAACCCATCCATCCGTCGACAGCATGCCGAGGTGGAGTTTTTTGGGCAACATCAGCGAGAGCAGGCACCCGGCCAATAAGGCCATAAAGGGCTCGCCCAAAAACAAAAGCAATTGAATCCCCATCGGAAAATTTTCGACCTGATCTCCGCTGTATCCGCCAACGGTCGTTAATAGCGATCTGCCGATGATCAATAGGATAGGAATGAAAATGGGAATAGCCGATTTTAATGCCCCAGGGGCGTCAGACACCAGTTTTCTAACCTCGTCCTGGGTAATATCAGGGTCGGGATCAATATAGGTGGGGGACACCATCGTATTGACAAACAACTGACTAAACAACAAGGCCGCTAAACTAAGCGGCATACCTAAGAGCATCACAAGCCCCAGGTCTGCTCCGAGATAATGGGCTGCTGCAATAGGGCCAGGCGTAGGAGGAATCATGGTATGGGATGCGATGAGCCCCAAGGCCAGCGCAATGGCGGTTCCAGAAAGGGTGATCCCAGCTTTTTTGGTGAGGCTTTTGCCCAGAGGCGACAGAAGCATAAACCCGCTATCCGCAAACACCGGGATAGAAACGACCCACCCAAGCAAGCTCATGGCCAGAGGAATTCTTTTTTCGCCGGTATACTTAAGGACTTGTTCTGCAAGGGAGTAGGCGCCGCCGGAATGTTCCAGGAAAGCTCCTATGAACACGCCCAAAATGATAATCATGCCAATCCCCCCCAAGGTATTCCCAAAGCCTTTGTTTACCGAAATGAGGATCTGGTGGAGGGGCATGCCAGAAACTACCCCATATAAAAGGGCAACCAGCAACAAGGCAAAAAAAGGGTGTATCTCCCATTTTGCAGTCAGCAATACGATGAAAACAACGCTGAGTATTAAATAGAAGACCTCCATAATGGTTAGTGTAAGTCTCGTTCAACCTGAGAACCGGACTTGCCGGTCAGAATATCCAGATCGGCTCCAAGATCGGCCTGCTCGACATGGTCCAGATAGATGCGTACATAGCCCCTGGAAGCCAACGGTTCGGGCTTTTTCCACGCCGATTTTCGCCGGGCAATCTCCTCGTCCGGAACGTTTAGCTGCAAAAACCGGTTTTCTACATCGAGGGTGATCATATCGCCGTTCTGAACAATAGCAAGCGTTCCGCCAATGGAAGACTCTGGCGAAACATGCAGCACGACGGTTCCGTATGCGGTGCCGCTCATCCTTCCATCCGAAATGCGAACCATGTCTTTGACGCCTTTCAGGATGAGTTTTTCGGGCAGATCGACATTCCCGACTTCCGGCATTCCCGGATATCCTTTTGGGCCAACGCCCTTTAAGACGATTACGCAGTTTTCATCAATATCCAACTCGGGAAGATCGATCCGTTCGTGGTAATCCTCCATGCTTTCAAAGACCACCGCTCTGCCTGTATGTTTCATCAATGCCGGAGTTGCTGCAGAGGGTTTGATCACGGCGCCGTTCTCACACAGATTGCCTTTCAGCACGGCAATGCCTGCGCGCTCCTGAAAGGGCTGCTCGATCGGGGCAATCACTTCCCGGTTGTAACATGCGGCGTGTAAATAATTTGCACCAATGGTCTGTCCATTAACGGTCAGGGCATCCTGATGCAGCAGACCGCTTAATTCCTTCATGACCACAGGCAGGCCTCCGGCATAGAAGAAATCCTCCATCAGGTAGGCGCCGGAGGGCATAAGGTTAACCAGCAAAGGAACCGGACCCCCGATACGGTCAAAATCTTCCAGCCTCAGGTCAACGCCTATCCTACGGGCAATTGCGATCAGATGGATGATCAGGTTGGTAGAGCCGCCAACGGCGGCATTGGTCACGATGGCATTTTCAAACGCTTTTCGGGTCAGTATCCTGGACAGGGTTAATCCCTCTTTAACCATTTCGACAATGCGCCGCCCGGAAAGAAGTTGCATGACTTTCTTGCGGGAATCAGCTGCCGGGATTGATGAAAAACCAGGAAGCGTCAAACCCAGTGCTTCGCTCATCGTCGCCATAGTCGAAGCAGTACCCATAGTGTTGCAGTGGCCAATGCTTCTGGCGGCACAGGCTTCCGCTTCCCTCAGGTCTTGGGCATCGAAACCGCCTTTCTTCTGTTTTTCCTTGATGACCCAGTTAAAGGAGCCACTGCCAATGGTTTCGCCACGAAACCGGCCATTCAGCATCGGCCCTCCTGGCACTACCATCGTTGGTAGATCAACACTGCAGGCGCCCATAAGGGTGGATGGAGTCGTTTTGTCGCAGCCGGTTAGTAACACCACGCCGTCCAGCGGGTTCGCACGAATGGATTCTTCGGTGTCCATGCTGGCCAGGTTCCGGAAAAGCATAGTCGTTGGGCGCATAATCGTTTCGCCCAGCGACATGACCGGAAATTCCAACGGGAACCCGCCCGCTTCAAGAATCCCTTTTTTAACCACTTCTGCTACCTCTCTCAAATGACCGTTGCAAGGAGTCAGTTCTGACCAGGTATTGCAAATGCCGATTACCGGCCGCCCATCAAAATAGTCGTCGGGATACCCTTGGTTTCTAAGCCAGGAACGATGGACAAACCCCATTTTATCGTTTCCGCCAAACCATTCCTGACTTCGAAGTTTATGGCTCATGATGTTTTTTTTGCAGCTGATTATCTTAAGTTGAATAAGGCGTAGTAGCTTGTCGAAACGGGCTTTAATAGTCCCTGACAAATCCTTTGGCCTGGACCCTTAAGCCATACAGCTTTTTTCCTGCTGTAATGTACAGATAATTTGACGCCGGCCCATGACCGAAACAGACATTGGTGGGAGCTTCCGGTGTAGGGATGATATCCAAAAAAGCGCCATTGGCAGAATAAATGTAAATGCCAGGCTGCGCGCAGGGCCGGGCTGCGTATAGGTTGCCTTCGGTGTCAATAGCCATGCCATCGATCCCTTCGGCGCCGTCGTATTTAATCAATATCTTACGGTTTGAAACATTCCCCATGGTATCGAGATCATACTGTACCAAGCCGTTGAATTCCGACCAAACGGGCCAACCGGCACTCGCTACGTAAAGGTGTTTCTGATCGGGCGAAACCAGGATTCCATTCGGTTTGCCGTTGTCGTCGATGATCCGGTGCAGGCTTCCATCCGGATCGATACGGTAAACGCCTTCCACGGGCTGTTCGAGTGGTTCCTGCCCTGCATATCGCGGATCGGAGAAGTAAATTCGTCCCCGGGCATCCAATACTAAATCATTTGGGGAATTAAGCCGTTTTCCGTCAAAGACAGCGGCGAGAATAGTGCTTTTGCCAGACTTCATATCCGTCTTGATGATTTGCCGCCCGCCAAAATCAGCGCCGAGGGCAGCGATCATATTCCCGTCTCTATCGAATTGTATTCCATTCGACATGCCGCTTGGCGACCTGAAAATTTCAGTTCGTTTATTCTTTGGATCATACCTCCAAATGTGCCCGGCCTGCATTCCAGAGCTGCTGGTAAACGTAATATCGCTGAAGTAGACCCGGCCATCCGGCGCTACGGCCGGGCCTTCCAGGAAGAACCCACCATCGAAAAGCGTTTCTAACCGGGCATCTTTGAGCAGGATTTGGCTTTGCTGTCCAAAGCTGTCGAAAGCAGGCAGGAGGAAGACCATGAACGGCATGAACCTGAAAAAAACCAGGCGGAAAGTTGGTTTCATATAATAAAAAGGATTTTATCTCTTTGAATAGGAACTAGTCAATAAAAAAGAATCCCATCTCCATTTCTTACAGGGAAAGGGATAATCGAAACGGCGCCACAGTTCCTTTTTTAATCCGGTCAACCCTCCCCTAATAATTCACCTTCACTTCCTGGATCTTTCTCGGCAGCCACACTTGCATGGCGTTTTGCCCCCGGTTGCACCAGGAGAAGTAGGGGATAGCGGTAATGGTTTTCGTGCGGGTTTGCACCGACAGGCCATCGGTAGAGACCTCCACGGCAGGAGCGGTGAAACTCAGGGCGGTGACGCCGCCCAGCAGGTCGGGCCGGAAACCGGCGGTGATAAGCGCGTCGTCGGGGAGGATGAAATTCCAGGCCTGGCCGTTGTTATCGGCGCCTTCAACGCAGTAGACCAGCGGTCCGCGCTGGAGCGCCACGCGGTTTTGAGCGGCTTTGACTTCCTCGCGCGCGGTCACCCGTTTGACTTCCATCGGGAGGTCTACCTGCACCACGTCGCCTTTTTTCCATTCGCGTTCGATCACAGCATACCCTTTGTCGATGCGGTACGGGATAGGCTTGCCGTTGACTTTTATTTCCAGCGCTACATTGCCGGTTTTGACGAAGGAGTACAGGTCGCCGGGAACAGCCTGCTCGCGCACCCAGCCGGGGATGCGCACGTGCAGCCCGAAGCGGGTTTTATTTTCGGGATCGATGTTCAGCTGGATCCCGCCCTGCCAGGGGTAGGCGGTTTGCATGCGGATGGCTGTTTTTTGCCCGCCGAGCGTTTGGTTGGTTGTACTCCCGACAAATAAGTGCACCCACAACCCATCGGCAGCATGCCCGTAGACGTAATCGCCCAGGGAAGCGACCAGCCGGGCGATGTTTGCGGGGCAACAAGCGGTGCCAAACCATTCCCTGCGGTAGTGCTGCCCGTTGGAAGCCAGAGGGTTGCCGTAGAAAAAGCGGTCGCCGCTGAGGGATAAGCCATCCAGGGCGCCGTTGTAGAGGCTGCGCTCCAGGACGTCGATGTACTGGGCGTCGCCGGTGAGCTGGTTCATGCGCTGATTCCAGAGTACCATGCCCACCGAGGCGCAGGTTTCGCAGTAGGCGCGTTCGTTGGGCAGATCGTAATCGGTGCTGAACCCTTCGTTGCTGCCGGAGGAGCCGATCCCGCCGGTGAGGTACATGTTCCGGTGTACCACGTCTTCCCAAACGGCGGTCATGGCCTTGAAATACCCGGAATCGCCGGTGATCGCGGCCACATCCGCCGCTCCGGTATAGAGGTACATAGCCCGGACGGCGTGGCCGGTGATCTGGGTCTGTTGCTTCACCGGAAGCACGTCCTGGGCATAGGCCGTATCCCGCCAGTCGGTCCAGGTATAGCCTACGGCGTATTTATGGCCCCGCTCTTCGAGGAGCCAGTCGGCCAGCTTCAGGTAGCGTTCCTCTTTGGTGACCTTGTACAGCTTGACGAGCGCCAGCTCGAGTTCCTGGTGGCCGGTGACCCAGTGGCGTTTGCCAGGGCCAAACAAGCTGCCGAAATGATCGGCGAAGCGGATGGCGACGTCCAGCAACTGGCGCTTGCCCGTTGCGTTGTAGTAGGCTACGGCAGCCTCAATGAGGTGGCCACCGTTATAGTCTTCGTGCATGCTCATATCTGTCCACCGTTTGTCCAGCCCGGTCAGGGTATAGTAGGTGTTGATGTAGCCGTCTTTGAGCTGGGCGGCGGCGATTTTGCCGATCCATTCATCGGCTTTCTTCTCCAACTCGGGATTGGGATGGGTCTTGAGCGAGTAGGCAATGGCTTCGAGCGCTTTGAAGACGTCGGAGTCGTCGTAAAAAATGCCCTTGAATTCCCCTTGTTTAAGGCCTGCGGCGATTTCGAAGTTCTGGATGCGGGGCGTTTTGACCTCCGTCTGTTCGATACAGACCGGAACGGTGACCGAGGCGACTTTCTCGATACGGGGCTTCCAGAAGGAATCGTCGATGGTTACCTGGGAGAAATTGACGCGGTCGAACTGCTGCGCGACGCGTTGGGCCGCGGCCGGAGCATTCAGGAGAAGCATGCCGCAAAGCGGCAAAAGGAGGATGCGCATAAGCATAATTTTTTGGCGTAGGGAAAAATACACATTTTTGATGCTTTCAAGGCAACTATTCCATTAAAACGAGACTGCTCAAACAAGAGGCGCTATGATCTTATGAGTTCCCGCCTTCCGTTGAAAGCGGGTTCCGGCTGATAGTTCCGCACGGAATCTGATCCCGCTTATTGCGGGACGGCGAACTGGTTTGAGGCGGCGCCTCGACTTAGAGTGCGAGGCAGCGCCTCGAACCAGGGTTTTGAACAGTCTCTTCGTAAAAGGCAAAAAAATGACACAGTTAAATGAATAATCCCATCAAAGCGATCCTATTCATAAGGATACGACTAACCTTTGAACCTTTCCCACGCCTTACGCCTCACGCCCCTTTGAACCGTCCTCCTCTTTCATTGAAAGAAAAAGACTATCTTTAATCAAAAAAAAGCCAGATGATTACCCGGTTTGAGGACCTCGACTTGTCCAAAAAATATACCTACGCGGATTACCTGACCTGGCAGTTCAGCGAAATGGTCGAATTGATCCGGGGCAGAATATTCAAAATGTCTCCGGCGCCCAATTTGTTCCACCAGGAGATATCAGCCAATCTATTCCTGAAGATCGGGAATTATTTTAATGGCAAGCCTTGCAAAGTGTTTCACGCGCCCTTCGACGTGCGCCTCCCGTTACCGCCAGGCAAAGTGAAAAACGAACAGATTGAAACGGTGGTTCAGCCCGACATCAGCGTGATCTGCGATCTGAGCAAGCTCGACATTCGGGGTTGCCTTGGTGCGCCCGACTGGATCATCGAGATCCTGTCGCCCGCGACGGCTTCCAAAGACCTCCGGGAGAAGTTTGAACTGTATGAATTTGCCGGCGTCCGGGAGTATTGGATCGTCCATCCGCATGAGCATACCCTACTGGTCTATCAGTTGGATGAACATGGCAAATACCAGGGCGCGCAACGCCCCTACGTGCGCGAGGACAGCGTGGCGGTCGGGGCTTTTCCGGGTTTTGTCATGGATCTGAAGGATGTTTTTCCGGAGCCGTAGAAAAGAATATCCCCTTCACCCAAACCGCCCATCGTCCACAAATGGTAGGCGTTCCATCCGGACCACTTCGAGGCTGTAAAACCCGTATTCTTCCACGACTTTAGCTTGTATGGCATAGATGCCTTTGCCCCGGAAAGGATGCTGCTGCAGGAAATTGGGGAAGTGCGTGGTATCGAAATACTGCCCATCGCGGTCGAGCCAGGTCCCGAACGCCATGCGCTGCCCGCCGGTAGTGCGTACGGGCTTCTGGCAAACGTAGTAACCTAGAATGTCCACCATACTGCCCAGGTAGTGCGGAAAGTCTTGCGCAGCGATGCCATGCGCGTAGCGCCATTCCTCAGACAGCAGATCGAAGGGGGAGCATAAAGGGAAACCGAGCAGTTCGATCTCGTCAAAGGCTTGGTCATGGGGGCCGTCGGGCAATCCGGGGATACCGTAATGCCGCCCTTCGCCGCCTTCCGCAGGGGGATCTTCCTCAAACAGCCTGGGCTGCGCGTCAAACCCGTGCCGGGGGCTGAACAGGGCGTTTTTCTCCCACAGGAGTTCAAATTTGCTTTTGCCCGTAAACCGGAACGCGCCGATCCGGATCAGCAACTCCAGTTGCTCAGCGTGCACCTCCACACGGCTGATAAAGTCGGCCAAACTGCGGAACGGCCCTCCGTGCGCGCGTTGAAACACGATCCGGTGCGCAGCTTGGCGCTCCATCTGATGCAGGTGCACAAAGCCCAGGTATATGTCGGACCCGCGCAGGGTAGTCAGGTAAGCGCTATGGTTGACGCAGGGCGCGTGGATCTGCCCGCCCAGCATGCGGGCCTCATGCACGTAGTACTCCGTAGCGTAGAACCCGCCGAAGTTGTTGATCACCGCCACCATGAACTCCAGGGGGAAATACGCTTTCAGGAAAAGGCTTTGAAAGCTTTCTACAGCAAAACTAGCCGAATGCGCCTTACAAAACGAGTAGCCAGAAAAACTTTCGATCTGCTTCCAGACGTCCTCCGCAAGCTTGGCGGAGTAGCCGCGCGCGCTGCAGTTGTCGAAGTACTTGCGGCGCAGGCGCTCGAACGTGTCGTCTTTGTATTTTTTTCCGCTCATGATGCGGCGCAGGATGTCGCTCTCGTCGAGGCCGAGCCCGGCGAAGTGGTGTACGATCTTCATCACGTCTTCCTGGTACACCATGACCCCAAACGTCTCTCCCAGGTGTTCCCGGAATACGGGGTGCGGATATTCAAACCCATGAGGCTGGTGGAACCGGCGGATGTACTCGCGCATCATGCCCGAGCGGGCCACGCCGGGCCGGATAATGGAACTGGCAGCCACCAGATGTACGTAGTCTTCGCAGTGTAGCTTGTGCAGCAGCCCGCGCATGGCGGGCGACTCGATGTAGAAACAGCCGATGCAGTGCCCCGAGCGCAGGAGGGCTTTTACGCGCTCGTCTTCCTTGATGCGCGTGATGTCGTGCACATCGGCGCGTTGCCCCTGGTTTTGGTAGGCGAGGTCTACGGCGTCTTTGATATGCCCCAGGCCGCGCTGGCTGAGGATGTCGAACTTGTGGAAGCCGATCGCCTCGGCATGGTGCATATCTACATGCGTGACCGGGAACCCCTTGGGCATCATTTGCAGGGCGGTGTGCTCGTAGAGGGAGCGCTCGGAGATCAGCACGCCCCCGGCGTGGATCGACAGGTAGTTGGGGAAACCGTCGAGCAGAGCGGCATAGCGAAGGATCTCTGGGGCGGGTTCGGGCAGGGCGCCTTCGTCTCCAGGGCCTTCGGAGAGCTTGTCGATCTCGGCCTTGGGCAGGCCGTAGACCTTTCCCAATTCCCGGATGGCGGCCCGCTTTTGGAAGGTATTGTAGGTAGCAAGCAGTGCGACGTGCTCCTTGCCGTAGCGTTTGAAGACGTAGTCGGTGATATCGTCGCGCTCGTCCCAGGAAAAATCGATGTCGAAATCTGGCGGCGAAGCCCGGTAGGGGTTGATGAAGCGCTCGAAGTAGAGGTCTAACTCCAGGGGGTCTACGTCGGTGATGAACAGGCAATACGCGACGATGGAGTTGGCGCCGCTGCCGCGCCCCACATGGTGGTAGCCGGCAGACTGGGCGTAACGCACCACGTCCCAGGCAATGAGGAAGTACGCGCAAAAGTCCTGGTTGCGGATGGTCTCCATCTCCTTGCGCACCCGTTCAAGGGCTTTAGCCGCTATAGGCTGGTCGGGGTAGCGTTTGCGGCAGCCGCTGAGCGCCAGTTTTTTGAGGAGGAGAAAATCGCCCTCCTTACTGCCGGTGAACGTCTGCCGGTTGATGGATAACCCACATTCCAGGGAAGCCTGACAGCTATCGAGTACGCGGTGGGTATTTTGAATGAGTTGCGGGTATTGCCGGTACATCGCCTCCGCCGCTTCGGGGGGCAGTAGCCGGTCCGTTTTTTTTGCGCCGTCTTGGGGCAAAAGCTTGTCCAGGAGCGTATTTTTATCGATGGCGCGCAGTAGCCGGTGCAGGCGGTATCCTTCATCGTCGAGGAAGGATACGGGTTGGAGGGCTACGAGTTTTTGCGGGAAACGGAGCAGTTCGTGGTTGAACAGCCGCGCTACGTGTTCGGGACGTATACCGAGCAGTTCGTTCTCTCGAAACAGATGGATGGGTTTGATAAGCCGGGGGTAAATAACCCATACGTGCTCCAGCGCCGGGGCTACGGGCGGCAGCGGCTTACCCTGCAAAGACGCTTCCGAGAGCAGGCGGTTGAGCGCTTTCCAGCCTTGGGCGTTGCGCGCCAAGCCGATGAACAGTTGCTGCCCGCCGGCATCCCGGAAGTCAATGCCCAATACCGGGTTGATGCCGGCGCTCCGGCAGACGCCAATAAACTCCGAAGCGCAGGAGGTGTTATTGATATCGGTCAAGGCCAGGGTGCGGATGTTCCATTGCGCCGCTTTGTCCGCCAGTTGCCGGGGGGAAAGCGTGCCGTAGCGCAGACTGAAATAGGTATGGCAGTTGAGGAACATTTTGGGACGGTGGACGGTAAACGGTGGACGGTGGACGGTGGACGGTGGACGGTGGACGGTGGACGGGGTCTCTTTTATTCCCCGCAAGTACAAAATTACGGTTCGCAATAAAACAAAACAAATTGTTTTATTAAATATTGTTTTTTTTTTTTTAAACACAAAAGCCTTTAATCCCTTTTGGCCATGGAAAAAGACGGCGTAAAAACGTTTTACGCGCCGAGCCGGGAAGCTTGGCGGCAGTGGCTGGAAGCCAATCACCAGCAAGAAAAAAGCCTTTGGCTGATCATATACCGCAAGCAAAGCCAAACGCCGAGCGTGTATTACGACGAAGCGGTCGACGAAGCCCTATGCTTCGGTTGGATCGATAGCAAAATCAATAAACGGGACGACGAGAGCTTTTACCAGTTTTTTGCCCGGCGCAATCCTAAAAGCAAGTGGAGCAGGGTGAACAAAAATAAAGTCGAACGCCTCCAGGCTGAAGGCCGTATGGCGCCCGAGGGCCTGGCCATGGTCGAACTCGCCCGGCAAAACGGAACCTGGAATGCTCTTGATGAGGTCGAAAACCTGACCATCCCCCCCGACCTGCAGCAAGCGCTCGACGCCCTGCCCAATGCCGCAGCGCACTTCGATGCCTTTCCCCGCTCCGTCAAACGCGGTATCCTGGAGTGGATTCTCAATGCCAAAAAGGACGAGACCCGCCAAAAACGCATCCTGGAAACGGCAACACTGGCCGCGCAGAATATTCGGGCGAATCAGTTCAGGAGGTAGGGAGCAGAGATCAGGGAGCAGGGAGCAGGGAGCAGGAGACTACGGCCCCTACATCCTTTACATCTTCTACATCCTCTACAGTGTGTGCTCCCTGCTCCCTAATCCCCAAAAAAACCGTAATTTCCCCTAAAAAACCAAAACGACATGTTTGGAGATCTGCGCAACAAAAACGCCCTGGTGTGCGGGGGCAGTAAAGGGATTGGCAAAGCGTCGGCATTTGCGTTGGCAAAACTGGGCGCCAACGTGACGCTGGTAGCGCGTTCGGCGGAGGCGATGCAGTCGGTGATCAGCGAACTGGACCGCGTGCATCCGGGGCAGGACCACGATTTTCTGGCAGCCGACTTCAACGACCCCGGGGAGTTGCACAAGCGCGTAGGGCTGCTGGCCCGGGAGCGCCATTACCATATCCTGATCAACAACACGGGAGGGCCTGCCGCAGGCCCTATTTTGCAGGCGTCGCCGGAAGCGTTTGAGAACGCTTACCGCCAGCACCTGATCTGCAGCCATTTACTGGTGCAATTGCTCGTGCCCGGCATGCGGGCCGACGGCTACGGGCGCATCGTCAACATTGTATCGACCTCCGTGAAGATTCCGATCGAAGGGCTGGGGGTGTCCAACGCGACGCGCGGGGCGATGGCTAGTTGGGCTAAAACCCTGGCCAGCGAACTGGGCCCCGACGGCATTACCATCAACAACGTGCTTCCCGGTATGACGGCTACCGACCGGCTGATGGAACTCATGGCCGTATGGGCGGAAGAAAAAGGGATCTCCATGGAGCAGCAAGTGGCGGGTATGCGAGGTACGATTCCCATGGGCCGCTTCGCGCACCCCGACGAGGTAGCAGCCGCTGTCGCTTTTCTGGCTTCGCCTGCGGCTTCCTATATAACTGGTATTAGTATGGCGGTGGATGGAGGGCGGACGAAAGCGTTGTGAGTGGGTTAAACGGGTTCAAACCGCGAAGTAAAATGCCTCAGGAACGGCGGCTCGTAGACAATGCGGAAGCCTTGGACCCCTTCGCGTTCGTCCATGAGCTCTCGGAAGGCTTCCACGACGTAGTCGATGTGGCTTTGCGTGTACACGCGGCGCGGGATAGCCAGACGGACGAGCTCCATGGGAGCGGGGATGAGTTTCCCGTTTTCGTCGTTTTTGCCAAACATGACCGAACCGATCTCGCAGCTCCGGATACCCGCTTTGAGGTAGAGCTGGCACACCAGTGCCTGCCCGGGAAACTGCTCTACCGGGATATGGGGGTAAAAGGCTTTGGCGTCTATGTAGACTGCGTGGCCGCCAATAGGCCAGATGAGGGGCACGCCGATCTCGCGTAGTTTTTCTCCGAGGTACGTGGTGCTCCGGATGCGGTAGTGCAGGTAATCCGCGTCAAACACTTCCTCCAGTCCAATGGCGATGGCTTCCATATCGCGGCCGGAAAGCCCTCCGTACGTGGCGTATCCTTCGGTGATGATCAGCACGGTGCGGCACTTGATCGCCATATCTAAATCTTTCAGGGCCAGGAAGCCGCCCATATTGACCAGCGCGTCTTTTTTTGCGCTCATAATGCAGCCGTCGGCCAGCCCGAACATTTCCTGCGCAATTTGGCGGTAGGTATAGGATTCGTAACCTTGTTCGCGCTGCTTGATGAAGTAGGCGTTTTCGGCGATGCGGCATGCATCGAGGATGAACAGCACCCTTTCCCGCTTGCAGATTTCCGAGACGGCACGGGCGTTGGCCATGCTGACGGGCTGTCCGCCCCCGCTGTTGTTGGTGACGGTGAGGATGACGGCGCCGATGGTTTCGGGGCCATGCTGGCGAATAAGCGCCTGGAGTTTATTCACATCCATATTCCCTTTGAAGGGGTGCTCCAAAGCCATATTGCGGGCTTCGGGAATGGGGATGTCGAGGGCTGTGGCGCCCGAAAACTCGATATTGGCGCGGGTGGTGTCGAAATGGGTATTGCTGATAAACACCTTTCCGGGGCCGCCCAGCCGGCTGTAGAGCAGGTGCTCCGCCGCCCGGCCCTGGTGGGTGGGCAGGATATAAGGGCAGCCGGTGAGGTCGTGGATAGCTTTCTCCATGCGCTGCCAACTGACGGCGCCCGCGTAGCTTTCGTCGCCCCGCATGATGCCGGCCCATTGCTCCGCACTCATGGCGGAGGTGCCGCTGTCGGTAAGCAGGTCGATGATCACCTGGTTGGATTTGAGCAGGAAGGGGTTGTACGCCGCGTCGCGGAGGTACTGCTGTCGCTCTTCGTCGGTAGTGAGCCGGATCTGCTCGACAACCTTGATGCGGAAGGGTTCGATGGTTATTTTGGTATGCATGCCCGGGAACGTTGGTTTGGGAAAAGGTACGGAGATTTGGGGAGGTTTCAAACTCACTCCCCCTCTCCCTCAAAATACGTCCGTACTACCTTTGCCTTCGCCTGCCCCACCACTTTGGCAATCTCTGTCAGCGTAGCGGCTTCGAGTTTTTTGACGGAACCGAAGTGGGCGAGGAGTTTCTGAGCGGTTTTTTCGCCGATGTTGGGGATATCCGTAAGCGCGGTTTTGGTAAAGTTTTTGGATCGCTGGTCGCGGTGGAAGGTGATGGCGAACCGGTGGGCTTCGTTTCGGGCTTGCTGGATCAGTTTGAGCGATTCGGATTTTTTGTTGATATATAGCGGCAGGGGGTCGTCGGGGAAGAAGATCTCTTCCAGGCGTTTGGCGATGCCGACAACGGTCATGCGGTTTTCAAGGCCCAGGGCGCGGATGCTGTTCATGGCGGCGCTGAGCTGCCCTTTGCCTCCGTCGATGAGGACAAGTTGGGGGAGGGGCTGCTCTTCATCGAGCAGGCGGCGGTAGCGGCGGAAGACGACCTCCTCCATAGATGCAAAGTCGTTGGGACCTTCGACGGTCTTGACCTTGAAGTGCCGGTAATCCTGCTTGGACGGTTTGGCGTTTTTGAACACCACACAGGAGGAGACGGGGTTCGTGCCCTGGATATTGGAGTTGTCGAAGCACTCGATATGCGTGGGGACCGCCTCCATGCGCAAGTCCTGCTGGAGTTGCCGGAGGATGCGCTCCGCCGGGGTTTGTTTCTTCGTTTTGCTGACCTCGTCGCGCTTTTTCTGCATCAGGTAGTACTGCACGTTCTTGGCTGACAGGTCGAGGAGCTTGCGCTTGTCGCCGATCTTGGGGACGGTGATCGTCAGGTGGGCCTCGGGGGGCGGCAACTCAAAGGGTACAATGATCTCGGGCGCCAGGCTGCTGAAGCGCTCCCGGATGAGGGGGATGGCGTAGGCGAGCAGGTCGCTGTCTTCCTCGTCGTCGAGGTTGCGGACCAGTTCCTGGGTATGGGTGTGGATGATGGCCCCGTTGACCACGCGCAGGTAGTTGACATACGCTTCTTTTTCCGTAGACGCGATGGCAAACACGTCTACATCCCGGATGCTGGTGCTGACGACAGTAGATTTGCTCTGGTAGTCCTCGAAAGCCGTCAGTTTTTCCTTGATCCCCTGTGCTTTCTCGAATTCCAGGTTTTCGGCATGGCGCTGCATCTCCCGTTTAAAATGCTGAATCACCGGGCTGAACTGGCCGCGGAGGATATTTTTGATCTGCTCGATTTTTTCGAGGTAAGCGGTTTCCGTTTCGAGGTTTTCGCAGGGGCCCTGGCAGTTTTTGATGTGGTATTCGAGGCAGACTTTAAACTTGCCCGCCAGGATATTTTCTTCGGACAGCGTGAGTGCGCAAGTGCGCAGCGGAAAGAGTTGTTTGATTAGGTCCAGAATGATCTTCAGGCGGCCTTTGGAGGTGTAAGGGCCGAAGTAGGTAGCGCCGTCGCGGGCCACCCTGCGGGTGATTAGGACCCTCGGGAAACGCTCTTTTTTGATGCAGATATAGGAGTAGGACTTGTCGTCTTTGAGCATGACATTATACCGGGGCTGGTGCTCCTTGATCAGAGCACTTTCCAGGAGGAGGGCGTCGGTTTCTGTTTCGACGATGGTAAACTCGATGCGGGCAGCGTTTTTGACCATCACGCGGGTGCGAAACGCACGGTCGGCCCGCTCGCCAAAATAGGACGAAACCCGGCTGCGGAGGTTTTTGGCTTTGCCGACATAGAGAATGACGTCCTCTTTCCCCATAAAGCGGTAGACGCCCGGAGACTTGGGTAAGCTATCGGCGATAAGGCGGAATTCTTCGGTAGTCATGAGATAAAGATAAATTCAAAATAACAGCGATTTGCTACTTTTTGCAATAAAAGCGACATATGCAGCGGCCAAATCGTCTCTTGGAAGACTTGTGCAGACGGCGGCTTCCTGTTTCTTTGTAAAAAAACCAAAGACCATGTCAACCAAAAGAATGTTCGTTATTTTTCTGTTTTTCAGTGGGTTTTCGGCGCTTATCAGTGCCTGTAACAAGGAAGAAGACAGTCCGGAGCCTGATCCCGAGCCCATGCCCTCTACTGAGTTTGTTGCTGCCGATGCCGATTTTGCCGGATTCCGGACCTGGAAGGTGGTCGTTGACCTGAAGAACGCCCTTTCGGACGACGGCCGCGCGCATACGGATGCCGCGCGCACCGTTTGGATCAAACAAGCCAACGCCGTTCTGGGCTCAAACAGCCAGTACCCGATAGGGACCATCCTGGTGAAGGAGGTTCAGGGAGGTTACGGCATCGTAGCCATGGTGAAGCGCGGCGGGACCTTCAACACTTCGCACAACGGCTGGGAGTGGTTTAACCTGGATACCGCCGGAAAGATCACCTCGCGCAACAGCTCCAGCGTATGCAACAACTGCCATGCAAAGGTAAAAAATGCAGATTACGTGTTTACGAGATAAGGGCACGGGTTGGCGCGAAGGGTGGTGGGGCGGATTTGTTTTGAATTTTTTTCTCCCTTCAGTACAAAAAGTGAAATCCGGACTTATGTAGAAAAATAGACTGCATCGACCTAAATTTCACCCATGATGAACCCGAAGCATAGCCTTTTCTTCTTGTTTTCGTTGTTTGTTTTTTCTGCCTTCGCCCAGCGCAACGTGGTCCTGATCATTGCCGATGATCTGGGCATGGACTACCTGGGTTTTTATGAAAACCACCTCGACACCGTCAACGCGCCAAACATCCGTCGGTTGCTGGACCGGGGGGTGCGCTTTACCAATGCATGGGCCGCCCCCGTGTGTTCTCCCACCCGGGCGGGCATACTAACCGGGCGCTATAGCTTCCGCACCGGCGTAGGGCAGGCGATTGGCGGTGATTCACCGGAGTTGGACACCTCCGAAATCACCATTCCCAAGTTGCTGAACCGGTTTTCGCCTAACGGCATCGCCAAAGCCAACATCGGGAAATGGCACCTGCAAAAATTGTCGCCTCTCAACTATACCTTTCCCAATAAAATGGGCTACGACCATTATGAAGGCAATTTCTCCGGTGGGCTTGGCAGCTACACCGATTGGAGCAAGGTCAAAAACGGGACCGTTTCGAAGGTTACTACGTACGCTACTACCGAAACCGTCAACAACGCCATTTCCTGGGTTAAAGCCCAGAACAAGCCATTTTTTCTCTGGCTGGCCTTCAACGCGCCGCATACGCCATACCATTTACCCCCGTCCAACCTGCATGCTTACAAAAACCTGAGCGGCACGCAGTCCGATATTGCCACCAACCCCAAATCGTATTTTAAAGCTATGACTGAAGCACTGGACACCGAGATCGGTCGATTCATAGATACCCTCAAGGCTCTTAATCAATGGGAAAATACCGATATCATATTCATAGGGGATAATGGCAACAGCCCTACTGTGGCTCAGGATGCAGGCGGCGCCAAAGGTACCCTCGACGAAGGAGGCATCCACGTTCCTTTCCTCATTTCCGGCCCTTCGGTAACGCGCCCTGGGCGGACCAGCGACGCCCTCGTCAACGTTCAGGATTTGTTCGCTACTATCCTCGAATTGTTTGGCTACACCCAATGGCAGGCTCAAATTCCTGCGTCTAAACCGGTGGATAGTAAAAGCCTCCTCCCGCTCCTCAAAGACCAAAGCGGAGAGGTCCGCTCCTGGGCGTTCTCGGAGATGTTTAGCATCCCCGTTCAGCCGGAAGACGGCAAAACTATACGGAATAAGGAATACAAGCTCCTCGCGCTCGACGACGGAACCCAGCGGCTTTTCCATCTTCCTTCCGACCCCACGGAAAGCGTCAATCTCCTTACCGGAAAAATGACCGTTGCCGCTCAATCCAACTACAACGCCTTGTGTGCCGAAATGGGCAACCTGCTCGGAAGCGCCCGCTATTGCCAACTGGCGACTGCCTCCGCTACGCTTTTGCCGGAAGACCGCCGTCCCGTCATGTACCCCAACCCGGTAACGGACTACTTAAATATTCTGAACGCCCCGGATGGCGCTCATGCGCGCATCTTCAACAGCTTGGGCCGCCTCGTTTTTGAAAGCGCCGGGCCGCCTCCGTTTAATATTAGTGCTTTACCCGCTGGATTCTATTTTTTGGACCTGACCGGAAGGAACGAAGAAGTGATCAAATTTGTAAAAAATGGGTAAGGGAAGCGCGCGGCGGATGGGGCTGCATGGGCAAGAATGGCCTTTTGAGACAGCCCCAACAAGTCTATTTTTTTTCTTCAATAGGCGAGTACAAGAGGTGGAGTCCGGACTTATAGAAAATGAAACCATTCCGTGTACGGACATCTACCCACCCCATTGCCCTAATGAAAAACGCCGTTAGACCATGCGCACCCTATTATCCACCCTCGTATGCGCGTTGCTGGCCGGTTCCTTGTTGTCCCAGGAACTGCTGGTGACGTTTGCCGCTAACCTCGATAACGCCGGAGGCGCCAACCGCCTCGACATCAGCGGCGCCGATATTTATAGTGTGCGGTTTGACCCGGCCACCCAGAAGGTATCGGACCTGAAGCGGCTGACCAATACCCCAGGCCAGGGAGAATATTTTCCCTCTTTGTCGCCCGACCGCCAATGGGTGGCCGCCGACCGACTCAACGGTAACGTTCATGAAATTATCCTGATCCACATCGCCAGCGGAACGATCAGTTCGGTATACCGGAACGCACGCTTTCCGGAATGGCTCAACAACTCGGAGCTATTGCTCACCCACACCACTCAAAGCGAGCAGGACATCTACAAGCTCAGTCTGGACCTGAGCGCGCCAACGCCCAAAGTAAACCAAACCGAGCGGATCACCGACCGCACCCGCTGCCCCGGCACTTCCATCGCCTCCGACCCGTTCCCTTACGCCGGAGGGACTAAAATCCTGTTCAACACTTTGCGGAGCAATGGCGAGACTGGCGCCGCCGTGGCCACCATCAACCTCGAGGGCACGGGCTTTAAGCTGCTCAGCGACTGGAACGGGGCGGGGCATAGCGCCCCTACTGACGATGGAAAATTTATCGTGTGCAGCCATTCCCAAAGCGGAAAACCTTCCCTGATCGAGGTGAAAGCCGACGGCTCAACTACCTTCCGCAACTTGGATGCGCCCTCTACCGTCTCGGCCTATATGCAGCAGTTCGACGCCCGGTTTAAGGACTTTGCTTTTGGAAATTACAGTTACCAAACGTGGGGCGTCAGCGACCGGGCGGTGTTCCACTCGGCCCAGGGCGTAAAGGAAGCTGAGAACAAAGCCGTTTCAAGGCTCATCTATACCGAATACGACGATGACTGGCAAAACCCTCGCATCGTCGATTTTTCGAAACTGGTCGAGGCTCTAACCGGCACTTCGGGAAAAGATTTTACTACCTCCTCCGCCCGAGTCATCCCCAACAGTGGCAATCCGCAAACCGAAACAACACCCGTTTACCTCAATTTCGTTACCCACAACGAACCGACCGACCCCCTGGAGTATGAAAAAAATCAGGCCGATTTCAACGCCAGCAGTGCTCTGGTCCGGGAATTTGGCCGGCTGGTCACTACCAAGAATGCCCGCTGGAACCTCCAGACGGCTCCGAAGTTCTTGCTGGGTGTGATCAAATGGGAGAACGCGGTTAGTAGCGCTACCGACGTGCTTGAAACGTTGCATAATACCCCCCAGATTGACGTGGACCCCCGCCAAAAGACGGGATTAGGATATAACCAAAACATTGCCGACGTTGCCTACTTATTGGGAACGATCGGGGTAGACGGGACCCAGACCGTGGGCGGGTTTATCGCATCTCCGGCGCAAAATGCCGACTGGGAAAAATACCTGAGCCCGGTTAAGGGCGTAGTATACCCCGGGTTTAGCTGGCAAGCCGAAATCCTTTGGGGCGCTGCCTCCTTCGGACATCAGGACGACGCGCTTCAAAACTACGGGGTCTGGAAACCCAAAAACAAATCGGCCTTTATGACCCATGAACCTGCCAACAGCGCGTGGTTCATAGGTAACGGCTGCTCCAATGTGCTCTTTGCCAATACTGCCGCCGACAGTATCCTGACAAATATCAAAAATGTGCTCCAGGCCATCGAAACCGGCCAAATGCCCGCCGATAAGTTTTATTCCATGACCATTATGACGAATCAGCGTGACTTCTCCGCTGCTTATTTACAAAAGATCTCGGGGCTCATTGACTCCCTTAATGTCTATGCACAGCAAGGCAAGATCGTTTGGGCTACTCTCCAGGAAAAACTGGATTACTTCTCCCAATGGACCAAGGAAAAAGGGCAGACCTATTCCCAGTTCTCCTGCTCGGAAACGCCGGTTGTCACCGCCTTGCAGGATATTACGCCTGGGACGTCAGTTCTGACTGTATATCCCAACCCTGCCAGCGACGCGCTGTATATTGCCTCCGATGCTCCGCTCGCAGATGTCGCCCTTGTCAATGCCCTGGGTCAATGGATGTTGAACAAAAAAGCCCATGGCGAAACAGTCCTGGAAATCGACGTGTCCGGTCTTGAAAGGGGGCTTTACTTTTTGCGGGTACGCGTAAAGGATGGAAGCCAGGCAGCAAAGGCTTTGGTTGTGGGGCGTTAAGAAAGCGGGGACGACCAACGAAGACTACACCGGCGCCAGCGCCTTGCTTATTTCCTCCAGTTTGAGCAAGCGGTCCCAATAATCGTCGGTGTGTTGCTGGATATCCTGAAGCATTTGTTGGTTCTCGTGTTGGAAGAGGTGTTTGAACCGGCCCTGGAGTTTGAGGCATTCAGCAGTGGGAATGGGCGAAGCAGGCCGGTAATTGATCCGGTACTGCTGGCGTTCCACCTCGAAGAGCGGAAAAAGCCGGGCTTCAACGGCCATGCGCGCGATATGAATAGATTGTCCCGGGTCGGTTTTATGCCCTGGAGGGCAGGGGCCGTCGATCATCAGCAACCGGAAGCCTTCGGTGCGTCTGGCTTTTTCCACCTTTTCTCTGAAGTCCTCCAGAAAGGCCAGAGAACAGGTAGCCGCATAGGGAAGGTTGTGGGCGGCGATAATCCCCATAAGATCTTTGGGCCAGGTTTTCTTGAAGCTCCCGTCCGGATTGGTTGTGGTAATGGCGCCATACGGGGTGGCCGTACTGGTTTGCACCCCCGTATTCATATAAGCGCCGTTATTGTTCACGATGTATAAGATATTTTCCCCTCTGGAGGCCGCCCCGGAAAGCGCCTGGAACCCGATATCGAAGGTTCCTCCGTCTCCGGCGAGGATTACCACCGGAACGTCTTTCTTTCCCTGCCGGTCCATCGCAGCCCGCACGCCGGTAGCCGTAGCCGGCGCTGCTGCAAACACCGTATGCACGACGGTCGATTTCAACTCGTTTAGCGGATACGGACCGGAGATAATGGAAAAACAGGATGCAGGGGCAACATATACCGCATCCGGGCCCAGGATGCTGGTGAGGTGCCTTGCCAACAATGCCCATCCGCATCCCCTGCAACTCAGGGCTCCCGAATAAAGCTGCTCCTCCTTGATCAGAAAATCCATTGCCGGTTGCATACGCTTCAGTTTAAGAAGGCGTTTTTCGCCTTCTGTGAAGTAGATTAGTGGTTCGTGTCAAAACTGGGCCTGTCTCAAAAGATGGACGTTGCCCAAGGCTGCCAAAAAAGAAAATAAAATTTCACGCTCGGGGCGAAGAACTGTTCAAACTAGCGCGAGGCGCCGCCTCGTGCTCCGTATCTCCTTTGAGGCCCTGCCTCAACCACTCACTCGAAATCCACCCAATACACGTCTTCCTTACCTTCTTTTGCAAGATGGATGATCTTCTCTATAGTGGGAGGGGGAACGTCTTTCCCCCCAAGCCCGGCGTAGAAGTCGCGCATAAGGAACGGATTTCCATACAAAGCTCGTCGCATCTCCTGCATTACAGCGCCTTCTCTGTCGCCCAGAAAGTTGCGTTCGATGCATGCGATGCGGGTATCCGGCGACAACCGGGCGAAGATATCCCTGATAGCTTTGGAGGGAAATGGCCGGAATAAGCGGAGCTTTAGCAGCCCTACCTCCGGATGATGCTGTACCACGCCCCGGGCAGTAGTCGCAATGCTCGACATCGTTACGAGCACCACTTTGGTTTGAGGGCCGATATTGATCGCTTCCACATTATGGTAAGTCCGTCCAAAATGCTTCCCAAAATCTTCGGCGATGGCTTCCGCCTCGTCTTCTACTTCCTGAATGGCTTTCCAGAACGAATAGTTGAATTTAAAATAATGTTCCGGTGGGATAAGCCCGCCGAAGGCTACGTGCCGGTTAACCGCTGTGGCCTCCCCTGTTTGAAAAACAGGAGGAGGCAAAAATTCGTCCACCAGGTCCTGATCGGGTACCCAGGTGTTTTCACTGGTGTGGCTCTGGTAAAATGCGTCGAGCACCACCATGACCGGGATACGGACCCGCTCTGCCAGCATATACGCCTGGATAAGGCTATCGAGTACTTCCTGGGAGCTTTCGCCATAGATCTGTATCCATCCCGTATCCCGCTGGGATAAGGAATCGCTTTGGTCCGACCATATATTCCAGGGGATGGATGGCCTGCCCACATTACACATGACTACCGGCAAGCGGAAGTGTGCGATCGCGTGCAATACCTCGTGGGCATAGAACAGGCCCTGGCCTGCAGTTGCGGTAAATACCCGCTCTCCGGCAATCGCGGCGCCCATGGCGGCGGCAAAAACGGAATGTTCGCTATCCATATTGATATAGGTAGCACCCATCTCTCCTTTGGCCGTCATTTCTGCAATTCGTTCCACAATGCTGGTTTGCGGGGTAATGGGGTAGGCCGGAACGAACCCTACCCTGCACAGTTTGGCCGCCTCCGAAGCGGCGTAGTTTCCTTTCAGGATAAGTTCCCGGTGCCGGGGGTAGGAGCCGGTTTTTGCTTTTGGGGGCGCTTCCGGAGCAATGCTTACCTTATTCATTAAAACTCTTTTTTTAATTAAAGATTACCGGGCCAATTCTGCTATATCCACCTGAATAGCCGAGCAGGGGCATTCGGTAATGCATATTCCGCAACCCTTGCAATAGTCGTAGTCGATCCGGAGCCGGCCCTCTTCGTCTACATGGATAGCCGCATCGGGGCAGTAGTTGAAGCAATTTCCGCAGCTGAAGCAATCGCCGCAATGGAGGCAACGGGCGGTTTCGGAAAGAATGGCTCCGGGTTCCAAGCCCAGGTTCACTTCGGAAAAGTCGCCGTACAACTCCCTTGGGTGGCGTACGACAGTTGCGTGCCGGGCGACGGGCAGGTAGTAGTTCAGGTTGATGTCCTTGGGGAGAACGACCTCGGGAAGGTGTTCTTCGTGAGCGTATGGCAGCCCCTGGAGGTAGGCATGCGCCTCCCCGGCAACTTTATTTCCGCTGCCAATGGCCTCGGCTACCGTTCCGCCCCAGGCCATATCGCCGGCGCAAAAAACAGGGAGCTCCTCATGTTTGCCTGCAAACCCCTGCTGTATGTTGACGTCCAGGCCCGCAAATGCATAACCGTCCGTACGTTGGCCAATAGCCGTGATCAGGTGGTCGGTTTCCACCGTGTACTCTGATCCGGTCACCGGCGATGGCTTGCGACGGCCTGAAGCATCAGGCGCCCCGAGCTCCATGCGGATTAGTGTAAGCGCCATTTTTCCTTCGGAGGTTTTGCCGACTTCCACAGGCGCCGTGAGCAACTCCAGGCGAACGCCTTCCTGCTTTGCTTCTTCTATCTCCTGGGCAATGGCAGGCATTTCCTGCAAAGTCCGCCGGTAATAGATGGTAGGCTTAGCGCCGAGGCGAAGCAAGGTTCTCGATACGTCGATGGCGGTGTTCCCTCCGCCAATAACGGCTACTTCATGGCCTTTTTTTATACCCCCTGACCGGCCTTCTAATTTGAACCTGCGCAGGAACGCAATTCCTTCCGCCACGGTTTCGGGGTTACCCTGTATTCCCAGGTCTGAGCCCTTGTGAGAGCCTGCCGCAAGGATCACGGCAGAATATTTCCCCGCTAATTCCTGTATCTTAACCCTCCGGTTGAGTTCCAGGATAACCCCCTGATCGAGGACGCGCTGGATTTCCCGGTCCAAAACGTCGTCGGGGAGCCGAAAGCGGGGTATCCCGGCGCGCATCATGCCGCCAGCTTGGGGCAGGGCTTCGAAAACGGTCACAGCATACCCTTTTTGCCGGAGCCTGAGCGCTGCAGTGAGTCCCGCAGGGCCAGACCCGATCACCGCGATTTGTTCTTTAAAAGCCAGTGGCGCCGGAGCAGGGGCTGGCGTCGTTGCCTGGTCGGCCAGGAACCGCTCGATCGCGCCAATGTTGACGCTGCCGTCGAGTGCATTGCGGTTGCAGTGTTGTTCGCAAAAATGGGGGCACACCCGACCACAAATCCCGGGAAACGGATTGTGGGCAAGTATGGTTTCGTATGCTTCCCGGTATTGGTGCTGGGTTGCCAACTTGACAAACCCGCGCACATCGGTTCCTGCCGGGCATCGGGCATTACACGGAGGAGTGCGATCTGCGTATACTGGCGTCATTACCCTCCAGTTGCCTGTTTTGTTCACCGAAAGCGGCTTGAACCAGGCAGGAATATCTGGAACTCCTTCAGGGGGGGCTTTATCTTCCCATGCGGTAGAAACCGGCGCCCCGGCCCCATTCAGGGATGGCGGCGCCCAAAGCAATTGCCGGAGGTTCTCTTCCTTTCCTTCCGGGCGGGCGACCATGTTGAAGGCCTGAAGCGCAGAAGCTGCATTCTCTTCGGGCTTTGCAGGGGCATATTCTCCAACGATCTTTTGCATCACCTGGGGGTCCAGGTGGAGGATGCGCGCCATAGCGCCGATCATGGCCGCATTGACGATGGGCAATGATCGGGAGCCCAGGCCGTGCAACAGCGATATCCGGGTGGCGGGAATGGTGAACACAGGGAAAGGGTGTTCTGAAAAATCAATTGGAGGACGGTCGGTATTGATCAATACGGCGCCTCCCGGTTGCAATCCGTCCAGCACCGGGACCTGTCCAAGCAAACCTTCGTCAAAAACGATGATCAGGTTGGGGTGGTAAATATTGCTCCGGTTCAGTATTTCTTTGCGCCCTGCCCTTAAGAAAGCCTGAATAGGCGCTCCGGTCCGTTCTACCCCAAAGGCGGGAAACGCCTGAACCCGAAAGTCGCCAAATGCACTGAGGATTTTTGCCATGATCTCAAAAGCAGTCACCATACCCTGACCGCCTCTGGCGTGGCCTCGGATTTCCAACATGGCTTTATGGTTTGGTTAGGCAATGCTGAGGTTATTCCTCTTGAGAGAAAGGTAGGCAATTCCTTATTGTCAACCCATGACAAAAAGGCCTTGTCTTCGTGATTTTTATCAACAAAAAAGGAAAATTTCCAAAGAAAAACCGGAAAGCTACCAGCTGCCCCCGCCCCCGCCGCCAAATCCGCCGCCGGAACTACCGCCTCCACTACTGGAACTGCTGGGCGAACTGGTAAACACGCTTTGCACTTCTTTCATGCCGGAACTGAAGTTTTCGGCAAACTGCCCAAAACCCGAAACGCCCCCATGCATAGAGGCGCCGTAGTACCAGGAAGGGGGCTCTGTGAACAAACCGTCAAATTTTTTTGACCACGCTTTAGCCATTCCGAAGGCAATAGCGTAAGGGAGGGTTTTTTCGAAATAACCGGCGTCATCCTGCAGCAGACGCTCCAGGCGCGGCCTGTCGGCTTTGTCGACAAATTCCCGGAATCCACGCAGTTGTTGGTAGATTTGCGATCCCTTTTTGGTCCGGCGCAACATAGGCCGGTGCATAAAGAAAAACAGCGCCCCCACAACGAGCATCCCTACGGCGGCATAAACCTGGGAAATAAATACGCACCCTACTCCCGCTGCCAGGGATAACGCTCCAAACACCAGAAACCAGTCTCTGTACCGAAGCGACTCCGGGGTGTAATAGGCTTTTTCCTTGACCGCTTTTTTTAGTTTGGTGCGGGCGGAGTTCATGGTGTTGTAAAACTTGTCCTTTAACGCGCTGAGACGTACCCGGTCCCCGTCGCGAAAAAGCCCGTTGAATATGACCGTTTCATAAGCGGGTCTTCCCGGTGGGAGTTCCTTGCGTTTGACGAACTCATAACTGGAATCAGAGAAAATCAATAGCACTTTCTCTTTCACCTCGTGGATTTCAAGCAGGCCTTCCGAAGCCCAGAAAGGGATCAGCGCGATGAGATCGCGGTTGTCTACCTTATCGTCCAGGAAAGCGCCTGCTTCAGGAGGGGAGATGCCTTCGGGCGGGTAATATTCCGCCATGGTGATGGTGGGTTCGTCCCGGCCTATGCGTTCCCAGAGGATCAGGATAAACGCCAGGAGTGAAACCGGTATCGCCAGAAGGCCGTATTTCGCTAAAAAGAGCTGCGTTTTGGACGGTCTTGGGATATAATCCGCCGGGAGGCGGACCGCTACGGTCAATCCTTCTCCAGCGTAGAACGTCCGGGTGCTGACCCCGGAAATCCGGCTTTGACCATCATATGCAATCGTGGCATCTGATCCCTGATCGCCCCGGTAACCGGTAAAAACCCGGAAATCGCCTTCCTGAAGGCCGGGATCTTTTTCAAAATGGATGGCAAACGAAATAGAGTCGATGGGAACGTCCCAGTCATTCCCGACCAGATTCCAGTAAAATTCGGTGTGCTCCTCTGGGAAAAGCCAGGCATTGCGCACCTTATACCGGATAACATACCGCTGGCTGCCGTTCACGTACTGATCCGGGTCGCCGATCCGTATCAGCAGCCGGTCTACCTCCCATTCCCGCTTCATGGGCCATCCGGGCGTCTCAATACCCGATACCCGGATATGGAGTTTTTTTCCCTCCACCCGATAGCCGGTGGGAATGGTACGGTATATGCCATGCCGTTCCTGACTGAATTCCACGTCGATGGTTTCTTCTACTGAAAATGCGCCGGTAGCAGAGACCTCCATCTGAATAGCGTAATGCCTGATGGTGAAATACTCCGCATGGAGCCAAAGGGACGGCGCGAACAGGCAGCCGATCAGGAAAAGAATTCGTGCCATAGGTTGAATCGACGCGGGCATGCGCCCAATGGATAAAGCGCTTAAAATTTTACTTCGACGTTTCCGCGTTCTTTTTCGTCTGCCTCGAAGAAATCGAATCCCTTGAATCCGGCCAGGCGTGCGACGATCATGGAAGGAAATCCGTCCACGTAGTTATTATTGTCCCGGACCACCGCGTTGTAGTACCTTCTGGCGTTCTGGAGATGGTCTTCCACTTCGGTCAGGGTTTGCTGGAGATCCAGAAAATTCTGGTTGGCTTTCAGGTCCGGGTAATTTTCTGCGAGAGCGAAAATGGAGCGGACGCCGGCGGTAAGCGCTGCCTCGGCCTGGACTTGGTCATTGATCTGTCCGGCAGGTACCGATTGCGCCTGGTTGCGGAGCTGGATCACTTTTTCCAGGGTATCCTGTTCGTGGGAGGCGTAACCTTTCACGGTATTGACCAAATTGGGGATCAGGTCGTAGCGGCGTTTGAGCTGAACGGAGATGCCGCTCCACGATTCTTCCACCTGGTTTTTCAGCCGGACACCGCGGTTGAATAGCATTATTCCCCAAAGGCTAATTAAGACAACAGCAATAAGCGCGTAGATCATTTCAAATTCTTGTTGGTGGATGGAGATTTCGGCTTACCTTAAGGGCCGCCTTATCGCTTACAATTTAATAATTTAAATTCATACATCCAGGCTATGCCGTTCCTCTATCCAGTAATTATTCTAAGCCTTCTGGCCATGCTCACCGGATGTGCAGCCCCCAGAGCCGTCAAAGAGGCTGAGCCGGCGTTTGGTTTTTATACCGGATCCTATACCCTTAATCCCGGACAAACCGGACAAAAGGGCCTGGGGTTAATGCATTTTCAACTTGATACCCTTGGTGGCGTGAAAGTCCGAAATGTGCTGGACTATACGGTCCGAAACCCTTCGTTTCTCACGCTGAGTTCCGATGGAAAATATCTTTATGCAGTAGAAGAAATGGGGCCGGGAACGGATACCAGCGGGCGTCTTGTAGCTTATGAAGTCAAGGAATCCGGTCTTCGGTTGATCAACAGTCAGTCTACCAAGGGGTTTGCTCCCTGTTATGTAACCGTCGACCAGGCGAATGAATGGGCATTTATTGCCAATTACTCAGGGGGTATCGCTATGTTTCCGATCGAAAAAAATGGCGGGCTCCTGCCGGCTACCGATGCGCGTTACTTCCAGGTTACGGGGCCGCACTCCAGGCAGGATGCATCCCACCCTCATGCCGCCGTACTTTCTCCAAACGAGTCTTATTTGTACGTGCCCGACCTGGGCGCCGATAGGGTGTGGATATTCCGGGTAGACAGGGCAGCGAAGAGGCTGGTTCCTGCCAGTCCCGCATTTTGTCAATTGGCTCCGGCATCGGGCCCAAGGCACTTGTGTTTTCACCCCATGCTGCCTGTAGCCTATGTGGTTAATGAATTGGACAATACGGTGGCAGCGCTTTCGTGGGACCGTTCCAGCGGAGCATTAACTCCTTTGGAGGCGGCAGTTTCAACGCTTCCATCTGGGTTTTCGGGGAACAGTTATTGCGCCGATATCCACTGCACCCCCAACGGGCGTTTTCTGTACGCATCCAACCGCGGGCACGATAGCTTGGCGGGTTTTGCCATAGATCCGGTATCCGGGAAACTTACGCCGATCGGGCATTATCCTACCCGGGGAAAATTTCCCCGGAATTTTGCGATTGCCCCCGGCGGAGAGTGGGTGCTCGTCGCTAACCAGCATACGGATAATTTAACCGCGTTTCGGATCAACGCAGGCGGCGAATTGGAGTTCAGATGGGAACAGGAGGCGCCGGTAACGGTATGCATTCAATTCAATAGGTTCCGCTAAAATCCGGCACCTATCGGAACACTGCAGGATCCAGACCCGGAATAAGGCTTAAGGCATTCTTGTAGTACACCTTTTCCAAGACTTTATCCGGAAGGTCCAGTCCGTACATCCGCCAGAATGCGTGGTAGCGTTTGTAGTACGGGAAATACTCATCTGCCGTTTCCAGTACCCGGAAGTAGGTATGGTATTCCTCGGGGTTGTAGGCGTCCTTGCCAAACAGGATCCGATCCTGGTATTTCTCGAAGAACGCTTTAGCCTGGCGGGGCTGGCGCCCGAGTTCGGCGATGATGGCGCCCAATTCGATATACATATTGGGCATAGCATCCAGGAGCTGGCCCAATTTTGCCAGGTCATGTGCAAACCAGCCGAAGTGGGCGTTGATGAAACGGGTTTTGGGGTGTTTTTGGAAAACGTGGTGTTGTTCCTGAATGATTTGCGCCCAGGGCGCCGGGTCGGTATCGCTGCGGCGGCGGCCCGGGTGGGTTTTGAGTTCGAGCCACCGTTCGTTCTGTGCGTCCATTGGACTCCAGAAAGGTTCGGGATCGCCGGCGTGGATAAGAACGGGAATCCCGAGTTCGCCGCATTTGGCCCAAACTGGGTCGATCCGGGGGTCGTCAATAGGCACTCGTTTGCCGGATTTATCTTTCACAGACAAGCCGAGGCTTTTAAATATCTTCAGTCCTTTGGCGCCGTTGGCTACGTCAAATTCGAGCTGCTTGACGGTATTTTGTGCCCAATCCGGTTCGTCAATTCCATTGAAACTGATATTGGTAAACAGGAAAATCCGGTTTTGAAAACCCTGTTTGTTGATATTGTCCTGCATGGCTTTAAGGGCCGCCCCGCCCCGCCCGCTCAGGTTAATGATAGCGCCCATGTGGAGTTCGTCCATTTCGCGGATCAATTTTTTCAGATCCTGTTCGGCCATATTCCAGTGGTGGCTGTGGACGTCAATGAACGGTATCTTGGCGCGAGTGAGTTGGTGTTCAGGTACGACGAGTGTAGAAGGCGGATCATAGGTTTCGAAATCCATCCGTAGGGAATCCTGAGCATGCCCGTTCATACCGCACAGGCAAAGGAGGGCTGCAACGATCTTGCGCATAGGGTGACGATTAGGGTAATATGGAACAAACAGATAAACGAACGAGCCGAAAGATAGCCTTTTTCCCCTACCGGTCCAACAACTGCTGGAAGATGGCAAAACCGAGTTCTGTCAGATCGCCCTGGCTGTTGGACAACAGCACGACCCCTATTTTCCGTTGGGCGTCAAACCCGGCGAAAGCGCGGTATCCGCCTGTTCCGCCATTCATCCAGGCGATAGCCCGGTTTTTTTCGTCGGTACTAACCAACCATCCGTAGGCGGCCAGGGTGGGGCGTTTCCAACCGGGGAAACGCGCTTCGATCATACCTTGCTGGGCTTGCAAAGCGGCGCCCTGGGTTATTCCGGGGATTAGTTGCAATTGCGCCTGGATCAGTTGCATCAAGTCGTAGGCGGAGGATTTCAATCCTGCAGCAGGGGCCATTCCAACGAGTTCCCAGGAGGGGGCAGACTTGCCTTTAGCATCGTGGCCTGGCGCCAGAAGATGCGATAGATTGTGCTTCCATTTAACCCGGGTATCATTAAGGCCGAGCGGCCTTGACAGTTCGCGTTCCAGCAGGGCTTCAAAAGGCATGCCTCTGGATGCGCCGAGCAGATGCCCGAGGTAAGCGATCCCAATATTGGAGAACGTCCATTTTTCTCCCGGAGGGTGGTTGAATTTAAACAAGGCAGCTTCCCTGAAAAACGCTTCTGCCGAATCTACATCCCTCGGAGGATCTTTCGGGAGCGCTACCTGAGCCAGAGGATGCCAGCGATACAGATCGCTGCAGGAACATGTCAGCCCGGAAGCATGGTAGGCAAGTTGGCAGAGCGCGATCTCTCTGGTCCCGGCAATGGGATCGGGAACGCAGGTTACGATCCGTTCGGGAGGAACGCCGGCTTCGGAAGGAGGCGTAACAGCGATCAGGCGCTCGGAGTTAAATACCGGGCTTTCAAACCCTTTGGGAAGTAATTGTCCTACAGTAGCATCCGGTAGAATATGCAGCCTGTCTTCCAGGATGGCAAGCAGCGTGGTCGTAAATACGCCGCTTAATGCGCCCAGTTCAAAGGCGGTATGTTCATCGGGAGGGAGCAGTTGGTCTTTGGATAGGATTCCGAATCCGGAAAAATAGGTTTTCCCATTCACCAATAGACCTACTTCCAGCGCCATATTCCTGGGCTGTTTAACGTAGGTTTGAGCGAGCTCGTCCACTTTGGGGAAAATTCCAGCCTGGCTTTGGGCCTCACCGGACAACCCCAGCGCCCCCCCAATAAATACGAAATAAATCAGTTTGATTAGTTTCATGGGATCGTGGTTTTAGGGAAGTATACTTTATTTTTTCCAACTCGGCACTGCTTAAAATCACAAGCAAGGGATGATATTTATTACGCCGTAAGGCCGGGTATCTTTTGGAACTTATGCCAGGGAATCGGCAAATTCCTGCGAATTATTCGTAATTTACCGAAAGGGACAGGCAAAACGTATGGGAATTTTCAACTATTTGAAGCTGAACGTTCACACCTTGCCAAAGGTGTTTATGACGCTCCGGGCGGCGGCAGTTTTACTGCTGATCGATATCCTGATAGGAGCTACGGGCTTTGTGCTACTGGAAGGGTATTCCATTCCGGATGCGTTTTTTATGGTGGTGATCACGCTTTCTACTGTTGGGTATGGGGAGGTCCATCCTCTAAGTCCGGCAGGAAAAGTATTTACTTCTGTGTTTATCATGATGAACATCGGGTTGTTCGCGTACTTTCTGGCTGTTTTTTCGTATTATGTTATTCAGGGAGAAATTTTCAAGAGCATGTATTCGAATTATATCAGCGATCATATCGGCAAACTCCAGGACCACATTATAATTTGCGGCTATGGGAAGTATGGGAAGGAAGTGTCCCGGCATTTTCTCAAGCACCGGATCCAATTTGTGATTATAGACCAGGATCCCGCCAAAGTCGAGATGATGCAGCGTGCGGAAGAAACGATACTATATATACAGGATGATGCCACTCACGACGAAGCGTTGGTAGGGGCTGGGGTCAAGCGTGCCCGAGGGCTTATTTCCGCTTTGCCCGACGATTCCGATAATCTGTTTATCGTGCTTACTGCAAGGCAGCTGAATCCCAGGATCCGCCTTATCAGCCGGGCGAAGGATCCAAAATCGGAACGCAAGCTGCTTCTGGCCGGTGCGAACCAAGTGGTCATGCCGGAACAGATTGGAGGTTTTTATATGGCGACGTTGATTACCAAACCCGGCGCCGTCGATTTTTTCTCTTTCATTACCAACGAATACCGTTCGGATATCGGGTTTGAGGAAATTTCCTATGAAAACATCCCTGCCGCTTGCCGGGGGAAGTCGATCCAGGACTTGCATATCCGCAGTTCTACCGGCGCCAATATTATCGGCTACCGGGACGCTGCGAACCATTACCACATTAATCCTGGGCCGGAAACGGTATTATTCCCCGGCACCAGTTTTATTGTTCTGGGAGATCATCAGCAGTTAAGCGCACTCAAAGCCTACCTGAACAGTTTTCCTCTTCAGCCGGGTATTACTGCGGACTAGGAGCCAGATCCAACTCGACATCGTAGATGTCCAGCGCACTGCGGTCAAAACGGAACCCTCTTCGCTCAAACATATGGATCATTGGGGTATTGTTGGGCAGAACGGAGGCGACAATCTTCCGGATTCCGCGGTCGCGGGCGATATCGAAGATATAGTCGGTGAGCAGGTTGCCCAGGCCCTTGCCATGAAAATGATCAGCGACAAGGATGGAATATTCCGCGTGTTCTCTCCAGGCGTCTTCAATAATGCGGACTACGCCAACAAACTGCCGTCCTTCCTTAGGCGTATCTACCTCGGCTACAATGGCGAGTTCCCTGTCGTAATCAATATGCGTGAAGCGAACCATCCAGGCATGAGACATTTTGGGGATAAACCCAAAAAAGCGCATGTAAAGGGAATCATTGGAAACGTGTTGCAGCATGTTCTCCATTGCAGGTTCGTCTTCCGGCCGGATCGGTCGCAGGAAAACGGTGGTTTCATCCTTTAGGGTAACGGACCGGGAATATTTTTTATCTGGGTAAGGAGAGATCACCAGATGTTGATAGGGCTTGCCAGAAGCGCCTGAAGAGGGATTCAAAATTACCCGGGCATCAACGACGAGCCCTCCCAAGTGGTCGGCGAGAAACGGGTTGATGTCTATTTCGCCAATCTCGGGTATGTCCATCAGCAGGTATGCGAATTTGCATAGCAGAAAATCAAGTTCTTTCAGGTTGACGCCGGGCAGCCCGCGGTAGCCGCGCAACAGAGGGAAAAAACGGGTTCCTTCCACAATTTGTTGGGCGAGGGCCATGTTCAGCGGGGGTAGCCCCAGTTGGACGTCCTTAAAAATTTCGGCGCCCGTTCCTCCATGGCCAAAAGCGATAACCGGGCCGAAGACCGGATCCTTTCTGGCGCCGAGGAGTAGTTCAAACGGCTTACGGATCATGGGTTCGACCAGAACGCCTTCCAGGCGGGCGGCTGGACGGCGCAGTGCGACCCGCTCGAGAAGGGTATAGTAGGCCCGTTGCACATCAGCAGGGTTTTGGAGTTCGAGCATTACGCCTCCTACGTCCGTTTTATGGCTGATGTCCGGGGAAACGATCTTCAGAACGACGGGATAACCCAGCATTTCGGCCGCATCGACGGCTTCTTTTGGATTCTGGCAAAAATGGCTTTTTATGACCGGGATCTGGTAGGCGGAAAGTAGTTTCTTTGCTTCTGGCTCTGTCAGGAACTGGCGGCCTTTATCCTGCAGGTTCGCCACGACCTGCCTTGCTGAATCAGTATCCGGAGAGAAATCCTTTGGGATTGCAGGAGGCGTTTCATATAAGAGCTGGAGGTCTCGCGTATAACGCCAGATGCGCAGAAAGGCGTCTACTGCGCTTTCCGGGAACCGGTAGTTTGGGACTCTTCCGGATTCAAAAATTTCTCTTCCTTCATGTACCTCGTCTTCGCCCATCCAGGAGGCCAGTATAGGTTTGGAACTTCCTTTTGCCGCCTCCACTACCGCCCTGGCGCATTCTTCGGGGTCGGTCATGTATTGGGGCGTAAGGATGATCAAAGCGGCGTCGACTCCCGGGTCGTGGATACAGAGGTGCAACGCTTTGCGGTATTTCTCCGGGCCTGCGTCTCCCAATAGATCGATTGGATTGCCGCGGCTCCATGTGTTGGGCAAAAGCTGGTTCAGTTCGTCCATCGATTTGGGTGATAGCCGGGCCAGTTGGCCTCCGTTTCGGATCAGGTAATCGGTCGCCAGCACCCCAGGCCCACCTGCATTGGTGACAATGGCAAGACGATTGCCTCTTGGCCGGTTTTGCAACGCCAGCGCCTGGGCAATGTTGAATAATTGGGCAATGGTGTCCACCCGTATTATTCCCGCTCTCCGAAAGGCCGCATCGTATACCCCGTCATTTCCCGCGAGTGATCCGGTATGGGATAGCGCGGCCTGCCCTCCCTCGAAACTTCTGCCCGCTTTAAGGACGATGATCGGCTTGTTGCGGGCAAAGGACCTCGCCGCGCTCATGAATCTTCGCGCGTGAACCAGGCTTTCCATGTAAATCAGGATACAGGAAGTCTGCGGATCTGTGCCGAAGTAGTCGATCAGGTCGGCGAAGTCAATATCGATCATGGAGCCGATCGATACAAAATAACTGAACCCCACCCGCTGGGCGACAGACCAGTCGAGGATGGACGTCAATAGAGCGCCGCTTTGGGAAATTAGTGCGAGGTTGCCAGGGAGCGCCATCTCGGCGGCGAAACTGGCATTGATCTTGCCTACAGGGCGGATGAATCCCAGGCAGTTTGGGCCGATCACGCGCATCCCGTAGCGGCGGCAAATTTCCAGGATCTTGTCGGCATGCATTTTGCCTTCCTGACCTACTTCGAGGAATCCCGCAGAAATGATCACCAATCCTCCTACGCCGGCTTTGCCGCATTCCTCGACGACATCAGGCACGGAAAAGGCAGGGATCGCAATAACGGCCAGATCTACTTTTTCAGGCACCTTGTCGATTCGGGAATAGGCCTGCAGACCCGCAATCTGGTCGTGACGCAGGTTGACAGGATAGAGGTTGCCCGTAAAACCGCCATTCAGTAAATTGGAGATCAGCGCATTGCCTACGGCGCCCGGCTTGTTGCTGGCGCCGATTACCGCAATGCTTTTGGGGTTAAAGATCTTTTCAAGTTGTCGTCGCATGTCAGGCGGGTTTACTTCGTCAGAATTTCCAGTAGGGCTGAAGGCGCCCCATAGCCGTGTGAAGGTACATTTCGTAAGTTTCCCACACCCGCATGCCGGAATGGGTTTGCTCTTGGGGATAGGGATGTGGATCGCCGTTGATCCCGGCCAGAAAAGCGTACACCCCTTTATATAGCTCCTGGATATTGTATCCCCCTTCCAGGGTAGCAAAAAGGCTTGGAAAATGGGCACGCAGTTGCTTGCCTATCTCGTAGTATGTGTTGCTGCTAACTTTGAGATCCAGCAGCAAGTCGTATTGATGGGCATCAAAGCCGGCCGAAACGGCCACAATATCCGGAGCAAACTGGACAGCAGCAGGAAGGAAGTGGGAAAACGCATCCAGGAAAATATCATCGCCGCTGCCCGGCGGTAGCGGCACGTTGAACGTAAACCCTTTCCCCTTGCCTTCCCCAATTTCATCTGCAAAGCCGTGCCCCGGAAACGCCGGATATTGATGGATCGACCAGTACAGAATTTTGTTGCTCGCGTAAAAGATCTCACTGGTTCCATCCCCCAGGTGCCCGTCAAAATCAAAGATCAGGACCCGTTTCCCCTGGTTGGATAAATACTGTGCCGCAATAGCTACGTTGTTGAACAGGCAGAACCCGCTGGCATGCGCAGGATAGGCGTGGTGCCCCGGAGGCCGGACCAGGGCAAAATCCCCTCGTTCCGCCGCCTTGATCGTTGCCCCGACCGCGTAACACGCGGCATCAAACGACCCGGGCGAGGTCATGGTATCCTGATCCAGGTGCGCCCCCACATGGCATGCATGCCGCACCTTGTCGATATAATCCGGCGTATGCACCAAGGTAAGGTATTCCACCCCATTGATTAACTCCGCCCTGGGTAGTTCGCTAAACGCCTCCAGCCGCTTGTGGTTTTCCGGGTGCATCCCGGTATCGTGGTCTAAAAAAACAGGATGATATATCAGGTCCAAATCGTCTGGTTTGTTTTTAAAAAAATAAGTGCTGTCTCCCGTTTTCTCTGTTTCAGGCCGGCGCCTGGGTTGAGGCGGAGCCTCGGTTTAGCGTGAGTCCGAGGCGGAGCCTCGAACTAGGGCAATTTTGAATCGCCCGGTTTAACGTCCAAAAAACACTTCAGCTCCCGTCCCCCGTCCCCCGTCCCCCGTCAAACCGTTAAACCGTCAAACCGTCTACCGTCTACCGTCTACCGTCCCCCGTCTACCGTCCCCCGTCAAACCGTCAAACCGTCTACCGTCCCCCGTCCGGGTCTTCTCTTACCATCAAGGTTTGTCTCCACTCCTGGCTTCCCCATGTCAATTTGAGAAAATAGATTCCTTCGGATGCGGAAGGCAGCCCCCATTCGTCAGGGATAGGAAGGCTCATGACGCCGGTGCGCAGATTTTCAATGACCCGTCGTTGCGCAAGCGGTGTGGCTGCCCGCTGGAAGTTGGAATACGCCTGGCGAAGGGCATTCATCGGGTAGCGGGCAAGCAGGTCTTTGAACATGGCGTCAATGGCTTGCTTCTCATCGGCAGTATAGGGCGCCGCGTCAAACTGGAGGTCCCATACATAGCGATGGATGCCTTTCTCCGGTGCGAGCCTGGCCGTTCGGGAATGCTTGCCAGTGGGGTCGCTGATCTCCAACATCAAGCTATCGGATCCGGCTTCTCCTACATAGTAATGGATCAGTGCGCTGTTGTCGAAAGCGGCGCGAGGAAGCTCCCCGCGGTTTCGAATGGTCGGAGGATTTTCCCCGGCAAACCAGAAATGCCCGCGCTGTCCGCCCCGGCTGGTATTGTTCCAGAGGGTAGCCTGGCGCTGCTCAAACAGCCAGGCTTTGGATTGCATCACGCTGGGGGTCATTTGCTGCAAGGGGCTGATATCGTCCATAATCCATAAGCTGCGTCCGTGGGTGCCTGCTATGAGGTCGCCGTCGCGAGGATGGACAAATAAGTCGTACACGGAAACGGTTGGCAAACCAGGCATACAGCGAGCCCATGACGCTCCTGCGTTCAAAGAGAACCAGATCCCTGTTTCTGTTCCAATGAACAGTAAATTGGGGTTTCGGAGGTCTTCTTTTACTACCCGGACCACTTCCCCGGCAGGCAGGTTAATACCTATATTAGCCCAGGTTTTTCCAAAATCGTTCGTTTTAAACAGGAAAGGGGCAAAGACGTTGCTTCGGTGCCCATCGAACGAGATATAGGCTGTGCCCGCATCAAAATGGGAGGCTTCTATCCGGCTCACCCAAATGCTGTCCGGTACTCCCTGTATATTGCGGCGCACGTTGGTCCATGTTGTTCCCCCATCGCGGGTAAGCTGCACGTTTCCGTCGTCTGTTCCTGCCCATAAGGTTTGAGGGCTGGCGGGCGATGGGGCGATGGTGAAAATGGTGCAGTGGGTTTCGGCACCCGTATTATCGGGGGTAACGCCGCCGCTGAACCCTCTTTGGCGCTTCACTGGATGGTTGGTAGACAGGTCCGGGGAGATGATTCGCCATGTTCTACCCTGATCGGTCGATTTAAAGAGGTAGTTGCTGCCCATGAACAGGATCTTGGGGTCGTGGGGCGACATGACTAACGGGGCAGACCAGTTGTAGCGGAACTCTTCCCCGTTTCGGCGCTCCGGAGCGGGAACCGCTTCCGGGTAATTGGAAATCGTCGTTGGCATAGGCGTAATCCGGATCAGTTCGCGGGTTAAGGGATCGTAGCGGAAAATACTGCCATTTTCCATGGAGGTATATACCGTCCGCCAGTCGGTAGGGTCGGCAATAGCATATTGCCCGTCGCCCCAGTGTACCTTCCAGTTAGCGTCGTTGAGGATACCCCGGGCATCGCGGGTAAAGCTTGCCGTGGCGAAAAATCCATTGTCCTGTAACCCCCCATAGACGTAGTAGGGGTCGCGCATATCAGCGCCGATCCGGTAAAACTGACCGATAGGCAGGTTGTCGAAAAGAAAAAAGTGACTCCCGTGATCATGGGTCAGAGAAGCGCCCTTATCCGCTCCCAGGTAGTACCGGTCGCTATAGAGCGGGTCGAGCCACATAGCATGGAAGTCGCCATGGACTTCCTCATCTTCGCTGCCGTTGCGGAAGGTTTTCCCTCCGTCTTCAGAGACCATGAACGGAGTCGTCAGCAGGTACACTCGTTTATCGTTTTGCGGATTGATGCGAATTTGGCTATAGTAGAATGGCCGGTTGTTGTACGTGTTGAGGTAGCGCCAGGTCTTTCCGGAATCCTCCGAGCGATAGACACCCGATCCAAGGGTATCAAGGCTTCTGGACTGCTTTGCCTCTACTAGTGCCATAAGGATTTTGGGGTTTTTCCGGTAAATGGCGAGACCTATCCTTCCGGTTGGTCCGCCGGGAAGTCCCTGGGTTAATTTCGTCCAGGTTTTGCCACCATCGGTGGTTTTAAAGATACCGCCGTTATTCCCTCCAGAGTAAAACACCCAGGGGTATCGGATGCGCTCGTAAAAAGCGGCAAAAAGTATATTGGGATTAGCAGGGTCCATGACGAGGTCGGTGCATCCGGTGCGTCCATCGTCTGGTAATCCTTTTCCAAGTTTGTTCCAGGTTTTGCCTCCATCTTCGGATTTGAACAAGCCCCGGTCGCCGGAATGTCCCCACAACGCGCCAATAGCGCCTACATAGACCGTGTTCGGATCGGTAGGGTGGGTAACGATGCGGGCGATTTGCTGGGTTTTATCCAGGCCCATGGGCTGAAAGGATTTGCCTCCGTCCATAGATTTATAAACCCCTGCGCCCCAGGAAACGGAATTGCGGTTGTTGGCTTCTCCGGTTCCGACCCAAAGGATGTCCGGATTAGGCTGAAAGATGGCGATATCGCCAATTGAAGCGGTGGCATACCGGTCAAAGACAGGCGCCCAGGAGTTACCGGCATTGGTCGATTTCCAGACCCCTCCCGAGCCGGTTGCAAGAAAAACGCGGGTGAAATCTTTATCCACCGCTTCAATATCAACTATTCTTCCTCCCTGGTTGGCAGGACCGATGTTTCTCCATCGAAAAGCATGCAGCATAGGGTCCGGGGCTGGTTGCCCGATCAATATTCCGCAGTAGAAAAAGCCGGCAAAAAGCAAGCCAAGCCGGTTGTACCATACGATAAGCGTTTTCATACTACACAATTGGTTAAGGATAAAGGGTTTCAGGTTAAAAATACAATTTTCCGGAAAAACTTACCGGGTGCGAAGGTCCAATTGGCGTTCCACAGGCGGGCAAGGTTCATCGCAGCCTTTGCCGGTGACTGCTTTAATCCATTGTCCTGCAGGAACGAAAAGATTACGGGGGGCGGCAACGACGCCATCCACCGTCTTATAAAGAATCACCAAGCCATCGCTCACCTCCCACTGGAGACAGGCAAAAGGCCCGGTGAAACGGAACAGAGAAGGACCCTTTAGAAAAGCAGGTCCTTCAATGCCGCTTTCGGCGCATAGGTCCTGGCTGGCGCCGTGTTCCGGCCGTTGGTACACCCGCACGTAATCGATTTCCATTCGTTTGGGAAACACGGCGCCTGCCTCAGGAGATTCGGTAAACGGCGTTTGGCCTGTTACGCCAACGGCCAGGTTCAGGATAATGTCCAGAGGCCATTCGGGCATTAAATCGTTTTCCAGGTATTCGCCGGGAGAAAGTAGTTCTCCAGGGGAAAGCGGGGCCTTTTTCCGGATTTTATTGAAACGGGTTATTCGCCTGATTTCCCTGCCGTCGACCAGCCAACGGATAACCCAGGGGTCCCACTCAAGCGCAAACACGTGGAAATCCGAAGAAAAATCCGGGCCATAATGGGGACTTCCCGCTTCGTGGTGTTTATCTCCCACCTTTCGATGCAAATTGGTATACTGGAGATCGGGGAATTGGGTCCCGGCCTCAAATACATCGATTTCATTCTCCCCCCACCCATAGAGCCAGAAAGCCGGCCAGAACCCCATTCCGTTTGGCAGGCGGCATCGGGCTTCAAACCGCCCGAACCTGAATTTCCAGGGCGGACGGGTATGGATCATACCAGAACTGTACTCCCGTTGTTCCTCCATCCAACTTACTGTCTCCCTTCTAGCCTCCAGGGCGGCGATTCCGTTTTGTAGAACGACATTCCTGTCGAGATACACCTGGCCTTCCTGGCCATGGGTACGGCAAAAGCTACACTGATCGCTCCCTTCGGGGCCATAAGGGTAAAAAGAGATCCATTTGGATGTGTCGAGGCTGCTGCCGTTAAATTCGTCGTGAAAGACTAATTGCCAGGCGCCCTGGGGGTTAGGAACAACACCGCCGGGAAACTGGACTTTCCGGAAAGGTTGCCCGCCTGCAACCAAAGGCGCCAGTAATAAAAGTACCCCTAACCTGCCGGAAGCATTCAGCCGTAACCAGGGCGGACGCCTGTGGGAGCCTTCTGTCATGTCAGATCCCGAGAGTGGATGCCGCCTTTGAAAAATCCTCTGAACGGACGTAGATCAGATACCCGTAACGGCCATTTCCGTCGGTGATGGCGTTGGAGGCATAGACGTTCACGTGTGCCTGGGCAAGCTTGTGATGCACATCGACCAGCGCGCCCAGCTGATCGTCGCCCTGCACAAGAACAGCGTGATGCGGGCCTTCCAGGCGCATGCCGGACTTGGCAGCCGAATCGGTGAGCGCCCAGTTCACTTCCGGGAAAAGGGCAAGTTGAGTGACTTCGGGCCCAATAGGAATGGCGTTGAAAGCCAGAAGATTAACGCCTTGTTGGGCAAAGTAGGTTAACATTTCGCCCAATTCTCCCGGGCGGTCCTTGACGGTGGTGTAGAAGTAATCTACCCTGCGAATGCGGTACGACATATATTTAGACTTTAGGCTTTGGACGTAAGGCGATAGAGTATATCCAGCAAAAAGATACGAAAAAAACATTCGCAGGGCAGAGGATTTTTTTCTTATTGTTGGCCGGACTTGATCAAATCCGCGACATCTTTGGCCCTTTGAATGACGTCGGCAATCTCGTTGCAATCAGCCGGTTCAAAAACCTCTGTGTATTGAGCTGCTGCCTTGTCTTTGATCACCAGCACCCCGTTTTGGTCTTCCAGTTCTCCTACTGCTCGCAGCAGCTTTCCGTTTTCGAGTTTGAACATCATTTCCTCCTGCTGTATGGACCCTTCGATCATGTAGTGGAAATTTACAGTGATGATATCGCCGGATTTCGAACCGTTCAGGCTGCCCCGGGCCCCATCCCGCTCAAAAGGCTCCCACGCGAAGAAACCGGTTACGGAATCCCCGTCGATGGTCATGGAGGAAGCGGTAATGTCCTGATTCATTTTCATGGCAAAACACATGGCATCGTCGCCGGATGGCGCCGGAGGCGCCGTTTCGCCGGGTTTTGGCGTTTTGTTGCAGGCAAAAAACGCAAAGGCTAGGAGAAAAGAGAGCGTTACCGTAATTTTCATGGAAACAGACGTTTTAAGGTGTGATTGAAACTATTTAATGGGTTAAAGATAAAAGAACGAACAGGGATGGAACTGGAAATTATTTAGTCCCCAGAGAATCCCCTTTTACGCATTTCCTCCAACATCCTATACATCCTAATTTTCTAATTCTCCCTTTTCTATGAATCACGATGATTTTCGCCATTGGGCGCACGAACTGGCCGACTGGATGGCCGATTATTTTGAAAACGTGGGACAGTATCCGGTGAAACCGCAAGTCCTTCCCGGGGATATAAAGAACCAGCTTCCTTCAGCGCCTCCGGAATTTGGAGACCCTTTTGAACAGCAATACGCGGATTTTCAGCAGATCATTCTTCCCGGGATGACGCACTGGCAGCACCCTCAATTTTTTGGGTATTTTCCGGCAAGCCGGAGCATGCCTTCCGTGCTGGGCGAAATGCTGACTGCCGCTATGGGCGCCCAATGTATGATTTGGTATACGTCTCCTGCCGCGGAGGAATTGGAAGAACGGGTAATGGAATGGCTTCGCGGCATGTTGGACCTTCCTGCCGGGTGGACCGGGGTGATCCAGGAGACCGCTTCTGCGGCGACCTTGGTTGCCCTGCTCATGGCACGAGAGCGGGCCAGCGCTTTCGGGGTGAACCAAACCGGCTTTTACGGAAAACCGCCTATGCGGGTTTACGCTTCGGAGCAGGTGCACTCATCTATCCCTAAAGCCGTGAAAATTGCTGGTTTGGGAGAGGCGCATCTGGTTTCCATTCCGACGGACGAAGCGTTTGCGATGGACCCGGCGCAGTTGGAAGCGGCAATTCAACGGGATTTGGAGGCTGGGTTTCAGCCGGTTTGCGTCGTTGCGGCCATCGGCACGACGAGCTCAACTGCTATTGATCCGATCAAGCCCATCGGGGAGATTTGCCGGAAGTACGATATTTTCTTACATGTCGATGCGGCATATGCAGGAACGGCCCTTATCCTGCCGGAGATGCGCTGGATGAGCGAAGGGCTGGACCTTGCCGACAGTTTTGTGTTTAACCCGCATAAGTGGATGTTTACCAATTTTGATTGCACCTCTTTTTTTGTCCGGGACAAACAACTGCTGACCGATACCTTCAGCATTTTGCCAGAATACCTCAAGACACCCCTCGATAAGCAGGTAAACAACTACCGGGATTGGGGAATTCAGCTTGGAAGGCGGTTTAGGGCCCTTAAGCTATGGTTCGTCATCCGCACCTACGGAGTAGAAGGACTTCGGGCGCGCATCCGGGAACACATTCGCATCGGGCAATGGCTCGCTGAGACCATACGCGAACAGCCTGACTTTGAGGTCCTTGCTCCCGTTCCGCTCAACCTGGTGTGTTTTCGCTACCGCCCGGAAGGGATGGAGGACGAAGTGCAACTCAATGCCCTTAATGAACGCCTTCTTCAAACGCTGAACGACTCGGGCAAGATATTGCTCACGCAGACCAAACTCAACGGGAAATACACCATTCGGCTGGTTTCCGGTCAGGTGGAGACGTCCAGGGAAGCGGTCAGCCGGGGATGGGAACTCATTCGCGATACGGCCAGAGCGATGGCCATTCAGGCCGGTTACAACAATTAGTACCGGTAGGCAATCGCGTTGATGTTCATGCCGGCGCCCACGGATGCAAAAAGCAGCAGGTCGCCGGGGTGGAGATCATGACCGGGAATCTGCTTGCGGTATACCATGTCCAGCAGGGTGGGGATGGTAGCGACGGAACTGTTGCCCAAATCGTGGATATTCATGGGCGCCACCATGGGGTCATATTCGGAAACCCCATAAAGCTTGAATAATCGCTTAATAATGGCTTCGTCCATTTTTTCGTTAGCCTGGTGAATGAAGATCTTCTTAACTTCCCGGATATCGCTGATCCCCGCTTTATTAAGGCATTCCATCATGGCTTCGGGGACGTATTTCAGAGCGTATTCATAGATTTTCCGGCCTTTCATTTTGATATAGCGGTGGTCGTCCTCTACGCCGGGTTTGAAGGTGCGGTCCATATAGAGGTAGAAAACGTCCTCCTGGGCATGAGCCAGAACAGCAGTAGCCAGAATACCGCGTTTATGGTCTTCTTCGACCCATTCATGGATGGTGGCGCCGGCGCCGTCGGAAAAGATCATCGCATCGCGGTCGTGCGGATCAACGATACGGGAAAGGGTTTCGGCGCCAATGACGAGCGCTTTGCGGGCAATCCCAGCCCGGAAGTAGGCGTCTGCCTGGATAACGCCCTGTATCCAGCCTGGGCACCCGAAAATGACGTCATAGGGGACGCAATGGGGGTTTTTTATCCCCAGCGCATTTTTAACCCTGGAAGCCAGGCTGGGAAGAAGGTCTGTTTGGAGGGTGCCTGCGAGAATATCTCCGAAGTTGTGGGCGAAAATGATCTGATCGATGGATTCGGGGTCTATCCCGGCGTCCTGGATTGCCCGTTCGGCGGCGATGGTCGCAATGATGGAGGTTTTCTGGTCTTTGTTGGCGTACCGTCTTTCCCGTATCCCGGTAATGGATTCGAGTTTGGAAGCTACTTCAAGGGAAGGGGCTGTAATCCGGTCCCCTTGTTCCGTATAAAATTCGTGGTCGGCAAAATCTGCGTTTTTTACTGCAACCGGGGGGATATAGGCCCCAACACCGGTAATAATTGAGTTGAACATGTTTGGGTTTTTAGACCGCCTGGCAGCGGCGTCTGGATAATATTGATGCGTTCGGGAAAAGACGGTTATCCGAACCAATCGAAACCAAAATTACCGTTTTGCCCATCATTTGCAGCTAGCTAAAATCGCTTAATTTACGATGGTCAAACTTCAATACCCTGAAGCTCCACCGTCAAAGGCCCGGGAATCCGCCGCGCCGTAGAGCAATCCTTTTTTCCGGTCGATAAAAATCCCCATTGCTGATCCCTGCCGGCCGCTTACGCGCAAGGGGTGGCCCATCATTTCATACAGCTTCCTGGTATCGGGAGAGATAGAAAATGCCTCCATGGTAGTCATATCAGGCAGCCACTGATGATGCATGCGGCCTGCTTCCACTGCTTCGCCAATGTTCATATCGTGATCGATAACATTCAACACGACTTGCAGGACGGTATTGATGATCGTGCGGCCCCCCGGGCTGCCGATCACGAGTACGGGTTTGCCTTCTTTGGCTACAATTGTGGGCGTCATGCTGGACAACATCCGCTTGCCGGGAGCGACCAGATTGGGCGGCGTGCCAATCTGCCCCCTGCGGTTGGTAACGCCGGGGACGGGATTAAAATCGCCCATTTCGTTGTTGAGCAAAAAGCCCGCCCCTTCCACCACCAGGCTTGATCCATAGCTGTATTCCAGGGTATAGGTTAGGGAAACCGCATTGCCTTTGGCATCAACCACGGAAAAATGCGTCGTTTCATCGCTTTCGTAAACATTCACTGCCGCATTAAACGTGGCCGAATCGCTTGGGGATGCTTTAAAAAGATCAATCCCGTTGCGAAGCGTTTTGGCATAGGGTTTGGAAAGTAGCCGGTCCACAGGCATATTGGGCACGAAGGCAGGATCGCCGATATGTTCGGCCCGGTCGGCAAACGCCCTGCGCATCGCTTCGGTGAGCAGGTGCAAGTACAAGGCAGAGTTGTGGCCAATGGCTTTTAAATCATAGCCCTCCAGGATATTCAGCATTTCAATCAGGGCGATACCGCCGGAGCTGGGAGGCGCCATGGAAACGATTTCGTACCCCCGGTAGGTTCCCTTGACCGGGGCTTGTTCTACGGCTTCATACCGGGCAAGGTCTTCTTCGGTGATCAGTCCGCCGAATTTTTTCATATAACCGGCCAGGAGTTTGGCAGTTTTTCCTTTATAAAATCCATCCCTGCCTTCTTTTTGTATCCGTTTCAGGGTTTCTGCCAGATCGGGTTGCTTCCAGGGTTCGCCGGGAGTGTAGAGGTCTTTGCCGTCTTTGAGAAAAGCTTTTTTCGTTGCGTCATACATTGGGTGTGTCAGGCCCTGCACTTGCTGGAGATAGCCTTGCATGTCCCAGGTAGAAGGGAATCCCTTTTCAGCCAGGTCGATAGCCGGCTGCACCAGTTCAGCCCATGGCAAGCTTCCCATGCGCTGGTGCGCCATCCAAAGCCCGGCTACCGTGCCGGGAATGCCAACGGAAAGAGGGCCTTCGTGGTTGGAGTTATTGCGAATAGCCCCATTTTCATCGAGGTACATGGTAGCGGAAGCCGCTGATGGCGCTTTCTCCCGAAAGTTGAAGGTCGTCGTTTTGCCGTCGGCGCCGTAGTACACCAGGAATCCGCCGCCGCCGATATTTCCAGCCGAGGGGAGCGTTACCGCAAGGGCAAAAGCAGTGGCCACCGCCGCATCGACGGCATTGCCTCCTTTGCGGAGGGCTTCTTTCCCTGCCTCAGAAGCCAGGTAATGACTGCTCACGACCATGCCGTTTCGGCCAACCGCCGGCGTACGGCCGCTTTGAGCATTAGAATAAAAAGGAATAATCAGCGCTGTCAGCAGCAGGAGAAAAGCATAGAACCGTCGCATAGCCAATCGTTTAAAAAATGTAGAACATAGTACCGTGGGGTAAAGATAAAAGAAAAAGGAAATTTTGACCGGCTTGAAAAAGCGGTAGTTACATAGGATGCAAGCCTGAAAAATTAGACTGGTTGAAATAGGTTAGCATGGGTGGGCCGGCGTATTTCAAAAATGTCTAGTTTGTATACAAAACAGCACTGCCCATGCTTTCCTCTGCCCAACGCGCGTATATTCTATTTGTATTTTTTTTTGCCGGACTTCATTTCCTGCTCGCTGCCCTTATTGCCCGAATTGATCCTGTAACCGCTTATGGCTTCTGGAGTGGCGTCAAACACGGTTACTTTTTTATTCAAAATGCCATTATTGGAATATTCACAGGAAGGCTATCCTGGGCCCCCGTTCATTCCAGCGGATACCGTTGGGGGGTTATTGCCGGCGCCGTCCTTGTACCGGGGATGATCAAAGTAGCGTTTGAGATTCTGGCTGCTTTACTTGAAGGCTGGAGAAGGTGAGCCAGTGAAATGTGGAGAGGCGGAGCCTCTCCGAGGTACTTGGGCACGAGGCAGGCGCCTCGCGCCAGTTGAGGCTGGAGCCTCTCCGAGGTACTTGGGCACGAGGCAGGCGCCCACAGCTGTCTGGAACCAGTTCACGCCGGTCAGGGGACCGGCGGATAGTTCTGCACGAAATCTGCGGATTTCGGCAAACATGGGACCTCTCTGAGGTACTTGGGCACGAGCAGGCGCCTCGCGCCAATTGGTGGGCCCTTACGCCCGCTTCACGCGCGCTTCCGTCCACCGTCTCCCGTCTCCCGTCCACCGTCTCCCGTCCACCGTCTAACACCCTTCCTCTTCCTCTTCCGCTACCGCTTTCTTTTTGGGTACTACCCGTTTAGGGGCGGGGGCAGCCGGAGCGGCTACGGTTATCTTAGGCGGGGCGGTAGAGGCTTTTTCCTTATCGACGGCATCCTGAAATGCTTTGGCGTAGTCGAATCGGGCCGTTTCTGCGACCAGCAGCGATTGGCCTTCTCCGGCTTGCTGTATCCCGCCCTGAAGAATGGCGACGTTTTTAACTCCAGTTTGGAGGAGCAGCATCCAGGGGCCATTGGCCTCGCTTTCTTCCTGGCTGCACAAGACAAACCGAAGATCCTTTTTATGGAACATGCGCTGATATTCCTCATCCAGCAAATGCTGGGCGGGGATATTGATGGCCCCATCCAGATGGGATTTGGCAAAGTCGGCCGGAGAGCGGATGTCGATGATCCGGAGCTGGTCCGGGTTCGATTGCCGGAGCTTTTGCAACGCATCCGGACTGATCGTCCGTTCGGTGTTCATTGCCGTTTTCAGCGCTTCTTCTTCATTGAGAGCAAAGCGCTCGTTTCGGTTGTTTCTTGCAAAAACCAGGACAACGACCACCAGGATTACCGAAGCTGCAGCTAAAAGATACCAATTTTTGCGTTTCATGGATTTTTTTTTACTATGGTTAGGGAGCAGGGAGCAGGGATTAAGGGAAAACTCGCCCCTCCCATCCACCGTTCATCGTCCACCGTCCAGCGTTCACCTTCCACCGTCTAACGTCCACCATCTAATACCTAACGTCTAACGTCTAACACCCTTCCTCTTCTTCTTCCGCCGCTTTAGGCTTCGGTTTGGGCTGAATCTTTTTGGGAGCTGGGAGCTGCTCCGCCACTGGCGCAGCGAAAGGTTCGGGCCCGAGGGCTTTGCTTCCGCCGGTGAAATATTTGGCCAGGGCTTGTCGGAACCGGTATAATTCAAAGGCTTCTTCCGAAGCGGTTTGCGGGGGTTCCTGTGGGGCCAGGATGGAGGACACCCAAGCATTGAGACCGCCTTTCATGACGTAGCCGGAGGGACATCCCAGGCGGCGATGCAACATCCATGCTTTTTCAGCCAGAAGGTCGTCGTTGGAGAAAAAAACGGGCTTGAATTTTTCGCAGTCGATCTGTTTTTTGTTTTCTGCCGAAAGCAGTTCCTCCAAAGGAATATTGATGGCGCCCGGGAGGGTGAATTTTTGAAAATCGGCCGGCCGGCGCACATCGACCAGTACAAGGGAAGGGTCTTTGTTGATGATCCAATCGGCTACCTCCTCGACACTGGCAAAAGATTGCCGTTGATAGATTTCCAGCAACAGTTGCTGCGGACTAGGGGCTTGGGTTTTCTTCTCCTCGCGGTGGCAGGAAACAAACACCAGTAAGCCCATAATAAGAAAAATCCGGTTCATATGCTTCTCTAGATTGCGTTACCTTCTTTTTAATAATAACGTCGCCATTCCATAGAAGATCAATACAAGTACCTCGTAAACTGACCCGCTTCCACCATTATAAGACGGAAGATCAACCCTCCAAGGAGGATAAGACCAGCAGGAAAGGCTACAGGGATCTTTTTTCCTCTTAATTCCAGAATTTCAAGCACTGCCGGGACCACCAGTCCCAACCCAACCACCAGCCCCCAGAAGGGCAGCGCAAAATGGCCGCGAAGGAAGAGCTGGGCAGATTCCACCTGTACTTCCGGGCCTGCCAAAAAGCCCATGAATAAGTGGACGATAAAGAACAGTTCGACTCCGATTAACAGGAGGTCAATTTGCGCGAACCGCTTTCGCTCGGTATGGTCATTTGACATCCACATGATCGTGGCCGCTCCGGTCGACATACCCGATATCAGAAACAACGGCCCCAGTAGTGCGGTATTCCATAGCGGGCGGGCGTTAAAGGCAGACAACAAAATCCCGGTGTAAATACCCAGGATCACCGACAAAATCACCATTGCCCAAGCCAGCGTCATGCGCTGACTGATCACCAGGGCTTCAAACCGGTTCAGTAACCCCCATTTCCAATCCCAGTTTGGGAACCATTCCTTGATATAACTTGCTGCCCAGATCATCGACAAAGGCGTGATGATCAGTAAAACCCAGGCGCCCCAGGACATCGGCGACTCGATCCGGATCGTCAGGTAAAGCTGCCAGAAAAACCATTTGTGCTTCAAATCGATGAACAGGAAAAACAAGCCAAGAATGAGCAGGAATGGCGTCAGAAAAGGCGCCCATTTCACGGCGGTGGGATACGTGTTTTCCTTTTTCATGATGGTATATAAACCGGCAAAAAACAAAATGCCGGCCGCCATTCCCCCCAGAAACAAATAGGCGGGAATAGGCCAATGCCACAGCTCAAGATGCGGGTCGATATGAGGAAGATTTCTGCCGCTTACGATGAGTTCTTCTTTCATAATGGTTTGTTTTGGGTTGCTGAATGAACCGGCCAATAAACCTTTAGATTAAATAATACACCTGAGGCTTGGTGCCTGCTTCCGGGGCGAGAACCTTCCATTTCCGGTTTTGGAGCAATTCGGATATTTCGCTGGAAGGATCGTCGAGATCCCCAAAATACATACACTTGGTCGGGCAAACCGAAACACAGGCTGGCTGAAGTCCTTTCCGGACCCGGTGGATGCAAAAGGTACATTTATCGACGTACCCGTCGGGGTGCGAGTAACGCGCATCATAGGGGCAGGATTCAATGCATGCGCCGCAACCGATGCACTTGAACCCGTCGACCAACACAACGCCCCCTTCCACAATATGGCTGGCGCCCGTGGGGCAGCAACGTACGCACGGGGCGTTGTCGCAATGATTGCACCGCTCCGACCTCAACTCCAGATCTAGATTGGGGTAGCTGCCCGACACGGTTTCGGTCACCCAATCCCGGCAATAACCAATGGGGACGTTATTTTCAATCTGGCAAGCCACGACACAGTCGCTACACCCTACGCATTTTTTTGTATCGATAGCCATTGCATATCTCATAGCGATTGGACTTGTTTAGGTTCTTCAATAGAGAATGTCACAAAATTGCCGCGCATTCCTTGTCCGCCCATGATGGGGTCGATCATTACGGTAGTGATCATTTCGGAATCGCTGGCGCCCTTCCCAAAGGCGCGGGAGAGCGCCTCCCGTTTCTGACCAAACCCATGTACCATGTATACGCAGTCCCAGCGAATCCGCTCGGTGACGCGCACCTTGATGGGGAACGAAGAATAAACGCCGTCCTGATTGCGCAGCCAAACCTTTTGGCCGTTTTCAATCCCCCAGATCTGAGCGACCTTCGGATTCATCCAAAGATCGTTTTCTTTCATGAGGTCGGTCAGGTTGGGGTTATTGGCCGTCCGGCTGAACGTATGCATGGGCGCCCGTCCATAGATAAGCCGGTAATAACCTTCCGGAGGTTCGGGGTGCGCGGTATAGTTGGGCAGCGGGTCGAAGCCGGCGCTTTCCAGCTCGGAAGAGTAAAGCTCGATTTTTCCGCTAGGCGTATTAAAGGTAACCGTCTCACCTTCTTTGAAATAGAGGTCTTCCGATTTGCGGGGCCAGCGCTTTACGCCCAGGTGTTTCATCTCTTCCAGCGAACTTCCCACCTGCTTTAGCTGCCAGTCTAACACTTCGCTAAAATCCTCGTAGGGAAAGAAGGCCCCAAGTCCCAACCGCTCTCCCAATTGTTTGCACATCCACCAGGCAGGTTTACTCTCGCCCAGGGGCTCGGCGGCAGGCATCCGCAGGGCGATATTGGGCTCGCGGTGAGGGGCAGCCCGCAGTTCATCATAGCGTTCGAGGTAAGTGCATTCAGGCAAAACCACATCGGCATACCCCGTGATTTCCATGGGCATGGTGTCGACTACCGCGATAAAATCCAGCGAGTCGATGGCTTTCTGCAAGCGGGGTTTTTCCGGCATCGCCTGAGGCAGGTTCGTGCCGGTGACGATCCATCCATGGATCATTTGCTCCTGACCTTCTCCGCCAGGAATGGATGCGTCTACCAGCGCATTGGTGACGGCCTCGTCAGCCATAGGATAGCGTCCTCTTAATGTCGCTTTCCAATCCCATTTGGGGGTTGGGAATGCCGGATAAGGATAACCTGGAAGGCTTGCTTTTTCTTTCAGGAAGAATCCGCCCCGTCTGCCCCATGAACCGAGAAGGGCATTCAGAATGGCAATGGCTCTGGAGCGCTGCGTATCGTCTCCGTACCAGGTGACGTGGCGACCCGGATGGACGATCACGGCCGGGGCAGCGCTGCCCATGAGCCGGGCAGTTTGCCGGATAGTTTCCGGATCGATGGTGGTGATCCCGTATGCCCATTCCGGCGTCATCCGGCGAACGTGGTGTTTGAGCCGGTCAAATCCGGTGGTATATTGCTCTACATAGGCTTTATCGTACAATTCCTCTTCGATGATCACGTGGATCCATGCCAAAAGCAACGCTATATCGGTGGCCGGTTTGATTGGGAGCCAATATTTCGACTTACTGGCGGCGGTGGAAAACCGCGGATCAACGGTGATGATGTCGGCGCCGCGGTCGATCGCATCGGACATTTCCTGTATCTGGCCGTTGTGCATATTTTCCCCGATATGGGACCCGATGAGTACCAGGCAGCGGGTATCCCGGATGTCGGTGGGTTCGGGAGAACCAATGGAGGTCCCGAATGTAGCTTTAAAGCCCGCTTCCCTTGGGCCCCGGCATTGCGCGTAGGATGGCGCTGCAATGGTTCCCGACCCAAACGCACGGAACAAGCGCTCGAAATGATCCCCGGAGGATCCGTGATTGAACAAGGCCATACTTTCGGGGCCATATTTATCGGCAATAGCCTTCATGTTTTCCGCAATCAAGTTCAGGGCTTCATCCCAGGTCGCTTTGCGGTAGGTCTGTTTGCCGTTTTCGGTAACGCGGATCAGCGGCGTCGTCAGGCGGTCCGTATCGTAATACATGCCGATCCCTCCGGTGCCCCTTGGGCACAAGCGGCCGTCGCAGTGGGGGTCTTCTTCATGCCCGACCACCTTCATGATGTTGCCTTCCTTGTTTTTGTATACCCATCCCGCGCACTTCCAAAAACAGACTTCGCAATAGGTAGGAACGCGTTCCGCATCGCCTACCGTTACGCTATCCCATAAGGAAGCGCCTTTTAACAACTGGTATGCGCCGGCGCCGCCAACGGTTAGTCCCGCTACGCCAAGCCCGGTAATTTTGATAAAGTCCCGTCTTGTTGCCATAGTATATGAAAATATGATCATCTAAATTGTCTATACAAAATAACTTGTCGGAATTCAGCCGCCGAATGACTTTCCGCAAGTTAGAGAGTGACAATTGTCAAACCGTCGTTTTTGATATGATCAGCCCGGAGAAGGAAGGCTCTTTTGTTTGATTTTAAAGGGGACGTTTGATTTTTTCAGACAATTCACAAAGAAAAAAGCACATTTTTGAAACAAAGCCCTAACTTCCCTCCATGCGTCCGATCTCGTTTCGAAGTTTAGGGGTTGCGCTGGCGTTTCTGGTTGCGCTTCTCGTTTATTTTATCTGGTTTTTACGCCAGGAAAGAGAGCCTGTGGCAGAAATCCCGGAGTCCATTCCGGTAGCTGGTCCGGAGGAAACCTGCATGAATTGCCACCAGGGTATGAGCGGTTTTGAACCGGCGCATCAGCCCGGGCGCATAGGCTGCACGCCTTGCCACGGAGGCAACCCTTCGGAGAGCCGGGCGGCGAAAGCGCATGAAGGAATGATTTTGATACCAGGCAATATGAGCGACGCGCGCCAAACCTGCGGCCGGGCAGGGTGTCATCCCGATATGGTACACCGGGTGGAGAACTCGCTGATGACCACCATGGCCGGAGTAATCGCCGTCGATAAGTTTGCCTTCGGGGAAAGCCCTTCGTTGAGCGGCGATTTCCACGTCCGGAAACTGGGGATTCTGGAACCTTCCGACCTCCACCTCCGGCAACTCTGCGCCTCCTGCCACCTGGGCAACCCTAAAGAATCCTTTGGTCCGATTCAGGAACTCAGCCGGGGAGGAGGGTGCAATGCTTGCCACCTGAATTACAGCCAGGCTGCCAGGGAATCGCTATCTGTTTATCAACAAAAAGGGAAAACGCCCGGCGTGCATCCGGGGCTGACCGTTCAGGTGGGCAACGACCACTGTTTTGGGTGCCATAGCAGGAGCGGAAGGATCAACACCAACTACGAGGGTTGGCACGAAACGGCGTTACGTCCGGAGGAGGTAGCGGGCAAGCCGGGGTTCCGCCTGCTGGATGATGGGCGGGTATTTCGGTTCGTTTCCCCGGATGTGCACCATACGGCCGGGCTGGAATGTATCGACTGCCACCATGCCGCTGAGGTGATGGGCGACGGCGTCCGGCATTTTCACGAAGAAGACGCCGTCAAGGTGCGCTGTGAGGATTGCCATTTCACCGGCAAAGCCCAGGGCATTCTTCAGGACAGTTTGGATCAGGATTCCAGGCGGTTGCTGGCACTGCGCCCGGGGATGAAAAAAGACGGCCGTTTTTTAAAAGGAAAGGCGTCCGGCCAGCATTATTATCACATTTCGGTAGATACGAATGGGTTGGCTCATTTTCTTACAAAGAATTCCCTTCAGGCAAAACAACTCAAAGCCCCGGCCGCCGTTTGCACCCGGGTAGGAGGCCATCGCGACGTGACCTGCACTGCATGTCATACTGCCTGGGCGCCGCAGTGTATTGGCTGTCATAATGCGTTTGAGCCGCAAACCCAAGCCTATGACCTGTTGTTCAAAAAGCCGGTGAAGGGGAAATGGAGGGAATACCTGGGAGAGTTTTTTGCCGACCCGCCCACGCTTGGGGTCGTAGATCTGGACAGCGGAAAAATTCGCGAAATACAAGCTTTCATACCTGGGATGGTCCTCACTATTGACCGGAGCGCGTTTCCGGGGCCCAAGAAGAGCCCGTCCGAATTATTTCACCGTCTTTTTGCGCCGGTTTCTGCGCATACCATCAGTACACAGGGGCGTTCCTGCCAATCGTGCCACAACGACCCTGTTGCGCTGGGCTATGGCCGCGGGAATCTGGCGCTGGAGGTTAAAGGCGAAAAAGGACGATGGGCCTTTTACCCTACTTATGCCCTGGAGCCCCAGGATAACCTGCCCCAGGATGCCTGGATAGGCTTTTTGAAGGCGCCAAACAGCCAGACGCCTGCCACCCGCGACAATGCCCGTCCATTCACCATTGCAGAGCAGCAACGTATCCTGGAAGTTGGAACCTGCCTCACTTGTCACGACGGAACCTCCGATGTCATGCTGGAAAGCCTGAAGGACTTTGGGCAAATAAAAAAACGCATGACGGCGTCATGCGTGCGGACTGTCTGGTAATGGAACGGTTGCGAGCAGAAGTCCTGCCAGCGCCAGGGGCGCCGACAGGACGTTCTTGCCACAAAAAAACTAATCAAATTACTCCGTTGCTTATTGTATTACGGTGTTCTTGGCGAACCACTCGTTGTAGGAACCGTCGTATACTTTTACCTTTTCAAACCCGAGAACGTTTTTAAACGCCACATAGAGAACGGAAGCCCGAACGCCTGTCTGGCAGTAGACGATGACTTCTTTTTCGGGGGTAATACCCATATCGGCAACGATCTTTTTCATTTCTTCTACGGGCTTGTAGGATCCGTTTGCCAGCACGAGGGAGTTGAAATCCAGGTTCTTGGCGCCGGGGATATGGCCTTTGCTGTTCTCGGTTTTCCCGGCAAATTCATCAGCGTTGCGGGCGTCGAGCAGGGCCACTTCGCCTTTGTCCTTGTTGTCCATAACATACTGCATGGTTGCCAGGATGGCTTCGTTAACCGCCGGCGTAAAAGTTACCGGGGCAAGTTTGCCCGCTTCAGACGTTAAAGGCAAGCGTACTTTTGCCCACTCCGCCATGTCTTTATGCAGTAGTTTTACATTTTCGGCGCCTAGATACTTCAGAATGAAGTAAAGGCGTGTATTGTATTTCTGCGTGCCGTCGTCGTAGATGACCACTTCGCTCTTTTCATTGATCCCGAGGTTGCCAAAGAACTTGGCCAGGTCGTCTGCAGGAAGGAGCAAGCCTTCAATGTCCCCTTTTTGGTACAGGTCCATGTGGTTGATATTGATGGCGCCTTTGACGTGGGTCGTAGCAAACGTTTTGGCTTTGTTGGCGTCAATTACAACCACTTTGGGGTTCGCTTTGATCAGGGTTGCAAAATCGGCCGCTTTAATGAAATCTACCTGAGCCATTAATCCATTGCTAATCAGCAATACGGAGATCAGGACCAGAAGGGATTTTAATGCTTTCATTACAAAAATTTTTAATGAGGTAAAATTGGAGGGGGAATGAAGGAAAGGTTGCCTTAGACTACATTCCCCCTAAGGATTTATCGATTTAGAACGATACCTGCAACTGTGCGAGAACCATGTCGTTTTTCTTCTCTACCAAGCCGTTCTCCTCAGCATTATACAGGTAGTTGAACTGGAAGCGGACCTTGTCGTTAAAGAAGTAGTTGAAGCCGTATACAATGGTGTTCTGGATGTAATCCGTTGAAGTCTGCGTCAGGTCGTTTGTTGAAATATCCAGGTTCGGATCGTAGCTTTCCAGGCGGATCACCGGCTGGATTTTCCATGGGGTCATGTAGAGCGCCTGAACGAAATACCCGTTGCGGTTGATCGAGCCTTCGCGCACTTCGACGTCGCCACTGCAACCGCCACCAACCGTATAAGAGCCCTTGTCGGTTCCGTCTACAAATTCACCCTGAACCAGGAAGTTCTTGTACTTCAATTCAACGTCGATGCCGAGGCGTTTTCTTTCATCATCGGTAGTAGCCGTAGCGGATTTGGCAGGTTGTTTGCCGAAGCGGTAGCTGGCGCCCACGGTCAGGAATTCGACTGGGTGGATGGTTAAGCGGCCTACGATATCTTTCTTGTTGTTGTTGTCGCCAAATTGTCCATCTTCGCCGAGCCCGCGGCCGGTGCCATTCATCACGGCCAGGTTATACCCGATGAGGTTCTTGGTTTGCAGGCCAAAGATCTTCAGTTCGCCGGTGGAGCCGGAGAGCATAATGCCTTGATCCCGGAAGGGGTCTACCAGTTGGTTGACGGCCATAGCGCGGTTAATGACATTCAGTTTGTGGCAGGGGGTAAGCAGTTCCAGGCCGAATGGCGACTTGAACTGGCCTACCGCAACTTTGAGGTAAGGGGCAAAGCGGTTATAAGAGATAAACGCGTCCAGGATGTATGGGCCACCTTTGGAGGGGCTGAATTCCGACATAAAATAGTAGCTGAAATCATAAGGAATATTACCGGTTACCCCTAAACGGGCGCGGTTGAAGTAGAAGCTGGATTGGTCGAGCAATTTGTTCTGGGCGTCTTTCCCCAGAAACTGGTAAGATCCTTCGGCCTGGATAAACCCGATCAGTTGGATGCCCTCTTCAGAGGTCGGCTCTACACAACCTTGAGACCAGGAAAGCGAAGGAAGAAAGAAAAGAGATGCCAATAATAGAAGCGTTAATTTTTTCATGGCAAGAAAATTGTAATCTGATTGAAAAAACCCGCCCAGTGCGGGAGGCAACCGATGCGGTTTACCTCCCGGCGGGCAATTTTGTATTTATCTCCGTGCGCAAGATTGCGCGAAATGGTTTGCTTATTGAACCGGCGCGTGCAGCGTACCGGCAGCATCGTAGTAGCCGAAGTTGTTTACACTGCCGGAGCCATCGCCTTTCCACGCTTTGGTCTTGGCTTTGTCGACATCGCTGCCTTTGAGCTGGGTATACACGATGCGGTTAGAGCCGAAACTGAGGCTCTTGGTACTGTAGCCCATTACGTCAAGCCATGCGGCGGTAATGCTGGACGTCTGACCGGTGTAGCAGTATACGAGGCAGGTTTTGGAAGGATCGATATTCTTCAGGTTGTCGATCTTGAGGTCTTCCATGAAGCGATAAGCGCCGTTGATATGGCCGAAAGCGTCCCAGGATACCTGCGGCCAGTAGTTGATGATAAAGTAGTTGCCTGGGTTGGCAAGGGCGTTGTCCCGGCTTTCAGACCAGGCGGTATTAAGGAGCATCGTTTTTACACGGGCTTCGAGGATCTTGGCCGGGTCGGTCTGGCCGGTAGATAGCGTCGGGAAGGTAGTAAAGGTAGGCATAGCAGGAGCGGCGCCGGTCGTTACCCAGTTGGGGCTGGTATAATCAAGGGCGTTGCTGTTCCACTTGCCGGCAAAATCAGAATGCCAAGACGACATCCCCCACTTGAGCGATTTGGCGTCGTAGCCCATCAGTTTGAGGGCGGCTACAGCGCGGCTGGCGGTTTGGCCGGTATAGCACACGACCAGGATCTTTTTACCGGCTGCTTTTACTGCTTCTTCCAGGACGTTGGCAAGGGTAACGTTAACGGCATTCTTAATGTGACCCAGATCGTAATCGGTTTTTGAACGAATGTCCATAACGTAATAATCCGGAACGGAGAAGTCGGCCGTATTGATGTTAATTCCGGAGCCGCCAACTACAAAAGAGCCGGTGAGGTTGGTCAGGTCCAGGTTATTGGTCTTCATGTACGTGGTGAGGAGGTCAAATTCGGATTGCTGTACTTCGACCGGGTCTTCCTTACATCCTGCAAGACCTAAGGCGAGAACAGCTACCATCAAGAGTTTCCACAAGTTTTTCATGGCAAGAAAAATTTTATGAATGAAAAAAGTGGCGGCTCCGTCAAGTGCATAAAGAGGAACGATCGCGCGCAAGTATAATCCATTCCGGTTTATGCCCCTGGCCGGAGCATACCAACATGAATATTTCAATGAACTAATGATAATTTCTTCATGCTTTATGGTCCAAATTTACTTTCGCACAAACCCCGTTTTGGTGATTGTTCTCAATTTGAGGTGTGATTTTTATCACTAAAATGGGTTAAAAAAGCAGTGCGTTAGGTAATTTGCTCGGCAAACGGGAAATGTTTTTTATTTTTTTTGATTGAAAATCAATGATTTAAATAAAAAACAACATTGCCTGTTCAGGCACTGAACAGGCAATGTACAAAACCAACAATAATTTGGTACTTTTTCTAACTAGGCGAGAATCCGGCGCGCAGTTTGGATTTTTCGGCGCCAATAAGAAGACTGCTGAATGTTGTCGATCATTATCCCCCGGTAGGTTGCGTGGATGACCCGAACGCCGTCGGGAGCATTTGAAACCACCAGGGCGACATGGAATACGCGGCCTTTGCTGCTGTGGCGGAAGAAAACGAGGTCGCCGGGCTGCGCTTCTGACATGGCAATTTTTTCACCTGCAACAGACTGGGCGCTGGAGCTTGTGGATAGCGCAACGCCGAAATTCTTCATTACAAAATGGGTGAACCCGGAGCAATCAAACCCCCTTTCCGGGTCTCTGCTGGCGTATACATAGGGCAAACCCAGGTATTTTTTGGAATATTCGACGATCTCTTCGCGCGTCTGGCGGTCTTTGGCAATTTTTGCGGAAATCTGGCCTGGAGAGAAGACCGAACACCCGGAGAGCCACATACTGGCAATAAAAAGCCAGATGAGTTGGTTTAAGCACGACCTGATTGACATACCGTTTAGCAGTAGGTTGGCCGCTAAAATAGCGAATTTGCCCAAGCCGAAAAACTATTCCAAAGAAAATTTGTCCTGATCGGCTAAAAAAGGGAATTTTTTTCGGAAACCCTGAAGTCCCACCGGATCGAGGGAAGCCGTAAAAACCCCGGGCTGGTTGGTGAGCTGGAAGAGGATATTGCCCTCGTAATCAATGAGGGACGAATCTCCGGAGTGGTCGTGCCCGTTTCCGTCTGCGCCAATGCGGTTGACGCCAGCCACGTAGGCTTGGTTTTCGATAGCCCGTGCCACCAGGAGGTTCTTCCAGGCAATGCTTCTGCGGGCTGGAAAATTCGCCACATAGACCAGCAGGTCATAGGGGGCAACGGCATCATTCCGGCTCCATACGGGGAACCGGAGATCATAGCAGATAAGGGGGCATATCCGCCATCCTTTCCATTCAGCCACCAGCCGGCGCGTTCCTCCCCGGTAATGCAGGGGTTCGCCGGCCAGCCCAAAAAGATGCCGTTTATCATAGGTATCGAAAACGCCGTCCGGCTGCATCCAGATCAGGCGGTTGTAATAGGCGCCGTTTTCTTCTATGGCGACGCTGCCGGTAACCGCCGCTCCCAGCCGGCTGGCTTGGCCATAAAGCCATTCCATGGCAGGGCCGTCCATTCGTTCGGCTACCTTCTCGGGGGCCATGCTAAACCCGGTGGTGAACATTTCTGGCAACACGACGAGGTCGGTTTGTCCTTCCAGTCCCTTCAGCAAGGCGGAAAACCGCTCGAGGTTCGCTTCCCTGTCCTCCCAATCAAGCGGCGCTTGAACCATGGTGACGCGCAACGGCTTCATAACTAAAAACTTTTGGGAAAAGATACGATGGCGTAGGGGAATTAAGTAGCCTCTTTACCGGCAGCCTAATGCATGAGCCCCTGTTGTCCGGCGCAAAGAAAAAGACCCCGGCCCAACAAGGAGGGTTGCTCCAGGTTGGGCCGGGGTACTTGTGAGTCGCTTGCGACGGGATCTTATTTCTTCTTCTTGGTATCTTTCTCGGCGGCAGCAGTGGCAGAACGCAATGCGCGCGGGATTTCGATGAGAACTACCGGAATGCCCGGAGCGTTCATGATTTCCACTCCTTTCGGCGTCTCAATGTCCCTGACCCGAAGGGATTGGCCAAGGTCGAGACTTGAAATGTCTACCATGACTTCATCGACAAGGTTTTCAGGGAGGGTTTTAATTTTCACCCGGCGCACGCTCTGAAGGAGTTTGCCGCCCAGTTTGACCCCGGGAGAAGCGCCTTTGAAGCGGATGGGAACTTCGACTTTGATCGGGTGCCCTTCGACCAGATTGAGAAAATCGATATGAACCAATTCATTGGACAGCGGATGGAGCTGGTAATCTTTGACAATGCATTGGTATTTGGCGCCGTCTACGTTGAGTTCCGCCACTTTGAAGTCGGGCGTATAAATGATATTTTTGACTTCGCTCAGGGTCGTATAAAAATGGACTACCTCCTTTGCCCCGTAAAGGACGCAAGGAATCTTACCGTCGCGGCGCAAGGTAGCGCTGGACTTCTTACCTAAGTCGGTTCTGCGTTCGCCGTTGAAAGGAATTGAATTCATTGCAAAAAATATTCTGCGTCAAAAACTGTAATTACAACCCGCAAATTGGGCACGCAAAGATAGACAATTGTCTCAATCCCTGCTATTATTTTTCAATAATTTAGCTAAAATTTCCAAATGCGGCCGGCCGGGCGGATCGATTTCCTTTCGGCTTTCCTATTCCTTATCAAACAAAGCGGCAATCGACTTATGTTCGTGGGTATTGCGGATAGCCCGTGCAAAAAGTTTTCCCGTAGACAACACCTTGATTTTTGGCGATTCCTGTGCCAGGGGAATCGTGTCGCAGACGATCAATTCCTGTAGCTTGGAGTTGTTGATATTTTCGTATGCTTTTCCGGAGAGAATGGGGTGCGTACAGAGCGCCCGAACGCTCCTGGCGCCTTTCTGAATGATGACTTCCGCAGCGCGGCAAAGCGTTCCGGCAGTGTCCACCAGATCGTCGACCAGAATGACATCCGCTCCATCCACATCTCCGATGACGGTCATTCCAGCGATTTCGTTCGGCTTTTCCCGGTGTTTATCGCAGATCACCAGCGGTTTGTCAAAATGCTTTGCATAGGCTCTGGCCCGCTTGACCCCCCCTACGTCGGGAGAGGCGAAAATGGCGTTGGAAAGGTCCTGCTTTTCCAGATGGGCAAAATAAATGGGTTCGCTCCTGAGGTGGTCGACCGGAATATCGAAGAAGCCCTGAATCTGATCGGCGTGCAAATCCATGGTCATCACCCGGTCGGTGCCGGCGGCTTCCAGCAGGTTGGCGATGAGTTTCGCCGATATGGGCACCCTGGGTTTGTCTTTCCGGTCCTGACGGGCATAGCCGAAGTAGGGGATCACGGCGGTGATATAGCCGGCGGAAGCCCTTTTGGCGGCGTCAATCAGCAACAAGAGCTCCATCAGGTTTTCGGCGGGCGGGAAGGTAGACTGGATAAGAAAAATAAATGCTCCGCGGACGGACTCGTTGATGATGGGCTGCATTTCGCCGTCGCTGAACCGCCTGACGGTCACGTTGCCCAATTTGTCGCCGTAGTAGTCGGCGATTCGCTCTGCGAGGTATGTCGATTTAGTGCCGCTTAATAGCTTTACATCCACCATATGACGTCTTGAAGGTTGTTTCTATTTTTTTGGGCGCCGGGCAAGGCAAAATATCGCTACTGGGCATCTTTGGATCGGCGCCTTCCGGGTTTGGCCAATCTGCAAGGATTAGATTCCAGAAGAACGAAGAGGTACAGTAGTGCGGACAAAAATACAAAGGTTTTCTCATGCTAAAAGATAATATTTGTGCCCGCCTTAGCTCCCTCTGATTTTGCTTTTTAGCGATACCATTGGGGTGTTGGTCGATCCGATTCCCGGATTAGACCGTAAGATGTTACTTTTGTTGGGAAAAATGACCATCAGGCAAATGAGTTAATCAGGCATGTCCAAACTGTTTTTCATCGAAGCAGTCGCGCTGAATGGCTGGATCGTCCAGTTATTCTGGCTTATAGCCATCGTAGCGTCGCTTTTGTTGTTTTTGCTGATCCTTCTCAACTGGCTTGGCATTAACCAGGACCGCCACGTATACAGCGCCAGACAACGGGCTTTTGGCGATCCGTTAGCGGTACTGATTTTTTTTACCTTTTTGGGCTGGACCAGTATTCTTTCAAGTCTTTGGGTCAGGCATTCCGAATACATTTTTTTCTTTGCTGTCCCAGCCTCTGCTATTGCCGCTTTCTTCCCTCGCTTCCTTTCGTATCTCCGTCGAAAAGAACGGCAAAAAAAAGGGTATAATCCCGAATACCTGCTCAGGAGCACAGGGGAGGTGCTACAGAACATTCCGCCAAACCAAATCGGCAAAGGAAGGGTGCATTTAAGTCTTCGCGCCACGCCCCACGACTGGGAGGCTGTTACTTCCTGCGGAGGCGAGCTTCCTGCCGGAGTCCATATACGTGTAGTAGATGTAATCGACGACCACACGGTGGTGGTGGAGCCGCTTGATCTTCCTCCTTCCGGAACGCCCAAATCCCCTCCCGGCAGCACAGGAAATCCAATTACCTGAAGCAGGTCCTATTTTTTTCGTTCGGTCGCGTAATAGATCAGATCCTCCAGCGATTGGCGGGAAGGCGAATCGGGAAAGGTATGCAGCAATTCGAGGGCTTCTTTTCGATAGGCTATCATTTTTTCCTGGGCGTATTCGATTCCGCCGCTAGCCCGGACAAACTGGATCACTTCTTTTACTTTTTCCGGGTTTTCGTGATGCCTGCGAATGTTGTTGATCATCCGGTTGCGGTCGCTGCGGCTTGCTTTCCGCAAAGCATAAATGACAGGCAGGGTGAGTTTCTTTTCTTTAATGTCAATACCCAGAGGCTTACCGACGTCGTCGTAGCCCAGGTCGAATAAATCATCCCGGATCTGAAATGCAATCCCGATCTTCTCCCCAAATAACCGCACCTTCTCAATGACCGTTTCGTCTTTTGTAGCTGATGCCGCTCCGGCGCTGCAAGCAGAGGCGATCAGCGAGGCGGTTTTCTGGCGGATGATTTCAAAATAGACGTCCTCCTCAATATCGAGCCGGCGCGCCTTTTCGATCTGGAGCAATTCTCCTTCGCTCATCGCTTTCACTGCGTCTGAAACGATTTCGAGCAACCGGTACTCTTTATTCTTCAGGGCCAGGAGCATTCCCTGGGAGAACAAATAGTCGCCTACCAGCACGGCGATCTTGTTTTTCCAAAGGGCATTTATCGAAAAGAATCCCCTGCGCTCAAACGAATCGTCCACTACATCGTCGTGGACAAGCGTCGCAGTATGCAATAATTCTACCAATGACGCGGCCGAAAAGGTGGATTCAGATACCCCGCCGCTTATCTTGGCGCACAAAAACACGAACATCGGCCGCATTTGCTTGCCTTTGCGACGAACGATATAGTACGTGATTTTATCCAGCAGGGGGACCGGGCTGCGCATGGCTTGGCGAAAATGCGCTTCAAATTGCTCCAATTCCGCGTCAATAGGCTTCTTAATAGAATCGATCGAAATCTTCATGGTCTGCTTTCCTCTTTTTGACCTCTGCAGGGAAGATGTTATCTGCCTGCCAAAACTACGATTATTTCAGGGATTAGGGAGCAGGGAGCAGGGAGCAAAGATGTCGTACGGGACATTCAAGACAACGCGGTTCAAAGCGCTGCTTCACCCGCTCCCAACTCCCAACTCCCTACTCCCAAATTTCTTCCGGAACGCGCAAAAAATGTACCTTTGTGCGCAAGTAAGGACAAAGGACAATCGGGTAACCCGGGTTTCCGGCAAATAGTTTAAAACACAAAGAACACAAAATGACTTCGGACAAATTGCTCTTTGGGCTAATCCAACGGGAGTTGGAACGGCAACGCCGAGGCGTAGAACTCATCGCTTCTGAAAACTTTACCAGCCAGGCGGTATTGGACGCCATGGGCAGCTGCCTGACGAATAAATATGCCGAAGGATATCCGGGGAAACGGTATTACGGGGGGTGCGAGGTTGTAGATGAAATTGAGCAACTGGCCATTGATCGGTTAAAGACGCTCTTTGGCGCAGAGTTTGCCAATGTGCAGCCCCATTCTGGCGCGCAGGCCAACGCGGCGGTATTTCTTGCTATTTTAAATCCCGGGGATGCCATCCTGGGCTTTGACCTCGCTCACGGGGGCCACCTTTCCCATGGTTCACCCGTCAACTTTTCCGGAAAAGTGTTCCAGGCTAACTTTTACGGGGTAGAAGAAGCAACAGGAATTATTGACATGGACAAGGTAGAGGCCAAGGCAAAAGCCGTTCGCCCCAGGTTAATCATTTGCGGAGCTTCGGCATATGCCCGGGATTGGGACTATAAACGGTTCCGGGAAATCGCCGACCAGACCGGGGCCCTTTTGCTGGCCGATATTGCGCACCCGGCCGGGCTTATTGCCGCCGGGGCGCTCAACGACCCGATGGATTATTGCCATATCGTAACTTCGACGACCCACAAAACGCTGCGTGGACCCCGGGGAGGGATCATTATGATGGGAAAAAATTTCGACAATCCCTGGGGTAAAACGCAGAAGAACGGCCTGCCCATCAAAATGTCCCAAATCCTCAACAGCGCTGTTTTCCCCGGAATGCAGGGCGGGCCGCTGGAGCACGTAATCGCGGCTAAGGCTGTCGCTTTCTACGAAGCGCTTCAGCCGGAGTTCAAAACCTATGCCCGGCAGGTAATCCGCAATGCTCAGGCAATGGCTCAGGCTTTTATGGACAAAGGGTACAAAGTCATTTCAGGGGGTACCGACAACCATTTGATGCTGATCGACCTGCGGTCGAAAGGGCTTACAGGAAAGGTGGCGGAGGAAGCCTTAGGCAAGGCTGGGATCACGGTGAACAAAAACATGGTCCCCTTTGATGATCAGTCGCCTATGGTCACCTCCGGTATTCGGATTGGAACGGCTGCGGTGACCACCAGAGGTTTTTCAGAAAAAGAAATCCTGAAGGTGGTCGAATGGATTGACGAAGCGCTCGCCACGCCAGGCGAAGAGGCGCTGTTGAGCGATATCCATTCCAGGGTCCAAGCGTTTATGGAAAACTACCCGCTTTACCAGGGTCAAGGGGTACAGGAGAGCGCTTGATCGGAAGGTTTCAAAAAAACAGGAACTAAGAACCTAGTCCTGCCCGATCGGAACGATATCAAAACCCGCTTCTTCCACCGCTTCGATGATAGCGGTAATATCCAGTTGCTCGCCCTCCACGGTCAGCACTTTATCCGGATTTTTGGTATCTACTTCCCAATGGGCAATACCTTGAACGTCGTTTAAAAATCCGGTTACGGTTCGAATGCAATTGCCACAATTTATTGTGGTCTTAAATTGCCGTAGTTCCATTGGCCTAGAGTGATTATTTCCTTTTGAATCTTTGGTCATTTCGCTAAAACTTTGCTCCATTTGCAACGCGCTGCTCCTGTTGGAACGGGCGGGCAGAAAAAATCCGGTTCAAAGGCTTCTTTTGGGACTGTCTCAAATGACCACTCTTTGCCTTCGGCATGAAATTTTATTTTCTTTTTTTGCTGCCTTGGGCAAAAACCGTCTTTTGGGACAGGTCAAAATGCCTGTTATTCAAATATGCTGCGTTTTTTGGAAATATGCCCGGATTTTTCACTTTTTAATTGCAGAAAAATCAAATCCCTCGGAAGGGTTTTTATAATTCCCGGCTTCGTCGAGGAAGGGGTAGCGTACTTCAGTCAAAAATAGTCCTTGAGGTGGTACGCTGATGCTCTTTGGAAGGCGTTCTTGCCGGTCGAGAGCGGTCTGTACCTCTTCGAGCGTCATTTTTCCCGCTCCGACTTCCAGGCACATTCCCACGATCAGCCGGACCATTCCCCGAAGGAAACGGTTGGCGGCGATGTGATAAACAGCCGTTTGGTCCTCTTCGAAAAATTCCCACTCGCTCCGGTAGAGCCTACACAGCATGGTTTTGGCGTTGTGCCCCGATTTACAGAATGGGAAAAAAGCATGATAATTCAGAAGCAGTGCCGCGGCGGCCTGCATCTGTTCCTGATGTGGCAGGGCTTGATAGGGATAATAATAACAGGTGTCGAGGTGAAAAGGATCCTTCTTAAAAGACAGGAAGTAGGCATAGCTCCGAAAGTAGGCGTCGAAGCGGGCGTGGGCGTCCCAGTGTACCGGAAAGATCCTGGAAACGGCGATATCCCTGGGAAGGTATTTGTTCAGCCGTCGCAAAAAGCCTTCCGGGAATTCTTTTGAGGTATTAAAATGCGCGAAATACTGGCTTGCGTGCACTCCTGCGTCGGTACGGCCGCACCCGGACAGCTCCAGTTCCTGCCCCAGAATGGTGGAAAAAGCGTCTTCAAGGACCAGTTGAACGGTCGATTCACCGGGCTGAAGTTGCCATCCATTATAGGAGGCGCCGTTGTAAGCCAATTCGACGAAATAGCGTTGCATCATCGCAGAACGTTAACCCCCGCGCCTGAGCGGCGGCGCCTGGAGGGATCAGGCTGCCCTAAGGTGGTTCAATTTCGACCGGCGCAGTTTTTCACGGGCATATGCTTCTGTCACGGTAAACTCTCTGATCTGGCCTTTTTCAGAAGGAAGTTCGAACATCGCATCGGTAATGATCGCTTCGCAGATAGACCGGAGGCCGCGGGCGCCGAGGTTAAACTCCAGGGCTTTGGAGGCAATATAATCGATGGCATCCTCAGAAAAATGGAGTTGGATATCCTCCAGGGCGAAAAGTTTTTGATATTGCCGCAACAGCGAGTTCCGGGGTTCCACCAGAATGCGTTTGAGCGCCTCCTGATCGAGCGGATCGAGGAAAGTGAGTACGGGAAGGCGGCCTACCAGTTCAGGGATTAGACCATAGGATTTCATGTCCTGGTGGGAGATATACTGCAGAAGGTTTTCGCGGTCTATGCCTTCCGCATCGCTGTTTTTGAACCCGATTACGTGGGTATTAACCCGGCGTGCGATCGTTTTTTCAATGCCGTCGAAGGCGCCCCCGCAAATGAACAGGATGTTTTCGGTGTTCACTTTGACCATTTTCTGCTCGGGGTGCTTACGGCCGCCCTGGGGCGGAACGTTGACGTCGGTTCCTTCAAGCATTTTGAGCAACGCTTGCTGAACGCCTTCTCCGGACACATCGCGCGTGATGGACGGGTTGTCGCCTTTGCGGGCGATTTTGTCGATTTCGTCGATATACACGATCCCCCGTTCGGCGGCGGCGACGTCGTAGTCGCAAACCTGAAGCAGGCGGCTTAAAATACTTTCCACATCCTCCCCAACGTAGCCTGCCTCGGTAAACACGGTGGCATCTACGATAGCAAAGGGCACATTCAGGTATTTGGCAATGGTTTTGGCAAGAAGGGTTTTGCCCGTACCGGTACGCCCTACTAAGAGAATATTGGATTTTTCGATTTCCACTTCGTCTTTTTCCTTTTGGTTGAGGCGTTTGTAGTGGTTGTACACCGCTACCGAAAGGAATTTTTTGGCTTCATTTTGTCCAATAACGTACTGATCCAGATGCGACTTGATGTCTCTGGGGGTGAGGTTTGCCGGCAAAGCGCTCGGTTTGGAACTGGCAGTTCCGTGGAGGCCTTCCTCCGCAGGCCGCTTTTTGCCGTATAATTCCTCCTGAATGATATCAAAAGCCTGCTCAACGCACACCTCGCAAATATGCGCGTTAATGCCCGCAATGAGCATTAAGGCTTCCGACTTGTCGCGGCCACAAAAAGAGCAGTGGTAATTTGATTTTCCTTTTCGCATAGTTCGCAATTATAGTCCGGCAATGTGAACAGAAAGCGTTTACCGGTCAAGCAGAATCAGGCCTGGTATTTTCAATAAGTGCATGGACAGGTTCCGCCCGAGGCAGGGGGAAAGGGCGTCAACTTTTGGCCCGCCAAAACAAACCAGCCTGGCGCGGACCTGCCTGCGTTTTGATTTCTTACTCTTTAGGGCCTTTTTTCGGGTTATTTCTTTCCAGAACCTCGTCTATCAGGCCATATGCCATAGCGTCTTTTGACGTCATCCAGTTGTCGCGGTCGCAATCTTTTTCAATTATGTCGTAAGGTTGGCCGGTATGGTAAGCGAGGATGTCGTAAAGGGCTTTTTGTTGCTCTTTGATCAGTTTGTAGTAGATCTCCATGTCCGATACCTGACCCTGCATTCCGCCCAGGGGCTGATGGATCATCACGCGGCTATGGAACAAACCGGTGCGTTTTCCTTTTGTGCCGGCAGCGAGCAAGACGGCGCCCATAGAGGCCGCCATGCCGGTGCAGATGGTGCCGATGTCAGGAGTGACGTATTGCATGGTGTCATAGATTCCCAAACCGGCAATGACGGAGCCTCCGGGGCTGTTGATAAAGATCTGCACATCGCGTTTGGGGTCGGAAGATTCCAAAAACAGAAGCTGCGCCTGAACGATATTGGCCACTTCGTCATAGATGGGAACGCCAAGAAAAATTATGCGGTCCATCATAAGACGGGAGAAAACATCCATACTAATAATATTCATGGTGCGCTCTTCAATAACTGCAGGCGTAAAGGCCTGAATGTTTGGGACTGCCGCTGCCATGGTTTTTTCGGCGTACTTTTCCAGGTGCATGCTACTCATACCCAGGTGTTTGGTAGCATACTTCATGAATTCATCCTTGTGAAACATAAGTTCTTGTGTTTTTTGACAAAAAGGATCTTTGCTGTCCCGGAGAGAACGGATTCCCGGCGGGCACAATTAGATAACAAATCCTTAACGCCCCGGTTGAATGCGGTGAAATAATTCCTATTCTTCTTCGTCAGGCAGGAGCGAATGGCGGTGGGCCTGGGCTTCTGCGCGGGCTTTTTCTGCCAGGTCGTTGAAATCCGTCAGGCTGAGTTTCTTTTCCGTCACGGTCACCACGCTGCGCACTGCGTCGTGGAGGCGGTCCGTTAGCAAGTCGTCGTAAGCTTGTTCCACCTGCTTTTTATCCTGCATCAGCCGGCGAGCCATATTCTGAACGAATTCCTCGCCCAAAGTGGCGACCCCTTGGCCAAAATAGCCGCGTACCCGGTTCGTAAAATGCTCCACGACATCGTTCTCCGTTACCTGGAGGTCAAATTGGCGGGCGATTTTATTGCGGATCAGAGTCCACTGGAGGTTACGTGCGAAGTAGGGGTATTCTTTTTCCACCAGTTTTTCGTCGGCTTTCTCATTGCTGATTTGGATCCAGCGCCGGAGAAAATCGTCGGGCAGGGGAAGCGGGTTGAGTTCCAGCAGCCGTTCCTGAAAATCCTTGAACAGCAGGGCGTCGGATTGGGCTTTATAAAAATTGCCAATCCCCCGGGCAATGTGTTCCCTGAGGTCGGCTTCGCTGTGCACCTCGGCGCCCTCGAAAGCGCGGTCAAAGAATTCCTGGTTCATTTCGGCCAGGGCGTTGCGTTCGGCTTTGTCGATGGTGAGCTGAAACAGACGACCGGGATCTCTTTCCTCCCCGGCATCAAGGTGAAGGAGGTAGCGGCGTACAAAGTCCTCGTCGCGGTCTTTTTCCAGTTGGTACACGTCGAACGTGAAAGCGTCTCCTGTGCGCAACCCTGCCAGGGCTTGTTGGGCCTCCGGAGTAGCGTCGTCGTATAGTAAAGAGAACGTGGCAGAATGCCCATTGGGGTTAACCGACCCATCGCTGTTGATTTCTTGGGCTTCCAGGGTAATTAAATCCCCCTGCTGGAAATCCGATTCCGGGGTGCTTCGTTCGCCAAAGCGGCGGCGCAAGTTGAGAAGGTCTTCTTCGATCATTTCGTCGGTGACGTCGACGGCAGGTTGTTCGAAGTGGCTGGAAGCATCCAGGCCTTTGACCTCGAACTCCGGCGCCAGGCCGATATCGAAACGGAAATGGTAATCTCTGAGTTCTTTTGGGTCGAAAGAGATTTCCTCCTGATCCGCATTCTCAATGGGTTGCCCCAGAAGCTGAAGGTCGGCATCCTGCAGGTAATCGTACAGCGCCTCCTGGAGTTGTTGATTCACGACGTCCGCCATAAGGGCTTTGCCGTAAAGTTTGCGGATGACGGTGATGGGGGTTTTGCCTGGGCGGAAGCCTTTGATATTGGCTTTTTCCCGGTATTTTTCGAGTTCCTTCTCCAATTTTTTGGCATAATCGGCCTGCTCCACGGTAACCTGGAGTATGGCATTCAAATTGTCAAGGTCTTCTCTGACAACTTTGGGCATATTGTTGTATATTTAATTGTGACGGAAAGTTTGGCTGGCGATCTAAACACCATGCAAGCCCCTTTTAAGGGCAGTTGTGTCCTGACGCTTAGACATTACGACGGAAGGAACTTTACCCTGGTCGAATGGCGCTATCTTATGAACGAACCGGTGCGGGTAGAGGGACTCGAACCCCCACGCCTTGCGGCACTAGATCCTAAGTCTAGCGCGTCTACCAATTTCGCCATACCCGCAATGGCAATATATCCCGGCCAAACAGCCTTTCAGAAACAGGGCATTAAACCAGAGTTCTGGCCAATTGTTCGTAATGCATTCAAACGGAACAATTTTTTACCTGCTTTCGGAAAAAGCGATGCAAATTTATAATCTTTTTCCTAAATAGCCAATCAGGCTTCCAAAAACTACCGGCAAGCGACAAAGTATATAGATCATGCGTTATATAAAGAAACGCTCCGGAGGAAAAAAAAGCGTGCAGGCGCTTTTATACCGGAGGATGGACCAAGAGAAAAGAAAATGATAGAAGTACCTCCAATTCAGGACGACGACAAAAAGCTGATCCAGGACGCTTACCGGCAACTGTTGCGATCGATCAAATCCCCTTTGGAAGAGGAAGATAGCCGTAGCATACGCAAAGCTTACGAAATGGCCGTAAAGGCCCACAGTCAGCAACGCAGGAAATCGGGTGAACCATACATCCTGCATCCCATTGCCGTGGCCAGGATCTGCGCCGAAGAGATCGGTCTTGGGCCTACGGCAATCGTCGCCGCCCTGCTTCACGATGTGGTGGAGGACACCGACGTGACCCTGGGAGAGATCCAGACTGAGTTTGGCGAACGGGTTGCCAGTATTGTAGACGGGCTGACCAAGCTCGACGACGCCTACAACGTGGAGAGCCCACAGGCCGAAAACTTCAAAAAAGTGCTCAGTACCTTGGTCGACGACGTGCGCGTTGTGCTGATCAAGATGGCCGACCGCCTCCATAATATGCGCACCCTGGGCTCGATGCCCCGGCATAAACAGTTAAAAATTGCGGCAGAAACGAGTTTTATATACGCCCCGCTCGCGCATCGTCTGGGCCTCTACAATATCAAAACAGAGTTCCTGGATCTGTGTATGAAAATTACGGAACCGGAAGAATACCAGGATATTGCCCGGCAGATCAACGAGACCAAACGCGAACGCGAGCAATACATCGAAGCCTTCATTGATCCCCTGCGCCCACGCCTTGACGAGATGGGCTATAAATACAGGATACTGGGAAGGCCGAAATCGATTTACTCGATCTGGAAGAAAATCAAAGCTAAACGGGTCCCCTTGAAGGAGATCTACGACCTGTTTGCGATCCGCATCATCCTGGAGGTCCCTCTGGATAAGGAAAAATTGTCCTGCTGGCAAGCCTACTCCATCGTCACAGATGTACATACCCCTCTGCCCGAACGGCTTAAGGACTGGATCACCGTGCCCAAATCCAACGGTTATGAATCTCTCCATACTACCGTAATCGGCCCGGCTGGACGTTATGTGGAAGTCCAAATCCGTACGCAGCGCATGGACGAGATCGCCGAAAGAGGGTACGCCGCCCACTGGAAATATAAAGGCATATCGAATACCCCGGACGTTTACGAACGCTGGCTCGACAGCGTCAGGGAGATCCTGGAGGATCCTACCAACGATGCCATTGAGTTCCTGGTCGATTTTAAAGCCAATAACCTCTTCAGCGAAGAAGTCTATGTCTATACCCCTAAAGGCGATATGAAGATCCTTCCAAAGGGCGCTACCGCCCTCGATTTTGCCTTTAGCATACATACCGATATCGGCTATCACTGTGTCTCGATCAAGGTCAACAACAAGCTCGTCCCAATGGGTTATGTGCTTAAAAACGGAGACCAGGTTCAGATATTTACCAGCAAAAACCAAAAACCCAGCGAAGACTGGGACAAAATGGTGGTCACCGGAAAGGCTAAGGCCAAGATCCGGTCCGCCATGAAAGAAGAAAAACGGAAAAAAGGGGAGATAGGGAAGGAAGCCCTGGAACGCAAGCTGAAACACTTGCGCGTCGACTTCGACGAATCCATCGAAACCCTGGTCAAATTCTACGGATACTCTTCTAAAATCGACTTATACTACACCATCGCCATGGAAGAACGGTCGATACCGGAGATCTTTAAAAATTTCAGGGTTGAGAACAATAAACTGATCGAATTCAAGCCGGAAACAGCTCCCGGACCGGCAGCAGAAGCGAATAACGGCGCCGCTTCCCGGGAGGAAGCCCAGCGCAAGCTGGGGCTCAAACCCAGACTGCTCATCAACGGGGAGCCTGCCGAACGGTACCACTACAGCATCGCCAACTGTTGTAACCCGGTACAAGGGGATGATATCTTCGCTTACCTGACAGCCAATGCCGGCCTCAAAATTCACCGGACCAGTTGCCCAAACGCAACCAACCTCATGGCGAACTACGGCTATCGGATCATGAAAGCCGAATGGGTCTTCAGCAACGATGTCACCTTCATCGCAGAGCTTCGCATCACCGGGATCGATAGCGGACCCGGCGTGATCGAACGCCTGACCCACCAGATTTCTACCCAGCTCGGGCTGGATATCCGTTCTTTTTCTATCGAAGGGGACGAAGGGTATTTCGAAGGTACCATCAAACTCAAAGTGCGGAATACCGACCAATTGAATCAAGCCATCCGGGCGCTCCAGAATCTGGATAATATCTCCTCCGTAACCCGGGTAGATTATTAGCCAAATCTTTTACTCCTGTTTAGTTGTTCTTGTACTAGGAATTGCAAAACGAACATATGGCAGCAGAACGCAAACCAGAAGACGTGGTCAAAGAAGTAAAAAATATTTTTGCGCACCACCTCGAACAACATAGTTTCCGCAAAACCCCGGAGCGGTTTGCTATCCTGGAGGAAATTTACCGGCGCACCGACCACTTCGACGCGGAGGCCTTGTATATTCACATGAAAAACAAGAACTACCGGGTCAGCCGCGCCACCGTCTATAATACGCTGGAACTGTTGGTCAACTGCGACCTGGTTAAAAAACACCAATTCGGCAAAAACCTGGCTCAGTACGAAAAGTCCTATGGGTATAAACAACACGACCACCTGATCTGCGTGGATTGCGGAAAAGTGCTGGAGTTCTGCGACCCCCGCATTCAGCAGATCAAAAACATGATGGGCGAGTTGTTGAAATTCAATGTGACGCATCATTCCCTCAATCTTTATGGCCAATGCAACGGCGCTTGCGAGCGCACAGCAAAGACTGCGCTCGCTGAAACGGAAAAACAGGAAGCCGGGAAATAAAAATATTTAGCTAACTTGGCGCTTTAAACGCATTCTTTCTGGTTTCTCACAATGAGCTGCCATTAATGTAAAAGAAGGTAAGAACCTAGAGGAGCAAGATACTCCCCTAGGTTCTTACAATTATTGACCAAGCGTTGCGGTTGTTTTAGCCGCGTAACCCAAAGAATATGCAAATAGACGTTCTACTTGGATTACAGTGGGGGGATGAAGGAAAAGGAAAAATCGTGGACTACCTTGCCCCCCAGTACGATATGGTCGCCCGTTTCCAGGGAGGCCCCAATGCCGGGCATACCCTTAAGTTTGGCGGAAAAAAATATGTGCTTCATACCATTCCTTCCGGAATTTTCAGGGAAGACCTTCAAAACCTGATCGGCAACGGCGTTGTGCTGGACCCCATTACCCTGTCCAGGGAACTGGACGCCCTGGATGCCGTGCGGGTGAATTACCGCGAGCGGTTGTTCGTCGCAAAAAAAGCCCACCTCATTCTGCCTACGCATCGCTTTTTGGATCTGGCTTCCGAAAATGCCAAAGGAAAGGAAAAGATCGGCTCTACCCTGCGGGGGATTGGCCCCACCTATATGGATAAGACCGGCCGCAACGGCCTGCGGGTAGGCGACCTGGACCAACCCGGCTTCCAAAAAAAATACGAAGCCCTGAAAGAAAAACACCTCAGCCTGGGAAGCATTTATCCAGAAGTAGATTTTGATCTGGAAAAGGAGGAAGAAAAATGGTTCGCATGCCTGGACCGGCTCCGCGGCCTTCAGTTGGTGGACGGGGAGTATTTCCTGCACCGCGCTCTTCTTCAGGGCAAACGGATACTCGCGGAAGGCGCCCAGGGATCAATGCTGGATATCGATTTTGGAACCTACCCCTACGTCACATCATCCAATACCATTACGGCAGGCGTATGCACTGGGCTGGGGGTTTCCCCCGACAAGATCGGAGAGGTCATCGGGATCACGAAGGCATACTGCACACGGGTGGGGTCGGGACCTTTCCCCACCGAACTGCTGGATGAAACCGGCGAACTGCTCCGGCGCGAAGGCGCCGAATTCGGGGCTACGACAGGCAGGCCGCGCCGGTGCGGATGGATAGACCTCCCACAATTGAAGTATGCCATCATGATAAATGGGGTGACTCAGCTTGCCGTGACCAAACTGGATGTATTGAATATTTTCTCTGAGATCAAAGCCGGAGTTGCCTATCGCATCGGGAAATCCGAAACCTCAGACCTTCCTTTCGATTTATGCAGCACTGACCTTGACCCGGTATTCCGGTCGTTTGAAGGATGGCAGCAGGACACTTCAGCCTGTCGCCGTTTCAATCAGTTGCCTGAGCAGGCACGGGAGTTCCTGGCCTTTCTGGAAAAAGAACTCGGCGTACCTGTTTCCATGGTATCTATTGGTCCGGAAAGGGACCAACTGCTCGTGCGGTCGGATTTGGTATAGGAAAGTCAGCGGCATTTTGTTGACTGCCTGAACAATGCAAAACATGGCGATTAGTGGAAAATAGTAACAGTTCGTCTCCAGGCTTCGACAAGACCAGGGCTTTTCTGACGCTGGGCGGGCTGAGCCTCATCTGGGGCACTTCTTTTATTCTGATCAAGAAAGGACTGGAGGGGTTTTCCCCTACTCAGGTGGCATGTCTTCGCCTTTCCATCTCTGCACTGGCTTTTGTGCCCATGCTGGCGCTATACCGCAAACGAATGGATTGGTCCAAATGGCCTTATCTGGTGATCGTTGGCCTTACCGGCAGCGGGATCCCGGCTTTTTTATTCTCCAATGCCCAGGTGCATATCAGCAGCGCGATGGCCGGCATACTTAATTCCCTGACTCCGTTATTCACCTTTTTGCTTGGGGTGCTGTTTTTTAACGTCCGGTTTGGCATGTCCAAACTGGTCGGGGTTTTCCTGGGCCTTGCCGGAGCAGTGTTTTTGATCCTGCTGGGCAACGAAGGCGGTTTTGGCGGAAAAACCGCTTATGGGCTGTTGATCGTTCTGGCCGCCGTATGCTATGCCACCAGCACCAACGTCATTGGAAAACATTTGCGGGAGATGAGCTCCGTTCTGATCAGCTCGGCCTCCTTTGGCATCATCGGGGTACCTTTGATGATCTATCTTTTAGGGGCAACGGATTTTCTGCACCGCATGGCGGAAAGCCCCCAAGCCTGGGAATCCCTGGGCTATATTGTCATCCTGTCTTTGGTAGGCACGGTAGCTGCAACCGCTATTTTTTTTCGGTTGATCCAGGAAACTTCTCCGGTTTTTAGTTCGACCGTCGCTTATTTGATGCCCCTCGTGGCCTTAATCTGGGGCCTGCTCGACGGAGAAGCGCTGAACTGGCGCCACCTTGGGGGCATGGCCCTTATCCTGAGCGGAGTCTACCTTAGCAGAAGGTAAGCTTGCCGGCTATTCCTGACCTTTCTCACCGCCAAACCCTGATTTTTCGCAGCGCGCCATTCGCCCAACCGGCGTATTTTTAAGGAAAGCGATGATTATGGAAGTCCTGGAGCGCAAAACCCTCAAACAATTCCACCGGGACCTGAGTTGGTCCACACGGATTTATACCCTCATTGCGGTAATTATTGGTTTAGGCGCCTTTGTTTTTCACCTTTGGGAGTCCCAATGGGCGCTCCTGATGATGGTAGCATTGGGCGCCGCTTTGTTCGTCGAAAGCTTTGCCATTTCCTTTCACCGGCATCCCCGCACATGGAAGGTTATCCGCTGGGTAATTTTTTTATTGCTGGCAATCCTCTTGCTCACCGGTTTTGCGGAATAGACTTATCAGGATGGGCCACCGTCGTGGGAAAAAGGAGTTATCGCCTTTTTATGCCGCGATGATTCCAAGCGCAATAAGTCTAATGATATAAATCAGAAAAAGGTCTGATAAAAGTCATTAAAAATGGATTGCATCTGTCGTTACTTTGAAAACAGAAAACAATCCAAGGTTTTTACAAAACTTGGTGAGTAAGAGCTATAATTCGGGTGATTTTAGGGAATATCGGAGCATCCTGCGTGGATGCTCTTTTTTTTGTAACTATTTACCACACTACCAGACTTTTGGGGACGAGACCTTCCAGGTTTGCGAAACCTGAAAGGTCTGGATGCCCGGAAAACGAAAATGCCCAGGTGATAAATAGCTGCCTTTTTTTACTTAATTTCCAGCAAGAGCCCTTCTCCAGGCTGGAGCGGTAGTACTCCTGATTGCAGGGAAATGGATTTTCCTCCCAGCACGTCGAAGGCTTGTGCCGCGCCCTGGAGCGCTTCGGCAAACCGGTCGAGTTTCAGGGAATAGGGTTGTTCGTTCTTATTGACGATGACCATCACCTTTTGCTTATCATCGTACCGGAAAAATACGTATACCCCGTCTTCCGGTACAAACTGGAGTAGTTTCCCATGGTGAACGGCCGAAGCAGTTTTGCGCCAGTTCAGCAATTTTTGCATCCACTGCTGGGTTTCAGCCGCTTCTTTGGATAGCCCCTGTCCTGTGAAGGCATTGATCTTATCTCCCTGCCATCCGCCCGGGAAATCAGACCGGATAGAGCCGTGGTCTCCGCTGGGGGCGTTCGTCATCAACACTTCGGAACCGTAATAGATTTGGGGGATTCCCCGGGTAGTTAGCAGGAACATCACTCCTTGTTTGAACCAGTTCAGGTTTTCGCCTACCCGGGTGTAAAAACGGTCCATGTCGTGGTTGTCGGGGAAAACGACCAGATTGGCAGCATCGGGATAAAGGAAATCGTTGACCATGATCCGGTAGAGGAGGATCAAGCCACTATCGTACCGGGTTTCCTTTTGAGGCAGCGCTCTGCCGAGCGTTTCCTGAACGGGAAAGTCCATGAGGCTGGGCAGGTAGGACACGTAGCCGTCCGAATTGATTTTTCCCCGCTGCCAATACGACACGATGGCGGGATTGCCGTTCCACACTTCGCCAACGATATTGAAATAGGGGTACTCCTCCATGACGGCTTTGGTCCAGTCCGACATAAACCCGGCGTCGGGATACGGATAGGTATCCATGCGGATGCCGTCGAGCCCGGAATATTCGATCCACCAAATGGTGTTTTGGATGAGGTAGGTAGCCATCAAGGGGTTGCGTTGGTTCATGTCGGGCATGGTTTCAACGAACCAGCCGTCGGTGTACATTTTTTTGTCAGCAGCCGAAGCATAGGGATCCAACACGACTTCCATACGGTGGGAGGTTGGCGCAAATTTGCCGTCATAGTTAATCCAGTCTTTTGAGGGCAGGTCCTTCATCCACCAGTGCTCGGAGCCGCAATGGTTGAGGATCATGTCCATGATAATGCGGATATCCTTGCTGTGGGCTTTCCGGATCAGATCAACATAGTCTTCATTGGACCCATAGCGTGGGTCTACCTTGTAAAAATCTGTGGTGGAATACCCATGATAAGAGTATTCCTTCATGTTGTTTTCGAGGAGGGGGTTGAGCCAGATGGCCGTGAAGCCCATACCTGCGATGTAATCGAGATGATCGGCAATGCCCTTGATATCTCCTCCGTGGCGCCCGCCCTTGAAGTTGCGGTTCAGGCGTTCGTGCATCCCTTCCATGTTATCGTTGGAAGGATCTCCGTTGGCAAACCGGTCGGGCGTGATGAGGTACATCACGTCGGTAGGGTCAAACCCTTTTCGCCGGGAGGAGCCCTTTTCCCGCTCCAGCAAGCGGTAGGTATGGGACCGTGCCGTCTTGCCTTTCTCCTTGAAATCGATGACGAAAGATCCGGGTTTCGCCCCGCTAAGGTCCAGGTCGATAAACAGATAATTGGGGTTTTCTACCCGGATCGTTTGTTTGATCGATACGCCCGGGTGGTTGATTGCCGGCGTCAGGTCGCTGATCTGAGGTCCATACACCAGCAATTGCAGGGTTGGGTTTTTCATACCCGCCCACCAAAAGGCGGGTTCTACCCGGCGGATTTCGGGTTGCCCTGACACGTTCTGAATGCATCCTAACAGGAGGAAAATCGCGGCAAAAATCGTTCTGGATTTCATCTGAAGCGGATTATTTGGTACGGAGGCGAAGATAGCGATTTTAGACGTTAGACGTTAGACGTTAGACGTTAGGAGTTAGACGTTAGACGTTGGACGTTAGACGTTGGACGTTAGACGTTGGACCTTGGAGGGGCGATTTGCGGAAAATAGAAATAGTGCGAAAAATGCTCAGCATGGCGTAACTTTGTGGAGGTAGCGAAGTAACGAGGTAACGGAGTGGAACCTGCTCCCTGCTCTCTGCTCCCTGCTCCCTAATCCCTAATCCCTAAAAATCATGGACACAAGCAAATGGACCGTCCGGATCGATGCCAGCACAACGGAATTCCGAAATGCATTTGGCGGATTGAGCGCCGAACAGCTCAACTGGAAGCCCAACCCGCAAACCTGGAGCATTGCCCAGAACATCGACCACCTGATTACGGTAAATTCCACGTACTTCCCGGTTCTTGAAGCCTTGCAAGCGGGGACCTACCGCGTTCCTGTAACGGGCCGGCTGGGGTTTTTGGTTCGGTTTTTCGGGAACTTCATTCTTCAATCGGTTCTGCCCGACCGGAAACGGAAGATGAAAACCTTTCCCATCTGGGAGCCGGCGGCCAGTACTTTGCCCGGGGATTTGCTGGAACGGTTGGAGCGGCATCACGCTCAGTTGAAGGAAGCCATTGCGCGCACATCGACATTGCTGGACAAGGGCGCCGTCATTTCCTCACCGGCAAATAAATCCATCGTCTATAAGCTGGACAAAGCGTTTGACATCATCACCCTGCACGAGATGCGGCACCTGGAGCAGGCTAAAGAAGTCCTTCCCCTGATGCGGTCCTAAGCGCTATTCTTTCCGAAACCAGTCTGCGTACATTACGTAGTTATTGGCGATGCGCTCGATGGTATCTTTAAAGGTTTCCGGGCTTATGGCTTTGACCTTTCTGGCCGGGATGCCGGCATAGATATGGCCGCTTTCCAGAATGCTGTTTTCAAGAACTACGGCGCCGGCGGCGATCAGCACATTTTCTTCCACAACGGCGTGATCCATGACGATGGCGCCCATGCCTACCAATACGTTATCGTGCAGGGTGCACCCGTGTACGATGGCCCGGTGCCCAATGGATACGTTGTTGCCGATGGTAGTGGGGGCTTTTTTATAGGTACAGTGAATAATGGCGCCATCCTGGATGTTGACTTTATTCCCCATGCGGATGTAATGGACATCGCCGCGCACCACGGCCTGGAACCACACACTGCAATCATCGCCCATGACCACATCGCCCACAACGGTAGCATTTTCAGCGAGGTAGCAGTGTTTCCCAAACGTAGGTAAGATCCCGTGAACAGGTAAGATCAATGCCATATTTTTGTCAAATTATGTATTCAAGTATAAGCATGATAAAAATCATTCGGGTCGCCCTGGCTTTGAGCCTACCTTTGCAGAAAGCAAACCAAGCCAAAAATGACCGATTCCGTATTGCTGCAAAAATACAATATTCCAGCGCCCCGTTACACCAGTTACCCCACCGTTCCCTACTGGCAGGAAGAAATTCCAGAGGAAGCGGTATGGCTGGACAAGGTTTGGCATGCTTTCGCTCACGACATGGAGATCAGCCTGTATATTCATCTCCCCTATTGCGAACGCTTGTGCACCTATTGCGGCTGCAACAAGCGCATTACGCTGAACCACAGTGTGGAACTTCCCTACATCCAAACCCTGCTCAAGGAATGGGGCATGTACCTCCGGCAATTTCCCCAAAAGCCTATTTTGCGGGAGATCCACATGGGCGGAGGCACGCCTACCTTTTTTCATCCGGACAATCTGAAGACGCTCCTCCAGGGGATCCTTCAAACCGCTGAGATACCCGAAGGGCACGAGTTCAGCTTCGAGGCCCATCCCCACAGTACCACCCCGGAGCATCTGCAAACCCTTTTCCAACTTGGATTCCGGCGGATTAGCATCGGAGTTCAGGACATTGCTCCTGAGATCATGGAGATCATAAATCGCCAGCAGACGGTGCAAGAAGTGCGGCAAGTAACTACCTGGGCCAGGGAAACCGGTTACTCCAGCATCAATTTTGATCTGATTTACGGCCTTCCGCTTCAAACCAAGGACCATATCCGCCGCACTATGGAAGAGGTCCGGCTGCTCCGCCCGGAGCGGATTGCCTTTTACAGCTATGCCCATGTGCCGTGGATCAAACCCAGCCAGCGTGCATATTCTGAAGCAGATCTGCCTCTGGGGCAGGAAAAACGGGAACTCTATGAACTGGGCAGGAACCTTCTGGAAGAAATGGGTTATGTGGAAATCGGGATGGATCATTTTGCCCTGCCGGGCGACCCGCTTTATGAAGCGTGGGAAACCGGCGCCTTGCACCGCAATTTTATGGGGTATACGCCATATTATTCCCGCCTGAGCATCGGCTTGGGCGCTTCGGCCATCAGCGATAGCTGGGATGCTTTCGTGCAAAACGAAAAGTCCATTGAATCGTACCAGGAGGCTATTGAAAATGGGCATCTCGCCCTGGCAAAAGGGCATCTGCTCACCAGTGAAGACCAGACCCTTAGATCCCATATTCTTAACCTCATGTGCCGGTTTGAAACCAGTTGGGAAATACCCGACTGCCAGTGCGCGGCGCTAAAAGAAGGATTAAAAAGAATGGAACCGCTGATTGCCGACGGACTTGCCGAACTTTTTCCCTGTCGGTTGCGCGTTACGGAGAAGGGGCGGCCGTTCCTTCGCATTCTCTGCATGGCTCTGGATGCCCGTTATTGGCAAAAACAGCCTGTAGGGACACTCTTTAGCCAAAATGTCTGAAACTGACAGAAATCAGCTAAAACGAATGATTTAAGACTATATCGCCATTGAACGGAAGCAGGTATATTGACGTGTTACCAAAATTGGACTGCCATGTGGAGAGCCAAAATTCACAACCGGGCTTTTGATCGCATGGGCGAATATTTTGCCCCTCTTATCGACCGCGATCATTTCCTCGGTCATTCTGCATTCGATGTTCCTTGCAAAAATACGTCGCTCCCCCCAGCCAGTGTAGTCCGGAAAAGCGGTCTTTTTGAACTCCGGATCGCAATGCCGGGATTTGCCAAAGAAGAGATCGAAGTGGTTGTAGAAGGGGATATTCTCAAAGTGCGCGGCGAAAAAAATGAAGCGGGAACCAATCTCAACGAAGAATTCATTCTCGAAGAGTTCGACTTTCAGGCTTTTGAACGCTGCTTCAAACTTTCGCCCCAAGCGGCGCGCCAGGGAATTGACGCCAAATACGAAAACGGCATATTGACGCTCGTTTTCAGGGACGGGTCTATGCTGAAAAAGAAAACCCACGCCAAAATTCAGGTGGCGTAATGACTTGTCTTTAAAGCGTATCTGAGCTCTTGCCGCGATGTGGGAGCGCAGGGCAACGCCTGATAAATCAGATTAATCCGGAATATTCCTTCGTTCGTAAGCAGGCGGGAATGGCAGGTATATTTTTATACCGGCGCTGTTTCCGAGGTGTTTTTTAATTAAAAATTATCCCAATGAAACCTACATTTGAACGCGTGCTGGTAGCGTTGGATCTTAGCGATACCGATGCCCGAATCCTGGAGATGGCTGCAGCCCTGGAGCCGTACCTTGGGATAAAAAAAATCTATTTCCTGCACGTCATGCCCGATTTCAAGGCCCCGCTCCATGTTAACCTGGAGTTTCACAAGATGTTTACCACAGGGTATCCTGTGGACGAAAAAGTCCGGGACGATCTGGCCGCCAAAATCCAGCAGGTTTTTGGCGAAAAACCGGGCCTTGACCTGCAGGTAGAGGTCATCGAAGGAAAGCCATTTCAAAAACTGCTTCACTGGGCCGAAGTCAAAAATATCGATCTGCTGATTGTCGGAAATAAAAAAGAGAGCGAGGGCAGCGGTATCACTGCCCGGCGGTTGGCTCGTCACAGCAGGCGCCATGTATTACTGGTTCCAGACGGCAAAACTCCGGGTTTGAAGACCATTCTTGCGCCAGTTGATTTTTCAGAGCCTTCGGCGAAGTCCCTGGAGGCCGCACTGGATTTGGCAAGGCGGCAACAAAAGGCAATCGTCCATGCGTTATACGTCATGGATCTTCCGCCGTCGGATTATTACATGAGGCCTTTTGAGACGGAGGGCTTCCGGGAAGTGTTAAGAGAAGCGGCGCAAACCGCTTTTCATGATTTCCTGAAAGACCATAACGTGGCAGAAAACGAAGTCATCAAAGCATTTGCCGACAATACGCTGTCGAATACGGCCGCTCATATTCACGAGTATGCCCGCCGCGAAGGGGCGGAGATCATCGTGCTGGGCGCCCAGGGGCATTCCCCGATTGAAAATTTTATTTTCGGAAGCGTTACCGAAAAATTGGTGGATGAGGCTACGGATTGCGCCGTTCTGATTATTCGTTGATTTAACCTGCTCTATGCTTCGCGTGTTACTGGAATATTACCGCAGTTTATGCAAGGAGTTTCACCGTCTTTTTCTCGAAGTGGACCAGGCATATGGGAGGGATACGGTACATGACCTTCGCGTAAACATGAAGAAACAAATGGCTTTTTACCGTTTCCTGGAAGCGGTCGAACCCGCTTTTTCCGCTAAAGAAGCCAAAACCGCCTTTGGAGAATTATACGCTCTTGCCGGAAAGGTACGAGACCTTCAGGTTGAGCGCAGTTTACTCCGGCAAAGGGTACGTCTGGGCGCCTTGTTCGCCTCCTGGCTGAAGCAACGGGAGGAATCGTATAAAACGCTGTTGAGGGACTACGAAAAAGAATTGACCCTGGCGCCGATACGGCAACTGGAACGCACGGTTGAGGCTACTTTCCAGCCCTTAAGCCCGGGTCTTGTACTGGATCGATATGAAGGCTTTCTGAAATCCCTGCTTCAGGAAATCAGAAAAACACTGGAGGGGGATGGAAACGCTGACCGCCTTCACTATTTGCGCAAACGGGTAAAAGATTTGTTTTTCAACCTGCGTATGTTCGAATTGCTTTTCCCCGGGAATCCCCTCCCCAAAAAAACAATGAAGGCGCTCGACAAATTTCAAACGCTTCTCGGCAACTGGCACGACCTGGACTTCATCAGGGAACTTCTGAAGGAAGAACCTCAAGCCTGTTCTTCCAAAATAAGGCATAAGGTGGATAAAGAACATTCCAAAGTTACGGAAAAGACGCAATTGGAACTGAACGAAGGGTTGAAGCCTGTCCTGGACGAATTGGAGCAGGCTTTTGATGCGATGTTGCATGCCGCCCGTCTTGCCCAATTAGTTGAAGTGGGCGAGGAACGCCCGGCAGTTAAAATTTCCTTTCAGCAAAGGAATATCGATGAAGGCATAAAATGACCAGGATGGGCAACGCGGATTTACAAGCGCCTTTAATCATTGTCTTTGGCCTGCCTGGCGCGGGGAAAAGTGCATTTGCTCAGGCGCTGGGGTTGCGTTTGCATATCGCGCACCTGAATACCGACGTCATTCGCTTCCAATTGGGGTTGTCGGGAAAGTATGATCCTGAAAGTAAGGAGAAAGTATATGCCGAAGTGTATGCTTCCGCACGCCGCTTACTGGAGCAAGGCGGCGGGGCTATTGTTGACGGTACCTTCTACAAGAAATCCCTACGGGACAGATTCAAATCGCTTGCCGTGGAAACAAGTCGCCCTTTATGCTGGATAGAGATCCGGGCAAGCGCCAAAACGATTGAATCCCGGGTGAATCAACCCCGTCCTTTCAGCGAAGCCGATTTTCAGGTATATGAAATGATCCGAACGAAATTTGAGCCTTTAGAAGAGGAACACCATCTCGTGCTATGGTCCGATAGGCTCACTTTGGAGGAAATGGTAGCCATGGCCCAGGAATTTATCCGCCGTTGCCAGGAAAATTAACCCGGGAAAAACCAAATTTACCATGACCAGGGAAGAGGTTCAACAATGGCTCACAGACCCAGACTTCCCCGAACCTGCGCGGAATGTCGCTCTGGTGGAAACCCATATTTCCTGGGTAATACTTACAGATACCAGAGCGTACAAGATCAAAAAACCGGTTCGGTTTTCGTTTGCCGATTTCTCCACGCTTCAACAACGCCATTTTTTTTGTGAACGCGAATTGATGTTGAACCGGCGGCTGACTCAAGGCATGTACCTGAGTGTTCTTCCTGTTTTCCGAAATGGGAACAGGTTTTCGATCGGAAGAGGAACAGGGGAAATAGTTGATTATGCTCTTTGCATGGCGCGCCAGGACAATTCCCGGCAAATGAACCTTCTGCTGGAAAAAGGAGAAGTAACTCCGCAACATATGGCCCAATTAGCCGCCATGTTAGCGGCATTTCACCGCGACGCCATTCGGGTAGGGTTGCCATTTGACCTGGAGGAAAAAATCCGTTTGTTTGACGATTTGCGCAGCGTTGCCGGTTTTTTGGAAACCCATCTGGGAAAAGCAGCCAGGGAAAGAGCAGAGGAAGGGTTGGCGGCGGCGCCGGACATTCTTCGGCGGGTATTTCCCCGCATTAAGGAACGTATCCGACTGGGTTTTCGCATCGACGGGCATGGAGATCTGCATTCCAAAAATATCTTTCTGCTCCAGGAACCCGTCATTTTCGACTGCATCGAATTTAATGACTCCTTCCGCCAAATTGATCTGCTGGACGAGATCGCTTTTTTCTGCATGGACCTGGAGCATTACGGCAGGGCCGATCTGTCGGCCTGTTTTCTGGAATCGTACCTTCGGCATGTGCCCTGTATGCCAGCCAAAGAGGACGAACCGGTTTTCCTCTATTTCAAATGGTACCGGTGTAATGTCCGGCTGAAAGTCAACGCCTTGAGGGCTGCGCAAGCCGAAGATCCGGCGCTTTTCCGGCAATGGATGCAGGCTGCCGGTCAGTACCTGGAGCAGTTTTATGGGTACTTTTCTGAGCTAAATAACTAACGCGCCTTCCTGGTTTCGTAGCCGGAATTGACCCGTTCGCAGAGTTTTTTACCCTTCCGGTGTAAAAAAATGGCAATTCCCGACTGAGATGGCCATTTTTGAACCATCAAGAAAATCACTCGCAAAACCTGTTTTAAATCACAACGCATGAAAAAGCACATATTCCGCCTAAGCCTGTTTGGGTTGTTGGTCCTTTGGGGCTTAAGCGCAACCGCTCAGAAGTCACAAGTTCGAACGGGCGACCATGTCCGGATCACCGAAAAAACCGATGGGAACACCTACGTCGCTGGGGGCGATATCTCTGTTGATGCAGAGATTAGCGGCGACCTGATCGGAGCAGGCGGCAATATTCGCATTGCCCAGAAAATCCAGAACGATATCTTGCTGGCGGGAGGCGAATTGTCCATCGACGGCGAGACCGGCGGGGATTTGCGCCTGATGGGCGGAAATATCCGGATCAATAAACCGGTTGCCGGAGACCTTGCGATTACCGGCGGTGAAGTCCGCATTCCAAAAGACGTCAAAATCGGCGGCGATGTCTATATCGCAGGCGGAAACGTTTGGATTGAAGGCGATATCGCAGGTAATTTGCGCATCGCGGGAGGCGAAGTGTTTCTCAGCGGCACGGTCATGGGCAATCTCCATGCCCAATCTGGTCACCTCAGCCTGACGGGAACCGTAAAAGGCGCTTCTAAGATCGTCGCCCAGGAAATCGACCTCGGTAGCGGGGCCCGATTCGAAGGAAACGTGCAGTACTGGACTAAACACAAAAGCGACGCCGACTTTTCCAAGGCCATGTCGGGCGGCGCTCAGGCGAAATACGACAGCGCGCTGCGCCCGGGCTATGACAAAGTGGACTGGAAGCAATCTGCCAAGAAGGGGATGGCAGCCTTTGCCGCATTCCGCGCCGTTAGCGGTTTGCTGCTCACGCTATTGCTGGTGGCTTTTTTCAACACCTTCTTTGCCGGACGCGCTGGATTGGCCCGCCAATTTGCTTCCCGGTCGATGACCAGGGGTCTGTTGTTGTTCCTGGGATTGCCGTTCCTTTCCCTTATCGCCACGGTCACTGTAATAGGCATTCCTGTAGGCCTTATCGGTTTTAGCGCGTTCACCGCCATTGCGCTTTCCGCCAACGCAGTTACTGCAGTAGTTGCCGCTCATGAACTGGCGTTCGCTAAAAACTGGAGGAATGGCAGCGGGCAAATTGCGCTGCTGGCAGGCGGGCTCTTCCTTGGGCTTCGCGTCGTAGGCATGGTTCCTTTTATCGGCCCCTTGGCTAACTTCGTTTTGGCCGCAATCGCCGTAGGTCATGTGGCCCGCCACTTCGACAAACAGGCCAATCCGGCGCCTGCAGCCTCTACAAAAGAAGAACCCGATAGCGACCTCGTATAATCCCGGACAAGAAACGAAATCATCCGAATAATCACCCGAATCCTGGGGCTCCCTGAAGACCCATTTGACCGGCAGACCGGTGCGGCGTTGACCGCACCGGTCTGCTTTTTTAGCCCAGAACAACCGGCTCTTGCGAAAGCGGCCATTCAATGCAAAAGGCTATGAATCCCGATCTTCGTCGCATGGAGATAAATTGTACTATTTTATGCTATTGAATAAACCCGGGGATTAGCCGCAATATCGTAGAAGCGTTGTAATTTAGAGGCAAAACCAAGAACCTATGAAGAAGCTATTTTTCCTGTTCGCACTTCTCTTGACGGTCCGTCAAGCTACTTTTGCTCAGCATGCCGAAGGCGATTTTAATCTCAACATCGGGATCGGCCTGCTGCCCGTATTTGGTACCGGGGATGCCGTGCTACCTCCAATCGGCGCCAGCGGAGAATATGGCATCACCGATGATATCAGCGTTGGCGGCTACCTCGCTTATGCGACGTATAAAGAGAACTTTGATTTCTTCGACGGGAAATGGAAGTACACCTACATCATTATCGGACCCCGCGCCAGTTACCACCTGGGCAATATCCTCGACCTTCCGGACGAGTGGGATCCTTACGCCGGGGTATTTTTGGGCTACACCATCGGGTCTAGTAAATGGGATGGAATTGGCACCGTACCCACTTCGACCAGTATCGGAGGGTTCGGGTGGTCCGGTCACCTTGGAACCCGCTACCAGGTCAGCGACAACCTCCGCCTTTTCGGCGAACTTGGCTACGGCATCGCCGTTCTCCAGGTCGGAATCAGCCTGAAACTCTAGACGTTAGACGCTAGATGTTAGACGTTAGAGAAGGCGCTAACGTCTAACATCTAACGTCTAATGTCTAACGTCTATATCACCATCCTATCCCATAATCTTCTCCGTGGTTGCTGGAGCCACCCCAGAAACTGCCATGTTTCCAATCGAAAAAGATAGCGTTGATGGGTCCTGACGTTCGACGGTCATAACTGGGTTTATAGCCCATTTCCTGAAGCGTTTTTCGGATCCAGTCGGGGGTTTGTTCGTTGAGCAGGATATTCCCCGGGCGGGAGGCGTGGTCGTCGAATGAGCTGCGCATCTGGAAGCTGTTGAAATTCGGCGCTTCACAGGCCTCCTGGACATCCATTCCAAATTCGACCATATTCAGAAAAAACTGGAGCAGGTTTTGATCCTGGGAGTCGCCACCCTGAACAGCAAACGACAGGAAGGGTTTTCCTTCTTTCATGGCCAAGGATGGCGTGAGGGTGACTCTGGGGCGCTTGCCTGGTTCAATCACGTTGAAGGGATTGAGCGCGGGATCAAGCACGAAGCTTTGTGCCCGCTGGCTTAAGCCGATACCGGTGCGGCCGGCGATTGTAGCCGGGACCCATCCGCCGCTCGGCGTGACCGAAACCACCCAGCCTTCTTTGTCGGCAGCCTGAATAGAGGTCGTGCCTGCATAAAAGCTTTCAAGGAACTCCGCGGAGGCGTATTCCTCGCCGTGGGAGGCAGGAACGAGGGAAGAGGTGCTTTTTCCCCATTTATCCAGGAGGTCGTTATAGGGGTTGGTTTTGTTCTCAAAAGGGTAGGGATCTCCCGGTTTGATATTTGGATCGTTTTTATCCGGGTTGATCTGCAGGGCCCTCTGGCGGGCGTACTCTTTGGAGAGTAGCCCTTTGATCGGTTCTTCCGGGGCAAAATAGGGATCGCCATAGTAGAAGTCGCGGTCGGCAAAGGCCATGCTCATCGCCTGATAAACGGTGTGGATATATTTGGCGGAGTTGTAGCCCATTCCTTTAAGGTCGATAGGTTCCAGGATATTTAGGGCCTGGAGCATGGCAGGGCCCTGAGTCCATTGGGAAAGTTTGTATACGTCGATACCTTTATACGTGGTTTTCACCGGTTCTTCGATGCGAACTTTCCAGTTGGCCAGGTCTTCCTTGGCGATCAGCCCGCCTTGCTCTTGCGTTCCCCGGGCAATTTCTGAGGCAATATCGCCTTTGTAGAAGCGGTCATAAGCGGCATAGATGGCTTCTTTTCTGGGCTTACCGGCCTTTAGAGCCTGAGCTTCGGCATCTACGAGTTTTTGGAGGGTGTTGAGGAGGTCGGTTTGGCGGAAGATCTCTCCAGCGAGAGGCGCTTCCCGTTCTGCGCCAGGGTGGGTGAGGTACACCGATTTGGAGTACGGCCATTCCTTGATGCGCTCTTTGTGCCGTTCCATCAGATCGGCGGTTTGCTTTTCGATGGGATACCCTTCGGCCATTTGCATGGCGGGGGCCAGAACATCCTTCAGGCTTAAGGTTCCGTATTCAGCCAGCATGGTCATCAGCCCGCCCGGCGTGCCTGGAGTTACGGCGGCCAGAGGCCCGTACTCCGGAGGGTAGGCCATATTTTTGTTCTTGTAAAACTCGGCGGTTGCCCCGCTCGGCGCTACGCCAAGGGCATTGATAGCAATTACCTTTCCGGTTTTGGGATTATAGATCAGAGCTTGCGTTTCTCCGCCCCAGCTGAGTACATCCCACATGGTGCAGGTAGCGGCCAGCATCGCGCAGGCTGCATCGACGGCATTTCCGCCTTTCTGGAAGATCATGCTGCCGGCGGTAGCCGCCAGCGGTTTTCCTGTGATCGCCATCCAGTGCCGGCCGTGGAGCACCGGCTTCTGGGTCGTCTGAGCCGGCAAACTGGAACCGGCCAGGCAAAAAAGCAAAAAAATCAGTGTCCGTTTCATGGTCTATGGTTTTTCTCGTTAAAAATGCCCGAAAATTTTAGGTAAAAGGTAAAAAAACACCCTGGAATTCCCCCCCCCAACCAACTATTAAAACTAAACATCCTCTACATCCTTTACATCCTCTTCATCCTCTACATCCTTCCTTCTCAAATTCCCCGTCCCCAATTAGGAAAACCAGACTGAATTTGTTTAATTAGGACCTTTATTCCAACCAATAAATCCAGGTACATTGAAAACCCGTTTGATTCTGCCGTTTTTGGTGTTTTTCACCCTGATCCAAACCCTTGCCGCTCAGTTGAAGGCCCCCGATGAGTTTCTCCCGCATAAGTTGGGCGAACAATTTACCCCCCATGAAATGCTGGCGGATTACGTTCGGCATGTGGCCGCAAACAGCCCCAACGTCGTATTGAAAGAATACGGTCGAACCAACGAACAGCGCCCCTTACTACTGGCGTACATTTCAAGTCCTCAAAACCTGGGCCGCCTTGAAGAGATCCGGCTGAACAACCTGCGCCGCGCCGGGATCATGGAAGGCGCCGTTGACCCCAACCTGGCGCCGGGGATTGTGTGGCTGAGTTTTAACGTCCATGGCAACGAGGCGGCAGGCTCGGAAAGCTCGATGGCGGTGCTCCATGCCCTGGCTGACCCACAGAATGCCCGTACTCAGGCTTGGCTTAAAAACACCGTTGTTATCCTCGATCCCTGCATCAATCCGGATGGACAAGCCCGCTATACGCACTGGTACCGGATTGCCTCCAACCGGATACCCGATCCGCGCCCGGATTCCCGGGAACACCAGGAACCCTGGCCCGGGGGACGCGTCAACCATTATCATTTTGACCTCAACCGCGATTGGGCCTGGCAAACCCAAATAGAAACCCGGCAGCGCATTCCCCGGTACCTGGAATGGATGCCTCATGTGCACGTCGATATTCACGAACAAGGCTATAACAGTCCCTATTATTTTGCCCCTGCGGCCCAGCCTTACCATCAGTTCATAACCCCTTTTCAGCGCGATTTCCAATACACCATTGGGCGCAACAACGCCAAGTACTTCGACCAAAACGGCTGGCTGTATTTTTCCCGGGAGGTGTTTGATCTCCTCTATCCCAGCTATGGCGATACGTATCCCACCTTCAACGGAGCGATTGGGATGACTTACGAACAAGGAGGTATCGGCGCAGGGCGCGCCGTTTTACTGCGCAACGGCGATACCCTGACCCTCTACGACCGCGTGGCGCACCATACCGCTTCGGCCCTCGCTACCGTGGAAACGACATCCCAACACGCCCAGGCTTTGAACCAAAACTTCGCCTCCTTCTTTCAAAGGGCGCGTACTGCCCCACCCGGAGAATACAAAGCCTACGTAATCAAAGGAACCAACCCTCCGGAGCGCCTGAAATCGTTCTGTCAATTGCTGGACCGCAACCAGATCCAGTATGGCAAAGCAGGAAAAACCTCCGGTCTGACCGCTTATAACTACCAGACCGGACAAACCATTTCCTTGAAAGTGGAGCCCAACGACCTTGTGGTAAGCGCTTACCAACCCAGAGGCACGATGGCACAGGTGTTGCTCGATCCTGAAGCAGCTGTGGTAGATTCCCTTACCTATGACATCACCTCCTGGTCGCTGCCGTATGCCTACGGATTGGAAACGTACGCCAGCAAACTGCGGCTCGATCCATCCGGCAGCTATGATTTTCCGGCGCCACCTGCAGCTTCCGTTCCTGCTACTCCCCCATACGCCTATCTGCTTTCCTGGAATGCGCTCAACCACGCGAGGTTGCTGGCGGCAGTGCTTCAGGCAGGCGTTAAAGTCCGCTTCGCCAACGAACCTTTCACCTTGGAAGGGAAAGCATATGCCCGGGGAACCCTTGTGATCACAAGGGGAGATAACCGCGATATGGGACAAGGACTGGATCAAAGGCTGGCTGTTATCGCCAAGGAATTCCAACAGCAATTTTCTACGGTGCAATCCGGGTTTGCCGAATCAGGGCGCGATCTGGGGTCCGGTTCCTATTCCCTGATCCAGACGCCCCGAATAGCCGTCCTTTCCGGCGATCAAACCTCTGGCAACGAATTCGGACAGGTGTGGTATTTCTTCGAACAAGATCTGAACTATCCGGTGACGATCATCGATGCCGCCCGGCTGGACAGAACGAACCTTGCGCCGTTCAATCTCCTCGTTTTGCCGGAAGGAAGATACCGCCTGAGCGATCCCACGTGGGAAAAAATCAACGCCTGGATTAACGCCGGCGGACGTGTCATCGCCATTGGCCAGGCCCTGACTGCATTGGAGGATCGCAAGGGATTTGCCCTTACCCGTTTTGCTTCTGATGAGGCCAAGCGGGCGGCAGAAAAAGCTTCCGACCAGATTACGCTGGATGAGCGGTTCGACGAATACGGCATCCAGGAGAGGAAAGCCATTAGCAATATGATCCCGGGAGCCATTTTTAAAGTCAAAATGGACGTCACGCACCCTCTGGCTTATGGCATGATGCCGGAGTATTTTTCCTTGAAAACCAGCGAACTTGCCTATCAGCCTTTGAAGAACGCCTGGAATGTCGGAACGATTGGAAGCGAATTGATGATATCCGGTTTTGCCGGAAAGCACGCCCGGGAAGGACAAAAAAACACGGTTGTTTTTGCGGTGGAGAATAAAGGCGCTGGCAGCGTAATTTATCTTGCCGACAATCCGCTTTTCCGAGCTTTCTGGGAGAATGGTAAATTCCTGTTCAGCAACGCCGTCTTTTTTGCGGGCTTTTAAAAAACGTTTGCTGCTTGACAAAATTGGCCTTGCCGTGCAACCCGGATCCAGGTCAGGCGGTTTTATTGAAATGATGTTTCGCACTGAGACACTGATAAAATCCATTGCAGCCTTTATAAGCATCTGCCTGAGCGTCGCATTCCTTTCTGCTCAGGATGCTGCGTACCGATGGCTGGCGCCAACTTCTCTGGCCCTGGAGGATATACCCAAGCGTCAGCTTACACTCGTTCGAAATGAGGTCTTGCAGGCCAGGGAAGCCGAACGCCGGCGTTTGGGAGAAGTTCCCCAGTTTGCGCTCCCTCTTCTCATAGATCTAAGTCCGGACAAAGATGGCATCTGGGAATCTTTACCTGATGGCCGGGAGGTCTGGCGTTGCCGGATTGCTTCGCCGGGAGCCTATTCTTTGAACCTTGGGTTTACCCGTTTTCACCTACCTAAAGGGGCCTTTTTAACCCTTTACGACCCTGGTAAAAAAAACATCCTGGGGCCTTTTTCTGCTGCGGACAACGAAACTCATGATGCGTTTTGGACCCCTATTCTAAACGGAGATGAACTGATTGTCGAACTGTTGCTTTCCGATCCGGCTACCCGGCCTGAGCTCAAATTCCAAATAGGATACGTCAACCACGATTTTGAAGGGTTTGCAAAAACCTTGGCCGGGAGTTGCAACATTGATGTCGTTTGCGGTAGCGCAGACGGCTACCCTGAAGCGGATGGTTTTCGGGAGGCTATCCAGTCGGTCGCTATGTACACCGTAGGAGGCAGCATTTTATGTACCGGTTTTTTGGTGAACAATACCAGGAACGATTGTACCCCTTATTTCGTTACCGCCAGACATTGCGAAGTCGACAGCGCCAATGCAGCTTCTGTTGTCGTTTACTGGAATTATCAGAATTCCGAATGCCGTCAGGTGGGGTCTCAGGCCAATGGCAGGGCGGGAAACGGCAAGCTGGATTGGTTTAATAGCGGCGCCTTTTTCCGAGCCAGCTATTCCCGCTCGGATATGGTTCTCCTGGAACTCGACGACCCGCTTCATCCCAGCGCCGACGCTTTTTTCGCCGGTTGGAACGTCGACACCTTGCTTCCTAAAACCGGCGTCGCTGCGATCCACCACGCTTCTTCTGAAGAAAAAAGGTTTAGTTACAGCGGTAGTCCTGTTTACCGGGGAACCTGGGGCCAGGGAGCCCAGCCTGTGCCGTCAGGCGATCATATTATCGTGCCAAGTTGGGATCTTGGGGTCACGGAAAAAGGAAGTTCCGGAGCGCCCCTGTTTAATAAAGACCAGCAAGTCATAGGGCAGCTCCACGGAGGCGCCGCCACTTGTACCCGGCAAGCATTCGATGCATTTGGGTGGATGGGAACATCCTGGGAGGGCGGAGGCGCTCCTAATACCCGGTTGCGCGACTGGCTCGATCCTTTAAATACCGGGCTAAAATCATTCCCAGGGAGAAAGGAGTCACGCTGTGAAAAAAAGATTCTTCCCGATACCAATTATCTCCAGGTTTGCCTCCCTGGCTCTGCTGTGTTTTCGTTTTCTCTGAACCGAAACTTCAAAGGACCGGTATCCTTTGGAGCCAACGGCCTCCCCAAGGGGGTAGCCTATTTCGCAGATAAGCCCTCGGCGGTGGGAGGGGATACGCTTAGCATTACTTTTTACAGCGAGGAGGGGGTTTTTCCTTCCGTTTATCCCGTATTGGTGGAGGCACGCGATCTGGAAGACACGATCTTTTACACCCTCATTCTGGATATCCGGGATGTGCCTGTGCTGCCCCGCAATGTGCAGCCGGCCAACGGAGACAAAGATGCGCCGGTAAAAATCAAACTTCATTGGCCGCCTGTGCCTGGGGCCGACCGCTATTTCGTACAGCTTGCCGAGTTGCCAACTTTTTCCAATCCCCTGGCTTCCGCCACGACTTCGGATACGTTTCTCCTGGTAGACGCTCTGAAATACCAACACACCTATTTCTGGCAGCTTCAGGCGGTCAATGCCTGCGGGGAGGGGCCGGTCGCCGTTTACACCTTCAGCACGGTTCCGGATTTGCGCCTGGAATTAAGGAACCTGCCCGCCGCAACCTGTAATGAGGGGTCCATGGTTTTTCAACTATTTGTCGGCTCTGGGTACGTTCCACCTATTCGGCTGTCTTTTCAAACTACGCCCCAGGTTCCTATTCAGATCACCTTCGGTCAAGATACTTCTTCGATTGCCCCAGGATCGGTCCTGGATGTCATGGTTTCGGACCTGTCCGGGTTGAAACCGGGATCATACCGATTAGAGGTTGAAGCTCAGGACTCCAGGAGGACTATATTATCCGGGGCATCCTTTTTGGTCAAGTCTGTTCCTGCGCCTCCCCACCTAACCCACCCTTCCAGGGATACCGCTTATCTGACAGATCAGCCCGTGCTTGCCTGGAGCGGGGCAGGGTCTTCCGAATCGTTTACCCTTGAAGTAAGCCGTTCCCCGGATTTTCGCAACCCGGAACAAACGTACGATTTGGCTGCCCTTGCAACAAAGCGGATTGCTCCCCTCGCTCCCGGGCCTTATTACTGGCGGGTAATCAGCGAGAACGAATGCGGGAGCGTACCCTCAGACACCGGGACCTTTTCCATTCATACTGCTTATTTGTCGGACCTTAACAACCTCCGGGTTGCGCTTGACCCCAACCCCACCTCAGGAAGTATCCGGTTGCTAATCTCTGATGAGGTAAGCGAGCTAGGCCTTGATCTTTATGGAATCAACGGGCAGCACCTTCGGTCCTTTCCGGTTGAAAGAGGAGAAACTGCAAAGAATCTGGACCTCTCTGCCTACCCCAATGGCTTATATGTGATTCGGATAAGGTATCGGCAAACCAGTCTGAGCCGCTTAGTGGTTCTGAATCGGTAGGTTGGGTACTTTCTGCCTGTGGCTTTCAAAAAATACAAGGGCAAAAACGGTCTTTTGAGACAGCCTCGTCGCTTAAAAAATCCCCGTTTTGCTGTTGAATGGTTATTTTTGGACAAAGAACCTTGGTCCGGCTGGTTCATTTCACAAATCTTCGATTATGGATCATCAACGCTCGTATGTCGCCAAGACCTGGGTAGAAGTGCCTGAGGATTCCGACTTCCCTATTCAAAATCTTCCCTTCGGTATATGCAGGAGAAAAGGCGAATCCCCCAAAGTGTGCACTGCCATTGGCGAGTATATTGCCGACCTTTCCGTTCTCGCAGAGCACGGGTTTTTTGACGACCTCCAGGTGCCCAGGGAGGTTTTTCATCAGGCGGTGTTAAACCATTTCATCGCTTTGGGGAAGGAAAAAACACGCGCTGTCCGTACCCGGATTTCTCAGATTCTGGACGACGATCTGGAAGAGTGGGATGCCAGCGAGCTGAGGGATTTTTTCCTTTTTCCTCAAAAAGAGGTGGAGATGTTGCTTCCGCTCCATATAGGGGATTATACGGATTTTTATTCCAGCCTCGAACACGCGTCCAACGTCGGGGCGATGTTCAGGGATCCAAAGAATGCGTTGCTGCCTAACTGGAAGCATTTACCAGTCGCCTATCATGGGCGTGCCTCCTCTATTGTCGTTTCCGGAACCCCCATACGCCGTCCTCAGGGACAAACGCTTCCAGAAGGGCGGGATCTGCCGGTTTTCGGCCCGACCCGAATGCTGGATTTTGAATTGGAAACGGCTTTTGTCCTTGGAAAACCGACTAACCCGGGCGACAGGATTTCCACGGAGCAGGCGGAAGAGTACCTTTTTGGCATGGTACTCTTCAACGATTGGTCGGCAAGAGATATTCAGAAATGGGAGTATGTGCCCCTGGGGCCATTTTTATCCAAAAATTTCGCCTCCACTATTTCTCCCTGGGTTGTTACCATGGATGCCCTGGAGCCTTTTCGCACCTCCGGGCCTCCTCAGGCGCCGGAGGTGCTGCCTTATCTCCGGTTTACCGGTGAAAAGAGCTATGACATCCAACTGGAAGCCCATATGATCGCCTCTAACGGGGTGCAGCAAACGCTTTCCAGGACGAATTTTCGCTTCCTCTACTGGAATATGTGTCAGCAGTTGGCGCACCATACGGTTAACGGCTGCAATATCCGGGTAGGCGACTTGTGTGCATCGGGAACAATCAGCGGACCAACGCCCGATTCCTTCGGTTCGTTACTGGAACTAACCTGGAAAGGAACTAACCCGGTGTTGCTGCCGGATGGGACCGAGCGTACATTCCTGGAAGACGGCGATACGATTGTTCTAAAGGGGTTTGCTCAAAAAGGCGGCCTGCGCATTGGCTTTGGCGAGGCTAGAGGCGTCGTAATTCCCAGTTACTGAACACCCTGAACGCATGAATAAAAGATCTTTGTTTTTTCTGTTTTTAACGGCTTCCTGCAGCGTGTGCGGTGGGCAGCATACCGGAATACAGCGGGCCGTTCAGCAATTTGCCGCCGACCCTGCGTTCAAATATGCCGGTGTTGGGATCAGCGTCGTGGATGTCCAAAACAATCAGGTTGCCGCTTCTCACCAAGCTGAACTCAGCCTCATTCCTGCCTCCTCACTCAAAGTGGTGACCACTTCAACGGCTATGGCTTTGCTGGGTTCTTCCTATCGTTTTCTCACTCAATTGGAAATTGGGGGTAAAATCCAGGGTAAAACCCTTCAGGGGAATATTTACGTCACCGGATTTGGCGACCCTACTCTGGGATCCCCCACCATGCCCGGGGCCATTCCCATGGAAGCGTTGCTGGCCAAGTTCCGGGATGTTCTGTTAAGCAAAGGCATTCGGACCGTGAACGGTTACGTGGTGGGCGACGGTACCTGGTTCCCCTCGGATGCAGCCGGGCAGGGATGGGCATGGGCAGATCTGGGCAATTACTACGCCGGCGGGGCCTGGGGGCTTAATCTGCATGAAAACTACTACTTCCTCAGGTTCCAGCGCAGCGCTTCGATTGGCGCGACGCCCCGGATCGCTTTAATCGAACCCCATGTTCCCGGCCTGGAGTTTTTTAATGAAGTCAAACAAGCGGCGCCTAATACCGGAGACAATGCCTACATTTTTGGCGCTCCGTATACCGGGTTGCGTTATGTAAGGGGTACGATTCCGGCAGGGGCGGGGCAATTCACCATCAAAGGGTCTCTTCCTGATCCGCCGTATTTTCTTGCATATCATCTTCGGCAGACGCTGATCAGTGCGGGAGTCCAATGCGCCAAAGACCCTGAGTCGATGCTCCGCCTGAAACGATTTGGGCATGAGAAGCCCGCCGGCGTTCAGGTGCTTTACCGCCATTATTCCCCTGCACTGAAGGAGATCATCCGGGAAGCGCACTACGAAAGCAATAACCTGTATTGCGAAGCCTTGCTGCGCACCCTGGGCAAAAAACAGAGAAAAGAAGGAAGCGCCGAAATGGGGGTCCAGGTCGTCCGGGAGTTCTGGGAACAGCGGGGCGTTTCCTTTGGGGGATGTCACCTGGAGGATGGTAGCGGATTGTCTGCCGGCAATGCGGTGACGGCCCGCTTTTTTACGGATTTTTTGGGGAAGATTGGGCGAGACCCAAAATGGTTTCCAACTTTTTCAACTACCTTAGCCCTTGCCGGTCGAAGCGGAAACCTCAAGGATAAGTTTAAGGGAACAGCTGCTGAAGGACGGCTTTTCGCCAAAAGCGGTAGCCTTAGCCGAGTGCGGAGTTATGTGGGATTTGCGAAAAATAAAAAAGGGCAATGGTTTGCATTTGCTATTTTGGTGAATAATTACGAGGGCTCTGGTACGGAAATCCGGCAGAAAATGGAAAAACTCATGCTGGCTATTTGCACAAGCTGACTCCTGAAGTTGCCGTATCTTAAAGCCAAGCCGCATATTGGATAAAATTGGTATTCCTTATGAAACCTGCACACGTCCTATTCCTTTGCATGCTGACCATAGGTATAGCGGGATGTAAAAACCGGCCCGAGCCGGCCCATAAGCCTCCTGCCGCCAACCCGGCGGATACCACAGAAGTGTCAGAGGATAAAGGAATCGAGGATGACTATACGAATACGGACCGTGTGGTTTGGCAAAAACCCGAAGTAGTGATCAATCTGCTCGGAGACCTGAGCGGCAAAACGGTTGCCGATATTGGCGCAGGTACCGGTTTTTTTGCCCTCCGCCTGGCCCCGCTGGCAAAGAAAGTCATCGCTATAGATATTGAACCCAAATTTGTTTCTTATCTGGACAGTATCCGGACCACCGAATTGCCTCCTCTGTATTCTGCGCGCCTCGAAACCCGCCTCGGTTTGCCCGAGGATGCCCGCCTAATGCCCAGTGAAGTTGATGTCGTGCTGATCGTCAATACCTATATGTATATTCAGGACCGCGTCCAGTACCTCAAAAACCTGAAAAGAGGGTTGAACCCCCTTGGAAAGGTGTTGATCGTGGATTTCAAGAAAAAACGGACTTCTCTTGGACCTCCAAAGGATATCCGCATCCCGCAGTTCCAGGTGGAAGACGAACTGGAGCAGGCAGGATACCGCATTGTGGAGAGCAACGACACCGCCCTGGATTATCAGTACCTTATCCTGGCGGAAATGCGGGAAAACTAACGCGGTTATTGCGATCAATACATCTGGATCTTCTTCACCCCGCCAAAATAGAACTGGATACCCACAAACATGTCGATCTGGTTGGTGCGGGTGAGCACATCCTGCTCTACTCCTCCGATCCTGGTATTGAAGTTGCTCCGGGCGTATTTGTACTTCAACATAGCCTCAATCCCAATCGCTTTCTCTGAAAAAACCGTGATTCCCGGCCCCAAACCGGCAGCGAAGATATTGGAATGAATGCGTTGTTGCTGGCCGTTGACGTCCTGAATGTCACTGGAATTCCCAAATCCAAATCCCAACTCAAATACCAGGGACATGTCCTTGAACACCGGGTAATAGTATCGTCCGAAAGGTCCGAAAAGGAGGTCGCTGTCTTCTATCCGGTTCCGGCCGGGTTCTTTCACCTGGTTGATGGTATAATCCATTCGGATACCAACGGTAAGGTCGTTAATCAGGAAATAGCCCACTGCCGGGGAGAAACTGATCAGGGCAGACCGGGGGCTTTCTTCCGTGGATTCTCCAGTTTGGGCTGAGTTGGTAACGTTGGACTGGGCGGCAGAGATTCCAATCTGGCTTCCAACAAGGAAGTTGCCTTTTTCTGTAGCTTGGCCGGACAGTGCCAGCCACGCTCCCGAAATCAGAAAAAGGACCAGCATGATCTTTTTCATGATCTGAGTATTTAATGACCAATCCGGAGTATTTCGCTGGAAACTTGATTGCGTCTCTATAGCGGGTAACTCCGCATAGAACATATATCGTTTTTTCCTTCCTCAGACAATGAGTTTAGTCATGTCTTTGGTTAAAAACTAAACCGGGTGCGAAGGAAAAAGGCCTGCAATGGGCTGGTATATGTTTTTTTATTTTCCCGGTTAGCAACCACCTGACCCACCAGGTCGAGGTCCCAGTTTGACGCCATGGACAATGTCAGCGACGGGTTCAGGAAGAGGGCCCTGGATTCCACCGGGCTGTATATCACGGCGGCGCCCCCATTGAGTAGAGGGGTAAAAGGGTAAGCCGCCTGAAAAAACAGGGCATGCCGGAATGGGTAAAGATTTTTTGCAGAAAGCTGAAAGCCAAACAAACCGCTGATGTCGCTCCGCGTCGCGCCGAGGCTGTTGTACAGGTAACCGGCATGTGCATAGAGGTTATTGGAAAACGAATAATCGAACGCCAGCGTCAGCGCGAAAGCCTTTTTGCCTGAATTGTTCAGTGGCAGAAAGTAGGCAGCTTCTCCTTTAAACCCGGCATTTCCAAGGTTTCCTGCCCAGCCGGCGCCCAGAACGGCATCTTCCCTGGCGTAACCCGCCAAAAGCTGTCCGTCGAACTGAAATGCGTTGAACTTCCACAACCCGGCGATCACCGCGTCTTCCCAACGGTCAAAGGCTTTCACCGCAAGTTCGACGCTACCCGCAAATCCGGTGAAATAGCGGACCCGCAGGGCATCGCTTCCCGGCCGCTCTTCGTAGTCAAAATCGGTGAAAGAGAATGCGTTAAACAGGTCGTTGGGATTCCATACCGTGCTGATGCCCCAATTGATGCGCTGCCTGCCCAGGCGGACTTCCCATTTTTCGCTGGCGTATTCCAGGTAAAGGCGGTCGAGCATGCTTTGAACCACCCAGGCCGGCTTGTCGAGCAGGACAACCGACAGGTCGAAGTAGTCGTTGTTGGCATTGTCTACCTGTGCGGCATAGTCTTCCGTACCCCGCACCAGATCGCCGAAGAAGGCCCGGGTGCGGAGTTCAGCCGTAAGGCGGAGGCGGTCGGCGGCGAACCACCGAAAATTTAGCCGCTGGTGGATCAAGTTATCCTGGAGGAAGTTCCCGTTTGCAGGATCGTCGAGGAACAGCCCCGTTTGCATATTTTTGACATATCCGCGAAGTTCCCAGGATTTTGGCGGTTCCACTATTTCGGACGCGCCGGCGGCCTGCAGGGTGTCTGCTTGTCCCCGGACTTGCTGTGGTAGCAAGGATGCAGCGACCAGGGAGAGTGCAATGCATCCGTTCAAAAACCGTTTCATTGGGCTGGTTCGGGTTTGCGAACGTCGGAAGCGATGGCGCCGTCCACCAGCGTGACCACACGGCGCGCCCGTTCGATCACCCGGGGATCATGGGTGGAAAAGACAAAGGTAATTCCTTCCTGTGCGTTGAGTTTGGCCATGATGTCGAGCAGGTTGCCTGCTGAAGTAGAGTCGAGATTGGCGGTGGGTTCGTCGGCCAGGATGAATGTAGGCTTGGGCGCCAAAGCCCGGGCTACCGCCACTCGCTGCTGCTGACCTCCGGAGAGTTCAGAGGGACGCTTATCCATTTTGTCGTCGAGACCAACTGAGCGAAGCAGCTCTTTGGCTCGTTCGAGGCGTTCTTTCCGGGAGCGTCTCTGGAGCAGCATCACGAATTCGACGTTTTCCAACGCCGTGAGCACCGGAATAAGGTTATACGATTGAAACACAAAGCCGATATGGTCTTTGCGGAAATCGATCAGTCTGTTGTCGCTAAGCTGGTCCACATCCACCCCGCCCACTTCGATGTCTCCGCTGGTAGGACGGTCAAGCCCTCCGATTATATTGAGCAGGGTCGTTTTTCCGGAACCGGAGGGCCCGACAATAGCCGTGAATTCGCCCGCTTCGATTTCGAGGTTCACCTCATCCAGCGCCTGGACAGGGATTTTTGCTGCATCGTATATTTTAGTCACTTTTTCCAGTTTGATTACAGCCATGATGAGTTAATTTATTGGTTAGTAGAAGTTATCTCAAAACTGCAAGAATTCTGCTCAATCCATCGTTGGGCCTCCCCCCAACCCCCTCCAAAGGAGGGGGAGCAATACCGTTTTAGACAATTAAATCATTAATCCGATGCTATTTCCCTACCCTTGCACACACGGTTCCCCTCCTTCGGAGGGCGATCCGTCCAGACCGCAGCGTTTGGGGTTAGGGGAGGCCGCCCACACCCAGGGGCGGGTTTTGAGGTAGCTTCTATTTAGTTATCTTTTTGGGGCCCGTTTTCTCCTATCATATACACGTCCCTAACGGGAGCATAGGTCAAAGTTTTCGGATAGCCTCCACCGGTTTCAGGCGGACCGCTTTCCATGCAGGATAGAGGGAAGCCAGAAAAGCGGTGACGATCAGCATAATAGCTGTTTGCCAATATACGATGGGGTCGGCGTCGAACCGGATATCCGTCCCCATTCCATACTGATTCAGGCTTTTGGCAAAAGCGGAAAGATCCAGTCCTCTGACTTTAAAATAATGGATTGTCAAACCGCCAAGAAGTAATCCCAGAGGCGCCCCGGCCAGGCTGAGCAGCACCGTCTCCAGAACGATCATGCTGAAGACCCGCACTTTGTTCATCCCAATGGCCATGAGCATGCCCAGTTCGCGAAACCGCTCCAGTACGGCCATCATCATGGTATTGATAATCCCAAAGATCAGCGCCAGCATGATCACGGTAAGGTAGATCAGGGACACGGATTTCATTTGGGATTCATACAACTCCAACTCCGGAGCGATCTCCCGGTAATTTTCAAAAAGCAGGCGGGGAAACGCCGTTTGTAAGGCTTTCTGGACGGCTAAAAGCGAGTCGGGATTCCGGCAAAGCAGGGTTACTTCATGCACCGGGGCGGGAAGATTGGTTTGACCTGAGGGATGCAGGAGGCGGCTTAGGTCATCTGCCTGGACCAATACGCGGGACTCGTCGAAGGGGGTATTTCCGGAGTTGAACAACCCTGCAATTCGAAACGCGCCGTTGGTGATATTGCCTTCCAGATCTTGAAAGGTAAGCACGACCTTGGAGCGGAGTTTGACATGCAGCTTTTCGGCCAGCGACTTCCCCAGCAAAATCTGGTTTTTGCGCCCTTCTTCGAAGTAGGTTCCTTCTTTGATGTTTTTGCGGAGGTTGCTGACCTCGGCTTCTTTGTCAGGGCGTACACCCTGGATGAGAATCCCTCTCGACCCATTCGCCGTGCTCACCATGCCGGTTGTGAGGGTACGGGCACTATAGGCGCGCACCTCAGGATGGGAAGCGAGCCATTCCTCCAATTCGGCAAACGGAGTAATACTTCGGCGGACGTCTTTTTCCCGGGCATAGTCAGGATGGTGTGCCTGAATATGCCCCACGACATTGGAGATATTGCTGTCGATATAATCCCGGATCATTCCGGTAGCAAAACCCGACATGAACAACGCTGCCCATATTCCCATGGAGATCGCCAGGATCACCACCAGGCTCCGGGTGGGGTTTCTCCAGATGTTCCGCCAGGCAAGAATTGGAAGCATGTTTTTTTGTTTTTTTTAATAATCAGCCAAATCAGTGGCTTAATCTCACCGGTTTGAAGCCTTCAGCTGCGCATAGCTTCGACCACCTTCAGGCGACGGATCCGCCGGAAAGGGAACAAGGCCAGCAAGGCGGTCAGTACGAAGATGATTGCCGCCTGTATGAAAAAGATCTTGAAAGAGAACTCTGCCGGGAAAATGGGCTCAAAGCCAAATTTTTCCATCAACTCGGAATACCCTCCGGAAAACTGAATAGGGTTGATCTTGAAATACCCAACCAGGGGCATGCTGGCCACAATCCCCGCCAAAGCGCCAACCAGCCCGAGTATCAATACCTCCAAGAAGACGATGGCTCCGAGCAAGCGCCGCTTCATTCCAATAGCCACCAGAAGGCCGAACTCGTATTGCCGCTCCCTCAGCATCATCAGGATCGTGCCAAACAACCCAAAGGCGATAATTGCATACAGGATGAAATACACGATAATATTACCAGCGCTGTCAAATTTCTTGGCTTCCAGAAGGTCTGGCAGCAGGGCTTTCCAGTCCATTACTTCATAGGTTTCCTTAGGGAAGACCGACGGAAGGCTTGTCAGGGCTTTGGAGATCGCTTTGGGAGAAGAAGGCCGGATGACAAGGGTAGTGATCAGGCCTTCGGCCCCGTAGAACCATTGCGCTTCCTTGAGAGGGAGAAAGACCAGCAATCGGTTCAGGTCGGGCGAGGGGTATTTGATGATGCCTTCTACCGGATATTTTCCGGCAGCGTTGACGCCGTGGTATCCCTGGCCAATAAGCAGCAGGGTATCGCCTATGCCTAGTTTGAGGTTCTCTGCAATGCCAGAGGCGATCAGCACGCCGTTACTTTTCTCATTCAGAAATTTACCTGAAGTAATCCGCGAATGGATGTGGGTCATCGCATTCTCGGCTTCCGGCTCAATCCCGGTGACCATGACCCCCATCGTGTTGGAACCCGTTGAGGCCAACGCGAAGGATTCCAGGCGTGGTAAGGCATCTTCCACGCCTTTGAGCCCCTGTGTACGGGCAATGGCCGGTTCCAGCGGGAAAGCGTAATCCAGTGTTTGTTCGTCCCAGTACCCTTTCTGGTGGACCTGGATATAACCCATATGGAAGGTGACGATGTTGTTGATCATGTTGTTCCAGGCGCCCTTTTGAAGGGACTCCATTAGGGATGCAAAAAGGACGGCAAATAAAATGGAAGCCAGCGTGATGAAGGTTCTTCGCTTGTTGCGCCAGATATTTCTCCAGGCCAGTTGGAAGAGCATAGAGATGGATTAAAAGGTATAAGCAATTATTAGACTTGTTGGGACAGGTCTATTTCACCCGTTTCATGTTCTGGAGGGAGAAAAACGCATCATCGATGGGTTTGTCAAACTCCAGGCGCAGGTATTCCACGATCGTTTTGTTACCGGGTTCGTCGGCGGGAACGACTTCCAAAACAGAGGTCAGCAACTTGCCGCCCAGCGTTTTGATCTGTTTGCCGTACATGGTATTGACGAGGAAGCCATCCTCGTCGTAGAACTCCACCTTCATCTGGAGAAAGTCCTTCTTGTCGATCCAGGAAAGGACTTTGCCCCAAACCACGGCAGCCTCTTCTTTTGGTTTAAGTTCGATCTTATAGCAATCGCGGTCGCCGATCTTCTCGCTCCCGATAAGCTTATGGACATAGTCGTTGATCACGGAAGACTCCTTGACGAGGTCGTCGTTGGTAAAATCCGACCCCATCCAGGATTGCATCATCATGGAGGGCGGGAGTTTGATCACGCGGTCAATCGTTGGCTGCCAGTTCCAGATTTCCTGGTGGCGTTTCAGAAAGGCGGCGCCTTTGTCGCGGGCAGGGGCGGTGATGAGGATGAGGGCGAGTTCCTCGCCTTTGCTCCAGCTTTTCATGGTCACCTCCCGGGACCAGGTTGGCCGGACGATGGTCATTTTCATTTCGCCGGTACTGGTCTTGCCGCGCATTTTTTCGTCCGCTTTCTGGATGATTTCCTTGGCGTTCAGCGGCGTTTGGGCATTCAGGGAATACCAAGGCGCGCAAAGAGCCAGGGCGAAACAGCAGGTAATTCGGATGGTTTTCATCGGTTTATTTTGTTTTACGGAGGCCGTCGTTTTTATAAGGTCATCCTGTATGGAATCCATAAACCAGCAACCCTGCAACGTCAAGAAATGCAGCATCATGCCGTCCATTTGAGCGCCAAGCCGATAAGGTAAAATGCAAAACCATGCGGCGCAAGGGCAATTTATATGATTTTTGTCAATGAAAGGATTCCGGAAGGTTTCTCCTTAAATTGGAATTCATTTATCTTGCCGCTTACACCCTAAACCTGACGCCATGGTACGCACAGTCCTTTTTCTGACAGCCACGTTGCTGGCTATTCCATTTGCTGCGGTGTATTACGATCAGCCCCTGGGGCTGGAGCAATGGTATGCCCTTCAGACGCTGGCTTTTGCGGCGGGAGCGGTAGCGCTGATCTGTTTCCTCACGGGAGAGCTGACACGGAACAATAGCCAGGTGGACAAACTTTGGAGCATTCTGCCTGCTTTTTATGTGGGGTATGTAGCCCTGAGCAGTGGGTGGAATCCGCGCCTCACCCTGATGTTTGTGCTGGTACTTGCGTGGGCAGCCCGCCTGACGTTTAATTTCTGGCGCCGGGGAGGCTACCACTGGATTCCCTGGAAAGGAGAGGAGGACTACCGATGGAGTATCCTGCGCCGCGACCCGAACCTGCAGGGGCGGGTGCGGTGGACTCTGTTCCATTTCTTTTTCATTAGCGGTTACCAGAACGCGCTTATCCTGCTGTTCACGCTGCCCAGTATCGTCGCCTGGCAAGGAGCAAATACCCCGCTCAACGGAATCGATTACGCCGCCGCAGGGCTCATGCTTCTCTTCCTGGCCTTGGAAACCATTGCCGATCAGCAGCAGTGGAACTTCCAAACCGAAAAATACCGGCGGCAACATGCCGGCGAGCCGCTTACGCCACCCTTTGACAAGGGGTTTTGCGACACGGGCCTCTGGGCATGGGTCCGCCATCCTAACTATGCCTCCGAACAGGCAATCTGGTTGTCGTTCTACCTGTTTAGCGTGGCGGCGACGGGCAGATGGTTCAATTGGTCCATCGCCGGTTCGGTCCTGCTTTGCCTGTTGTTCGTGGGAAGCAGCGACTTTTCAGAGAAGATTTCCGCGGGCAAATACCCGGCTTATGCGGCATATCAGCAGCGGGTAGGGCGGTTTGCGCCAGCCCTGTGGAGAAAGGGCAGGGGTTGACCCGGATTAAAATTGAAATCGTTCGGCCTGCCCGTTCAGAAGATCAGACAACGCTTTGTCCAAACGTGAGCAAATTATTATCCGGGTCGAGTACGGAGAATTCCCTTTGTCCCCAGGGTTTGGCTTGCAGCGGCGCATTCGGATGAATGGGCGTCCGGTTTTCAATTAACCAATGGTAAAACCCATCGATATCATCCGTCCGGATGTATACCTGCCCGTAGTTATCTTTAGGATCTAGCGCTTCAAATTGGAAAAAATGGATTTGGATGCGGTCTCTTTGCATCATGAGGTAATCCTCAAAACCGGTATTCCCAAATTCCTGAAAACCTAATTGGTTTAGATAAAAATCCCTTGTGACGGCTTTATTGCGCATGGGGAGTTTTGGGTGGATTTCAGTAAGCATTGCTGATGGGTTTATTACGAGGAAAATTAATTTTCAACTTGCTGTCAAAGAGGATCTTTCGTTTGTATGTCCTCTTACCCTTCTAAAATGGTTCTGAACAATTTTGTTCAGGTATACTTTAGAACCGGTACATTCGAATTCCAAGGGCCTTGGGAGTTCGGAAAACAAGGGGATACCGCCCCCGAGCAGAATAGGAATAACGGTGATGATCATATCGTCGATCAGATCTTCTTTCAAAAAGTTCTGGATAGTAACTCCACCGTCAATATACAACCGGTAAAACCCCTTTTGGTGAATTTGCCCGAGGATCTCCTGGAGGGACCCCTTAACCAGATGGGCTTTTTGATGATATTTTTCAGGAATTTCAGTCAACGTATGGCTCAATACGAAAACCGGTTTCTGAAAGGGCCATTCCATGTCAAAGCGACAAACCGTTTCGAACGTATTCCGCCCCATGACGTATGCATCGGTTTGGGAAGTAAATTCGCCATAGCCCATATCCAAATGCTCCGGAATGGGGATAGAATCCAGAAACGCCAACCCCCCGTTTTTATCCGCGATATATCCATCCAAACTGGTTCCAATGAAAACGCTGTTTCTTTTTTCCATATGGTGTGTTGAATGCCGTTTTTATCTTTCTGGAGACAAGTGCCCAATTAATTTAAGTCCGGCAGCAGGAATATACGGAGGCGAATTTTGTTTGGAATATTCCATCCACTTCAAATAAGGAGCGTTCATTACAGCAACATGCAATTACCTTTTAAACTGCTTTTCATACATTTGAATCCAATCCTCCATGCTCATTTTTTGAACCAATTCGGCAATGAGCGGGTAGGGGATATCGCCCATTTTTTTGAACCGGATACAGCTCTTCCCCATATCCAGTTTGGATTTGCAATACTTGGGGTACTCGCCGGCAAACCAGTCCAGAAGCGCTTCATCGGCGTAAATCCCCATATGGTAGAGAGCCACGTAGTTTTTCTGGGACGCAATGTTGATAAAAGGCAAAGGCTGTTTGGGATCGCAATGATACCCCGCGGGGTATGCCGAGTGGGGAACGACGTAGCCGATCATATCGTAGTTGATCGTTTCCTCAAACCCTTGTGGAAGGTGCTGGCGGACCGTTTCCCTCAACAGGGAAACCGGCAATTTCCGGTCGTCGGGAAGTTGTTCGATATAGTCTTCCGGAGAAGTCGCGAGATATTTCATGACGTTGGAATGGGTGATTATGGTCATTTTGCGGAAGGTCAATATCGGATATTCCTCCCAAAACTGCAACGATTTGAATGGAGTACTTTGAATTTTGTCAAAGAGACGGTTGACAATATTTGATATAACAATTATATTTGTATCAAATATTGCCAATGCAATCGAATGCCCTTCCCGATCAGAGGACCGAAACCTCCGGCTATGTGCTTGAGCGGACGGCCAGGCTGCTGAAACTGGCGCTGCAACAGCGTTTGGCAAAAGCCGGCGCAGGAATCACCGTCGACCAGTGGGTATTACTCCAGGAAATCCGTCAGCAACCTGGGATATCTCAGCTCGAACTGGCCAGAGCGGCCTTTAAGGATGCGGCCACCGTAACCCGCATCCTTGATTTGCTCGCCGCAAAAGGCCTGGTCGTCCGCCTGCCGGATCCGGCCGACCGCAGAAAGTTCCTTCTTCAACTCACTTCCGGTGGAGAACGTACGTACAGCGATTACCTGCCTCTGATCAAATCCTTCCGCGCAGAGGTCTGGAACGGGCTCAGCCAGGAGGACCTCGACCGCCTTCTCGGTATCCTGGACAAGATCGCCGTCAACCTGAATGCAGGCGAATAGGCCGGTTTCTCTTTTTCCTGACCGATAAAACCAATACGACCATGCATTATTACCAACTCGGCCAGATTCCTCCCAAACGCCATACCCAGTTCCGGAAACCGGATGGAGGACTATACCACGAAGAGTTGTTCTCTACGGAAGGGTTCAGCAACCTGTATTCCCTGCTTTACCATTGCTACCCGCCGACCCAGATCGTACAGGTTGGCGACCCTTTCTCCGTCGTCCCGGAAATCATCGAAAGCAAGCAGTTGAAGCATCGCAGCTTGCTGGGTTTTCGAATCCAGCCCGAAGACGATTACCTTCGCAGCAGAAAGCCCGTGCTGGTCAACAGCGATTGCCATATTATTCTGGCTGCCCCCCGGCAAAGCATGACGGATTACTTTTTTAAAAATGCCGACGCCGACGAAGCGATCTTTATCCATGAGGGTTCGGGCATTCTGCTGACCATGTATGGAAAGATCCCTTTCGGCTATGGGGATTACCTGATCATTCCCCGGGGGATGGTCTACCAGCTTCATTTCGACACGCCAGACAACCGGTTGCTGATCATAGAGTCCCATGGAGGCCCTATTGTGCCGCCCAAACGGTACCGCAATGCTTTTGGCCAGCTTGAAGAGCACGCCCCTTACTGTGAACGCGACATCCGAAAACCGCAGGACCTGGAGACGCACGACGAACAAGGCCGGTTTCTTTTTTACATAAAAAAACAGGATCAAATCTACCCCTATACCTATCTGAGCCACCCATTTGATCTGGTGGGTTGGGACGGGTATTGTTATCCCTACGCCTTTTCTATCCACAACTTTGAACCCATTACAGGAAGGGTTCACCAGCCGCCTCCCGTGCATCAAACCTTCGATGGGCATCAATTTGTGATTTGTTCCTTCGTGCCCCGCCTTTACGACTACCATCCCCTGGCTATTCCTGCCCCTTACAACCACAGCAATATCGACAGCGACGAGGTGCTGTATTATGTGGACGGCGACTTCATGAGCCGCAAACACGTTGAGAAAGGTATGATCACCCTGCACCCTGGCGGTATACCGCACGGCCCCCACCCGGGCACAGTGGAAAAAAGTATCGGCGCCAAAGAAACCAAAGAGCTGGCGGTCATGGTCGACACCTTCCGCCCGCTCCAACTCACGACCCACGCCCTCGCCATTGAAGACCCCAATTACCACCTGAGCTGGCTCTCCTGACTTGCAACCATCCACCCCCCTTACGCCTCAACGCCTCAACGCCCTCACGTCCTCAACCACCCAATAAAAACCAAACCAATATGCAAACGCAAACAATAAAAAATGCTCCTGTCCGCGAAGACCAATTCCCGATCAACGGGACGGACCATATCGAGTTCTACGTGGGCAACGCCAAGCAAGCTTGCCATTACTACCAAAGCGCGTTCGGGTTTGAACTGATCGCCTACCGGGGCCCGGAAACGGGCGACCGCGAGAAGGTTTCGTATGTTCTCCGGCAGGGAAAGATCACTTTTGTGCTGACCAGCGCGCTCTATCCCGGGCACGAGATCGCCCGCCACGTTCACGAACACGGCGACGGGATCAAAGTGCTGGCTCTTTGGGTTGACGATGCAGATGAAGCGTATCAGACAGCCCTTGGGCGGGGCGCCGTTTCGGCTTTTCCCCTCCAAACACTCGAAGACGCTAATGGAAAAGTCCGGATGGCTGCGATCAAGACCTACGGAGAGACGATCCATACTTTCGTGGAGCGTAACGATTACCAGGGCGCTTTTTTACCTGGCTTTCAGCCCAGGACTAGCGGCATGGAAGTACGTTCCCTTGGTTTTAAGTACGTCGACCACTGCGTCGGGAATGTCCCGCTGGGAGAAATGAACCAGTGGGTAACATTTTATCAGCAGGTCATGGGATTCAACCTCCTTGTAACCTTCGACGACAAGGACATCTCCACCGACTACACCGCGCTGATGAGCAAGGTGGTGTCCAATGGCAACGGCTTTATCAAATTTCCTATCAACGAGCCAGCCGAAGGAAAGAAAAAATCCCAGATCGAGGAATACCTGGATTTTTATGGCGGCGCCGGGGTTCAACATGTTGCCATCGCTACCGACGATATTATCTACAGCGTAGATCAGCTCAGGAAAAACGGGGTGGAATTTCTCCACGTGCCTGAAGTCTATTACGATTCCGTTCCCGAACGGGTAGGTTTGATCAAGGAAGACCTGGAAACCCTGAAGCGCCTCAATATCCTCGTAGACCGCGACGAAGAAGGCTACCTGCTCCAGATTTTCACCAAACCGGTTCAGGACCGGCCCACCGTATTTTACGAGATCATCCAACGCGAAGGCGCCAAATCTTTCGGAAAAGGGAATTTCAAAGCCCTCTTCGAAGCCATTGAACGCGAGCAGGCCCTCCGGGGCACGCTGTGATAATAGACGTTAGACGTTAGACGTCAGACGTTAGACCTTAGAAGTTAGAAGCTGGAGGTTGACCTAGCCATATCCCAGAATCTAACATCCACCGTCTAATGTCTAATGTCTAATGTCTAACGTCTAACGTCTAACGTCTAATTTCTTTTTTCCTATCTTTAAGTGAAGGTTAGCAAACCTTTGTTGATCTTTGGAAGTCTAATAGAAAACTGTTTTGCGATGAATTGGACACGTCTTTTGATCTTGAGTAGTCTGTTTTTGGGAATTTGGACTACGGCTTCCGCTCAAAATGATTCCACCCTGGTGCAATTGTCGGGACTTGTTTTGGATGGAACCACCAGCCAGCTCACGCCTGTGCCCTATACCAGCGTATATGTCAAAGGGTCCAACCGGGGTACGTATTCCGACTTCAAAGGGTTTTTCTCTCTGGTGATCCGCAAAAACGAAACCGTCGTATTTTCAGCCATAGGGTATAAAACCATCGAGTTCAGAATGCCGCCTCAATACAAGGATGACCACTACTCTATTGTCCAACTAATGACCCAGGATACGATCAACCTTCCGGAGACGGTGGTCTTTCCCTGGCCCAGCCGGGAAAATTTCCGCCTTGAATTTCTCGCTATGGATGTGACGCCGGAACTCCAGCGGCTTGCTGCGGAGAATCTGGCCAATGAAGCCCTTGCCCGAGCCAAGGAAAGCGTTACCTACGACGGCAACGAAAACGCAGATTACTATTTGCGGAAGCAGTCCAGCAACTACTACTATTACGGCCAACAGCCTCCGATGAATATTTTTAACCCCATCGCCTGGAAAAAATTCTTCGATGCCTGGAAGAACGGCGACTTTAAAAAGAAAAAGACGCCCGGCTCCTGATGCCATGCCAAAAAAGTTCCTGATTATACAAACGGCGTTTCTCGGCGATGTGGTGTTGGCTACCCCGCTTGTCGAAAAGTTGCGGCGGGCTTTTCCCGATGCGGTCATCGATTTTCTCGTGCGCAAGGGCAATGAATCGCTGCTCCGCGGGCATCCTTTTCTCCGGCAGGTACTGGTGTTCGACAAAAAGCAGAAGGTAAAAAGCATGCGCGCGCTGATTGGGCAAACGCGCCGGGAGCGGTACGACCTCGTCGTCAACGCACACCGGTTTGCCTCCAGCGGTGTGATAGCCGTTCTTTCCGGGGCTGGAGCGGTGCATGGGTTTGCAAAAAACCCGTTTTCGTGGGCATATACCCGCCGGTTTCCCCACGTCATTGGCGAGGTCCACGAAGTGGACCGAAACCTGTCCCTCCTTTCCGGGTGGACCGATACAGGCTTCACGCCCCCCCGGCTTTATCCGCCGCCGGCTGCTTTTGACCAAATTCCGGAAGGGGCTTATGTTTGTATGGCGCCTACCTCGGTATGGTTCACCAAACAATGGCCCGCAGAGAAATGGATTGCGCTGATCGATCGGATTCCTAGCCGGGTCAAGGTTGTTCTGCTTGGCGGCCCGGGGGATTGGGAAGCTTGCGAACAGATCCGGAAGGCGGTACGGCATCCGGACACCGTTAACATGGCTGGCAAGTTGTCTTTGCTTGAATCCGCCGCCTGGATGCAGCGCGCCCGGATGAATTACGTCAACGACTCCGCTCCCATCCATCTGGCATCGGCAATGGATGCCCCGGTTACGGCGATTTTCTGCTCCACAGTACCGTCGTTTGGATTTACGCCGTTGTCGCCGGGAGCACGGGTAGTGGAAACTGAAGAGCGCCTCTCCTGCAGACCCTGCGGGTTGCATGGGTATAAGGCTTGCCCAAAAGGCCATTTTCGGTGCGCAGAAATAGCGATTGACCGGCTTGAACCGGAGCAGGTAGGGGCCTAAAACAGGCTGACATATCCCAAATGCACTTTAGGGCTGGTCCAATCCGGTTTTTCGCCCCAGCGGACCCCGTAGGCAAGGCTTAATCCGAAAACGCCGGCCCGGGTTTCAAACGTTATTCCGCTTCCCCAACCTACCGGAAAAAATACGTCTGCGGTTTCTGCGGTACGGTTATTCAGCCAGCCGGCATCGGCGAAAACGGAGAGGTAGGCGTTCTCGGAAAGCAAGAGGCGGTATTCCCAGGTGTTGACCACAAAATGGGTGGCCTGAAAAAACTCTTCGTCAAACCCCCTAAGTATCCTGTTTCCCCCCAGGCGGAATTGTTCGTTGGGAAGCGCCGGCTGCCGGGAGAGCAGTCCTTTTCCCTGGAGTCCCCAATACAAAACGCTCCTTTTAAAAATAGGAAAATAGACGCCTGCTTTAGCTGCGATCTGGATTTGGGTGGAATTCAATTCCAGGCTGTCGTAAAGTCCACCCAATCCCAGGTCTTCCAGGCGTTTGTTGGGAAGAATTCTTTTAGTTCCCGCGCTGATACTGGATTGGACGACCCACCCCTGCCGGGGGTTGAACCGGTAATCCAGACGTTCTGCTCCCCCTTCGAAACCAAAAAAAGCGACCCTGACGTCCAGATTGGCAGGTAGCCGGTTGGAGGAAACCAACTCATCTGCGTTGAAGCCCAGCAGACGGGAACTCCGCTGGCTCCAGAATGCTTTAAAATAGCTGGCGCTTTCAAAATGGTATCTGATCCCCAAGCTGGCGTCCGCATCAAGAAAGGACGTATCTCTTTTGTACAAATGCAAGCGGGCATCGCCTCCCAGGGGTAGCCCGAAAAGGTAGGGGAAGCCCATCTGGATATCCAGGCGTTGGGTCTGAGGACGAAGTTGTTCGATACGGGCGTAAATCCGTTCGCCGGTCCCGAGTTGGTTGAGAAACTCTCCTTCCAGACTTCCGGTGATCAGGAGGCGGTTGGTTTGGAGGTTGTTGGGCAGCACGCCGATCAGGAAATCGAACCGGCTGGCATTGCGAGCCGACAAAGGCAGGATCACTTCTGCGCGGCCCATGGAAAACTGCACTTCAGGATCCTTGACCAACTGGAGATAAGGCAACGCCCGGATACGTTCCCTGATGCGGAGAACCGCAGATTGGGAGTATGGTCTGCCTGGGATCAGACCCAGATATTGCTGCAAAAACCGGTTGCCGACCGGCGCATCGCCTTCTACAATCAGCGTATCAAGGGCGTAGAAGGTTCCTTTGTCCAGTGTCAGCCGAAGGTTGAGGCGGTTGCTCTGGGTTTGGATACTGTCGGCTTTAATACGGGCAAAGGGATACCCTTCGCCGGCGTATGTTTCGAGCAGCCGCTCCTGAAAGCGCGTAAGCGCCGCTTTACTTACAGGTTGGCCTTTGGATTGTCCGGAGCGAAAGGCAATCCCCGGAGGAAGTTCTGAAATATTGAGATCGCCCCAGACATAGGCCGGCCCAACGTGGAGCCATGCGGTCCATTGGCTATCTGCGGCGGAAAGGGAATCCAGGGAGGCTTCCAGGTATCCTTTTTCGTGTAAGCCATTCAGCAACGTTTCGAGTCCCTTAATCAAGGCAGAGGAATCGGGGAAAAGCGAATCAATCCGGGTTTTTACCGGAGGAGAGACATCGCTGTAAATCGCAAGGCGTTGTTGCGCTTTTGCACCAAGGCAGAAGAATGCAAAGAACGCCAGCGCCATGCTACATTTCCTAATCCAGTCCTTTTTTCTCAGCTTTGCGCCAGAAGGGATCAATTTGTTGAAATTTGTGTTATCCCACTTAAATCAGCCGGCATGCCAGGTCTTTACCTTCATATTCCTTTTTGCAAACAAGCCTGCCATTACTGCAACTTTCATTTTTCCACCAATTTGCAAAGAAAAGGGGAAATGGTAGAGGCCCTTTTGGTTGAACTGGAAATTCAGCGCCATTACCTCCAAGGCGCCCCCCTGACCAGCATTTATTTTGGAGGAGGAACGCCTTCTTTGCTATCTGCTTCTGAACTGGAACGTCTTTTTGAAAAAATTTATGCGCTGCATCCGGTGGATTCCGGCGCCGAAATCACCCTGGAAGCTAATCCGGACGATTTGAGCCCCGACAAGCTTAGGGCGCTTCGCGACAGCCCGGTCAACCGATTGAGTATTGGGGTCCAGTCGTTTTCAGAAGCCGACCTTCGGTACATGAACAGGGCCCATAGCGCTACTGAGGCGCATGCGTGTATCGAAAACGCCCTTGCTGCAGGGTTTGATAACCTGACGGCCGACCTGATCTATGGCGCCCCTACGACCGGCGATGCCCAATGGGCTTATAATGTGCGCACAATGATCGGGTTGGGCATCCCCCATGTGTCGGCGTATTCCCTAACGGTAGAAGACCGCACGGCCCTTGCCCATATGGTGCAGAAAGGCAAGACCTCTGCTCCAGACGAAGACTCTGCCGCCCGGCAATACCAATTTCTGATGGACGCCATGGAATCGGCAGGATACGTGCATTACGAGATATCCAATTTTGCCCGGGAAGGATGGTATGCGCGACACAATTCAAGCTACTGGCTTGGGGAGCCCTACCTGGGAATTGGCCCTTCGGCGCATTCCTTCAATGGGGTTTCCCGGCAGTGGAACGTTGCCAATAATGCCAAATATATCAGCAGGATGCTGGTAGATGGAAATGACCCTTCAGAGAAATGGTATGAGACCGAAACGCTGACCCCCGTTCAGCAGTACCACGACCGGCTGCTCACCGGGATCCGGACCATTTGGGGGTTTGATCCGGCAAGTACCCCCTCCCCTATGAAGGAATACTTCCTTGAGCAGGTCCGGCCTTTTCTCCAGCAAGGGCTGGTGGAATTCCACCACGGTAGTTACCGGCTTACCCGCTCAGGAAAGTTCCTGGCCGACCGGATCACGGTGGGTTTGTTTTTCGGGTAAACGCGAACGGGGGAAGCTCCGTCGGGAATTATTTCCGATTTATTGTGAAGGGAACCTGCATAGGTTAAAAAGAATTATTTTGAAACAAAAAAATATATAAAACATTTTTTATTAAAAATATTGTTTTAATAAAACAAAACCTGTATCTTTGTTGAGAACAAAACAGGTATTATGGAACTGGAAGTTTTTGTAAGCAACAAAGGCACCAAGGTCGTTACCGCCACCCATCTTTTCCAACTGCTGGAGCTGCCTGTCCACAACTACGGGGTGTTGATCCGCCGTTGGTTGAAGGATGTATACGCATTCCGGGATGGTATCCGTCGTCCGGTAGTCATGAAGGATTACGCGCCCCGGAAACTCAAAGACAGCCAGTCCGTTTTGGAGGATTTCTATTTATCGGTTGAACTGGCCAAGCATATTGCCCTTCACTCCCGGAGCAGATCCAAGATGAAATACGCGCGCCAGTTGCAGCAGCTATCCGACGAGGAAGGCGCTATGAACAGTCTGACGAAGGAAGAACTATCCGACCTGCTGGAACTGACCAAAGCGCTCTGCCTTCGGTCCTGCCAGGAAGCCGCCGAACAGCGCCATGTCAAGGTATACGAATCCCGCAATGGGGGGTCCTCCGCAAACTGGTGGATTTATCGCGCGCATGTTCTTGGATATTCCTCCGATTCACTGCGCAAACAAATGCAGGAGCAGGGTCTGAACCCCAAAGGGAAAACCCAGCGCCAGATGCTTCAGCAAATCGATCCCTACGAATTGCTGCGCACCGGGATTATCGATCACTTCCTTGCCCTGGGAAAAAACCGGGAATATGCCCGAAACATGGGCGACCTTGCCAAATCCCTCGCGAAAGAAATGAAACTCGGCTTGTTTGACGATCGCCTGTCCGGGAATATGTTTGCTCCCGAAATCAATATGGACTTAATGCAACAAGTGAAATCCTGGCAACAGGAACGCGCATGATATACTGATACCTTTTACTTGGTTCTTATTCCCGGTTTTTGTTTGAAATCACCCGCTAGTAGTACGTCGTTTTTTCAAAAGGCCGTTTTCTCCCTGGTTCCAGGGATAAGGAAACGGTCTTTTTTTATTGTTGTGCCTATGGATTTATCCTGCTTTCTTTTTTTTCCTATTTTCAATGGATAAATCCGCCTGATCATGATGAAGTACCTCGCATTGTTTCTTTGTGCACTCACCGCCTTTCTTACTGCCGATTCGCTGCTGAGCCAAACCCCTCCTCCTCCCAAGCGGGAGTTTCGCGGGGTTTGGGTGGCTTCTGTAGCCAATATCGATTTCCCCAAAAAGCCTACCGCAGACACTGCCATACTGAAGCAGGAATGGCTTTCCCTACTGGATACCTTCGAGATGCAGGGGCTCAATGCCATTGTGATGCAGATCCGGCCTGCCGCCGACGCTTTTTATTCCACCGACCTGGCACCATGGTCCTTATACCTCACCGGGAAACAGGGCCTTGCGCCGCAGGGGAGCTGGGATCTGCTCCCTTTCCTTATCGAAACCGCCCACGCCCGGAACTTCGAGTTTCATGCCTGGCTTAACCCTTACCGGGCAACCAATGACCTCGATACGGCCCGGCTGGCGCCCAACCACGTTTTCTACACCCATCGGGACTGGATACTGCGGTATGGTCCGAAATATTACCTCAACCCTGCGCTTCCCGAGGTTTGGGATCACCTCATTCAGGTAGTCAACGAGATCGTGGCCCGCTACGACGTGGACGCTATTCATATGGACGATTACTTTTATCCCTATAAGATTGCCGGGGAGGTTTTTCCGGATTCCACCGATTACGCCCGGCTGGGCGGTGGGTTCGCATCGGTCGACGATTGGCGCAGGCATAATGTGGATACCTTGATCTGGATGATCAAGCAAAACATTAAAGCCATCAAACCCTGGGTAGAATTCGGTATCAGCCCCTTTGGGGTATGGCGCAACCAGCATGTAGACCCGTCCGGCTCGCCCACACGCTCCGGTCAGACGAACTATGACGACCTTTACGCCGATATCCGCAAGTGGCTAAAAGAAGGTTGGATCGATTATGTAGTCCCTCAGATCTACTTTCATATTGGATTCGATCTGGTCGATTACGAGAAAACCCTGCAATGGTGGCATAGCAATTCTTATGGCAAGAAGCTCTACATCGGCATGGCGCCTTACCGCATAGGGACCGACCGCGCTGCCGAATGGAAGCAACCCGACCAGATGCCCAGGCAAATGCGCATTAACCGGCGGTACCCTGGCGTTCATGGACAGGTGTTTTTTAATGCCCGGCAATTGAACCGAAACCCGCTGGGATTTGCCGATTCTCTGCGCCACGATTTCTTCCGGTTGCCTGCGTTGCTACCGGAGCGCTCCGGCGCCGCCAACGGGGAACTGCTACCCGCACCCGTTCTCGCCAAAGCCAGGCGGACGCGCCTGGGAAACCAGCTGGAATGGAATTGGACCCGCAGTCCTTCCGGATTGGGGCATATCGTGGTGTACCGCTTCCCGTTGGGAATCAAGCCCAGTACGGATATGCCGGGAACTATTATCAAAATTCTCCCGGCGGATCAGGTAAAAAAGAATGCGTTTCTGGACACAAAGGGTTGGAAAGGGCAGAAATACCAATATTGCATCTCGTCTCTGGATAGAAACTACAGAGAAAGTATGCCTTCCAATGTGGTGGAAAGCAAGCGGTTTCCAAAGGTGAAACAACCCGGAAGGTAGGGTAAGGCTTATATTTCCACCACGCCCTGTATCAGGATCTCGAGCAATTGTTTGGCCGCTTTGGAGATCCTGGTTCCCGGGCCAAAGATGGCAACTACCCCTTGGTCGTACAGGAAGGAATAATCCTGGGGAGGAATGACGCCTCCCACAGCAACCATAATGTCCCTGCGTCCCAGTTTTTCCAATTCTGCTATGGTTTGGGGCACGAGGGTTTTATGGCCTGCAGCCAGGGAAGAAATACCCAGGATATGCACGTCATTTTCGACGGCTTGCCGGGCGGCCTCCTGGGGCGTCTGGAAAAGCGGGCCGATATCGACATCGAATCCAAGGTCGGCAAAGCTGGTGGATATGACTTTGGCGCCGCGGTCGTGACCATCCTGGCCGAGCTTGGCGATCATAATCCTTGGCCGGCGGCCTTCCAGTTGCTCAAACTGATCGGCCAGGGACTGGGCCAATCCGAAATCTTCATCCGCCTGAGATATCTCGCTGGAATATATCCCCGAAACCGTCCGGGTAACAGGGGCAAACCGGCCAAAGACGCGTTCCATAGCGTAGGAAATCTCTCCGAGTGTCGCTCTAAGCCGGGCGCATTGGACCGCGTGTTCCAGGAGGTTACCTTCTCCGGTCAGGGCGCATTGGTACAGGGCTTCAAGGGAAGCCTGAACGGCAGTTTCATCGCGGCGGGCCTTTACTTCCTGAATCCGGCGCACCTGAGCGTCTCTTACTGCGGTATTGTCCACTTCCAGGGTTTCGATGGCGGCTTGTTCTTCCAAGGTATAGATGTTCACCCCAACGATCAGGTCCTTGCGGCTGTCGATACGGGCCTGTTTTCGGGCTGCCGCTTCTTCGATCTTCAGCTTGGGGAGGCCCTGTTCGATAGCTTTTGCCATACCTCCCAGTTCTTCGACTTCCCGGATATGAGCCCAGGCGCGTTCGGCGAGTTCTTTGGTCAGGGATTCTACATAGTAAGAACCCGCCCAGGGATCGATGGCTTTGGTGATGTCGGTTTCCTTTTGGAGGAAGATCTGTGTATCGCGTGCGATTTTGGCGGAAAAGTCTGTAGGCAGTGCGATGGCTTCATCGAGCGAGTTGGTGTGGAGCGACTGGGTACCCCCTAGGGCGGCAGCCATGGCTTCGACGGTAGTGCGGGTAATATTGTTGAAAGGGTCTTGCTCTGTAAGGCTCCAGCCGGAGGTCTGGCAATGGGTGCGCAGGGCCATCGATTTGGGGTCTTTGGGATCGAATTGTTTAACGAGATAGGCCCACAACAACCTGCCTGCCCGCATTTTTGCAATTTCCATAAAGTGGTTCATTCCGATCGCCCAGAAAAAGGACAAACGGGGAGCGAAGTCGTCGATACCCAGGCCAACAGCTCTTCCGGCACGCAGGTATTCCAGCCCATCTGCCAGGGTATATGCCAATTCCAAGTCGGCCGGCGCGCCGGCTTCATGCATGTGATACCCGCTGATACTGATGGAGTTGAACTTGGGCATGTACTTTGCGGTGTACGCAAAAATATCGGCGATGATCCGCATTGAAGGCCCGGGAGGGTAAATATAGGTATTGCGTACCATGAACTCCTTAAGGATGTCGTTCTGGATAGTCCCGTTGAGCTGGTCAAGCGCAACCCCTTGTTCCTCCGCCGCTACAATATAGAAGGCCATTACGGGAACTACCGCTCCGTTCATGGTCATGGATACGGACATCTCCCCGAGGGGGATTTGGTCGAAGAGGGTTTTCATATCCTCCACCGAATCGATGGCGACGCCTGCCTTGCCAACGTCGCCGGTCACGCGCTCGTGGTCAGAGTCATAGCCCCTGTGGGTAGCCAGGTCAAAAGCGACCGACAGGCCTTTTTGACCCTGAGCGAGATTTCTGCGGTAAAAGGCGTTGCTCTCCTCCGCCGTGGAGAACCCGGCGTATTGGCGGATCGTCCAGGGCCGAACGGTATACATGGAGCTATATGGCCCCCGCAAAAATGGGGGAAGCCCGGCAGCATAGCGGAGGTGGGGTAAATCGCGTACGTCCTCCGGCCGGTACTCCGATTTGAGGGGAATTTGTTCGGCGGTAATCCATGGAGAGGAGTCTGTCAGGGACCCAGGGCCGTTCAGATGGAGGTTCAGCTTAATGCTGCTGAAATCGGGACGAGGCATAAGCGCAGGTATTTGTCCTTCATAAAATTAAGCGATCCGGACCGAAAATAAAAAGAAATTTCTTCCTGCCAGGGATAAAATAAATCCATTAATAAACAGGTGCTTTTGCGTAATTTAGCGCCCTTTATAAAAACAAACAAGCGTGATCAATTTCGACCGGTTTGAATTGGAGAATGGATTGCGGGTATTGATCCACGAAGATCCCAGCACGCCTTTGGTTGCGGTGAATATGCTGTACCATGTGGGGTCCAGGGACGAGCGCCCCGACAAAACGGGGTTTGCGCACCTTTTCGAGCACCTCATGTTTGGGGGCTCGGCCAATATTCCGGACTTTGACGAATGGCTTCAAAAAGCGGGCGGAGACGATAATGCGTTCACCAACAACGACTTCACCAATTTCTATGAGGTATTGCCTGCTGAGAACCTGGAAACGGCGCTATGGTTGGAGTCTGACCGGATGCTGAGCCTGAATTTTAACGACGACGTTCTGGACGTTCAGCGCAAGGTGGTCGTCGAAGAATTTAAGGAAACCTGCCTCAACGAGCCTTTTGGCGATGTTTGGCACTTGTTGTCGGATCTGGCATTTAAGGTACACCCTTACCGGTGGCCGGTAATTGGGCTGGTACCTGAGCATGTAGAAAATGCCCGCATGGAGGATGTCCGTTCTTTTTTCTTTCATTATTACCGTCCGAACAACGCGGTGCTGACTATTTCAGGCAAGCAAGATCTTCGAAAAACCCGCAAGCTTGTGGAAAAATGGTTTGGGGATATTCCTGCCGGACAGATCCCGGCGCGGCAGCTGCCGGCAGAACCGTCCCAGCAGGCTTACCGGCGCAAAGTCCACTACGGGGACGTTCCGGTAGATGCGTTGTACATGGCGTTTCATATTTCCGGGAGGGCAGCCCGGGGTTTTTATCCTGCCGATTTGCTTTCGGACGTGTTGTGCAACGGCGCTTCTTCCCGGCTTTACAGGCGGTTGCTCAAGGAGCGGCGTATTTTTTCTTCTATCGATTGCTATGTGGGCGGCAGCTTTGACCCTGGCTTGCTGGTAATTGAGGGAAAATTGTCAAAAGGATTTACGCCGGAGCAGGCCGAAGCAGCTGTTTGGGAAGAGATTCGGAACCTGCAGCAAGCACCTATCCCGGAGCGGGAGCTCCAAAAATGGAAAAACAAGGCGGAAAGCAACCTGGTCTTTTCGGAGTTGAGCGCGCTGAGCAAAGGCATGAACCTGGCTTATTTCGAGGTTCTGGGCGATCCCGATCTCATCAATTCCGAGTGGGAGATCTATGCGGGTCTTACAGCAGAGGAGATCTATGAAGCGGCGAATACCCTTCTCCGCTTGGAAAATTGCTCCTCTCTGCACTATTGCGCTCAAGAACCCGGCTAAGGATATAGAAAATCTCCCTATCTTCCTTGCGCTTAACCTTTGCGCTTATGGCTTATACGCTGCTTATCGAACCCTCGGAATTAAAGGCCCAATTGGGAAACCCCGACTGGGTAATCATTGATTGTCGTTTTCAGTTGTCGGATACCGAAGCGGGAAGAAAAGCTTATCAGGAAGGGCATATTCCAGGTGCGTTCTATGCCCACCTCGACGAGGATCTTTCCGGGAAAGTGGAAAAAGGCAAGACGGGCAGGCACCCTCTGCCGGAATTAGAAGCGATTACCTCCGTTTTTTCCAAATGGGGGATTGGCGTCCAAACCCAGGTAGTCGCTTATGACGATATGGGGGGCGCTATGGCTGCCCGGGTATGGTCGCTTCTTCGGTGGCTGGGCCACGAGGCGGTCGCCGTACTTAATGGGGGCTGGCCCCGGTGGACTGCGTCTGGGGGAACTTCCTCCACGGAGGTTCCTGCCTTGAAAGAAGGCCATTTCGTTCCCCGTGTTGATCCTGAAATCTGGGTAGACGCCCGTTTTGTTGAACGCGTTCTTGGCGATCCGGAATATCTGATCATCGATTCCCGGGCGCCGGAGCGGTACCGGGGAGAGGTAGAACCCATTGATCCGGTAGCGGGTCATATCCCGGGCGCAGCGAATGTGCCGCATTTCAGTAACGTTGGGGCTGACGGTGCGTTGTTACCCCCGGCAGCCCTTCGCGAAAAATTCAGCGCCTTGCTGGACGGCCGCGAGCCCGGACACTGCGTCGTTTATTGTGGGTCGGGGGTAACGGCGGCGCATAACGCCATGGCTCTGGAATGGGCTGGGTTCCCTGGCGTGAAAATCTATGCCGGCTCCTGGAGTGAATGGATCACGAACCCGGGCCGTAGCATCGAAACCGGAGATCCCCACAACTAATACACCGTTTCCACAATTTGGCGGATGATCTCCGCATCCCCCATAGTGTAGTAATGCAGGCAAGGCGCCCCCGCAGCCTTGAGTTCTTTGGATTGGGCGATACACCACTCCATGCCCACTTGAGCCCGGGCCTCAGGGGAAGAGGCCTTCATGGCTTCTTTGACCAAATCGGTAGGTAGGTCGACAAAAAAGTGGCGGGGAATGGAGCTTAGTTGGTAATGCTTGGTAAGGGGTTTTAGCCCGGGTACTATTGGAACGTTGATCCCGGCTTCCCGGCATTGGCGCACGTATTCGAAATAGTGGTTGTTGTCAAAAAACATCTGCGTGACGATATAATCGGCGCCGGCGTCTACTTTGGCTTTAGTGTAGCGGAGATCCAACTCCATATTGGCGGCTTCGAAGTGCTTTTCCGGGTATCCGGCAATTCCGATACAGAAGTCCGTTTTTTCTCCGTTTTCGATATTGGGGTCGAGGTATTTTCCCCGGTTCATATCAGCGATTTGTTTCACCAGGTCAAGGGCGTACTCGTGGCCTCCGGGCTCAGGCATGAACTTCGACTCGAACTGCTGGGCATCGCCCCGCAGGGCGAGTACGTTGTTGATATTCAGGAAGTTGAGGTCAATCAGCGCGTTCTCGGTATCTTCCCGGGTAAACCCGCCGCAAATGAGGTGAGGCACTGCATCCACGCCATAGCGGTGCATAAGCGCAGCGCAAATGCCCACGGTGCCCGGCCGTTTTCGAATGGCCGTTTTTTCGTAGTACCCGCTGGGACGGCGCACATAGACGTACTCTTCCCGGTGGTAGGTGACGTCGATAAACGGCGGCCTGAATTCCATTAAGGGATCCAGCACGTTAAAAATGTCCTGCATCCGACCTCCTTTCAACGGGGGCAATATCTCAAAAGAGATCAGGGTTTGGCCGGCGGCCTTTTCAAAATAATCCGTTACTCTCATCGCGGGGCGGTTGTTGTTTCCGGTGGCATGGAGCTGTCTCAAAGCCTGTTTGGCCTATGGCTGCCAAAATTACGAATTGGGATCGGATTTTTCCGGACAAGGAGAGGATGTGCGGCTAAAATAGCAGATGTTGCAGCCTGGTCAAGAGGGGAGTTAGGCGTTGGTTATTCAGCAGGCTTTGGCTATCTTAGGCGGTCCTTCACGCATACTTCGAAAACCTGGTATTGAACAGCCCCAGCAAACATCTGCAGGTCATTGGATAGATAAATAAATAAGCTTTGATTTTACTTTTTTCTTATGGACTCTTACCAAATCCCTCCCAATACCCGGATCGGCCACGTGCATCTTAAAGTTTCCAACCTGGAACGAGCGCTGGATTTTTATTGCGGGTTGCTCGGCTTCGGCGTCACTATGTACTACGGCAATCAGGCCGCATTTATTTCCGCAGGAGGATATCATCATCATATCGGGCTGAATACCTGGTTCAGCAAAGACGGGCCGCCTGCGCCCCGGAACAGCCCTGGGCTTTTTCATACCGCTATTCTTTATCCAGCCCGTAAAGACCTGGCGATAGCATTGCAACGACTATTGGACCAAAACTACCCCTTGGCCGGCGCCTCCGACCATGGCGTGTCGGAGGCTATTTATCTGGATGATCCCGATGGAAACGGCGTAGAGCTATACTGGGACCGTCCTCCGAGTGAATGGCCGAAGAACCCGGACGGCAGCCTGGAGATGTATACCCGCCCGCTCAATATACCTGGCTTGCTGAAAGAATTGCAATGACGCCCGCCGGCCTATGCGGGCGAAACAGTGCCAAGCGGGGGCAAAAATTATCCTTTTAACCTGCGTTGATTCCTATAACAAATAGTCTAATACAACACATTTAAATGCACTTTAAAACCACCGTCAAAACTATTTACCACTGCTCCCTTGAAAGAGCGTTCAAAACCCCTATGCTTTGCGATGTATCCAAGGTGCATACCGGGTTTGGTCTCATGCCGAAAGTGACGTATTGCACCGAGGACGAAAATTGGGGGAAACCGGGGGGCAGCAAAAAAGTGTTTGCCGCCAAATCAGTAACGTTTAAAGGGGGCGAAGTCTCTACCGACAAAGTTATCGAGCGAATTGAAAATCGGTACTGGAAAATTGAGGTTAGCGACTTCAAATCCTGGATGTTGGGCTTTACCCGGTTTATAGGAGAATGGAAAACTACCGAATTGGAAAAAGATAAGATACTGATAGAGTATGTCTATACGCTTCACTTCGACACCCCCTGGTTTTACCCGCTGAATTGGCTGTTTGTCAAAGCGTTTTGGCAGACATACATGAAACGGGTGCTGGAAAACGTCCGGAAGCTGGCGTATAGCGAAGAGCCCTATCTATACGACTGAGAGCGCAAACTTGAGATCTTGATCAAACTTGCCGTAACAGGTTATCGGGTTGGCGCCGGTTACCCAACCGGTTTAGTTACCGAAGGATTCCTTTCTGGTAGTAGCTGGTATCCTGGAAATTGAAATATTGCTTCGGCAACTCGTCGTAAGGAAAAATATCCCATTCTGTGAAAAAAGCATGATTATTTGGCCGCGCCCAGTCAAAACGCGAAGGATCTTCGTCGATCACAATAGATCGGGGGTTCCCGGGATCGCGCAAAGAAGATAGCAACCAAAACTCAAAAGAAGAACCCCAGCTTTGGATCAACGTATCCATGGGTAGGTCGCTTTCGGAAAGGATGAGTTTTTTTGTGTCCAACGCTTCAAGTTTGTCCAGCATGCGGTTTTCAAGGGCAATCCGGTCGGAATAGGGTTTATGCAACGCGCCGATATGTATCAGGCGAACGGCCAGGATAAGCGCCAATAATCCGGTCTGGAACATTTGTTTTCTTATCAGGGGCAATACATCAAAGAGGAAAGGTAGTAGTATAAAAACGCTCAAAGGAAGATAAAAGCTTTCTAAATGGAACTGAGCGAAACCTTGCGGGAAAGAGCCGTTCACTAAAAGCAAATAGGCGAAAAAAGCCCCGAATAACAGGGCAAACTTGCGCCATTTGCGCTGCACGCCCAGCACGATAAGGCTGGCTGTCAAACCGATGGGAAGAAGGTAGTAGTCTTTTAGGCAATAGGCAACAAAGTCGGCATTTGAAGGAAGGTTTAGAAGTTGAGCAGGGTTTTTAAAATGATTTAAGCCGGAGCTCGCTTGCACGTCGTATGGGGATCGGGGAAGCACGAAATTTTTAAACATCAAAATGATGGCAGAAAGGATAGCCGCGGTCCAAAATTGCTTTTTGGGCAACTTCAGGTTCTCGTCCAGAAGTCCAAACAGCAGCAGGTAACCCAACACGAAGGGGGTCAGCGGATGGAAGTACAGGATGGTAATCAGCAACAGAAAATACGCCGAGATCTCCAGAGGGTTGTAATCAGCCCACTGCTTCTTTTGGGTTGCGAACGCGAGAAATACCAAGGAAAGAGCAATTCCCTGGGCGAATTCAATTTGCATCCACCAGAAGGTGTACGACACCATAAAGGTGTTAAAAAGCAGCACGGCCAGCGCTAAAACGTTATTTTTTAGCCACCGCTGCACCGCGAAAAAACAAATGGCGTAATAGAGTACCATGCCTCCCGAATAAAAGAGCATCACCCATTTGATGGGCGCCTGTAGCTGCACGGCAAACCATGGAAAAAATTGCGTGAACGCAGAGCCAAAGCGGTTGGCCTGAATCGCGAAATCGCCAGAACGGACAATGGAGAAAAGGATAAAAGCAGGATCGAGAAAAATGGTGCGCTCCTGATAAAAATAGATGGCAAGGCCTCCGAGAATAAGATAACCAAATAAACCCAGGCTAAGTACATGTTTGGATTGCATGGCCGCAAATTATATCTGAAATCCCACAGATGCAAAATTGACTACTATAGCGCCTCCCGCCTTCTCACGGATGCGCCGCTACCCATACTTCCCCATCCGAAAACACTTCTTTTTTCCAGATGGGCGCCGTTTCTTTCAGCGTATCGATACAATATTGACAGGCTTCGAAGGCCGCCTGGCGATGTGGGGTCGAAACGGCAATTACCACCGGAAGTTCCCCTATATCCAGAACTCCAATGCGGTGGTGGATAACGACGCCCAGGGCATTCCATCGGTCCCGGGCGGTTTCGGCGATCTTGCGCATTTCCCTGATCGCCATGGGCGCGTAGGCTTCGAATTCGAGGCGGATTACGTCTTTTCCATTGGTGGCGTTGCGAACCGCGCCAACAAATACTACAATACCTCCCGCGCCAGGGTGACTTACCAGCGCGGTACAGGCCCCGGGGTCCAGAGAGGTTTCCAGCAGTTGAATATCCAGCATAGAAAAAATAGGTTGTTTGGCGAGGAGTTATAAAAGGTAACTAGTTATTTTCTCCCTTCGTCCCCTGCAAGGACAGGGAAAACGAAGGGAGAAAACGCCTTCAGCAGAGACGGTAAATAGTAACTAACGAATTATGGTTTTCCGCCTGTCAAAATTGCCGGCAAATTTTTAAACCGGGCATTAAGAGGCTCGAGAACTTCGCGAACCATCTTTTGGTACCGCTCTTTTACCTGGGCAGTTTCCTGGGTCAGTTCCCCGCTTCGCTGAAGCTGTGGAGCACTGGGCGCCGCCGTGGCGTTATTGATGGCCGACATGAGTGACCGGATCTCTTCTCTTAGTTCGGGGCGTTGGCGATAGCTCATGGAAGGAGGGGGACGGCGCAAAATTTCCCGGAACGATTTGACAGATTTTTGAGCTTCCGCGATCAAATCTATAGCTGCCTTTTGTTCCGGGTTGGGGTTATCGCCTCCTTCCGCTTTGACTTTGGTCATAAGAGCATCCAACTGGGTAGCCACCTGCTCGGTGGTGTTGAGCAGTTCGTTCACCTGGCTTAGCTGGCTGCGCAAAGTGAGCAGGGCTTTTTGCTGGGCCTGGTAATCTTCCGGTTTCAGATTCAGCCGGGGGTCAGGCAAAACGGAGATGGCGGTCCTGACGGTTTGGTCTTCTGCCTGGATAGTTGCGACATACTGGCCTGGCGCAACCAGCGGCCGAAGCGGGCCTGAGCCCCATCCGGTGGATGGCGCCCGCATCGCAGTCCCTTCGTCCATTCGCAGGTCCCATATCATGCGGTGGAGGCCTGCTCTTGCCATGGTGTCTTTCAGTTCCCGTATTATTTCGCCTTCTGCATTGGCGATGGTTATTTTGACGCCTCCTTTGGGCGTCTTGTTCATTGCCAGATCGAAGTAAGCGCCATAGGCGGGATTATTGGCTACGTATTCCCGGTTGCCCAGATCTTCGATCATGGAATAGTATTGCCAGCGGATAGCAGGGCGTGGCTCAAATACGTGGAGGGCTTTGCCTGCGCCGGTTTTCCAATCCTGCAGGGGCCGGATACCGTCCAGTATCCAAACGCCCCGTCCATGGGTGGCAACGACGAGGTCGCCCTCCCTTGGGTGTACCCGTAAGTCCCTTACCGAAACGGGAGGCAAGTTGCTTCCGGGGAGCGCCGACCAGGTTTTTCCTTTATCCCAGGAAGCGAAGATGCCGTGCTCCATCCCGGCATACAATAAGTCGGGGTTTCGGGGGTCCTGGCGTACCACATAGACCCAGTCTTTGGGTAGGCCGGAGCTGATCTTGCTCCATGTTTTTCCGTAGTCCGTTGTCATGAATGCATACGCCTGGTAATCATCCATCCGGTGCTGGTCAACAGCGACAAAGGCGGCGCCTGCCTGATGTTCGGAGGCATGGATCTTGCTTACCCAGGCAAAAGGCGGCAAGCCGGGGATATTGGCTTTAACATTCGTCCAGGTCTTTCCTCCGTCGCGGGTAACTTGAATATTCCCATCGTCGGTACCGCACCAAATCAGACCTTTTTCCAGTGGCGATTCGGCGATGGTGAGAAGGGTGCAATGGAATTCGGCAGCGGTATTGTCCTGATAGATCTGGCCGCCGGAAGTTTGCTGTTTGGTTTTGTCGTTAGTGGTCAGATCGGGGCTGATTACCTCCCAGGAATATCCGCGGTCGGAAGATTTGAACAGCACATTTCCGCCGGTATAGACCGTATTCGGGTCGTGTGGGGAAATGTGTATAGGAGAATCCCAGTTAAAGCGGTATTTATGGTCGGCGATCGCGTCGCCGGCAGACCCGATTTTGTTGGGATAGGGGTGGATGGTCCTGGTGTTGCCGGTTCGCAGATCCACATGAAAGATCACGCCACCCTGCAGGTTGGCAAAAATTTCATGTTCGCTCCCGGGAATGGGGACAGCATAGTATCCATCGCCTCCGGCTAGTTGCTTCCAGTGCCGTTTCAGGATTCCGGCCTGGTGAAGGGAGTTGCTCGGCCCCACCCATGTTCCGTTGTCCTGTAATCCTCCATAGACGTTGTAGGGCTGGAGATTGTCCAGGTTGAGTTGGTAGAATTGCGACAATTCTACGTTGTTGATGATGTCCCAGGTTTCGCCGGCGTCGAAGGAAACCTGAAAGCCTCCATCACTCCCACTCAGGAGGCGTTTGGAGTTTTCGGGGTCAATCCAGAATGACTGGTGATCGCCGTGAACCTCGTTGGCGATGGAACGGAAGGTCTTACCTCCGTCGGTAGATTTGGAAAGGCCGCCCGACAAGGTATAGAGGACGTCGGGATAGTTGGGATCTACCCGGACGTCGCTGTAATAGAACGGCCTGAAATTTATGTTTGGATCCTTATTCACCAGGCGCCAGTTCTCGCCCCGGTCGTCGGATCGGAAGAGGGTGCCGCTGGTATTTGGGAACTCGGTAATTAGGTAAACGGTTTGGGGCTGGCTGGCTGCAATGTCCAGGCCGATACGTGCCATAGGCATATTGGGAAGGCCTTTCATGCTTTTGTGCCAGGTTTTTCCGCCATCGAGTGAGCGGTAAAGGGCTGTCTGGCCTCCGCCGTCGTCAAACCGCCAGGGACGGCGGCGGAAAGTCCACATGCCGGCGTAAAGGATACGCGGATTGGAAGGGTCCATGACGATGTCCGAACAACCGGTGTTTTCATCGAGGTAAAGGACTTTTTCCCAGGTTTGGCCTCCATCCAGCGTGCGGAAGACGCCGCGTTCGGGGTTGGGGCCCCATTCGCGTCCGAGCGCGCACACGCAGGCTACGTCGGGGTTTTGAGGGTGGACGGCGATGCGCTTGATCCGGTCTGTTTTTTCCAGCCCCAGGAAGCTCCAGTGCTTGCCGCCATCAGTACTGCGAAACACGCCTTTGCCATAGCCAACGCTATTTCGAGGGTCGCCCTCTCCGGTTCCCACCCAAATGACTTCCTTGTCGGAAGGAGCAACTGCCAATGCGCCGATAGAATAGGCGGGCTGGTTTTCAAAGATAGCTTCAAACGTTACGCCGCCATTGGCGGTTTTAAAGATGCCGCCGTCGGCGCCGGATACGTAAAAGGTACTGGGGTCGCCCGGGATGCCGTCGATGTCCGTCACCCTTCCACCCATGTTGGCTGGGCCGATAGGCCTCCATTTAAGTGCTTTGAGTAAGGAATCCGGTGGAGCGGTTTGCGAGTTGGAAGGAGTTGCTGCAAAAAGAAACGACAAAATAAGGATGGGAAGAACGGGTTTCATGCGGCAATTATTTTGGTTTGAGGTGCAAAATACGCCGAATCATACCCTGAAAGAAGAAAATGGTCAAATCTTTAAATCGCCTTCCATGGCAGGCACGCCCAGGTACAAGATGCGCCCGCCGGTCTGGTTGATGGGGTCGGAGCTCTTCCCGATCAGGATGCCATCTTCGGGCGCATGGTATTCTTTGACGAGGTCACCGAAAATATTGCGGAGTGTGGCGATAGGCTGGCCCTGGTACACCTTGTCCTCCAAATTGGGATGTACGGATAAGATTCCTCCCGTGTCGGAGAAAATCCAGAATGCCTGTCTGCAAATGACAGGTTTTGAGATGGGGATTTCAATTTCTCCTTCTTCCATTTGGAGATCGTGGAGCAGATTATGAATCCCGGTCAGGCCGGTGCGGATAATTCCGCGCTGGAAAGACTGTGGGTTTCCCACTTCCAGTGCGATGGCGTGGATGCCCAGGGAGTCTGCTACACCTCGTAAAGAGCCATCGCTCGGGGGGCTGTGGACGATGATAGGCGCATTTTGAAGCAAGGCCATCCGCCGGGTGATGGGGTCTTCCAGATCGGCTTTTACATGGTAAGAATTTTCCCTCCCAAACCCAGCGGTATGAAGGTCGATCAGGTAATCAAAATGCCGCACCAGCCGGTCCACAATGCGGTAAGCGTACACTTGCGCTGCGTTCCCGTCTTCTCTTCCAGGCATGATCGTGTTGAGGTCCGATTCCTCGAAAAAACGCCGCTGACGCTGTAATACCGCCGGGACATTCATTACCGGCACTCCTACGAGGGTGCCGTGTAGGCGGGCTGGATCGATCTCGTGAAAAAGCCGCTGGATCACCGGAATTCCATTGATCTCATTGCCGTGTACTGCTGCCGTCAGCCCAAGTACGGGACCTTTTTCCTTGCCCTTCGCCACAAAAACGGGAACGCTGACCGGGGTTCCCATTCCATCGGTAATCAGTTGAAGCCAAAAACGGTGGATTTGTCCGGCCTGGATTTTATTCAGATCCAGCCGGGAAACGATGGGCACGTTTCCGGAAGTAAAAAAAGGACCGGTAGGCATAATCAGGCGCCAACATTTGGTATAAGCCCTAATGTAGTCAATAAGCTTAAAAAAAAAGCTAACACGGGCTTCTTACTGAAGAATTTCGTTCAGCAGCGCCGGATCGTCGTTTAGCGACTTGAAAAGCCGCATCCGGAACCGGCCTTGTTTGTTGAGCAGGGTGTCGGCCATTTTGTCGATAGCCACAGTGGAAAGGACGGTCTGAATATAAGCTTCTATGAGATCGTCTACCCCAATCCCAAGCTTGTTAAAATCCCTGCGGTCCATGAGTACCAGACGGTTGGTATCGCTGTCCCAGGCGCCATCCGGGTTTTTGATCGACAAGTTGGTGCCCAGCATGTCCCATGAATCGCTGCCGGTGTCAATCTCGTCTTCCAGCGGCTTCCGGGCGCGGCGGGCATAAACGCACAACGGCAGCAACCCGTTTTCGGTAGAACTGATCATCATGCGCACATCGGCGACAAAAGTCTTTCCTTTGGAGTTGGGCATCGTGCCCACATGATACAGCTTGCCGGAAGAGGTAGTCGAACTCCACTGGTAATTGCCGATGAGGCTCTGCACGATAAAGCGGTCATAGGCGAAATCCTGTTTCATAAACGCATCCAGTTCCGATTCGGAGACGATGGTGAAAACCCCCTGGCCGGCATTGCTGTAGGGGATTTTAACTACGGCCTGGCCCCCCATTTTTTTGACCCAAAGGGGGATCTCTTCTTTGCTGACATCCCATATCGTATGGGGCGTATTGATCTTTAGCCCCATTTCTTCCAATTCGGCATTGAAGAAATCATAGGCTTTGGCGGCTACCATCTTGTTGCGGCCTCCTGCCAGGCAAGCCAGAGTAGGATTGAGAATCCGGGTCTTTGTATGTAACGGAATCCGGTTCCAGGGGCGTTGGGTTACATACCGGAACACTGCCCGGATAGGGACCCAGGCGCCATCGGAGTCGCGAACTTCCAGGATGCCATCCACAAAACGCGTAGGCAGGTTGGGGTCGTCCTGAAAGCAGGGCACGAAATATACCGGCTCCTGAAATACGTCGGCAATTACTGCCGCATAGCCGGACACCTCCATATGGTTTTTATCATACAAAACAGCCAGTCCGCCCTGTACCGGGGAGCGCTTGCGTTGGAGAAAAGGAGCAAAAGTGCGTTCGACAAGCCGGCGATAGCTTCCCTGCTCCTGGTGATCTTCGAGGAGGGGCATCGATTTCTGGCCGGAAGGGCAGGAGTTGTTCTCGATGATCACCATCTGCCGCTTTCCTCCGGCAGAGGTCACGTTGAGCAGATCCGCTCCCGCCCAAAGAAAGTGGCGGCAGTTGTAGGATAGCAAATCCAGCAGATACTGGCGTTTCACCTTAGGGTGAAGGTGGCAGTAACGATTGACGATCCGCTCGCGGTCGAGGTTGAAGAAAAAAGCCACCGACGTGTGGATCGTTGCGTGAAGGGCCTTTGGATACCAATGCTTGTGCGCTTCGAACTCTCCCGGCCAGATAAGCGTGGTCAATGGGGCAGGCGTGAATCCAGCAGTTGCCATCCAGATCAGAATTAATGGAAAAGGACGTAAAATCAGTTTTAGCTTAATCGCCGCAAAGTAACGCTGAATTCCTCACTAAATGAACTGGAGGGCATTAAATTTGGAGCCTATGTGCCGTTAATTCAGTTCATCTTCATTTTGCAAAAGCCAATGTTTCGGGTTGTTGTACTTGGGTTTCTCGCGAACCATCTTTTTTCGCTTCAGCTTATCCTCTGTTTTTTGGTCATTTGCTGCTGGTTGATGGTCCTTCCGCTTGGGATCTTTCTTCTTTTTCAGCATGATACCGCTTTTTGGTCCAAAAATGCAAAGCATTTTTGAATTGCGGAAAAATTTTTTCCATGCCTTTTGTTCCTCCTGTTAAACTAAAAACCAATTTATCCACTGTGAAACAAAAAAATCCATTGTTTTGCGAAATTAAAGGCCGGTTCACCTTCCCGATTTAAGGCTATAATCCTGCCACCCCTACGGGGTTGATTGTTGTTCCGTACGCCGTCCACCGTCCCCCGTCTGCCGTCCCCCGTCCCCCGTCTGCCGTCCCCCGTCCACCGCCTCCCGTCTGCCGTCCTCCCGTCTGCCGTCCTCCCGTCACTCCGTACGTATAAACGCGGCCCTTCTGGGGGCAGGCATTGCGGATTGTTCTCCCCGGACTGCCTTCCAAATGATTTCATTAAATAGCAAATCCGGCGCCTGGTCTTCCTTGTCGAGGTTCAGCGCGAAAGATTGATCGGAAAGCCGCGAATGGTAGGCATTCCGGGCGTCGAGATCAATGCGGGCAGGCACATGGTTGAACGGCGACAGGTCAGGTGTTTTGGTGAAGCAGGCATACATGGGACGAGCCGCTGCATCGTATTGGGTCATCGGAGGGAGCCCGAGGATCAGTTCGATGGTGCGGAGCATGGAGGCGGTGGAGTACATGCTGTGTTCTACGTGTTTGCGTTTGGTATAAGGGCTGATCACCAACGCAGGCGACCGGTGGGCATCGACGTGATCGGGTCCGTTCTGCGCGTCGTCTTCCAGGATGAAGATGGCGGTCTCTTTCCAGATCGGGCTTTTAGATAGATACTCCACAAAGAGGCCGACCGCCAGGTCGTTGTCGGCTACCATGGCAGCCGGGGTAGGCGCGCCCCCGCGGGCGCCCGCAGTATGGTCGTTGCCAAACCGGACGATGTTAAGCTGCGTCAGCGCATTGGCCTGCAGCAACGAGTCGAAGTCGGCTTTCCATCGCTCAAACCGGAAAATGTCCTGGATACTCAGGTTATATCCCGGAAACGTTGGGCAGGCATGGCCTTTCAACGACTCCAGGTAGGTTTGGTCCAGGTTGGCGAATTCCCCGTAGGTGCGGTAGCTTACCCCTTTCCGCTTGGCATTATCCCAAAGGAATCCCGTTTTGGGATAGGCGATGGGCCGGCTCCCTTCGTAGTCGTAGGTGCCGCCTCTTCCGCCATAGCTTGTAGGCCAGGTTTTTTCAACATAATCATTCGCATAGGCGCCCGTAGACCAGTTATGGCCATCGGCGCTTACTTCGGCGTCTACGTAGAAGTTGTCTATCAATACAAACTCCCTTACCAGCTTATGCTGATTGGGGGTTACCGAATCCGGGAACAGGCATAGGGATCGGTCGCCGTTGCCTTCGGGCAAGTCCCCGAATACCTGATCGTAGGTGCGGTTTTCCTTGATAACATAAAAGACGTATTTGATAGGAGACGGCTTGCCTACTTCCATGGGGATGGGATTGCCGAATTCGCCCTCTGCATGTAATTCTTTTTCCTTGTTATAGGGCGTGTTTTCGTATACCCAGCGGGTATAATTGACGATATCAATTGCATCCGGCTGTGGGATGATGGACAGCGATCCTTTGAAAAGCCCAGCAATGTACTGGGTTTCGGGAGTTCTGCGGGTAACCGGATCGGGGCCTTTGGGGTTGGCCATGGAACCGGTATTTCCTTTGCCGTTGGCAACGTATACCTGCTCATTTGCCACGCGCACCGAGGTGGGATACCATCCGGTAGGGATAAAGCCTTCGGACCTGGATTTGCCTTTTGCCGACACATCGAATACCGCCAGGCAGTTGTTATCAGCGTTAGCTACGTATAGGGTTTTTCCATCCGGCGTAAGGACCAGGGAATTGGCGGTGCTTCCGGTCGGCGCGTTCGGAAAAAGCGAGGTGGTGATCAATTCCGACATTTTTCCCTGCTTCAGGTCTACCACGGCCACGGCGTTGTCGTCGGCGCAGGCAACGTATAGCAGCGACCCATCGGGGTTCAATGCCATTTCATTGGGGTGGAGGGCGACGGGTATGGTAGACGCGATCTTTTGGGCCGCGATGTCGTACACTGCAATGGCTGCGCCTCCCCACAGAGAAATGAACAACTGGGTCTGGTCTTTGGATAGCAGGCAGGTGTAGGCCTCTGCAGCAAGGTCAATCCGGTTCACTACCTTCCGGGCGGCAATGTCTGCAATGAACAAGCCGGAACGGCCGTCCTTACTCACGGTATACAAGGTTTTTCCGTCCGCGTCCACGGTAATTCCCGCCGGAGAGATATTGTCGTTGGGCCAAGGTCTTGCCAGGGCGATGGAATCGCGGTACGTCAGGCGGCTGCCGTCAAAATCATAGACTCGAATGCAGTTGTCGTAGCCGCCGGATGCGTACAGGGTTTTTTCTCCCGGGTGCCAGGCCAATCCATACCAGGCTTTGGGAATGGGGAGTTCCTGAAGCACTTTTTTCGACTCGAGGTCGACCACTGTGAGGCTATGGGCGCTTTGCCCATTATTGGTAGCAATGGCCCGTTTGCCATCGGAAGTCAGGATTACCTGAAGGGGCAGGTCGCCCAAAGGGAGGTGCTCGCCCACCGGCGTCAGAGACCACCCGTTAGGCAATCCGATGCGCTTTGGAGGCGTCATTTGTTTGGAGGCAATTTTGGTTGCCTGCTGATCACAGGCAGAAAATAACATGGCGAAGCACAAGAACGGAAGGAATAGTGTCTGGCGCATGGATAAGGTTTTGGGTGAAGTTAGGGTTTCTTGCCTCCCTACCGGGAATGTTTCACGTAAAATTTTCGTGAACTTTATACAGGAACTCCCGGAATGTGCGCAGCAGGTCGGATATTTCGCTTACTTTCCCATGCTCATTTAGAAAATACCGCATGAAAATTAACGGCATTCCCTACCGGACGATTTGGACAGAGGGGGATCTTCCCGAAGAGGTCTTTACTTTCGATCAGCGTTTCCTCCCGTTCGAGCTGAAAACAACTGCTTTGCGCACTTCTGAAGACGCCGCCCTGGCAATTGAGCGCATGCTCGTTCGGGGGGCGCCCTTGATCGGGGCTACGGCAGCATTCGGTAGGTATCTTGCAGCCCGTGAAGCGCCGGAAGGAGAAGCAGGCAGCGCTTATCTGGAGGAACGTACCGCTCGCTTGCGCAAAACCCGGCCTACTGCGGTGGATTTGTTTCATGCGCTCGATTTGTCGGTGCAGGCTACAGCGGCGGTTTATACAAAAGAAGACCGCATTCGCCGGGCTTTCCAGGCAGCCGTTGATTTTGCCGGCGCCAGCGCGGAACAATGCCGTCAGATTGGGTTGCATGGGCTGGACCTTATCCGGGCTATATCAGAGAGAAAGCCGGGTCAGCCGGTACAAATCCTAACGCATTGCAATGCCGGTTGGCTGGCCTGTATCGATTATGGCACTGCCACTGCGCCTATTTATGCCGCCCACGATCTGGGGATACCCGTTCACGTCTGGGTTGACGAGACCCGGCCAAGAAACCAGGGTAGCAAGATTACCGCTTATGAATTGGGACAGCACGGGGTTCCTCACACGGTCATTCCCGACAACACCGGCGGCCATCTTATGCAACATGGCTTGGTAGACTTGGTCTTGGTAGGTACCGACCGTACCACCCGTCAGGGTGATGTAGCCAACAAAATTGGCACCTACCTCAAAGCGCTCGCCGCAAAAGATAATGGCGTTCCTTTTTACGTCGGGCTGCCGTCCAGTTCGCTCGACTTTTCGCTCCGGGATGGCTTGGCGGAAATCCCCATCGAAGAACGCAGTGAAGCAGAAGTGAAATATTTTTGGGGGATGGATGGCGGCCAAGTCCGCCGGGTACTGACTATGCCGGAATTCAGTAAAGCGGCCAATTACGGGTTCGATGTCACCCCTGCCCGTCTGGTTACAGGACTGATCACCGAACGCGGTATTTGCTCTGCCAGCGAGGAGGGTATTTTATCCTTATTTCCTGAAAAAGTTATTTAAGAAATACTTTACCAGATGCAGACCGACGAGGGATATATCAAATTCCAGGCACATTGGACGCAGACGCCGCCTTTTTCTGAAGACGAGATTGAGGAATTGAATTATTGGAGGGAACGCTGTTTTGAGGAGGGGTGGATCGGGGCATATCCAGATGGAATCGGCTTTGGGAATATCAGTTGCAGATACGGTCATGCCGGCCAGTTTTTGATCACCGGTTCAGCTACCGGTAATTTTCCTGTTTTAAACCCTGGGCATTTTTCCCTTGTCAATAAAGCAAACTACACGGGAAATGAACTTTGGTGTTCCGGGCCGGCGATTGCCTCCTCCGAGTCAATGAGCCATGCCGCCGTATATGACGCATGCCCGGGGGTAAACGGCGTCATCCATATTCACAATTTGGCTATATGGGAGGAACTTATGGAGGCCGGATGGGCTACCGACCCGGGGGCTACCTATGGCTCGCCGGAAATGGCGGAGTCCATTCTGCGGCTGCTTCGGGAAACCGATATCCGCAACCGGAAGATCTTTGCGATGAGAGATCATTACGAAGGCGTTTTTGCCTTCGGAGCTACGTTGGAGGAAGCGTTTGAACGACTGAAAAGGGGGCAAAAGGCGTAAGGCATATGGCCTAAGGCTTTCTTATGCCTTATGCCCTGCGCCTTACGCCTTACGCCTTTTCTTATTTCTTACCCGACCCCAGCACCATGGCGACAACCGCACCGGCAACGGCGCCCATGACGATGAACGTCACGATGTCTACCAGGATACCGGTCATTGTCATAATAGTGGTAGTGCCGTAAAACATAAAGTCAACCCCGCAGGCCAATAACCCGATGATTACGGCGCCTGCCATAGCACCTGTCTGCCAGGTTGAAATATTAGCCCAGCGGCCAAACACGACAGATAGCAAAAACCCGTAGGCGAGATTGCCGACAATCATGGCCCAAAAAAGCATGCTGTCATCGGAGCGCATTACAGAAGCGCCTTCAGGCGTTGTTTGGGATTCCATGAAGGAAGCCAAAGCCATGCCGTACAGAAGCCATCCAAGGAGAAAAAAGACCACGCCGCCGGCTAAGCCGGCAAGCAAAATTTTGTTTGTACTCATTGTGTATTGATTTTAGGTGAAAAAGCAGGTAGTTGCCACGCAAAACGGCGGTAAAAGATTTATTTTTTTATTTTAAAAAATTCAAACTTTTATCCCTAAATACGAAGTAAATGTAATATTATAATTTGATTATTTTGGTTTTAAAAAAAATTTTTTCATTCCTAAGGCCAGGTGCACATTAATGGCTAGCATAGCCTTTTCGGCTAACAATGGAACCCTCCCGGAAGGAAATTGGCCGGCCCCCGTTTACTTTTTCCCTAAAATGGGATACCTTATACCTGTTTTGGACATCCGAGCCGTTTGAAATATATTTTTGAAAGCAACTGAAGTACCCTAAATTCCGCCGTATGGCTGCATACCCGCTGGAAATTATCCTAAGCAGGCAATTGGCAGAGAACCTGGCTGTCCCGGTATTTATCACTGATCCGGCAGGGAATTTATTGTACTATAACGAGCAGGCCGAGGTCTTGCTTGGAAAACGATTTGAATTTACCGGACCTATGGCGGTAGAGGAATGGTCTGTCATTTTCAAGCCCAAAACCAAAGAAGGAAAAGAACTTCCGCCTTCCGATCTTCCGCTGGTTCAAACACTGAGTACCCAGCGCCCTGCCCATAGTACCTTCTGGATTGAAAGCCTGGGTGGGCAGCGCCATCTGATCAGCGTGACGAGCATTCCGCTTTCCGGGCCTGAAGGGACCTTTTTCGGCGCCATGGCGATTTTTTGGAGCAACGAACCAGCTTTATGAACGTAACCTTTTGGGGAACGAGAGGGTCGCTGCCTTGTTCGGGGCCGGACACCCAGATTTACGGCGGCAATACGCCCTGCGTCGGCGTTTCAGTTGGCGAAGAGGTGCTCATTCTCGACGCAGGCTCGGGAATCCGAAGGCTGGGCATCCAACTCAAAGATAAGTATCCAATTTACCATTTACTTCTGTCGCACCTGCACATGGACCATATCCAGGGTATGGGGTTTTTTCTCCCGTTGTACGACCCCACGGCGGAAGTACATATCTATGGACCTGCAGGCCACAGCGCGCCCCTTATCGACCGTCTGAGCAGGTATCTATCCCCGCCGCTGTTCCCAATCCGGATTCGGGAGCTTCCTTGCAGGCTTTTTGTACACGAGGTGCCAACCCGGCCGTTCAACATTGGCAGTTTTCGGATTTTCGCCCAACGGGTGATTCATCCCGGGGTAACCAATGGCTACCGGATACAGCACGGGAAGTCGGTTTTGACCTACCTCCCCGACCATGAACCCATGCTTGGAGCAAACGGCAGGCCAAAGGATCCCCGCTGGCTATCAGGCTACGACCTGGCATACCAGGCTGGTCTGCTTATTCACGACGCCCAGTTTACCGACGACGAATATCCCCGGTTTGCCGGATGGGGCCACAGTTGCCTGAGTCAGACCCTGGAATTTGCCCGTCTGACGGAGGTCCGGCAACTGGCCCTGTTTCATCACGATCCAGGAAGAGACGATGTTCAGATGGAAACGCTTTTCAGTCAGAGTCTCGTTCAGCAATCGGTACCATTTGAGGTATGCGTTCCAAAGGAAGGGGAAATCCTTGTAATTTAGCGGCAAAAACCATTTAAACTGCATCTTTACATGAGCCGCATCCTTTTCTATCTGGTTGTCAAACCTTTGTCTTTGCTTCCGCTCTCTATACTCTTCGCCGTATCCGATTTTCTCTCTTTTGTGTTTTTTTACGTGATCGGTTTTCGGAAAAAAGTCGTCCTGACGAATATGCGAAATGCTTTTCCCGAAAAATCAGAACAGGAGATCAGGCGGCTGGCCCGAAAATTTTACCGGCATTTTACCGATATCATCGTCGAGACGGTTCGCTTGTTCTCGATGTCAAAAGAAGAAATGCTCCACCGGATGCGGATAGTTAACCCGGAGTTATTGGACCCTTTTTTTGATCAAGGCAGGAGTGTGTTTTTAGCTGCCGGCCACTACAACAACTGGGAACTGGCGGCCATTGGGCTCACGGCCCAGGTCCGGCACCGGGCTGCCGCCATTTATGCGCCTTTGGCCAACCCCTTTTTCGACCGGAAAATGAAGGAATCGCGCGGACGTTTCGGCCTGGTACTGATTCCCAAAAAGGAAGCTTCCGCTTTTTTTGCCCGCACCTCCGAGCCGCCATTCCTGATGGTCATGGGCACGGATCAGTCTCCTACGTTTAACCGGAACGTACATTGGACGACTTTCCTGAACCAGGATACTGCCGTTATGCTGGGCACTGAAAAATATAGCCAGCGTCTGAATGCCCCCACCGTGTTCGGGTTTGTACGGAAAATCGCACGGGGAATGTATGAAATGACCTTTCACCTGGTCGAAGCGCATCCCACTCAAACAACTCACGGCGAGATCACCGAAAAACACACCCGGCTCCTTGAAGAAGAAATCCTCGAAGCCCCTGAATACTGGTTGTGGACGCATAAAAGGTGGAAACGAAAAAAGTAGCGAAGTAACGAAGTGACGAAGTAACGAAGTTCTTAAGGGTCCGTTCCTCGCTACCTCGCTACCTCGCTACTTCGCTACTTCGCTACCTCGCTACTTCGCTACTTCGCGCTACCTCGCTACTTCGCTACCTCGCTACCTCGCTACCTCGCTACTTCGCTACTTCACTACTTCGCGCTACCTCAAATCTACGGCTTCACCCCTCCACTATTGCCCACCAAATATTTCATCCAGAACTGTTCGGAAAGCTGAACAGAGTGATTGCGTTTAAGTCCCCCGATGCCGTGGCGGTTTCCGGGATAGATCATCATCTCGAAGGATTTACCCAGGTCCTGGAATTTGCTGACCAGTTGCATAGTGTTCTGCATGTGGACATTGTCGTCGATCTCGCCGTGTATGAGCAGTAATTTGCCTTTCAGCTTGTCGGCATAGGTCATGACCGATCCTGCTTTATACCCCTCCGGGTTGTCTTGCGGCGTATCCATATATCGCTCGGTATAGATGTTGTCGTAGAGCCGCCAATCGGTGACCGGTGCGCTGGAAACGCCGTGGGTGAAATAATCCGCTCCGTAGGTAAGGGCCATGGCGGTCATGTATCCGCCGTAGCTCCCTCCGCGGATGCCAACGCGGGTAGAATCGATAAAGGGTTTGGAGCGGAGCCATTTTACGGTTTCGATATAGTCGTGCATTTCCCATTTTCCAAGGCTGCGGTGCATGTAATCGAGGCCTTTTTTGCCGAATTTGCCGGAAGCGCGGTGGTCCACCGCAAAAAGTATTACGCCGGCGTTGACCAGCTTGTCATTAGCATAGTTGCGGTAGCTGTTGAAGATCCGTCCGGCATCAGGCCCTCCGTAAATGTCAAAAATAATGGGATAGGATTTGGAGGGATCAAAGCCGGGGGGAAGCACCCAATACGCAGGGAGATTGAAGCCATCGGTGGAGGGGACGGAGAAAAATTCGACTTTGATCCCCTTCTCGGCGTTGGCGTCTTTCTTTATTTCGCTAAGCAGAAGGACCTGCTTGCCGTTATGGTCGTAGATCGCCAGCTTGCCGGGATGGGTATAGCTGGAGAACTGATCGGCGAAATAGGCGCCTCCCGGCGCCAGGGTGCAGGAGTGGGTTCCGGCGCCCTGAGTTAATTGCTTAAACCCCGAACCGTCGAGATTAACGCTGAAGAGATGGCGCTCCGTACCCGTACCTTCCGGCCCGGTTCCGGTGAAAAATAGTTTTTTGCCCGTTTCGTCTACCTGAACCACCCCGGTTACCCGCCAGGGTACATTGGTCAGTTGGGCTACTTGTTTGCCTGCGTAGTTGTAGTGGTACAGGTTCTCCCAATCGCTGCGGTAGGAGCGGAGGATAAAGCCTTTATCTCCCTGCAGGAATTCAATATCGGTAAAAAAGTCGACCCAGGTAGGGCGGGATTCTTCATAAACTTTGGAGGCTTTTCCCGTTGCCGGATCGGCCAGAAATAACCGAAGCAGGTTTTGATCGCGGTTCATTTGGTGAAAAAGGAGTTTGTTCTCCGGCGTCCAGTACACCCAGGCGGTATAGTCGAGCTGGGGATCTTCGGTTACCTGGGTCAGCGCTCCGGTTTGCACATCGGCAACTGCGAGGGCGACATCTGGCAGCGGATCGCCTGCTTTGGGGTAGCGTTCTTCTTCCAAGTAGCCGTGGGTCATATCTTCCGATTCGGCGTGGTAGATAGGGAACAGGGGAACCGGGTGGTCGTCGAACCGCAGGAATGCGATCCGCCTGCTGTCGGGCGACCAATAGAATGCCCGGTAATTGCTGCCGCGGCCCAGGATTTCCTCAAAATATACCCAGGAAGCATACCCGTTGTAGATCAGGCCGCCTCCGTCGGGCGTGAGCTGGCGCTCGAGCCCCGAGGCAAGATCCAGCACGAACAGATTTCCGGAACGGGTATAAGCCAGCTTCTTACCATCCGGAGCAAACACCGGGTTTTGTTCCACACCCGGCGAAGCGGTGAGCTGCCGGTAGGTCTTATCGGCTGCGGTGAACAGGAACAGATCCCCTTTGTTAAGTACGACCAGACGCGAACGGTCGGGAGCGGCGGTAGAGTTAAAAGGGGTAGCGCGCACCCCTTCGGGGAGCATGGATTCGATCGTTGGGGGTTCTTCGTAAGGGGTTTCTTTTCCCGTTCGGGCGTTGACCTGAACCTTGACCTTGCCCCCGTCTTTATGGAGCACAAAATTTTCTCCATCGAGCCATTTGACAAACCGGGGCATATCCTGCGCTCCCAGGCCGAAAGCCAGGAATAGCCCCAAAACAACCATCCATTTTTTCATCTTTCCTCCGTTTATAGTTGATTTAAATAATATACCCCTCAACGACCATCCGTAAAGTGTTTTCGTTGCTTATCCTGGGCAAACTTTTCCGCGTTGAATTGCGCGGACTGCTTTCTGGGGATAGACAAACTATTCCAGGCGCCGGTTTTAGCCATTTTGGCGGCAAAGATGATCTGCCCCACATGATAGGGGTAATGCGCCAGTTGCCGGTTGATTGCCTCCAGAACGGTATGCCCTTCGTTGCGGATATACACGATCCGCTCCAGATCGTTTTCTTCAATCCGGTCCAAAGTATCCAAAAAGCAGGCCCATCCTTCCTCCCATTTCTCCATCACCTCTTCCCGGGTAGTCCAGTCGTTCTCAAATTCTGCGTCGCGCTGGCGCCAGGGCTTTTCCCCGTCGGAGGTGAAAAAATCGGTCCAGCGGGAACGCATATTTCCCCAGAGGTGCTTGACGATAATAGCGATGGAGTTGCTCTCTTCATTCGGCGCGGCAAAAAGCTGTTCCGGTTCCAGTTGCGCCATTGCCTGTTCTCCCAACTGCTTGTAGTAGCGAAACAGCTTGCGGGCACTTTCCAGATAATCGGCAGACGTGGACATAGGTGTTTGTTATTGTTTTTTGAACCAAAGATTCCTTACCCGGCCGTTGGAAACGCGGATACCGATTACATTGGATTGATTATCGCGCACGATTTCTACATCTGGAAAAAAGGAAGTGCGGCTTCGCAGTTCATTAGGACTGTAGGGAACCAGTTCAAAATCCGCATGGCGGGGGTGGAGGACTATAAGCCTGCCGCCCCTGACAGTCAGGCGGTATTCTGTTTTCAGTTCGTCGCTGTAATAAACGCCTTCCAGAGGGCGCAAAAAAGCGGTATTCATCAGAGAGGGATCGGGTTGGGAGGGAGGAGAATTCGCGGCGGAAGCTGCACTGCCCGAGGTTTTGGGAAGCGGGAACTTACCTTCGAGAAAGAGATCCGCTACGGCGAGCGCTTTTCCGCCGGGATTGGCGGAGGAGAAGTTGGTCATCACCACCACGCCGGCGTCGAAATCCGGGAAATACGTCAGTTGGGCGCGGTATCCGCCTACGCTGCCGCCGTGCTGAAGCACCCGGAGCCCCCGGTACGTTTCGCAGATGATACCCAGGGCATAGGTAAGGGTATCGCCTGTCGTCAGGATGCCGCGTTCCTGAAGCATGCGGATGGCGGCAGGCCCGCCCACCCGGGGATTGCCGAAATTGCCCATCCATTTAGCCATGTCGGCGATGGTGCTGTACACGTTGCCATTGCCGTAGTACGTCCAGTATTCTTTTGGGCGGGTAAACCCGGACATGCTGAATCCTTCGTAGGAAGTGGCGGTTTTGGGGTAGATTTTTTCGAGATTATAGCGAAACTCGGTTGATGCCATCCCAAGGGGTTCAAAAATCCGTTTCCTGGTAAAATCGGCGAACGGCATTCCGGCAACCCGTTCCACAATCTTGGTACACAGGTTGAACCCGGTGTTGCAGTACAGGTATTCCGAACCGGTGGGGAAATTGAGTTCCTTTTGCCAAGCCATGTACTTGAGCAGATCCTCGTTGGTCATGTGGTCGCCGTCGCGCCAGCCGGCCAGGGCCAGCAGGTTCTGAAAATTGCGCAACCCGCTGGTATGCGTGAGCAGATGGCGAATGGTGATCGGCGCCCCGAAATCGGGGAGCTCGGGAAGGTACTTGCGCACGTCGTCGTCCAGTGATAGTTTTCCCTCCTGTGCGAGCAGGACCATAGCAAATGCGGTGAATTGCTTGGAAACCGAACCCGTATTAAATACCGTCTCTCTCGTGATGGGGACTTCGTACTCCAGGCTGGCCATTCCATATGCGCCGGACCACGCGATCTGGCCTTTTTCAATCCAGGCAACGACGCCTCCGGGGTGACCGGGGAGCTTCCAGAGGGCAAAAAGGGAATCCGCCCGGGCTGCAACAGGTTGGGCCCATCCGGCTGGGAGTGCTATGAGGAATAAAAAAGGAAGGATGAGCCAGGAGTAACCTATTTTATTCATGTTTATTTCGTTTTAGTACGCTCGGTAAGGATTTTATTCAAGAAAGGTTTTTTTAGGAGACAAATCGCCAAACCAAATATGGTAAACCGCGATTAAGTAAAAATAGGGAATTCAACCGTAAAAAGCGGTTTAATAAACCGGATTTACTGTTCCAACACGTATATCTTTCTAATTTCTACGGTCTATCGTCTAAAGTCTAGTATCTTTGCCCCCTGAAATGAATTGGTCACTTAAGCATTTAATCGCATGATCGCGTTGATCCTCTTCGGCCCTCCAGGATCGGGCAAGGGAACCCAGGCTGCCAAATTGGTAGAAAAATATGGGTTGATTCACATTTCCACCGGCGACCTATTTCGCTATGAAATGGGAAACAACACGCCCCTGGGGTTGGAAGCCAAAAGTTATATGGAAAAAGGTCAGTTGGTGCCGGATAGCGTCACGATCGGTATGCTGCGCAACAAAGTCGAAGCCCATCCGGAGGCCAAAGGATTCATTTTTGACGGATTCCCGCGCACGCTGGCCCAATCGGCAGCCCTGGATAGCTTGCTCGCCGAAAAGGGCGCTGAAGTATCCGGACTGATCATGCTCGACGTTTCCGACGACGAGATCACCCGCCGCATCCTGGGCCGCGGCCTTGTCTCCGGCCGGGCCGACGACCTCGACGAGGCCATCATCCGCAAACGCATCGAAGTGTATAAAAACGAAACCTCGCCGGTGTTCGATTATTACCACCAAAAAGGGAAGTCGCATCAAATTTTTGGCATTGGAACGATCGACGACATTTTTGAACGGCTTTGCGGGGTGATTGAAGGGTTTTGAGGCAGCCCCCCGAAATGGAATACAGAGAATGCCGGTCAGGGGACCGGCGGATAGTTCTGCACGAAATCTGCGGATTTCGGCAAACAGGGACCGGCGGATAGTTCCGCACGGAATCTGATCCCGCTTATTGCGGGACGGCGAACAAGGGAGATTCGAAATGGAGTAGGTCCGAGGTGGCGCCTCGTGTGGAGTAGGTCCGAGGCAGAGCCTCGTGTGGAGTAGGTCCGAGGCAGAGCCTCGAACCAGAAGTTAAAATAGCCAGCGTCTAACGGCTAATGTCCAGCGTCTAAATTATGGCTGAAGAAAACTTTGTCGATTACGTAAAAATTTGTTGCCGTTCCGGAGCGGGAGGCGCCGGGTCGGTGCATTTCTACCGCGACCGCTTCAACGCCAGGGGAGGCCCTGACGGTGGGGATGGCGGCCGCGGAGGGCATATCATTCTCCGGGGCAACCGGAACGTTTGGACATTACTGGCGTTGAAGTACCGCAAACACGTCATTGCGGAGCCGGGGGGTAATGGCAGTGCCAATACCAGTTTTGGCGCCAACGGAAAGGACGTTATTCTGGATGTCCCGCTGGGTACGGTAGCAAAGGATGCGGAAACCGGAGAGATCGAGTTCGAGATCACCGAGCACGGGGAAGAAGAGATCCTCCTTCCCGGAGGAAGGGGCGGACTGGGGAATGCCCATTTTGCCACGCCTTCCAACCAAACGCCGCGGTTCGCTCAACCCGGCGAATTCGGGCGGGAAGAATGGAAAATCCTGGAACTGAAAGTGCTGGCCGACGTGGGGTTGGTCGGGTTCCCCAATGCGGGCAAATCGACCCTGCTTTCCGTTATTACGGCAGCCAAACCCAAAATCGGAAACTATCCTTTTACGACGCTTACCCCTAACCTGGGTATCGTCCAGTACCGCGACGGCAGATCCTTTATTGTCGCCGATATTCCGGGCATCATTGAAAAAGCCCACGAAGGCAAAGGCCTCGGGCACCGATTCCTAAGGCATATTGAACGCAACTCCACCTTGTTGTTCATGATCCCTGCTGATACCGACAGTATCCGGAAGGAATACGATATTTTGCTGAACGAATTGGAACAGTTCAACCCTGAACTGCTCGATAAACCCCGGGTCCTGGCCATCACCAAGTGCGACCTGGTCGACGAGGAGATCAAGTCGTGGGTCAAACCGGAAATCCCGGAAGGCATTCCTTATGTTTTTATCTCCTCCGTCACCGAAGAAGGTATCGCGGAGCTGAAAGACCTGCTCTGGACCACCATTTCCGCTACGATTTCGGAACACCGGGAATCCGCCAAGCCAAAGTCCAAGCCCAAACGCGATCCCTACGCCAAGTACGCCATCCCCAAAGAACGCCCGCCTGCCCACATCCCCTGGGATGAAGACGAGGGGGACGACATTCCCAATGTGGGCTGGGATTATGAGGACGAGGGACGGTAGACGGTAGATGGCGTACTGGGCTATTCCTCTTGAACTTTTAAACGTTGAACTTTTCAACCTTTAATACGTGAATCCGCAAAAAATCGAATCCGCTCTCGGCGACTTGTTTGAATCCTGGGCAGGGGAATACCCCGACCTCATTCTTCCGCTGGCCCCTTCCGGCTCCGACCGGGTGTATTACCGCCTGCAGGGGAAAGAGCGTGTTGCCATTGGAACCTATAGCCCCAACGATCGGGAGAGCCGGGCGTTCCTGGAATTTTCCAGGCATTTTTTTGAAAAAGGGCTTCCCGTGCCGGAGATCTACGCCGAAAACCTGAGCGCCAAAATCTACCTGCAGGAAGACCTGGGCTCGACGACGTTGTACAGTTTCCTGATCCAGCAGAACGATTATTTCCCCGACTACCTGATCCAGATCTTTAGGAAGGTGGTCGAGCAACTCGCCCGTCTCCAGATCCTGGGCGGCGAGGGGTTGAATTATGCCGCGTATTGCTATCCCAAGGCTTCCTTCGACAAGGAGTCCATGTTCTTTGACCTCAATTACTTCAAATACCACTTTCTGATGGTCAGCAAAGCGGGGTTCGACGAACCTGCGCTGGAGAAAGATTTCCATACGCTGACCGACTTTCTGCTTTCTGCCGACTCCCGTTACTTCCTGTTTCGCGATTTCCAATCCCGCAATATCATGATCCGCGGCGGAGAGCCATTCTTCATCGACTATCAGGGCGGGCGCCAGGGCGCCCTGCAATACGATCTGGCCTCCCTGCTGTTTCAGGCAAAGGCCAACCTTCCCCCGGATGTGCGCCAGGACCTGCTCAACCACTACCTTGACACGGCCTCCCAACTCACTGAAATCGACCGGGAGCGCTTTATCGAATTCTACTACGGCTACGTCCTGATACGGAACATCCAAACCCTGGGCGCCTATGGGTTCCGGGGGATATTCGAGCGAAAAGAGCATTTTCTGAAAAGCATCCCTTACGCCCTGCGCAATATCAAGACGCTGATCGACCAATGGCCGCTTCCGATTGAGCTTCCCGAACTGACCAAAGCCCTGCGCAAAGTCATCGATTCCAAAAAGTATGAGCCATTCGACAAGATCAAGGGGAGCAGCAGCTTGCTCACGGTGGAGATCAACAGCTTTTCTTATCACAGTACCGGTATTCCGGAAGACACCACCGGGAATGGCGGCGGTTTTGTGTTTGATTGCCGCTTTATCCACAACCCCGGCCGGTACGAACCTTACAAAAAACTGACCGGCCGCGACGAGGCGGTCATCAACTTCCTCAAGCAGCACAGCAATATCGACGACTATCTGAACAATGTGTTCCGGATCGTGGACCGGGCAGTGGAGGACTACATCGACCGCAGCTTTACCCACCTGACCGTCAATTTCGGCTGCACCGGCGGGCAACACCGGTCGGTATACGCCGCCGACGAGCTGGCCAAACATATCAAGGAAAAATATGGGGTAGGCGTAGAACTCCGCCACATCGAACAGGAGAAAAAAAACTGGAAAAACTAGAGCAGCAGTTCCCTCATTAGCCCTTCGAAGCGCTCTGCCTCCTGATAAAGATGGTCGGAATAAGCGGTAGCCCGAAACCGCAATTGGTGAGCCTTGTCGTCTCTTGATACCACCTCGATGGTAACGTTGCCAAACCGCTGGCGCAGTTTTTCGTCGTCCGGGAATTGGGGGCGGGGCTTGAGGTAATGCCGCTGAACGGTTTCTGCCCAGTTGGGCCGCTCATAGGACCGGATGTCGGAGATCTGGCTTTTATATTCCTGAGCGAGGACCCGCTCTTTGAGGTAGTCGAAGAAATGCGCGACATCCCTGTTGGAATACCGGGTTTTATAGAAGTGAACCACAAACCCCTTGCTCGAAGGCGTGTCAAGAAAATCGATACTTTCGTCCGGACAGCTACCCGATAATAAAAAAGCGGTGTATTGGTCGTGGAGCCAGTCCTTTAACCTCCGGCATACCAGCGTTTCTTTCCATTGGGCGTAATCCTGGCGTTCCTCCGCAGACCGGACGATCAGTTCGTGTACCAGGGGCTGGGAAGGGGAGCTTTGACGCGACTGATTGAACAGGGATTTTAAATACCCCCAAAGGTCGGGCATGGGCTTTGCTTTATGGTTACTTTCCGTCTATCGCAAAAACATTCCTTCATATAATATTGGCAAAATGGAAAAGGTTTCAGAACTTAACAGAAAATATCAGCCATGTTTCTTCGACTAGAACACCTTGGGATTGCGGTTAAGGACCTCGAAGCTATTAATGACCTGTACGGAAGTCTATTCGCTACCGGTCCTTACAAGCAGGAAGAAGTGGTTTCCGAGCACGTAAAAACGTCCTTTTTCCAGCTGGGTGAAGCTAAGGTCGAGTTCCTGGAGGCTACCCATCCAGAAAGTTCTATTGCCAAATACATCGAAAAACGGGGCGAAGGCCTGCATCACGTCGCGTTTGAAGTGGACGATATCCGGGCTGAAATGGAACGGCTCAAGTTCCAGGGGTTCCAGTTATTGAATGAAGAGCCCAAAATGGGAGCCGACAACAAGCTTGTCTGTTTTCTGCATCCCAAAAGCGCCAACGGCGTGCTGGTGGAGCTCTGCCAAACGGTCCGTTAAAATGGAGTTGGATTGGTACCACTACCTGGCGGCAGCCCTTGGCGGCGCCGTAGCAGGCGCCATTAATACGCTGGCAGGGAACGGTTCTGCTATTACCCTCACCATCCTGACGGAACTGATCGGCTTGCCCGGTAATGCCGCCAATGCCACCAACCGGATAGGCATACTCGCCCAAAGTATCGGAGGGATGAGCGCGTTCTACCGCCATGGCAAATTGCGGCTGAGTCGAAGCTGGCTCATCATCGCCCTGATGGTTGCCGGTTCGGTGGGTGGTATCTTCACGGCGATTTGGGTCAGCAACGATCAGTTCATCCGGGTTTTCCGGTTTTTAATGGTGTTCATGCTGTTTGTGATTCTCGTCAAACCGGAACGGTGGCTCCGGGAGACGGATCCCGACCGGAAGTTGCCGCTATGGGCTTCTGTTCCGTTTTTTTTGGCGCTGGGCTTTTACGGCGGGTTCATCCAGATGGGAATGGGCATTTTTTTTCTGGGCGTTATGGTACTCGCCGCCCGCTACAGTCTGATCGACAGCAACGCCGTTAAAATTACCGTCACGGGTATCTATACTTTCCTGGCAGTGGTGATCTTCCAATTCCAGGGCATGGTCCACTGGCCCGCCGGCCTGGCGATGGCATTGGGTCAGGCAGCAGGAGGGTATTTCACTGCCCACTATGCTGCCGGCCATCCCAAGGCTAATATCTGGGCCCACCGGTTGCTGGTCTTCGTCGTCATCGTTTCCATTTTACAACTGTTTGATTTGCCAGCCCGGATGTTGGGATGGAACCGATAACCGGTTGTTCTTTTCGGGGAAATGCTATCTTTATCTGACCAAAGTCCAACGCACTAATCCGGAACCCTTATGACCAGGCGCATTGTTCCCGTTTTGGCCTTTCTTTTTGTTCTTTTCTTCCAGGTTAGCTCCAGGGCGCAGGAAGACGTTCACGCAATTTTCCGGGACCGGAGCTACACCTTTTCAGGACAGGTAAAAACCATGGACGGGCAAGTTCTGAAGGATGTCAACGTAAAGGTCAAAGAGACAGCTCAGGGTGCAACGACCGACGAAAACGGATTTTTTTCCGTCACCCTGAAAACAGGGGTTTACAACCTGGAATTCAGTTATGTGGGCTACAAAACGAAAGTTATTCCGCTGGAACTGAAGCTCAACCTGAATATGGTGATCCGTCTGGAGGAATCGTTGGAAATTCTAGACGAAGTCATTATTACTGAAGGAGGATCCAATCGCAACACGCAATCAGCGGATCAGGGAATTTCCCGGCTGGGCGTTCAGCGAATCAGGGAATTGCCCACCTTGTTGGGGGAAAGCGACGTGATTCGGAGTATACAGACGCTACCCGGGGTCACCAGCGTTGGGGAAGGCGCTACAGGGTTTAACGTCCGGGGCGGAAATGCAGACCAAAACCTTATTCTGGTCGACGATATCCCGCTGTTCAACGCTACCCATCTTATTGGACTGTATTCAGCCATCAACCCGGATCTGCTGCGCGATGTGACGTTGTTCCGCAGCGGCATGCCTGCCCGGTTTGGCGGCAGGGCTTCGTCCGTACTTGACGCCCGGCTCCGGGAGCCTGCCCGCGACGGGTGGCACGTACGGGGAAGCGCCGGACTGATCAGCAGCAGGTTGCTGGCGGAGGGGCCTGCCATAAAAGACAAATTATTCCTTGCTGCCGGAGCGCGGATTTCTTATGCCGATTATTTTTTCCGCTGGGTGCTGAAGCCTGAGCTCAAAGATACGGAGGCCAACTTTTCGGAGTTCACCCTCAAAGCCATCTATAAACCCAACGAACTCGACCAGGTGGCGCTGACGGTTTTTCGAAGCCGGGATGCGTTCCGTTTAGCTGGGGATTCGCTTTCGACGCTGGAAGTCAATGCGACTTCAACCCGGTTTAGATGGATAAACGAAGGCGCCAGTTTGAAATGGAATACTTATTTTACCGAAAAGTGGGGTTTAAGTTTGCTGGCTACATTCAGCCGCTACCTGCCGGGCTTTGAAGTCCCCAATCTGGTCAACGCCTCCGAATTTGAGTCCAGCGTAAGTCAGTTACAGGGACAAGCCGAACTGAAATATTTTGCTGAAAAGCACGAGTTCGCCGCAGGCGTCCAGGCATCCCGCTACGCTATCCTTCCGGGCGAACTACAACCGGTTGGCGCCGGCTCCGCTATTAACCCAATAATCCTGCCGAAGGAGCGCGGGTTGGAAGCAGTCGCATATCTGAGCGACGATTGGACAATCACCGAAACCCTGAGGTTAAGCGGCGGCCTCCGCCTCAATTCTTTTGCCTTCCTTGGACCGTCAGACGTCTTTCAATACAGCGACCCGGAATTCCTGGACGTTTCGACGATTTCCGATACCATCCACTATGGAAAGGGGAAGTCCATTAAGCGGTTCTTCGGGCTGGAACCACGGTTTTCCATGCGCCTGAACCTGGACGAGCAAACATCCGTAAAAGCCGGATACCAGCGCGCATATCAGTACATTCACCTTATCTCCAATACCGCTTCTGCCCTGCCTACGGATCGCTGGAAACTCAGCGACTTCTATCTGGAACCCCAGATTGCCGACCAGGCCTCCATTGGCTTGTTCCGGAATTTGCGAAATAGTACCATTGAAACCAGCGTGGAGTTTTTTTACAAACAAATTCAACATATGCCGGATTACCGAAGCGGCGTAAACCTTCTGCTCCTGGAAGCCCCGGAAACGGCTATCCTGCAGGGGGACGGCAGGGCTTATGGAATGGAGTTTTCGCTCCGGAAAAAAGGCGCCCGCCTCGAAGGATCAATTAATTATACCTATTCCCAAGCCGAGATTCTGATCAATAGCCCTTACCCGGAGGATCGCTTTATTTCCGGGGAATACTATCCAGCCAATTTTAACCGGCCGCATTTGCTTAACGTCAACATGCTGTACCGTTTCAACCGAAGGCTCTACCTGTCTGCCAACTTCACCTACCAATCCGGGAGGCCGGCTACTCTGCCTGAAGACCGGTACGAAGCGGGCAACTTCTTCCTGCCGAACTTCACTTCGCGCAATGAAACCACTGCGCCCGCTTTTCACCGCCTCGATCTCGGCCTAACCGTAGAGCCCGACCCCCGGCTACGCAGAAGGTATAAAGACCGGTGGATCTTCTCCGTGTATAATGCGTATGCGAGAAAGAACCCGTATTCGCTTTTCGTCGAAACGATCAATTCCCGGCCAATTTCCACGGCCAACCGGGCCAAAATCTATCAGCTTTCCATTATCGGAACCCTCGTACCATCGGTTAGTTATGAGTTTGAATTTTAGCCTTATGACCAACGACCGCCCAACCGCCTTCCGCAACCGGAAACTACCTGCCGTTTTCGTCCTTTCCTTTTTCCTGCTGATGATTGTATTCCTGAACACTTGCGTAGACCCATACGAAGCGGATATTCGCTTCACCGGCCCTAAATTGGTGGTTGACGGGCAAGTGACCAACGACCCTGGTCCGTACCAGATCAGGGTAAACCAAAGCGTTGTCTATACCAGTAAAGACGGCAGCATCCCTGTTCAGGATGCTACCGTCTATGTGCAGGATGACCTGGGCCGCCAATTCCCTTTCTCCCACACCAACCGGGGCGTGTATGTGTCGGACCCGGCTCAGTTTCGGGGCGAAGCGGGGCGGACCTACACTTTATTCATACAGACCCGGGATAAAAAGACTTATCAGTCCGAACCTTCGACCCTACGGGCAGCTCCGGAGATCGACACGGCCTATACCCAGCCGCTGACAACGATAGATTACCGGGGTGTGGAAACGACCGAATTCGCTCTTCTGGGCCGTTTCACCGATCCGGCAACGCCGGGGAATTTTTACCGGTGGAATTGGGCCCGGTATGAGAGCGAGCCTTTCTGCAAAAGCCGGATCATTGGGGAGTTCCGAACCGCGTTCAAAAACCCATGCTGTAGCCCGTGCTGGAAGATCACCGCTTGCCGGGGATGTATCCTTCTGGCTGCCGACAACCTCGTCAACGGAAATGCGATCGACTTCCAACTGGGTGTGCTTCCTTACGACAGCCGCGACGACTACTTTGTTGTGGTGGAGCTTTACCATATCTCCAGCCGCAATTACCAATTCTGGAGGACAGCCAACACCCAGGTCAACAATACAGGAGGAATATTCGACGCTCCGCCGGCCACCCTTCCCGGCAATATGTTTAATCCAGGCGACCCCAAAGAGCAGGTGCTTGGTTTTTTCAACGTAGCGGGCGTTTCCCGAAAAGGGGTTTATTTAAAGCGAGATTACCTGCCTTTCGAGCCCCCCTCTCCGAAGGTGGAGTTCCCGGCTGTAATAGAGCCGGAATGCGAAACATGCAACGAATCGTCTACCCGCACCGCCGTTCGCCCAACAGGGTGGCAGGGGTAACGGGCCCATTCCACCCTGTTGGACTTTCTGGGGAACGAGTTTGTGAAACCAGGAAGGGCTGGATACCCGGAAATAGAAAATGTCAAGTAGTGTGGGCGCATACAAACGGTAAGAAGAGATTATGCAATATCCGCTGAAAGCCCTTTACGAATACTGCGAGCGGCATTCTGCTCCGGTCCCGGACGTTTTGTACGCTCTGGAGCGGGAAACCCATCTCAAGACGCTGGCGCCGCAAATGATGAGCGGTCCTTTGCAGGGCGCTTTTTTGCGCTTGCTCAGCCGCCTGCTCCAGCCGGCCAATGCACTGGAGATCGGGACCTTCAGCGGGTATGGGGCGCTTTGCCTGGCGGATGGACTGAAGCCCGGCGGGGTGTTGCATACCATCGAAGCAAACCCGGAACTGGAACCTCTGATTCGGAAGTACATCCGGCTTGCGGGCAGGGAAGACGCTATCCGGCTTTATATAGGGAATGCCCAGGACCTTATCCCTTCGCTGCCAACTCCTTTCGATCTGGTGTTTATCGATGCGGGGAAACAGGACTATGCGCTGTATTTCGACCTCGTCGTTGACCAGGTGAGGCCAGGCGGGCTGATTCTTGCCGACAACGTGCTGTGGGGCGGTAAAATCCTCGATGCCAGCCCGGACATGGATACCCGGCTTATGCGCCAGTTCAACGAAAAAATAGCGGCCGATCCAAGAATAGAAGTCCTTATGCTGCCTTTGAGAGACGGCCTTTCCATCATGCAGCGAAAAACGCCACTTCCAGGATGAGCCGGGAAGCGTACCGGATTTTTTGCCGGGAGCATCCGGAGATGCCCGTCTTTTTTCAGGACTGGTACCTCGACGCCGTGTGCGCGGAAGGGGAGTGGGGGGCCTGGGTAACTCCTTCGGGAGAAAAGACAGAAGCGATAAGCATTTATTTTTTGAAGGAGAAATACGGGTTCAGGTATATCACCATGCCTCAGTTCGTCAAGTTTATGGGGCCGTGGCAGTCGGGCCCTGCTGCTTCGCTAAGCGCCCACCATGTATTGCTGAATAAAGGAATAGAGGCATTGCCTTCCTTTCATGGTTTTCAGCAAAATATGCATTACAGCCAGCAAAACTGGTTGCCGTTCTATTGGGCCGGGTTCCGGCAGGAAACGAGATACACCTACCTGTTGCGCCTGGAGGATATGGAGCAGGCGTTTCAGGGCATCAACCGCAACATGCGGCGCAACATCCTGAAAGCGCAGAAGGAAGTCCGCGTGGAACTGGTCAATGATCCGGAGCGTTTTTTTCCGGTCAGCGCGCTGAGTTTCCAGCGCAAAGGGTTGACGCTTCCCTATTCCAGGAACTTGTTTTTGAGGCACGACGCTTCTTTGGCGGAAAAAAACCAACGCCAGATTTTCTTTGCTACCGATGCGCAAGGCCGGACCCATTCGGCCGCTTACCTGATCTGGGACCGGGAAACCGCCTACTACCACTTGTCTGGCGACGATCCGGAGAGAAGACAAAGCGGCGCTGGTATCCTGTTGATTTGGGAGGCTATCCGGTACGCGCGCGAAGAACTGGGTATTACCCGTTTTGATTTTGAAGGGAGTATGCTTCCGGAGGTGGAAGCTATCCGGCGGCAGTTTGGAGCAACGCAACAGCCTTATTTTTTCATTTGGAAATACCCGTCGAGGCTGTTGGAGTGGTTACAGAAAAGGAGGAAGAGGATGTAGGGATGTAGTTCGGATTTTCAATCCGAAAAGGTTTTCCGGAATCGAATTCCGGAAAGCTGAGCGGTGTCTTGCTGGCAGAGGTGGGATGTTCGGCTGTTGGGGGCATTGCTTATTTGTCTGAACACGATTTGGAGGATGTAGAGGATGTAGAGGATGTAGAGGATGTAAAGGATGTAAAGGATGTAAAGAATGAAGGATGGAATTTTTTTTATCTTTAAAAGAAAACACCTTGAAGAGATCGTATCTAATTGTGAGTTTATGGGGCGTCCTTATTCTGGGGTCCTGCGCGGGGGAGAAAAGTCTCGTCGCGGCCGGCAAGCATTACCAGAGTCATTTGGACGGGAGGAGTTTGCGAAAGACCGTCCGGCAGATCCCGTTGGGGTCAGATACGGCGCTGGTTCGAAGAATTCTTGGGGAGCCCATTGACTTTGGATTTGATTACCGGTATACCATTGATCGCCGCGGGAGGAACGGCTGTATCCTGGGGGCCGTTTTCCATATAGACGAAGGGGGAAAAATCGACCAGAAATGGTTTGGCGAAATCTGCGAGTAAGTTATCCTTATTTGTTTCACAGGCATTCGATACCATCATGACCTTACAACCTTTAACCCGTGTTCCCGACAGGGCGGATCTCCTCCAAACGGCGGACGCCATACGCCCTTTGATCCACCGCACCCCGGTAATGACCTGTACGGCATTGGACCGGATTTCGGGCGCCTCGCTGTTTTTCAAATGCGAGAATTTCCAAAAGATTGGGGCTTTTAAAATGCGGGGGGCAGCCAGCGCTGCCCTGCGCCTTACAGAAGCCCAAAAAGCCAAGGGTATAGCAACCCATAGCTCAGGCAACCACGCGCAGGCGGTGGCAAGGGCTGCTCAGGTTTTGGGAATTCCGGCGTATATCGTCATGCCGGAGAATGCGCCCGGGATCAAGAAGGCGGCGACTGCTGGCTACGGCGCAGAGATCGTTTTTTGCCTTCCCACACAAGCTGCCAGGGAAGCTGCCCTGGAGGAGGTTGTTCAACGCACGGGCGCTCATTTTATTCATCCTTACAACGATTATAACGTCATTGCAGGGCAAGCGAGCGCCGCGCTGGAATTGCTGCAGGATCATCCCGATCTTGAAGCGGTTATGGCCCCCATTGGCGGGGGCGGACTAATGAGCGGAACTGCCCTGACGTGCCGCTACTTTGCTCCTAATGCAAAAATATTCGGGGCGGAGCCTGAAATGGTTAACGACGCCTACCGTTCCTTTCACAGCGGGAAGATTGAAAGCAACGCCTCCACCAACACCATTGCCGATGGGTTGCGAACCAATTTGGGAGAAAAGACCTTTGCGGTAATCCGGGAGCATTTGGAAGAGGTGCTCACTGTGTCGGAGGAATCCATCGTTCAGGCAATGCGCTATATTTGGGAGCGCATGAAGATCATTGTGGAACCCTCTTGCGCGGTACCTTTTGCCGCGGTGCTGAGCTATCCTGATGTGTTCAGAGGTAAGAAGGTAGGGCTAATTCTGACTGGAGGAAACGTCGACCTGGAACATTTGCCGTTCAGGTGATCTGCGCATAAAAAAAACCGGCTCCTCAAACAAGGAAGCCGGTTTTTAAATAGGTATAGGTTTGGATGAAATTTGTTAGTATGCGGTCGTAGGCCGAATAACTATTGGTTTTTTGGATTTCTTAACGTCTTCCGGATTCGATGTGAGGATGGAGTTGCCTCCAATTGCCTCTCCCACCATTTCGTAGTTGTTGTCGTCAAAACGGCATCCTTTTATCACGGGATTGCATATGCCGCTTTGTTCGCGGTGGTTATAGATCCCGCTTGCCCGGACGAAAGAGCCGTTGCGGGTGAAGGTGCAGTTTTCGATCAGTGGGCTGGTAGTTCCATAATCTGCGCGGTTGAGAATACCGGCGCCGTAATGGGCCTGATTTTCTTCAAAGTTGCAGCTTTGGATGATCAGGTTACAAAGGCCGTTGGAACCCTGGTTGTATATGGCGCCTCCGTCAACGCGGGCGTCGTTCTGGAAAAAATCACAGTTCAGAACCCGGGTTCCGCTGCAGTCGCCACTGAAGCCGTTATTGTAAATTGCTCCGCCGAAATAGGCTTTGTTCAGGCGGAACGCGCAGTTGGAAATCATAGGAGCAGATGCGCCGTTGCGCGCGTCGTTGAACCACCCTCCACCACAACTGGTCGGATCGATCTCGCGGATAGGGTTATTTGCATTTCCACCGGTGATGACGAAGCCGTCGATGTGGGTATCCGGGGTAGCCATACGGGTCACCACGACAGTATAGGAATTATCGCTGTCGGTGTTTGGCGATCCAATCTCGCCGGAAAGGACGGTGCGGTTTAAGGCGAAATCCCGTTGAGACACCGCCGTTTCGTACCCTCCAAAACCTCCCAGCAACTTCACGCCGGAGGGGATAACGAATGAGGCATAACGGTCGGAACCGGCCGTTGGTAAATAGATGCCGGAACTGACCCAGATCTCGTCTCCCGGAAGCGCCATGCCGAGCGCATGCTGCAAATCGCCCAGAGCAGCTTCCCAGGAGGAACCATCCCCTGTTCCTCCAACTTTGACGCGAAGGACGCGGCCCTGGGCCTGCCAGCACATCAAAGTAATCATGGTGAGTAAAATTCCCCTTTTCACGCGTACTAGTTTTTTGAGATTAATTCATCTTCAGCTAAAGGCGCTTTGCAATGCCGGAAAAACCGGCATTGCAAACGCTTGCCTGAAATGGTTCAGGTGCGTCAACGAACGTTGCAAAATCTGGATAGGAAACCCTAATCCTTGATGAATATGTTAGGTATGGGATGGATCGTCAAACAAAATCTGTGGCAAGATAGAAAACTTTCCGGGTGACGTCAAAGGTTCGGCGCCGTCATAACCTCGTAAGAAAACTGTTGGATGAAAAGCATTTAGGGAATGGTAGTTAAATTGGGTGATTTGTGACAAACGAATTGAAAAACGGAATCTTGTAAAATTAAATGGGGGCTTTTTTTAAGAAAACGGCCTTTTTTTAAAAAATAACGGCAGGTTTTTTGGGATTGTGGAAAGCAAACGCCTTAATTGGCGTTTTATTCAAGCCTTGTAATGAAATAATTGTTAATTTCGGGTCGGAGAAAATTACGAAAATAATGCCTATGAACAAAGGAATACCATCCATCAGGAAGTTTCCCATGCGTTGTTTTTTTTGGGGAGGTTTCATGCTTGTTTCTGCTTTTTTGCCCGCCCAGGATATTCACTGGACCCAATTCTATGCGGCGCCAATGAACATTAGCCCGGGGCTCATCGGTATTTTTCCCGGCGAGACGCGGTTAATGGCTAATTACCGAAGCCAATGGCACTCCGTTCCAGTGGATTATAGTACGCTGGGATTATCGGTCGATTCAAAACTGCCGAACAAGCACGCCGACCGGCACTTCTTCACGCTGGGTCTTGGATTCAATTACGACCAGGGAGGCGTTTCCCGCCTCAATTTCACGAACCTGAACTTGAACGGTTCTTATACCCAACGCCTGGCATCCAAATTTTATGCTACCCTTGGAGGGCAATGGGCCTTGGCACAGCGTCGATTCCAAACGAAAGGGCTTATTTTTGACGATCAGTACGACCCGGCCACAGGGGGAATCGATCCCGCCCTGCCTACGCAGGAGGATTTTTCGAACCGGCGCAATTTCTTTACCGATTTTAATGTCGGGATCAATTTCCGTTTCCAGGCCAGGGATGATAACGAACTGGTCGATCGCCTGGCCAAGCGCACCAAAATCGACGCCGGGTTTGGAATTTACCATCTCAATACCCCCTTGCAGAATTTTATCGAAGATGATATTTCGGAGATCGATCTTCCAATCCGGTTTACTCCGTACGTCCTGGCTACCGTGAAAGTGGGATCAAATCTGGACCTGATCTACAACACCATGTTCCAGACCCAGACTTCCTACAAACAGTGGCTCAATGGAATCGGCGCCAAATTGCACCTCAACCGGACGCCCGGCAAACAACTCTCTATCCAGTTTGTGGCCAACTACCGGTCCTATGATTTTGAAGAATCCATTGCGCCTGCATTTGAGATCTTCTATAATCACTGGAGAGCTGGGTTTAGCTACGATGTTAATGTTTCGGAATTTGAAGTGGCGACCAGAGGCAGGAGCGGTCCGGAATTTTTTGTGCACTACCATATGGCAAAAGCTAAACGCAAACGCCTCTTGCCGGAATATAAAATATGTCCGTTAATCTGACCGGCCCTGCCTTATCCCCCCTGACAGGCAGTCCGAACTAATTGATTCATCATTTCAGCCTTTTCCGAGCAATGAATAGACATGCTATTTTTTTAGCCGGTTTCTTCTTTTTTTTAGCCGGCCAGCTTTTGAGCCAAACCATTCAATCCAGAAAGACTTGGCTTGCCGCAGCTGATTCCGCTCTGATGCAGAAAGACTATTATCCTGCCTTTAAATTTTACGAAACCGCCCTGGAATACGATACCAATGCGGTGGACGTTTGGTATAACTACGCAGAGTCTGCCAGAAAATTCAACGCCTACACCTTTGCTGAAAAAGGATACGTTAAAGTGGTTGAAAAAGACAAGGCAACTCCAGACTATCCTCAAGCCAGGCTCTGGCTGGCGGTCACTCGCCAAAAGATGGGGAAATACGCGGAAGCAAAGGCAGACTACGAAGCTTACCTCGCCAGACCTATGCCCGGATTGATGAATCTCCAGGACGCCGCCCGAAAAGGGCTTTCTGATTGCGAATGGGCGCTCGGACGCTTGCAGCCCCGGGGTTTTACTGCTCCTCCGCGCAACCTCGGAACAGGAATCAATAACGAATACTCCGACTTTGGCGCCGTTTACCAGGGCGATACCATCTATTATTCGTCTTTTCGTTACCAAAAAGGCCAGGAATCGAACAAACCCCAGCGTCCGATGATCCGGGTGCTGCGGTCGGATAACGGCACGGAAGGTCTTTTGCTCGGAGACAGCTTTAATATGCCCGGTAAACATATCGGTTACTCCGCGTTTACCCCCAATCGCCAAGGAGTCTATTATGCCGTTTGCGAGTATCTGAACGCATCTGATGTGCGCTGCGAGCTGTATTACAGACCCAGGCTAGGCTCTGATGAATGGGGCGCCCCGCTCCGCCTGGGGATCAATATGGCAGGTATTACGTCTACCCAACCGGCTGTCGGCGTACTTGAATCCTCCGGAAAACCTTTTCTCTTCTTTGTTTCCGACCGGCCAGGCGGTAAACAAGGCCTGGATCTCTGGTACGGCGAGATTCTTGACAATGGAGACGTCCAATCTGCCATCAATCTTGTGGCGCTTAATACGGATGGCAACGATATTTCTCCAGCTTTTCACACCCTGTCCCAGCAGCTTTTCTTCAGCTCTGATGCGCGAATCAGCCTGGGAGGTTATGACGTTTATCAGGCACAGCTTCAAAAGGACCAGACCTGGAGCGCTGTCCGGCCTCTTGAGGCGCCGGTTAATTCAAGTTTTGACGATGTCCACTATGTTCAAAACGAGGCGGGTGACAAAGCATTGTTCTCGTCGAACCGGTGGGGGTCTACCTACATTGAACCGGATAAAGAAGCCTGTTGCTATGATATATACGAAGTCCTGATCGAACTGGAGGTGATTCTGGACGCCTTCACCTTCAACCACCAGGACTCTTCCGAGTTGGCCGGCACCACCGTTTATGTGTATGAAATCACCCCGGAAGGAGAAAAGCTGGTCGCCACTAAAACGAATGCTGATGGAAACCAGTTTGAGTTCCCTCTACAGCGCAATAAGAAGTACCGCGTAGTCGCCCAAAAAGACGATTTTATCGCCACAGAGGCTATCGTCGACCTGACCAATCTGGACCAAAACACCACCCGTGTACGCCAGGATCTATACCTTGACCCGCTCAAAGTAAATTTGCAGGCCCTAACCTTTGACGCTGCCGATATGTCGGCACTAAAAGGCGCCAGAGTGCAATTATACGAGATCGTGAACGGAGATACCATACTGGTTGGTGATCTGACTAACGAAATCGGCAACGATTTTAATTTCACCATTGGGGTGAACCGGCCCTATCTGATTAAGGCGAGCAAACCCGGATATGACTCTTTATTAGTTCCCTTTGAAGTAACTACCGACGATGTACGCCGCCTGGGCCGGAAGATTACCGTTGAACTACCCCTCGATGCCGACCCCGTTCTGATTTTGCCCATCGCGTTGTACTTTGACAACGGCTCTCCCGATGGCCGGTCCACCCTCACGACAACCAAGACCGAATACGAGTCGGTCAATCAGTCTTATTATGCCAATAAGCAAACGTTTATCGACAGGATTACAGAAGGAATGACCAGAGAGCAGCAGTTCATAACTGCGGAAGCCTATGAGAACTTTTTTGAACGCGAAGTGAAAGCCGGCCTGCGAAATCTGCTGGTCTTTTCGGATCAACTGTTGCGATACCTTGAAAACGGCAACTCCATTGCCATAGAGCTCAAAGGTTATGCCAGTCCCAGGGCAAGCGCCGCATTTAACCAAATTATCAGCCAGCGCAGGATCAATTGCGTACGCAATTTTTTCAGCCGTTACAAAGACGGCGCTTTTGCGGCGTACATCAAAAATGGACAGTTCAAGATCAAGGAAATCGCTTATGGGGAAACACAGGCAAAAGCCGGGGTTCCCGACCGTCTGGACGATATTAAAGGGTCTATCTACAGTTTGAGGGCTTCTCTGGAGCGCAGGGTCGAAATCGTTAATATTAGCACCCAGAAAGCCAACCCACAATAATTTTTCAGTATGCAATCCAAGCTTCTACCCATGAATACCCTGATTCCTCTGTTTTCCGGGCGCCATGCCCGAAAGTGGCTGCTCCTGGGCATATCCCTGTTTTTTGTCTTTTCTGCTAAAGCCACCCATATTGTGGGGGGAGAAATTGGCTACCGTTGCCTGGGGAATAATCAATACGAGATCACCTTGCGGGTCTTCCGGGATTGCTTTTATGGGGATGCCTTAGCTCCTTTTGACGATCCGGCGTCTATTGGGATCTTTGACCGGAACGGCTTGCTGGTGCGCAACCTCCTGGTATCTAAAATTGGCAATGATACGCTCACCAACATCATCGATAAGTGTATTCTCAATAGCGGGAATGTATGCGTGCATACCACCACCTACAAAGCCACCGTCACGTTAATGCCGCGCCCTGGAGGATACCGTTTTGTATACCAGCGCTGCTGCCGTAACGAAACTATTCGAAACATCGTTAAACCTCTGGAAACAGGCGCCACATATGATATCCTCCTTACGGAGGCAGCTATGAGCCGGTGCAATAACAGCCCGGTGTTTAATGCCTGGCCGCCCATCTTTATCTGCAGGGACGAACCATTGTTTTTTAATCATTCTGCCATTGATTCGGATGGGGATTCTTTGGTGTACACACTTTGTACACCTTTCCAGGGAGGTACCATCCTATTCCCCCAACCTGTTCCGCCCGATTCTCCCCCGTTTGACACGGTAGTCTGGAACAACCCGCCGGGCCAGACCATCTACTCCGTCAGCAATATGATGGGGTTTGGGGAGCCTCTGGCTATCCACCCGGTTTCCGGTTTGATGACGGCTAACCCCGGACAGTTGGGCCAATATGTAATCGGCGTATGCGTTCAGGAATACGATCGGACGACGAAACAAATGCTCTCCGAGACCAGAAGGGATTTCCAATACAACGTCATCGACTGTCAGCGGGTGACTGCCGCGATATTTGCCCCGGAAGCCCAGTGCGACAACCTCTCCGTCAGTTTCCTCAACCAGAGCCTGAATGCAGAATCTTTTCAATGGTATTTTGACAGCCCATCCACATCTTTCAGCTCAACGGATAAAAATCCCGTATTTACCTATCCGGACACAGGGAGATATACCGTTACCCTAATCGCCGAACCCGGCACAATCTGCGCCGATACTGCCGTACACGACATCTTTTTACAGTATAACTCTTTGGCGGTCGACCTGCAGGTAGACGTATTTGATTGCTTCGGAGGATCTGTACTTCAATTAAGAGACTTATCGGTAGATACCGTTTCCCCGGTGGTCAAATGGCAATGGGAAGTCCGTTTTACAGGTGGCGAAGTGCTGGTATCTTCCCAGCAATTCCCCGACTTCATCGTTCCAACCGGATCCATGGGTACAGTAAGGCTAACCGCTACTTCCCAGAACGGATGCGTTCAGACTGCCGAAAAGTCCTTTGAAACTGGAAAGGGCAAGCCTGGAGGCTTTATCGCTTCTACCAGGCTGGAAGCTTGCCTCGGGGAAGTGATTGGTCTTAACCCCGGCACTCCGTCCAATATCTCCTTCCGGTATCATTGGGAGCCGGCCGATGGCCTTAGCGACACCAGCGCCGTTAACCCAACCCTTACCGTAACCAAAGATGCGGTGTATAAGGTTACCATCACGCCGCTCAATGGCCTCTGCGATACGGTGGTCGAAGTGGCTGTAGTGGTGGTGGATCAGACTCCGGCATCCTTTTCCCAGACCATTCAATGCGATGGATTAAGTGTTCAGCTTACTAACACTACCCCCGGTACCACCCTGGGCCGCTGGATCATTGGAGATCCCGATAACCCCGTTTTGGATACCACCACAGCGACGCTTACCTATTCTTTCCCTTCTGCAGGTACTTATCCGGTTACGCTGATTACATTGAACCGCTGCCCGGATACCCTGACCACCGGGGTTTCAGTGCCCGGCCCATTTCTTAAAGCAGATTTCAGCTTGAATCTGGCGGGTTGTTCTGCTTCGGAAAATCAAATCCGCTTCGAGGACCGTTCCGAAAACTTGCTCAATAACACCAACAGTTGGCTCTGGACGCTAAGCGATGGGCAGGTATCCAATCAGCAAAATCCGGTATTCCTTTTCGACGATCAAACCGACTCGGTTTCGGTCATGCTGGTAGTTGGGACTTCTCAAGGTTGCCGTGATACGGTAACGCGAAAAGTAAGCGTAAAACTGGTCGATTTTCCCAGCGTTTCGCCTCCTTCTGCCGTATTGGTTTGCCCGGGTATCCCAACGCCGTTGAATATTAAAGGAAGTCCCGGCTACCTGTATTCCTGGAGCCCGGTTACGGGTCTAAGCGCTGCGGACGTCCCTAACCCTGTTGTCACCACCGCCGGAAATTTGTCTTATCAGGTTTCGATTTCGGATGCAACCGGCGTCTGTGATACCCTGGTCAATGTTCAGGTAGTAGTCGCCGACTTTAAAACGGTGGCGCCGCCTTCCCTAGTTTTGGTCTGCCCCGATATTCCTACCCCCCTAAATCCTAATGGGAATAGTCTTTATGTATACTCCTGGAGTCCGGCAACCGGATTGAGCGATGCCAATGCTCCCAATCCTTCCGTGACGACAAATCAGGATCTAACGTATCAGGTAAAGATTTCCGATCCGCTGAATAACTGCGACACCACGGTTACGGTTCAGGTCAAGGTTGCCGATTTTAACGCGGTAGCGCCTCCGTCAATGGCCGTTGTCTGTGGCGGCATTCCAACCGGTATCAATCCAAACGGAAATAGCTTGTACCGTTATGAATGGTCTCCGGCAACTGGTTTAAGTTCTGCCACTGCAGCCAATCCTTTGGTTACTACCAACGCCGAAATCACCTACCAGGTGCGCATCTCCGATCCGCTGAATAACTGCGATACCACGGTAAATGTCCTGGTTAAAGTGATCGATTTTGGCGCCGAAGCGCCGCCGGATACCGTTTTGGCTTGCCCTGGAATTGCCACCCCGATGCACCCGGACGCCAACCCAGCCTTGCTTTACTCCTGGAGTCCGGCAACCGGACTCAGCGATCCCGCAGCAGGAAATCCTTTAGTTACTGCGAATATTGACCGTAGCTACCAGGTGACTGTATCGGACCCAACCGGTTTTTGCGATACGGTGTTTACCGTCCATGTGAAAATCGCCGACTTCAAGGCGGTGGCGCCGGCAAATATGGTTGTGGTATGTCCGAATACGCCTACGCCGGTAAACCCCAACGGCAGCGACTTGTACCGCTATACCTGGAGTCCGGCCACCGGACTGAGCGCCACGAATGTGGCCAATCCGACGGTCACCACAGGAGTACCCATCACCTATCAGGTGCGCATTTCCGATCCGCTGAACAACTGCGATACGACGGTCACCGTGCAGGTGAAGATTGTGGACTTTATGCCTGTTGCGCCGGCGAGTATGGTGGTGGTATGCCCAAACACGCCCACGCCGGTAAACCCCAACGGCAGCGATCTGTACCGCTACGCCTGGAGCCCTGCCACCGGACTGAGCGCGACGGATGTGGCTAATCCAATGGTGACCACGAACGAAGCGATCACTTATCAGGTTCGGATATCAGACTTGAGCGGGCAGTGCGATACGACGGTTACCGTTCAGGTGAAGATTGTCGACTTCAAAGCGGTGGCGCCGGCGAGTATGGTGGTGGTATGCCCGAATACGCCTACGCCGGTAAACCCCAACGGCAGCGACTTGTACCGCTACGTCTGGAGCCCGGCCACCGGACTGAGCGCGACGAATGTGGCTAATCCGCTGGTGACCACGAACGAAGCGATCACCTATCAGGTTCGGATATCAGACTTGAGCGGGCAATGCGATACGACGGTTACCGTGCAGGTGAAGATTGTCGACTTCAAGCCTGTCGCGCCGGCGAGTATGGTGGTGGTATGCCCGAATACGCCCACGCCGGTG